>Ga0209824_10000305_pt1 | contig 32443 bp, 29 predicted proteins | sample VDWuncwatermetaG_FD_184124 | JGI IMG/M metagenome (GOLD analysis project Ga0209824, IMG submission 184124) | Wastewater microbial communities from Netherlands to study Microbial Dark Matter (Phase II) - VDW unchlorinated drinking water (SPAdes)... ...
CGACCATCGGGGTGATGTTAATTTCGGCTAGCGCACTGTTTTGGTCGCCTGATTTGGGGCCTTGCATTAGCCAGCCTCCACTTCACTTTTGAGGACAAACTCGTCGATGAAGAGATCGACAAGTTTACCAATGACACGGATTTTATTGATGAAGAAGTTGTAAGCAATAACGGCTGGAATAGCGGCAAAAAGACCGACGGCTGTGGCGACAAGTGCTTCCGAGATGAAGGGCCCCACTGTTGCCAGCGAGCTGGAGCCGGCTTTGCCGATAGCCATAAACGCTGTGAGAATTCCCCAAACCGTTCCAAACAGACCAATGAAAGGCGCCGCTGAGGCCGTTGTTGCCAGGAAGGGGACGTATTGTTCGAGTTTGTGCATTTCTTCTTCTCTGGCTTGATTTAGTTTTTGTACGAGTGTTTGGCGCTGCAAGTCAGCGCTGCGGCCTGTGGCTTTGCGCATTTTGCTGATAACCTGTGTGCCAGTGGCAAAAATTTCGTACAAAGGTCCATTACGTGCGGCTTTATTGCCCATCATGTCAGATAACGACTGACTGACCGAGAACAGGTGCCAGAAATTTTGCGAGTCCTTTTGAGCCGATTTGAGTTGACGTAATTTGTAGACGATGATGGCCCAGCAGGCCACCGAGAAGCCAATGAGAATCAAGAGGGTGAGTTTAACGACAGGGTCTGATTGCAACATGTGCGAGAGGATGCCTGTGGTGTGGGAAGCATTATCGACGACGTTTGCTTCAGCCAAAGCGCCTGCTGCATCAGTGGTGGCGGCTTGTGCCAAAAGAAAATCGAGCATGAGAAACTCCTTTAAACATTAGTAATTTTAGTGGTTTGGCGTCGAACGGACAGCGTGCACTTCTAAAAGCTGGCTCATCTTAATGTAATGACAGTAGAAATCAATATCGATTTTGTGCAAAAGAGGCTCATTAATAATAGAAGACGGGGCCCGCAGAATTTTCTTAGAAAATCTATGTCAGATCGGGATCAAATTTTGCCAGTTTTTTCGTCTAGGGCACTCGTTTTGTCTGATGGCCCCGCACTGGCCAAACTTTATCGCACCTGTTTTCCAGAAAAAACCATTGATGATGATATTGCCAAGAGGGTTTTAAAAGATGAGCCGGCCTTGGTTCTGGTGCTTGAGGGCGAAAATGAACTCACAGCTTTTGCCTATGCCTGGTTCATTGGTGATGAATTGCAACTGCTCGATTTGGGTGTGTCGCCCAAGCATCGCCGCAAAGGCATGGCGCGCATTATCATGCAAGCATTGGCACAAGCTGGTCGTGCACGCGGCGTGACACGCATCACGCTGGAAGTCAGAGTCGATAACTTGCCAGCGCATGTGCTCTATGATGCTTTGGGGTTTGTGGCCGTTGGGCGAAGGTTGGCTTATTATCCTGATGGTTGTGATGCGCTTTTGCTGGATTGGGTGTTGGGGTGATTTTAAATTCAAAAATTTTGGACTTAGTTTGACCGCACCATTTTGAGACAGTAAACTAGCTGAGTGAATGATTTATCGGCAAAAATTAGCAAAATAATAGAAAAACAGCCTCACGTGGTTTTTGCTTTTCTATTTGGATCTCAAGCCAGTGGCAAGGCGACAGGCGAAAGCGACATTGATTTAGCTATCTATTTTGAAGACGGACACGTTCCTGATCCCTTGAAAATCATTGACCTTCAGGCAGACATCGCTGCGCAGATGTCCAAAGACATCGATTTGGTGGTGCTCAATCGCGCTAATCCTATTGTCAGAATGCAGGTTCTCAAAAATGGCCAACTCATTTTTGCCAACGATTCCAAAGCACTTTCGCGATTTTTTGTGAACGCCGTTATGGCCTATGCCGATCTCAAGCGGATGCGCGCGGGCATCGAAGCCAGTCTTCTCAACCGGAGGATCCATGGTTGATCGCGACATCGTGCTTGAAAAAATTAACCAGATCCAAAATTGTCTCAACCGAATTCAAGATAAAACGCGGGGCAATCCCGATAGCCTTGAGAATATCGACACCCAAGATATTTTTGTGCTCAATTTGCAAAGGGCCATTCAAAGCTGTTTGGATTTAGCCGCACATATTGTTTCAGATGAAGGCCTTGGGTTGCCGGGTGATTTGCGGGAAAATTTTATTCTTTTGGAAAAAGCAAGAATCATTACCAAAGACTTGTCAGGACGATTGCAGAAAATGGTCGGGTTTCGCAATATTGCCGTGCACGAATATGCGGCCATTCATCCTGAAGCATTGCGGGCCATACTCACACAACGATTGCCTGATTTGGAAGAGTTTTATGCTGCCATTTTGCAGCGCTTTAAGCTTGTTTAGGTACTTTGTTTTAATCGATTAACCGTTTGACTTGCCAAGAGGCCTTGCCTATACACTAAAAAGTTTGAGCCCAAGCTTTTATCACTATGTCTGAACTGCTTAATGCTGCTGCCCTCGATAAGGGAATTACGCAACTTGCCGAGACCATCACGGCGACTCAGGGAGATTTTTCCCAAGCTGCGATTGTTGGAATTCATACCCGTGGTGTGCTCTTGGCCAAACGCTTACTCACCAAGTTGTCTCCAAAATTTGGGGAAATTCCTTTTGGGACTCTCGACATCAATCTGTACCGAGATGACCTCTCCAAAATTTCTTATCATCCGGTGATTAAAGAAACGCGCATTGAATTTCCTATCGATGGCAAAGTTATTTACCTGGTCGACGATGTTCTTTTCACGGGGCGCACAATCAGAGCGGCCATGGATGCTATTTTCGATCTGGGGCGTCCCAAAGCCATTAAATTGGTGGTGGCCGCTGTGCGCGATGGGCGTGAGTTACCAATAGAGGCCGATTTTAACATCATCATCGTCGCCACCAAAGAGGGTGATAACGTAAAGGTCAAGTTTAACGAGGTCGATGGATCGGACGGAATCGAATTGAAAGCCCATGTTTAATCGCAAAGACATTCTAGGCATTGAAGATCTTACCCGGGATGAGATTGAATTTATTTTACAGACCTCAGGGCGCTTTGCCGAAGTCTCTCGGCGCAGCATTAAAAAAGTACCCACCCTGCGTGGCAAGACTGTCATCAATTTGTTTTTTGAGAACTCAACGCGCACGCGCACGAGTTTTGAAATTGCCGGCAAACGCCTATCGGCCGATGTGGTTAACATATCGGCTTCGAGTAGCTCGGTGAGTAAGGGCGAGTCCTTGCTTGATACGGCCAAAAATCTGGAAGCCATGAATCCTGATATCATTGTTTGTCGGCACAGTTCCTCGGGGGCGCCGCATATTTTGGCGCGTTATCTCAAAGCCTCTGTCATTAACGCGGGCGATGGCGCACACGAGCATCCCACCCAAGCCCTGCTCGATATGCTCACCGTCATGAATGTTAAAAAGAAGATCGATGGCTTGCGCGTGGCCATTGTAGGGGACATCTCTCATTCCCGCGTGGCTCGTTCCAATATTTATTGTTTCCAAAAAATGGGCGCCTCTGTCGCTGTTGTGGGACCGGCCACCATGATGCCTTGCAAAATAAAAGAGATGGGTGTCGATGTTTTCTACGATCTCAAGGCCGGGCTCGAAGGCGCTGACATCATCATGATGTTGCGCATTCAAACCGAGAGAATTTCCCAATCGCCTTTTCCATCGGTGCGTGAGTACGCCATGAATTTTGGGCTCAATAGCGCGACGGTCAAAGGACTTAAAAAAGATGTGCTCATCATGCATCCGGGTCCCGTCAACCGCGGGGTCGAAATCGATCCGGAAGTCGCCGATGGGCCGTTCTCACTCATTTTGGATCAGGTTACCAATGGTGTGGCCGTGCGCATGGCATTGCTTTACTTGCTTAGCGGGGGAGCTGAAGAAGGATTATGAAAACCCTTATCACTAACGGACGCCTGATAGATCCTTCACAAAAGCTCGATGCCCAAAAAGATCTCGTGTTGGAAAACGGCCTGGTTAAAGAAATTTGTGAAACGGGAAGTGCGTCAAAGCAAAAATTCGAGCGCGTCATCGATGCGGCAAACAGTGTTGTGTCTCCGGGCTTTATCGACTTGCACACGCATCTGCGTGAACCCGGTTATGAATACAAAGAGACGATTCATTCGGGCACGGGCTCTGCTGTGGCCGGTGGGTTTACGAGTGTTTGCTGCATGGCCAACACCGATCCCGTTAACGACAATGCCAGCGTGACAGATTACATTTTACGCAAAGCCAAAGAGACGGGGTATTGCCGTGTTTACCCTATTGGGGCCATCACCAAAGGGCTCAAAGGCGAGGAGTTAGCCCCAGTGGCGGAGCTTAAAAAAGCGGGCTGTGTGGCCATCTCTGATGACGGCCTCACTGTGCAAAATGCGCGGCTCATGCGCCTCGCGCTCGATTACGCCAAAAGTTTTGGTTTGCCCATCACGACTCATTCCATTGAAGCCAATCTAGCCAAAAATGGTGTCATGAACGAATCCTTTATGTCGACCAAGTTGGGCCTACCTGGTTCACCGGCTGCTGCTGAAGATATTATTGTGGCGCGGGACATCATGCTGGCTGAACTCACGGGGGCTCACTTACATGTCGGGCACCTGTCCACCAAGGGGGCGGTGCACTTAGTTGAAGAAGCAAAAAAGCGCGGCCTCAAAGTGACCTGTGAAGTCACCCCTCACCATTTTACGCTGAGTGATGAAGCCATTGGCGACTACGACACCAATTGCAAAGTTTGCCCGCCACTGCGCTCAGCCGATGACCTGGCGGCGATCAAAGCGGCTCTCAAACGCGGCGGTGTGTTCGATGCCATTGCCACCGATCACGCTCCCCATGGTATCATCGACAAAGAAGTCGAGTTCGATAAAGCGGCTTGGGGCATGGTGGGTTTTGAAACGGCTCTGCCACTGGCTTTGGGACTCGTGAGCGAAGGGATTTTAAGTTTGCCCGCCATGATTGCTTTGTTTACTTCGCAGCCAGCAGCCATTTTTGCCTTGCCTGGGGGCTCGCTCAAAGTGGGACAGGCAGCTGACGTCACCGTTTTTAATCCTGCTCTCGATTGGATCGTGTCACGCGAGACGCTGAATTCCAAAAGTAAGAATTCACCTTGGCTTGGCAAAACTTTGCGCGGCAAAGTCATGTACACGTTGGTGGGCGGCGAGCTTAGGTATGATGCGGCGCAAGGCTTGATGAAATTGTGACTTATGAAAAAACACACACCAGCCTATCTTGTTTTAGCTGACGGCACTGTTTTTGAGGGTGCCGGTTTTGGCAAGGCCTGCCTCAAAACAGGTGAAGTCGTCTTTAACACGGCCATGACGGGCTATCAGGAAATTCTCTCGGATCCATCCTATCAAGGTCAAATCGTGGTCATGACGTATCCAGAAATTGGCAATTATGGGATTGCCCCCACCGACGATGAATCACGCGGCGTGTTTGCGTCTGGTTTTGTTGTGCGAGAACTCTCTCCGATCGTTTCTAATTATCGCGCTAAAAAATCCCTGGATGCTTATCTGAAAGACCATGGTGTGCCCGGGATTTCCGAAATCGATACGCGTGCGCTGGTTCGCCATATTCGTGAGCAGGGCGCTATGCAGGCCGTGCTTGCTGTGGGCGGCAAAAAAACGCTGGCTGAACTCAAAAAAATGGCCAAAAAACTTCATGGCATGGAAGGACAGAATTTGGCCAAAGACGTCACACTTGGCAAGTCCTACGCGTTTAAAAAAGGCTTGGAAGATTTTGTCAAACCCCAACCTATGCCGCGTACGAAAATTAAAAAACGCTATCGTGTGGTGGCTTACGATACCGGCGTTAAAATGAATATTTTGCGTCTTTTGCATGAACATGGTTGCGACGTGCAAACGGTTCCTTATGGTTATCCAGCCGCCAAAGTGCTCGATCCAAAGAACAAGATCGATGGTGTTTTTCTCGGTAACGGTCCGGGAGATCCCTCTGTATGTGAAGAAATGATCGGCATTGTTAAAGAGCTGCTCGGCAAAAAACCGCTCTTTGGTATTTGTCTGGGGCACCAGATTTTAGGGTTGGCACTGGGTGCGCAGACTTACAAACTCAAGTTTGGTCACCATGGTGGCAATCAGCCCGTCATGGATTTGGCGACCCAAAAAGTTGAAATCACGGCTCAAAATCATGGTTTCAATATTGACGAAAAAACGTTGCCAGCTGGAGCCAAGGTCACACATAAAAATTTGAATGATGACACTGTCGAGGGCATTGCTCATCCGGCGCTCAAAGCGTTCTCGGTGCAGTATCATCCGGAAGCAGCACCCGGGCCACACGATAGTCGCTATTTGTTCGATCGTTTTGTGGGGCTGATGCAGGGGCAAAAATTATAACTTTTATTGAAATGCACATATGCCAAAACGAACCGACATAAAAAAAATTATGATCATCGGAGCTGGTCCCATCATCATTGGGCAAGCTTGCGAATTTGACTATTCGGGTACGCAAGGTGTGAAGGCGCTTAAAGATGAAGGCTATGAAGTCATCCTCATCAATTCGAATCCGGCGACCATCATGACGGATCCGGAGTTGGCCGATCGAACCTATATTGAGCCAATCACGCCAGAAATTTGCGCGCAAATTATCGAGAAAGAACGCCCCGATGCCCTCTTGCCAACGCTTGGTGGGCAAACGGCGCTGAACGCGGCCATTAACTTACACAAGATGGGTGTGCTCAAAAAGTTCAATGTGGAACTTATTGGCGCCAATATAGAAGCCATCGAAAAAGCCGAAGATCGTGAATTATTCAAACAGGCCATGGATAAAATTGGTGTGGCCACGCCGCGCTCTGTGATTGTTAATAACGTGGAAGAGGCTGTTAAAGCGGTTAAAAAAGTGGGTTTTCCCGCTATTTTGCGGCCAGCCTTTACCATGGGCGGCATGGGCGGAAATATTTCCTATTCCATGGAAGAGTACAAAGCGCACATCAAATGGGCGCTGGATTGCTCACCGGTTTCGCAGGTCTTGGTGGAACAGTCAGTTCTGGGCTGGAAAGAGTATGAACTCGAAGTCGTGCGCGATCGCAAAGATAATGTCATCATCATTTGCTCAATCGAAAACTTTGATCCGATGGGGATTCATACGGGTGATTCCATCACGGTGGCGCCTGCGCAAACACTGACAGACAAAGAATATCAGCGGCTGCGGGATGCCTCGATTGCCATTATCAGGGAAATTGGTGTTGATACGGGTGGTTCCAATATTCAGTTTGCCATTAATCCAAAAGATGGCGCGATGATTGTCATCGAGATGAATCCGCGTGTGTCGCGCTCGTCGGCTCTGGCTTCAAAAGCGACGGGTTTTCCAATTGCCAAAATTGCCGCCAAACTCTCGGTTGGCTACACGCTCGATGAACTCACCAACGACATCACCAAGACCAATGCCTGTTTTGAGCCGTCTATCGATTACGTCGTTACCAAAGTGCCAAGATTTACGTTCGAAAAATTTCCTCAAGCCGATGATCGCCTGACGACACAAATGAAATCGGTGGGCGAAGTCATGAGCATTGGCCGGACGTTTAAAGAGAGCCTGCAAAAAGCGATGGCCTCACTGGAAATCGGCTCTGCTGGTTTTGAAGAAAAGGTGATTGCTGAGAAAAATCCCAAGAAGCGGACTGCAATTTTGATGGAAAAACTCAAAGTCACACGCGGCGATCGCCTTTGGTGGGTGGGGCAGGCTTTTCGTGAAGGCTGGACACTCGAACAGATTCATAAGGCCAGCTTCATCGATCCGTGGTTCTTGAAGAACCTGGAACAAATCATCGGATTGGAAAAAGAGATTAAAAAATCAGCTGGCAAAAAAACTGCGTCAAAAGTTTCGATCGATGCGTTATTGCTGCGCCAAGCCAAGCGTTGGGGCTTTACCGATAAGCGTTTGGGCGTGCTTTTGAATGCCACAGAAGATGCTGTGCGTGAGTACCGCGAGAAGAAAAAAATCGTTTCAGTCTTTAAGAAGGTGGATACGTGTGGGGCTGAATTTGCCGCGCACACGCCTTATCTGTATTCAGCCTTTGAGCAAGAAAACGAAGCCTCTCCCACCAATCGCAAAAAAGTTGTCATTTTAGGCGGCGGGCCTAATCGCATTGGTCAGGGGATTGAGTTTGATTACTGTTGTTGTCATGCGAGTTTCTCGCTGCGTGAAGAGGGCTACGAAGTCATCATGGTCAATTGTAATCCAGAGACGGTCAGTACGGATTATGATACCTCTGATCGTCTCTATTTTGAACCGCTGACCAAAGAACATGTCATTCGCATTTTACAGGAAGAAAAGCCGCTGGGCATCATTGTGCAATTTGGTGGGCAAACGCCACTCAAACTTTCAGTTCCATTGGAAAAGTGGGGGGCGACGATTTTGGGGACGTCGTCTGATAGTATTGATCGTGTGGAAGATCGTGAACGTTTTTCGGCTTTCATCGATAAACTGGGTCTGCGTCAAGCGGCCAATGGCATTGCTAAGACAGCTGCAGAAGCGATCGCTATAGCCAAACGTATTGGTTTCCCTGTCATGGTGCGTCCGTCTTATGTGCTTGGCGGACGGGCCATGGAAATTGTTTATCACGAAGATGGTCTCCGTCGTTACTTGACTGAGGCTGTGCAAGCCTCGGAAGATCGTCCTGTGCTCGTGGATCGCTATTTGGAGGGCGCTACCGAAGTTGATGTTGACGCACTTTGTGATGGCACAGAGTGTGTCATTGGCGGCATCATGGAGCACATTGAAGAGGCGGGTATTCACTCTGGTGATTCGGCATCCGTTTTACCACCGCATTCTCTCTCTAAAGAAATCGTGGCTGAAATCGCCCGTCAAACCAAGGTCATGGCGCTGGATCTCAAAGTCATCGGTCTCATGAATGTCCAGTTCGCTGTCAAAGACGGGTTGGTTTACATCATTGAAGTCAACCCACGTGCCTCCCGCACAGTGCCTTTTGTTTCCAAGGCAACGGGGCGTCCGCTGGCTAAAATAGCGGCTAAACTCATGATGGGTCAAACGTTGGCTCAGCTCGGTATCCATGCGGATATTATTCCGGCGCACACGAGTGTGAAGGAATCCGTTTTTCCGTTCAATAAGTTTCCTGGCGTTGATTTGCTGCTCGGGCCTGAAATGAAATCAACTGGCGAAGTCATGGGCATCGATGTCAGCTTCGAAATGGCCTTTGCCAAATCGCAGCTGGCCGCCAGTAATGCTCTGCCCAATCAGGGCAAAGTCTTTATCTCGGTTAAAGACGATGACAAACAGGCGATTGTTTCTGTGGCCAAAACCTTGTTTGAACAAGGCTTTAAAATTGTGGCAACCGCTGGCACAGCGGCCTTTTTATCTGGCCAGGGAATCGAAACTGAAGTGGTCAGTAAAATTTCTGATGGGGGGGACACGATTTTGGTGCCCATGAAAGAGGGCAAGATTTCGCTCCTTATCAACACACACGAGGGTGAAAAGAGCGCTAAAGATTCCTATGAGATGCGCCGTGCCGCGCTCACCAATAAAATTCCGTACTTCACCACATTAGCGGGCGCGGATGCTGCGGGAAAAGCCATTCGCGAAATCCGCCAGAATTCCATGCGCGTGCGCGCGCTGCAGGATTATTTTCCTGAGCCTGGCCACAAGGCAGGTTTGAGAGCCGTGGGTTGAACCTTGAGCGGGGTGTTGATTATGGGTGGCAGTGGGCTGGCGGTTTTGGCGAGAAGTCGCCAGGATAAGACTAGACCCGAATGTGTTACGCGGGTAGACTTAACAGGTGAAGAGACTTAAAACCAAAATGACACTCACAGTGTTTCGTAATCACGAAGAAGCTGAAAAGGCTAATTTTGAAGCCTATTTAAAAATGAAACCCAAAGAGCGCATAGCAGAGATGCAGGTATTGCGTGAGCTTTGGAGCACTCTGACGAGGAATTGGCATGGCTCAAAAGACCCAAAACGTCGAAAAGGACTTCGAAGAGTTATTAACATTATTCAACAAGCATAAGGTTGAGTACTGTATCATTGGCGCATTTGCCGTTGGTTTTCACGCGATACCTCGTTACACAAAAGACCTAGATATTTTTGTTCGGCCTCATATTCAGAATGGAGCCAAGATTGTCGCTGCTTTTGCGAGATTTTGGCTTTGGTTCTCTCAAAATTTCTGAAGATGATTTTTCTAAGCCTGGGGCCATTATTCAGCTTGGGCACCTTCCCGTTCGTGTGGACTTATTAACGACAATTGATGGCTGCCAGTTTGATGCTGTTTGGAAGGGTAAAGTTTGCGGCTCACTAGGCGACCAAAGCGTTTATTATATTGGTTTGAGCGAATTGATGAAATGTAAAAAGGCAGCTGGTCGCTCGCAGGACGTTGCCGATTTGGTTGTATTAGGCAAAGTTAAAGCGAAGCAAAAAAAAGCCCATGAATAAAAAAATGGTCCTCATGGCACGCGTCATCAAACTCAAGGACGATGACCGTTCCTTTGACTTTGAATAGCGAGCCCGCTCGCAACCTTTAGCCATTATTTTTTTGGAGACTCCATGCTGGACGTTTTGGCCCTAGGCGTTTATGTTGACGCATGTCCAGACGCACAGACGCTTATTTTAAAACCTTCGATAATCATCGCCTCTACTACGAACGCTATCAGGCCGATAAACCCAAGGCCGTGCTGATTTTTCTGCATGGTTTAGGCGAGCATGTGGGGCGCTATCAAAACCCGATCGCGCATTTTAAAAACGATTTTACTCTCTATCTCTATGATCAGCGTGGGCACGGCCGTTCCGATGGCGCTTGCACGCATGTTGATGCTTTTGGTGATTTTGTGCGCGATTTGGAAGGGTTTATTGATTTTGTGGTCCGGCAAGAAAAAGGGCGCTCTGTCTTTCTCATTGCCCACAGTATGGGCGGACAGGTGGCATTGAACTATCTCGGCGCCCACCCGCGCACGCCGCTGGTTGGCTTTATCACTTCTTCGGCAAATATTCGTGTGGCTGTGGCCATCAATCCCATTAAGAAATTTTTGGGTCTTAACTTGGCCAAATTTGTTCCCCGCTTGCGTGTCGGTAATGATTTAAAGGCCAAACATATTTCCAGAGATCAAGCGGTTGTGCAGGCCTATAAAAAGGATCCTTTGATTTCCCATGATCTGACTGTCAACATGGCTGGTGAAATTCTTGGCAATCTAGAAACTTTGCCGACTCTTGCCGGGAAGATAAAAATTCCTGGTTTTATGCTGCATGCGGGTAACGACAAAATTTGTGCCAAGCAGGGCACGATTGATTTCTTTGAGCATCTCGGCTCGGAAGATAAAACGTTAAAAATTTATGACGACTGTTACCACGAGCTCTTCAACGAACTCGTCAAAGGGCAGGTTTTTGCCGATATGGACGCGTGGTTGGCTGAGAGAGTGTGATTAAAAGAAGTCACCAATGTCTTCGAGGACATCTTCTGCTTTATCTAAAAAGCCATCATCTTTTTCTTTGTCTTTAGCTTCTGCTGAATCGTAATCATTGCTTTCGTTGCCAATATTCCATTGCTTATTATTCTCGGCTTTGTTGGCGTAGCTGTCTTCGCTCTTATTGTATTTTTGCAAAACATCGATAGCTTGCTTGTAATAAGTTGGCTCAGCATTGATGTTGTATTCCATTTGACTTGAGCACCAGTTGTTGAAGTCTTTGTCGGAAAATAATTGGGAAGCAATGTCCATGCCCAGACTTTTGGCGGATTCATCCAAAAGATAAATGAAGGACGATAAGATATCATTGCCGTGAGCAGCATCCAGAGAATTAATGTAGGTCTTGATTGAATCCATGGCTTGCTGAACCGTCTGTCCACCGCTGAGATTAGAAAAGAAAGTGTCGATTAAGCCACTCAGTTCGGTTTGGTAGGTTTCTTGAGAGATTCCGGTTGTTGTGGTTAATAATCCAAGGCCACCGCCCACAACTGCCGAAATGCCAAATGTAGGTATAGCAAAAGCTGCCCCAGTCACAGCGAGGCCTACTCCCAAAACTTGTTCTCCCGTGCTGGGAACTTTACTTGGATCAACGGCGGCCAGCATGTTGCTCTCGAGTTGATCAAGTTGTGTTTGATCGTAGCTCAGATTGTTGTTGAGGACATTCCCATCCGTTGCATTGGCGTCCAGGTCCTGCTCGCGGCCCAGCGCATCTAGTGCTGCGGCATCGGCACTGGTCCCCATGGTACTGAGGAAGGAATTGTACCAGTTCAAGGCTTGGGTATTTTCGGGTTGGTTTTTCCAGGCGCCTTCTGTGCCATCGGCCAGTGAGTAGGCCAAGCCGTTAGTCATCATGGCCGTGCCGCCGTAGCTGCCTACACCGCCGCTTTGCATTTCCATCAAAGTGATAATGAATTTTTCGAATGAGCCAAAATTAGTGTCTTCACTTGCATCGTAATCAGCATAGCCGACAATGGCTTCAATTGACGTAATTTTTGAGGCCAGGAGATTTTTAAAATTTGTCGGATCGTTGGCAGCTAAATTCATGACAAACGCACTCATGAGGGCGGCTTGTTGCTCAGGCGGATAGGCCGCGAGCACGGCCATGATGGCTGCCCAGGAATCTTCGACTGACAGAGTGTCAGTTGAGGTTCCGGCAATTAGATCGGTGTCATAAAGCGCGTTGAGCATTTCTGTTAAAGCGACTTCCGCATCAGCGGGTAGGGCCAGAGCCAGTGAATCTTTGTCGGCTGTGCTGGTGGCCAGATAGCCTTCAACTGTACTGAGGGTTGCAGAAATCCCTGCTATCGATTCGTTGTAACCTGGGATGGCTGTGCGGCGCTCATCGCTTGTGACTTCATCGGGATGAATGTGATCATAAAACGATGTTGAATCCCCAGTGCCATCATAGCAACGTTTGAGGAGTTCAGGATCGGCACTGTCTAGGTAAGAAAAATCGTTACCCGATAAGCCTGCTATATAATTGGAACCGGTAAAAATTAAATTGGCATCACCAGCGACTTCAATGGTGAAGGTTTTACCATCAGCCGTTGTGACAACCAGGCTGACAGTGTCGGTCTCTGCATTATAAGCCGGTGGCCAGGCGATGGTGTCGCCGGCATTAATATCGATAAAAATATTTTGGCCAGTCTCGGCTGGATTGCTGGATTCAAGCCCAACTTGTAGATCGGCTGAGTTGATGAAACCATCGCCATTGAAGTCGGCATCGGCTACACCGTCTTGATCGGCATCGACCACGGTATCGAGTGTGCCATCGGCATTGGTGTCGACTTGTTGGGTACCGGCAAGAACCTCGCCGCTGTCATCGGTCGTGCCATTAGAAAAAATTCCTGAATCGGAGCCACCTGTGGCTTCGATATGGATCGTATCACCCTCTTTTATGGTATCGAGTTCGCTTGAGTCATAGGTGACGTTGTAGTCTTCACTCGTGCTAACATTGGTGAATTCATAATATTGCAGGGCATCGTCAGCCGCCTCTTCGAGATTATCCAAGGTGGCAATGACGGCGTTCAAATCTTCCATCAGCCCTTCGGCTTTAGCAGCGGATTCAGCATCATCGGCGTCTTCAGCATCATCCAAGACATCTTCGGTGCCGTCCAGGAGTTCATCAAAATCATTCCGTTTGACTTCAGCTTCTGCGTGCAGCGCTTCAAGAAAATCGGCGCTCTCCGATGGGCTCATACCTTCAAGTTTTTGTTCAACCAAGGCTTCCAACTCCTCAGAGCTGTAATTGGTTAAATCTTCAACATCGATACCTAAAACTGATGAATAGGAACTCACACTCGACATGGCAAACCTCCGCTGTCAGAGTGAGATGCAATTTGAATGCCAAGTTAAACTAAAAATAGAAGAGAAATGAGTTTGTAATTAGTCAAAATTATTACCTAATTTGAGTTTTCCCTGAGAGGCCACAGGGTCAAAAAGGCTTAGGCTGCAAAAAATGCCTCACGCTGTAGGTAAAAATGGTGCTCTGCCTCCCCAATGAAAGACAGAAATTAGCGCAGGCTTTTTGGGCAGCCTGCATTGCAAGGGCGGTATTTTCTGGAAGCTTTTTCCAAAGACCAATCCAGTCGGTTGCCATTTGGGCAGGTGCCAGCACTGTAGGATTTTATCGTTTCGACCAGATTGCAGGTTTTGAGAAAAAGATCGCTGTAAATTGAACAGAGGGCTGAATCGTAGGTTTCGACATGGGCATCGTTGTTTTGATCATAGAGAAACCAGAGCTCATCCTTCATGTGGCGTAGATCGATCATGCGCTGACTCACACCATTGCAAAAATCTGAGAGCGCCGGAAGTGTTTCGTTTTCCGCTCTGTCTGGATAAGGGCGGTGTCTGTGGCTTGTATCAGCTCTTGACCAAGCGTCAGGCGATGCCAAAAAAAGAAAAAATAAAAGAGTGAGACTTAAGCGGAAAGAGCTGGGTTTCATAACGCCCTACACTAAACGAGCGGCCATTGAATGCAACTTGAAAAAGTTCAGTCGTAAAAATTATATCCACGGTTGCAAAGTTGAGATACACTTAACAGTTCACAAGGAGGACGTGGTGAATCCAAAAAAACTGTTTAGTCTGTCCATTCTGACGGTGGGTGTCTTGTATTCTTCGGCCAGTTTTGCGGCGACACTCTATGTGGCGACAACTGGGACTAACTCAGGGGGGTGCACAAATTCAGGGGCTCCTTGTGTAACGATACAGTATGCGGTTGAGCAAGCCGGGACGGGGGACACCATTAACATTGCCGCTGGCACTTATACAGAAAACGATATTGACCTGACGGCCAATGAGACCCTGACTTTCCAAGGTGCTGCGGCTGAGACGACTATCATCAATGGGAATAATGCGGATACGATTTTTGCCTATAACGGTTCCACAAGCAGCGAGACAACTTACACTTTTAACAAGCTCACTTTGCAAAATGGAAGCTCTGCGAGTGGTGGGGGCCTTCATATTAATGAAAGCGGTTTTACCAAAAGAGTTAATATTGCCATCAACGATGTTGTCTTCAAGAACAATACGGCTACCCAGCTTGGCGGGGCCATACGGCTTTATACATGCAAAGATGTGACTTTAAACAGAGTGACTTTTTCTAATAATTCAACCACCACCACTTTTGGTGGCGGTGGCGCGATTCAACTGTTTGTCTTAAATAGTTTGACTCTCAACAATGTGACCTTTTCTGGCAATAGCACGGTTGCTACCGCTGGAAATTATGGGGGTGGGGCCATTCTCTTGAATTCTGTCACCACTGTGACGATCAACAACACGACCTTTGCGAATAACACCGCCAATGCCGGTGGGGCTTTCTATGCGATCGATGCCTCCACTCTCACGTTTTCAAATACCATTCTGGATAACAATACGCCGAATAATTGTCATATTGGGGGCACCGCGACCTTTACGACTGCTGGAAATAACATCAGCAGTGATGCCTCGTGCAATAATTTTATAGCTGCCACTGATCAATTTTTAACGGATTCACTTCTGGATGACCTGGCGGATAATGGCGGCGAAGTCCCAACGATGGCTCTCTTGACTGGTTCCCCCGCTATTGATGCTGGCAATAATGTGACTTGTTTAACGATAGATGCTCGCAGTGAATCCCGCCCGGACGATGGCGATGGGGATGGCACAGCCACTTGCGATGTTGGCGCGTATGAAATTGTTTGTGGGGATGGCCTCATTGATGGTGCAGAAGCTTGTGAGGACGGCAATGGAATTAATACGGATACCTGCACAAATGCATGCACCACGGCCACGTGTGGTGATGGGATCATTCGAACGGGTGTGGAGACTTGCGATAATGCTGGAGGCAATAGTGATACAGTCGCCAATGCCTGCCGCACGGATTGCATTAGTGCCACTTGTGGCGATGGCATCACAGATACCGGTGAAGGTTGCGATGATGGCAATGCCGTCAATACAGACAGTTGTCGCAATACTTGTGCTTTGGCAACTTGTGGAGATGGTCTGCTGGATACAGGTGAAGCTTGTGACAATGGCGTGAGTAACAGCAATGCCGCGGCCAATGCTTGCCGCAGCACGTGTGTGGCGGCGGTTTGTGGAGATGGTGTGCTCGATACGGGTGAAGCTTGTGACAATGGCGTGAGTAACAGCAATGCCACGGCCAATGCTTGCCGCACCACATGTGTGTCCGCGGTTTGTGGTGATGGCGTGATTGATACGGGCGAGGCCTGTGACGATGGGAACAATTCCGATGAGGATGCGTGTCTCAATTCTTGTGCTTTAGCGGCCTGTGGCGATGGGATTGTCGAGACGGATGCAGAAGAGTGCGATGCCGGCGATGCCAATAGTGATACGGACGCCAATGCTTGCCGCACCACATGTGTTGCTCCAGTTTGCGGAGATGGCGTGCTTGATAGCACAGAGATTTGTGATGATGACAATGCCAGTAGTCAAGATGGTTGTGATAGCACCTGCGTGTTTGAAGCCTATGATGAATTGGCCGCGGATAATCCCTCTATTAATTTTAGTACATTAACTCAGGGCGAGAGCCTTGTGGTGAGTGCTCCGGGAGTCACAACGGCAGCAATTTCTTCTCAGCTTTTGTTGGCGACTGCTGACGAAACCTGCACCTGCGTATGGACTGTCACTCCGTCAGACTTTGGGTCTCTGTCTTCGAGTGCAACTTGTGAAACGAGTTTGACAATTTTGGGAACAACTCAGGCCAATTTGGGGGTCAGTGTGGTTTGTGCCACGTCGGCTTCCAGCCGTTACAACCAAACACTTTTTGTGGCCGAGGCGAGCGCGTCACCGGCCAGTGAGTTGGCATCATCGAGCGGTTGTACTTTGAGTCAGCAGGCCGCTCCAAACCAAAGCGTTAATTGGCTGTGGGGCAGCTTATTGGTGAGCCTTGTTGTGGGGCGAAAAACGCTGAGCATTGCCCTGGCAAAAAAAAACAGCTAGCAGACGCGCATGGCTAAACGCTCATTTGTCCGCAAAGACAGGTTTTATTTTAAAGCCAAGAAAGAGGGCTACCCGGCTCGTTCGGCCTATAAGCTTATCGAATTGGATGATCGATTCAAGATTTTCAAACCCGGACGAGTGATTATTGACTTGGGTTGTGCACCAGGGGGTTGGTTAAAAGTGGCTCAAGAGCGAATGGCTGGCAAAGGGACACTCGTTGGTGTTGATTTGTTGCCTCTGGCCATGGTTCCCAATGAGGTAACGCATTTTCGCCAGGACGATTTTACCAAGCCGGAAACTCAAAAATGGATTCGCGGATTAGCGCCGCATGGCATCGATTGGGTTTTGTCAGATATGTCGCCCAATATTTCTGGGGTTAAATTTCGTGATGAATACCAATCTTACGAATTGTGCCGGCTCGCTTTTCATTTTGCCTGTGAGAATCTCAAGCGTGGCGGCGGCTTTTTGTTCAAAATATTTCCGGGTCCAGAGCTCGAAATCTTGCGCCGAGAAGTCAAAGTGCATTTTGAAAAAGTGGTGACAGTCGTGCCAGAAGCGACTCGTCAATCCTCAACGGAAGTTTATGTTGTGCTCAATGGCTTCAAGGGGAAGCTCCCTGAGTATCCCCTCGATACATTTCATGCGAGTTCTCGCACATGAGAGGTCGTTCGGCCATCAGTCTGGGCATTTTTATTTTTTTATTCGGGCTAGTCTTTTTTCAGGCCGATGTTCCTCTCTATCGAATGGAGCGTTATTTTTTTGGCGGCGTGCTGTCACCGATGCAAAGACTTTTTGGCTATAAAGCACCCGATAGAGTGTTGCCATTTTATGGCTTTCGTTTTGAATCCGTCCAGGCCTTGGCCGATTTTCGTCGAATCGCAAAACTCGATGAGGTGGTTGTCTCCGCGGGTGCCAAAAACGATTTTGAAATTGCTGTGGCTCTAATGCACTGGGCACGCGATCGCTATCCTCATGGCGAGCCCGAAGACGCTGTGCCTACCCAATCATTTAACAGTTTGGCGTTGTTGGAAAATCCCAAAATTACCAAAGTTTTGTGCGGGTCACTTGCGCAACTTTTGGTGCAGGCGGTGACGGCTATGGGTGGTTATGCCAGGCGCGTTGAGCTGCGCTTCACGCCAGCTGATCAACATGCTGTTGTGGAAGTTTGGAGTACGCATGTAAATAAGTGGGTGGTTCTCGATCCTGATTATGATATTTATTACACGGCGGCGGCTATGCCGCTGAACGCTCTTGATCTCCACCGTGCGTGGAACACAGGTTTATATCAGCCTGTTGAAGTCAACAGTCGCGTGAGTCAAAATGGCATTTTTGAGCCGGCTCCAGTCGGGATGGACGAGGCATTAATTCGCCGTGTGTTTACTGAGAAAAATTGGCGACTCTGGGATAGGGAAGTTGCCAAAACAGATGCCAGCTATCATGCCAAAGCCCGCTTCACAGTCAAGCTGCTCAATTATTATGGGCATTTGTCCTATCCCATGCGTAATGATTGGCAATCGCGGCCGCTCAAATGGTGGCATCCGGAAGGTAATCACGTACAAAACTCACTCGTGCTGCAATTGCCAGGCATGCCGGCGTATGAAGATTTTTTATTGCGGACGAATTCGCCCGGGCCATTTTACCTGCCGCCCTGAGATAGAGTCTTCCAGAAATAAAAAAAATACCTCTCACCGTTACAGGGAGAGGGACGCACGAAGTGCAGGGAGAGGGTGTTCTGTAAAATTTACTCCTCTCCCCAATTCTGGGACGAGGTAAAATCTTAATAATCTTCTACCTGTTGATCTTCGCCCCAATAGATCAATTCATTTTCCGGATCCAAACCCAACTTCACATTCCAGTGACGGATTTTTTGTTTGATCTGTGGAATGAGATTGTCAGTGACGAAGAAAAGCAGATCATCCACGCGCTCGGGGCCGGCTGCTGGGTCAAACAAGAAGATAGGGAAATCTGTTAGGAAATCTTTTTTGGCGCGCTTGAGACGAATGCTTTCGTTGACGCACGAGAGCAAGAAATGTTTGCCCATGATGTGCGCGTTACGTGGCAGAGTCACGGGTGTGACATTCAAGCCTTGATGAAAATAATCGATGAAGGCGGATTCGTAAACCATGTCAAAGCCAATGGTGATGAGATCGCGAGGGGAGCCGTTGGGATTATACATGGAGACAAATTGCGTTTGCGTGAGGGGTTCGGCAGACGCTGTCAGGTAATCTTTGGAGATGACTTCGTCTTGGATGCGTTTGCGAAAAACGGTGAACTGCGAGTGTGGGTACAGGCGTTTTTCGCGGTTACCAGCAATGTAATCGAGCGTGGAGATTTCCGGATCGACCATGACTTTTGAAAAAAATTCCTGAAACCCAGCAATGTACTTGAGATCGTAAGAGTGCATCTCGGTGACGTCTTTGATAAGAGGATTGGGCGTGGCTTCGTCAACGACTTTCTTGAGAGTGAGTTTGGCTCGGTGAGCTAAATCGCGCAGCTCGCTGATGGGCACAATGAAAAAGAGTCCTGCCACATTTAAGAGACGCTTGCGGATAGTGACGCGGTCATCAGGTGTGGCATCCCAACGGTAAAAAGCCACTAGATCGTGATAGAGTAATTCGAGGAATTTGGCTTTGGCATCCTGGAAGCGAGGCAGAGAAGGATCGCCATGGACGACAAGTTCTTTGAGTAGAGAACGTTCCTGATCGTTGTAGAAGGGGAAGTTATCGGTTATAGACTTTTCGATCGAATCTTGAGTCATGGCTACCCCATAAGCTGACGTTGGCTGGAAGCAATCGCGATAATGCGATTGATCTGATAATAATACTATGATGTTATTGCTCTTTAAAGGAAAATATCAAGCCTGCTCATGAAGAAGAAAGAAAAACCCAGTTCTGGCCTCAGTTCTTACCGCAGCAAAATTGATCGGCTTGATGCCGAAATTCTCAAATTACTCGGGCAAAGGGGCCGTCTTGCCCAATCGATTGGCAAGGTTAAACAGTCATCAGGACGTGGAATTTTTGATCCCTCGCGGGAAAAACAAATTTTTGAGCGCCTGGCCAAAATGAATAAGGGGCCGTATTCGAATACGGCTATCCAATCGATATTCTTAGAGATTATTTCAGCTACGCGGGCGCTCGAATCGCCCATTTCGGTGGCTTTTTTGGGACCGGTGTCGACTTTTACGCACATTGCGGCGGTGAAGCAGTTTGGTTCGTCGGCAGAATTTTTGCCACAACTTGATATTGCCGCAGTTTTTCACGAGGTTGAGACCAATAACGCCGATTATGGCGTGGTTCCCGTCGAAAACACGACAGAGGGTGTGGTCAATTACACTCTCGACCGCTTTGTCGATTCCCAGCTCAAGGTTTGTTCGGAAATTATTATTCCTATTACACACCATTTGTTGTCGGCAGAGAATCGAATTGAACGTGTTAAACGTGTTTATTCCCATCCGCAGGCTCTGGCTCAGTGTCGCAACTGGCTGGCTCAGCACTTGCCAGGGGCTGAAGTCAAAGGTGTGGAGTCCACAGCGGGGGCGGCGCAGAGAGTGGTGAGCGAGCGAAACGCTGCGGCCATTGCCAGTGAATATGCAGCCCAGTCTTATGGGCTTAATCGGCTGGCGCGGAACATTCAGGACCAGTCCAATAATTTTACGCGGTTTTTGGTTGTCGGGCAGCATTTGTCGCAGAGAACCGGCAACGATAAAACGTCCATTGTTTTTTTGGCCAAGGACCGTGTGGGCATTCTTTACGAACTGCTCAAGCCCTTGTCAGATTCTGGTATTAATCTGACTAAAATCGAAAGTCGTCCGCGCAAGACCAAGGCGTGGGAGTACCTGTTTTTTGTTGATTTGGATGGCCATGTTGAGGATCGCAAAGTGGCGCTCGCTCTTGTGCGTCTGTCCGAGGCTTGTGATTTTTTTAAAATTCTTGGATCTTATCCAAAAGCGGCCGTTGTTTAAAAACAGGAAATTGCCCATGCCAGTGACACATCCCTTTTTTCGTCATGCGGTGATTGTGGGCGTGGGGCTGCTGGGCGGCTCCATTGCGCGTGAGTTGCTCCATCACAATTTGAGTGAGACGGTTGTTGGTTTTGGGCGCTCGCAGGAAAATCTGCTCTATGCCCAAAAGAATGGGATAATTTCGCATATTGGGCATGACCTGCTTTCGGCCTTGGCCATAGCTGATCTCGTTGTTTTGGCGATGCCGGTGGGGTCCTTCGCCGGATTTTTGCAGAAATATTCTGGTTTGATCCGTTCACAGACGTTGGTGATCGATGTTGGCTCCACCAAAAAATTGATCGCCAAGCTCTCCGATAAGTATTTCCCAGAGGGGAATTTTGTGCCGTGTCATCCCATGGCGGGGTCAGAAAAATCAGGTGCGGGCGCCAGTCAGTTAAATTTGTTTGAAGGCAAAACCTGCCTGCTCACGCCAGGCACCAAAACCAAAACAAAATTCGTGACGCTCGCCCACAAGTTTTGGAAAGCCTTGGGGGCAAAGACACAGATGCTTAAGCCTGCCCAGCACGACCAGATTTTGGCTTTCACTTCGCACTTGCCTCAAGTGATGGCGAGTGTGCTCATGTCAGCTGTGGCTAAAAGTGTGCCCCACCGCAAACTGGCAAATTTGGTTGGGAATGGGTTTCGAGATACGACGCGCCTGGCAGCCTCAGATGCTGCCATGTGGACGGATATAGTTTTGGATAATCGGGAGAATCTTCGCAAAGCGATAAAACGATTGCAGGATGAACTCGCTATTTTTGGCAAAGCGTTGAGCAAGGCTGATGCACGGGCTTTGCAGGCTTATTTTAAACAGGCTTCGGATTTGAAGAAGACGCTATAGCCTTCCCATGACAACTTCTCACAAAACTCAACCAACCTTATCACTCCGCGGAACGATTCGCGTGGCGAGTGATAAATCAATTTCGCATCGCAGTCTGATTTTTTCGGCCTTGGCTGATGGTCAGAGCCGAGTGAAGCACCTGCTGCTGGGCGAAGATGTGTTGTGCACATTGACCATGCTCAATCAATTGGGCGTAAAAACTTCGCACTCAGCCAAGACGCTGACAGCAGTCGACGAACTCGTCATTGATGGCGTTGGCGTGCAAGGACTAAAAGCGTCTTCGGACATTTTGTATTGTGGCAATTCGGGCACGACCATGCGGCTCATGCTCGGTCTTTTGAGTGGGCAAAGTTTTTCCTCGCGTCTGACGGGGGATGAGTATCTCAACAAACGCCCTATGGAGCGCGTCATGAAGCCGCTCACGCAAATGGGCGCTCAGTTTTTGGTTGCTCAAGAAGGTGCTCAGCGCATCATTACAGTAACACCTGCAAAGTCACTTGAGGGCATTACATATGCTTCACCTGTGGCCTCGGCGCAGGTTAAATCCTGCCTAATTCTGGCGGGACTTTATGCGGATGGAACGACCTCTGTGAGTGAGCCGAGCCTGTCGCGCAATCATACCGAGATCATGTTGCAAGCGCAGGGGGCACCACTTTCAATCGATGGGCTGACAGTTTCTGTTACGAAGACGAAGACCCTAAAACCGCTCAATATGACGGTGCCCGCCGATATTTCGAGTGCGGCCTTTTTTATTGTGGCAGCTCTTATCACGCCGAATTCCGATTTATTAATAGAAGATGTGTGTTTGAATCCAACGCGTACAGGGTTGCTCGATATTCTCAATGCGATGGGGGCTCATATCGAAGTGCTTGATGAGCGTCTCGTGGGCGGCGAAGTTGTGGGCAATTTGCGTGTCAAAACCTCAAAGCTCAAAAATGTCGCTGTAGGTGGTTCTGTTATTCCTCGGCTCATCGATGAAATTCCAGTGCTCACTTTGGCTGCTGCTACGGCTGAAGGAAAAATGCTTTTGACCGATGCGGGGGAGTTGCGTGTTAAAGAAACGGATCGCATAAAGGCCATTTGTAGCGAGATGACCAAGCTGGGTGTTGATATAATTGAGACCAAAGATGGGTTTATTCTGACGGGAAGCGCAAAGCTCAAACAACCAAAAGGGAATTTTAAAAGCTATGGGGATCACCGCATGGCCATGACGGAAATGATAGCGGGGCTGGTTTTGGATCAGCCCGTGCTGATCGACGATGTGGCTTGTGTAAAAACATCGTTTCCTGAGTTTTTTGAGTTGCTGGAAAAAGTTGGGAACTGACAATGCCAGTTATTCTACGTGTAAAAGGGTATCGGTTTTTTTTCTTTTCGAATGAGGGTAATCCATTGGAAATGGCGCATATTCACGTCAGAAAAGGGGAAAAGTTAGCCAAGTTTTGGCTCCTACAGGAAATAGGTCTCGCGGAATCATTTGGATTTTCTTCAAAAGAGTTACGCGAAATTACCGAGATCATTGCTCAGAATCGTGTTTTGTTGATAGACTCATGGCATGCCTATTTTAACATCTGAACCATTGGCAAAAAAAGTCAGATTTGATGACGAAGTCATGTGGGTGGACTTGTCTGATGGGCGAGTCATTGGCGTTCCGCTTGTTTATTTTCCTCAGCTTAAAGCGGCTAAGAAAAAAAAACGGGCTGATTTTATTATAAGCGGTGGCGGCAGGGGGCTTCATTGGGATGATCTTGATGTTGATATATGCGTAAAAAATCTTCTGTTCGGATTTGGTGAGCAGACAAAAGTTGTATCAGAGACCACTTTGCAAGCATGAACTTCTGAAAAAGTCAGTTCGTAAAAGTTCCTTCGAATTTTTCTAAAAGCTTATCCAAATCCTCTTCTTCCTGAGAAATAGCCAAACCAATTTCGCGGGCGCCATCCAAAATTGACAAGAGCACATTGAAGAGAGTCAGAATTTCGCCTTTGCGACCGTCTTCACTCATCAGATCTTTAAGCTTGCTCAAAAGTTTGTGATAGTCGGCTAGGCACGAAACAGGTGGGGCATCAGGCAGTGGCCCAGTGGAGGTAAAGCTGGGAGAAAAGGCGAGCCCGGCATGGCAAAGGACAAGTTGACGACCATCATCAAAAACGAGATTGAGATAATCAGCCAACCCTTGTGGATGCGGCATGAGGCGAAAATCAGAAAACTTGCGCACGTCAACACATATAGTTTTTCCAGAGGCATATTCATTCAAGGTGAGTGCATCACCATCCCAGCGATAGCGGAACACAATGGGATTTTTCTTGAGCCAAAGTGTAATTGCGTCTTTAACAGTGTTCATGAAGTTACTTTCGTGCCTCCTCACTCTTCTAATGGTCCTTGGGCTTGTTTGTCCAGTTACAGCTATGGCTTATAGCTCAAATGTCCAGGTGACTTCGCTGAGTCCGGTGAGAGGAAAGACGCAAAAGCATTTTGATGCCAATAAAGACAAAGTTCTTAATATGCGTGAGCGCGCCTTGTACAACACATATTTGCGGTTTCGTTTTCCTTTGGCCAAGGGAAAGAGAATGAAGTTTTTTGATAAAGACCAAACCTACATGCTGGAGCACGGGGAATATCGCCAATATTTGACCGACAAAAAACAGCGTTTCAAAAGTTACCGGGCTGCTGTGGCTCAGTCGCAGTCGCGGATAAAGTATTATAAGAATACGCAGGGGCGAAGATTGTAAGGGCTTTCATAGAATATTTTATTCACGTAGGGGCGCCCCTTGCGGGTGCTCAGAATTTAGGGCCTATTATTTGAGGTCGATAAATCTACTCCTAATCAGGGCAGCCGCGAGGGCTGACCCTACGGTTTCCCCCGAAATATTTGTGAATCGTGATGTAAATAGGGCCCTGACAGTGCGCGTCTGACATTTGCTTCATTAGGTTTAAAACTCATGGCATAACTCGGTTGACGTTTTTGCGCTATGTGCGAGGCTGTCCGCAGAATTTGTGCTTCCAAATGTGATCCCGGAAAACTGGTGTATTGACGATAGCGTTCACGGTTGCGCTGAAGTGTGATGCTGGTGATGCTGTTGCCCAAACGGCCGCAACAGGAAAGCATAAAGCGAATATAGTTAAGATCTTTGAAGGCTGTCAGTTCACCATAGCCAGGATAACCAACTGGGAGCGAGGGCGCTTTTTCGAGTACGTGAGAAATTTCCTTGTCTAAAGTGCTTGTCAATTGGGGTAAAATCAAATCGCAATTTAAAGTCGTGACCAACTTAAGAGCGGCAACTGTCACGCTGCCATACAAATGCTGTTCTTTATCAACAAAATAAGGAATTAAATGGATGCCGACTTCTCGTTTTTCACTGTCGTTGAAGGTGTCCAGCCATTCATGCAACCGGCTTGTGTGCGTGAAGCCATTTGGCAGCCTGTCTTTTAAATGTCGAGGCAAGTCGTTATAGAGCATGGCGTGCAGTTGCTTTTCGACTTCAGTGAATTTTTGATAATGCGCGGGATCGTTTGTTTTAATGAGGGCTCGCCACGCAGGTAAGCGTGCCAATGTGGCGATGGGGTCGATTAAAATGGCGGTTCGCACAAAGCGATTGAGCGTAAAATTTTTGTGTGGATTGCCAACAAGTTCAGCTTCGATGAAGCGCGCAAGCAAGTCGAAAACGGGGTCTGTATCGGGTTCAGCCATTTTGATGGATGAGACAACGTCCCAAAGCATTTTGGCTTCCCGGGAAATTTCACCTTCTGTTTCTAAGGCCAGTGACGTGTATTCACCTGCAAGAGCGGCTATGGGGCCCGCTGCGCTGGAATCAAGAAAACTGAGTTCGAGATATTCGATGGCGCGGCGGCGGACTTCGGCAATTGGGTGCGACGTATTTTTGGCATCAAACCATACATAATCCCAAAGTCGGTCTGGAGTGGCTGTGTAGAAAAAATTTTGTTCTGTGAAGGCGTCATATTGCTGAGCCTCAGGATTTGGGGCGCGTGACAGAATAAAATCATGGGTACGATCGATGCTGAGATAGATTTCTGGATACTCGACCAGGGGATGATCGGGCGCAAGAGTGTCCACGCCTTCGCTTCGTGCCAAAGTGATACGATTGGTGATGGCCCAATTCAGGTCATGGGCAAAGCGTATTTGCTCGGGATCGCTCAGGCTACTGAGGGCAACTTGCCATATGCGGGCAAGCGATGGTGTATGACTTTCAGCTTCATTTGAGAGACGAAAGACGATGCCCGCACACCACTGGGCACGTTTTGAGAGTGGGATCAGTTTAGCAACGATACTGATTTCGGCAGGTGTTAGATTGGCTTGCCAGCTGATGGCATCGATGGTTTTAAAATCGTATCGGCGCAGGTGCATGATTAATTCTTGCATTAAGACGATGCGCTGAGCGTCTGTTGCAGTGGCCAGCTGTGAGGCAGTCATGGATGGATCATGGCTGGGTTGTAAGCCGAGGAGAGCCCGTAGGCTGGCCAGCGAAAATGGTGATTGGTCTGGGTGAAAGGCCATGACGGCAATCGTTGCATCCTCAGAATTGGTAAAGCCCGCTGCCATATTTGTGAGGGCGACAAAGTCGATCACAGGTTCTGTGTGTGCCGGATTGGTTGTGCGTAGCGTAGGGCTATCCGGTGCCAAATCGGATCGCCCATTTTGTATGGTCAGTAGCTGTCGTATTTTATCGAGCATGGTAAAGTCCACTAAAGGATTTGTGTCCTGTTAGTCGATCTCTCGGCAATCACCAAAACATTTGAGCAGCGGAATTATGGCAAATTGGCAACATTTGACTTGGTGAGTTAACAGAACTGTTGCTTAAGTGATGATGGAAAGTCACTGCCCGAAATTATTCGTCTGGGCATGAAAGTTTTAGACAGTTTGGCATTGGGCCTAAATGATTTAACGGGGAGCTTGTCCCAGGACCGCCGTGTGACGCCGCCGACGCCTGGTGAAAATGTACTTAAAGCTCGCTTTGCTTCCATTTATGAAGGTGAACTGACTGAATCCAGCGAGAAAGCTTTGGTCAAATTGGAACGGGCGTTGCGTAAAGCGGAAGTCCGTTACACGATTCCTCAAACCGTTTTTAAGCGTTTGGGTGGGCACGGCTTGCTGGCGGCACTTGTCGGTGGCTCTTCGGGGCTTTTTTTTGGGCATTTCTGGACAGATATTCCTTATCACCAAGCTGTAGAAGCTCATTCCGGTTTGGCCTTCCTGGCCTTTCGTGGGCCGTATGAATTTTTTAAATTTTATAAACAAGTCATGCCACTTGTGCCGTATTTAAAAACAGATATTCCAAAAGCGGTAAAATGGATCATGAGTGAAGATTTTGTTTCGGCCGTCGCTAATGCTTTTTTTGCGGGTGCTCATATGATGAGTCAACGTGATAAAGTTTACAAAGAAGGTGATGCCCTCATCGAACGCGATGTGACAGATGAAGTCCCGCAGGGAAAAGCAATCCCAAGTGCACAGGAGAGTATGAATTCTGCTTGGCAGAGATTCTGCGAGTCGGCCATTATTCGTTCCGAAGTTGTCACCAGTGATTTTGATGGGTCCTTTCGTAGTGCCTTCTTGCCATCCATTATGGTGGCATCGGCTGTGCTGGCAGCGGGCATTGATCTGGATGGATTTTTTGAAATTCTTGAAAAACAACCGGCGTTAGCTGTGTTCTTACAAGTGTATTACGTTTCAAAAGGAATCCAATTGCCATTGGCTGGCTATGCCATGATCAAACCCTATGTGAGTGCTGTGACAGAAACTCACATCAATAAGAGAAATATTTCCAGTCAACCAGTGGGACTGGATGCCCTGCAACAGCAACTCACCCAAGACCCCAAATCACTGACAAGTCGTGATATGTCAGCTCTTTTGGCTCATCGTCGAATAGAAAGTCAACTCCAGCGGCTGCCGCAGACAGTGGCCGCTACTCATCAAGTTTCTCACGCTGCCCCCGTATCATGGTCGCAGCGGGCCCGTGCTTGGAACAGTCGCAACGTAGCGAGTCTTCGCGGCTTGTATTCACGCATACTCCATTCGCGTCACTAATTTAAATAGTCTGTGCTCTTTGCACAATTGTCACACAGGTGATGATGAGTCGTCACGTCATGTCCCTATCTGTGGCCGCGTCAATAAGGTAAACAAGGAGATCGGCATGACTGATTTACGCACCACAATTACGAATGAGTTGGCTGGAGATATTGCCAGTTTAGCCAGATCCTATACAGGTGGTTTAGACTTAGAGTCGGCAAAAGCATTAATAACAGCCGCGTTCCTAGCCGATTTACAAGATGGGGATAACAAAGCTCATGTCAGCACGCAGACAAAACTTTTTTCCAAGGGTGATCAATACAACGCAATTGGGTTGATGCTCATTCCAGTTGCCGATGAAGCCAATATGGTGACTTCACTTCAAACGCTGCGTAAGAAAAGTTACCATACATATCATTACAGCTGCTTTACGGATAGTGGCTGGCAATACCGAGCCAAGGGTTACGGGGCATTTGGAGTCACGGCCGCAAGGGAAATGACAACGGCAAAACCAGTAACTGGAGGCATTGTGTACCGGCCAGGTGATGCTGGTATTTTTTCCACGTATGTAGCGACGGGCACACTTAAAGATGGCTGTACCTCTGACCTTCTGGCGAGCAGTGCCAAAACCTATACGATTTGGAATATGAGCAATGACTCGGTTGATATTGCGGGAGTGGCTTACAAAATATTGATTGGTGTGACGAGCGGCGATAATGTTTATGGTGCTGATGAAGCTAAAATGATGGATTCATTTCTAGGTGAAGCTTGGGATCATCGTTAATTTGAGGTTTACGTGGTCAGAATTTTTCCTCATCGCCCCTCAACGATTGCTTTTTTGAATCCCGCAGCTAACGACGGTGGGAATGAAAGAACGCGTCTTGAGTGTTCTCTCAAGAAACAATTTCCCGATGTCGTCATTGTGGCTGAGCGTATTCCTGATGCCGATGTGCGCCATCAACAGTGGGCCAATTTGCTCAATGGTTTAAAACCGCAGAGAGTGATTGTCGCTGGCGGTGATGGCACGACAACGGAAGTCATGAGTGTACTCATGAATTTGAGTGGCCGCACAGTGACGAGCTTTGACGAAATCGATGAATTGAGCCCGCCTGACTGGCTAGAACAAGTCAGTGGGATTCATGGGACGGGGAGCGCTGGCGATTACGATAAAACGATAGGGTTTCCTACTTTAGATAACCTCTCTTCAGCTTTACAATTGGGAGGGGCAGTGATTTTGCCGCTGGGGATGGCGTGGGCACTCATGCCAACACAGACGCCAGGACTCTTTGATCCTCAAGTTGTTTCGCATTCTTTGACAGCTGGTTTTGTAGCCGAACATGTCTTTGCTAGACGCGATCTAGCACTTATAAAATGGAAAGAGGCGAAAGAGGAGGTGGAGGCGATAGATGACTTTGCCATGGCTCGTGCCTTTCGCGATACGTTGGCTCTTTTTTCAGAGAGTTTGGGCAATCGTGATATTCCCTGGCATTTAGAAAAAGTGCGTGGCCGTGTGCTGTGTTTTTTTGAAGCTTTGCTAGAAACGATAAAAGCGCGGGCGGCTGTGCAATTAGGCATTGAGGGCCCTGTTGATCCACTCAAACATTTTGATGTGGCTGTAACGAAAAATTCTGATCCATCTATTCATTTGAAGGATGTTATTGATGTCGATTTATTTGGGCTACTCATGGCCGCTGGTGGCGTTGGGATTCCAGAAGCGTATCCGATTGCCGGTCCTGATTTTAGAATGACGCTGGCCTCTGTTCCCAACAATATGGCTTTAGGGATTTTAATGGCGGTTGAAGGGGCTTGTCGTGGTTCCCTGGCAAAACTGGGTTGCACGTCTTTGATTGGTCCAAACTCTCATTTCTTAACAGTGCAAGGCGCTGTGAAGCATGGTGTTATGCCTGCGGGGCATTTTCAAACACTCAGTCATGGCGACCATGTGACAATCGATTTTACTCGTCGTCATGAGGGTCGCTCCGAATCTTTGCCCGTACAGCTTTTGCGCAATGGCGATGTCCTTCCTCCGGCTCCCCGGTTGCGAATTGCCGTTGGGCAGGCGCATCAAGCTTTGCCCTTTGTGGCGAGTCAAAGAAGCCCGTTGGCCCGCGTAGCGGCCAAATTCAGCCATGGCCCCAAACAGCCCTCTTTGCTCACAAGGAGAACATCATGACCATCCCATCAACAAGCACACCCTCGCCATCAGCTTACATTCGCGTGGCACACGATGGCGCCGAAACTTTGGATTTTACACCGCTTGTGCATCAACTGAGTGATAGTGTTATTTCGAGTCGTTATCAGGCGTCCAAATCCACAGCTGCACCCAAGTATTATGAAGATGGGCAAATTCAAACCATGACCAATCGGCCAAAGGGTTGGTCAGATGTTTCGCTTAAACTTATGGGTCGCGGTGAGGTAGGTGGGCTTTGCGGATTGGCATTTAATGAGTACTTCACAGGTGAAAAACAAGCACAGATAGCGTCTCTGTTAAAAGAATTTGGTTATCATCACACCACGGATGAAGCCTGGCGCTATGCTGTCGATTTGGTTTTGGCGGGCATTCAAATTGGTGAGCGCATGCGGGCCTTGTCCGCTCAAGGGGTCAAGCTCGCCTTTAACTTCGATATGGACGATACCCATTTGGATTTTTTCTGGCCCAAGCCTTTTCGCATGCTCGGCTTGTTTGGTCTGGGTGATGCCAACAAGTCATTGCCTTTTGCGTATCAACTCAGGCCGACGTGTGAAGTCCTGCTCGGCATGCGTCTGATTCTCGATGATACGTTATTCACAGGCACAGGGCCGCAGGTGAATATGTTTACCAATTCGAACCCTACCAAAATGTCGACGGTATTTGATTCGGCCATGATGCAAGCCATCTGGCTCTCGCGTGAGGGTTGGCAAAATGGTGACTCGGCTGTGAGTCCCAAAGAATTGCAGCAAGAAAGACGGGTGATCACCATCACTGATAATTTTACAGCTTTGCGGGTGCTCATGACTTTGTTTTATGAGACGGGCTACGATTTGAATAAATTCACCCCGGCTGAGCAGCGGATTATTTCTTTCATGCTCGAAGAACCCGATGAAGACCACGTAAAGTTTCCTTCACTTTCTAAATTTATGGATGCGGCTTATGTGCGGGCGTTTATCGAAAAAAATTACACGGCCACTATGAAGGCTAAGAGTGCCGTCATCAAATCGCTTTTGCCACGTATCGAAAAGTTGAACAAAAATTCATTCGATGAAGCTAACTCATATTTAGTCGATGATAATCCCAAAAATTATCTTCCCATCTATGGCGTAGGGTCTTGGGGCGGCTTTGTGCCAACAGAAGCCCAAAATAAAGTTTACAAGTATGCTAGCGGGGATGGAACTTTTGAAAATCGCCGCAATGGGCACGGGATTGTTGTGCCGCTTATTTTTGGCATACTCGATCACATCGATGCGCAGGAAGAGGCCATCCAAATAGAGGGGCGTTCGCCAGAGTCTATTGTTTATCAGCGGCGTCGGGCTCAAAACGAAGGTTTTGCCAATGATGATGGAACGCCGTTTCGAATTTTTAATATGGATAGCTATCCAAAAATGCCAGACGGTTATGTGAATTATCGCTGGTATAATCCTGAGCAACCCAAGGATGGTGTGGCTAAACTCAAAACTGAGTTTCAGGATTTCAAGAGCAGCAACGCGGATCTTTATGGAGCTATGGCCAAGGACATGAAAACGCGCAAACCGCAAATGGCTGAGCTTGCCGAAGAAATTTACAAAGACAGATTTTACCGTGAGTTAAATTATGTGCAGGGTGCACCCTACGTGAAACCCATGCAAAGTGACGAAGCATTTCAGGCTGATTTGGCAGCAAACGGAATTGATGAAGCCGGGCAGGCAGGCGCTCTTGCAGTGCGGGATCGGTTGCCGAATGCGTCGCAGTGGAGTGTGTTTTAATTTTTTTGACTCGTCTCGTCATCATTCACACAAATGTCACAAAAGTGTCGCAGAGCGCCCAGAAACAAAAGCCATGAGTGCGCCGAGGTTATTCACAGCATGTTTACGCGCAAAGACATTCAGCTTTTATTTGTTATTCTGGCCAGCTTTGGGTTTAGTCTCTTCTTTTCAGCATGTGATCGCAATATTGCAGAGGCACCCGATCCATCGGCTTCAGCGATTGTCAGTATCGATTCATTCACAGTCGATAACGACACGATCACGGAAGGTGAAATCGTCAAGCTATCTTGGGCTGTCACGGGCGAGTATAGCAAGATTTTGATTTTGCCTGACATTGGCGAGGTTCCCTCTGAAGATTCCCTGCTGATCAAACCTGAGCATACCATCACCTACACACTGCAAGTTTTTGCCATTCCCGGTGATGATGGGGCTGAAGACTTGGGACGAATCGATCAAATCAAAGTGACGGTGAACGCGGCTGAGGAGGCAGTCGATCCTGCTGCCGATGAAATCGTCATTCCTGAGTCTGACATAGACGATCCTGTTGATGAAACTGTTGCAGACGAGGAACCGGAGGCGGTTGCAGGAGATGATGGCACGGATTCAGAACCATTGCCCGATGCAGAAGAAGCGCCCAGCGAGTTCATCGAAACAGCGCACATTGTTTCGTTTGAGGCTGATGAGACACAAGTTTTGTGGGGCGAGCCTTTGACGATTTCTTGGGAAGCCGAAATGACGGTGACGGCCCCATTACTCACATTAAATGGTGAGACCGTTTCACCCATCAGTCAGACAAGTTTGACAGCGGGTCTTGATGGA
>Ga0209824_10000306_pt1 | contig 32296 bp, 30 predicted proteins | sample VDWuncwatermetaG_FD_184124 | JGI IMG/M metagenome (GOLD analysis project Ga0209824, IMG submission 184124) | Wastewater microbial communities from Netherlands to study Microbial Dark Matter (Phase II) - VDW unchlorinated drinking water (SPAdes)... ...
GGTCTAGGTTACCCAGGGGGAAAAATCATTGATCAGCTGGCTCGGAGCGGCAACCCTAAGGCTATTTGCTTTCCCCGTTCCCGGATGAAGAAGGGCTCTTTCGATTTTAGTTTCAGCGGATTGAAAACCGCCGTCTGGCATTATCTCAAGGCGCGGGAAAAAAATAAGTGGGAGGCTCAAAAGGCCGATCTCGCGGCCAGTTTTCAGGAGGCCGTGGTCGATATGCTTATCGCCCCCACTTTACGGGCCGCGAGGGAGCTTGGCGTAAACCGCATCGTGTTGGCTGGCGGGGTGGCGGCCAACAGCCGGCTGCGCGAGCGGATAGTGGAGGAGACGCGAGAGGAGGGAATGGAGGTCTATTTTCCCTCTCCCGCCCTTTGCACCGATAACGGTGCCATGATCGCTCTCACCGGGCATCATTGGCTGGAAAAAGGCCGCCGGGACGATTTGCGCCTGAACGCCGATGCTGACCTCACCCTATAAATAAAGAGTTTAAGGGTTAAAGGGATGAAGAGTTGATGGTTTCCCTTTATCAGGAAGTCCGCGCGGCGCTTCGTGAATCAGTCTTCAAGCCCAAGAAAAAGCTCGGCCAACATTTTCTCATCCACGAAGGCACTATGGGGGCGATCCTTCGCCTCCTCGACTTGTCCCCGGGGGATGAGGTGCTGGAGATCGGCCCTGGCCTGGGTTTTTTGACGCGTCGGCTCGTCGAGGCGGCGGGCAAGGTCTGGGCCGTGGAGGTGGACCCTTTTCTCATCCAGTGGCTGCGCAAGAGTCCTTTAGGCTCCCATCCTGGCTTGGCACTCATCCAAGGGGACATTCTCAAGGTTCCGCTGGGCGACATCTTGTCCGGCCATCGAGTCAAGCTGGTGGCCAATCTCCCTTATAATATTTCCACGCCGGTTCTCTTCCGTCTCTTCGATCTGCGGGACCATTTTTCTCTTTTGGTTTTGATGGTCCAGCGGGAGGTGGCGGAGCGGATGGCCGCCTCTCCCGGGACAAAGTCTTACGGCACGCTTTCGATCTGGTGCCAGGTTCACGGACAAGTCTTGGATAAAGTTTCCGTCTCGCCCGAGGCCTTTTTCCCTCGCCCAAAAGTAAGATCCACGGTTCTCAAGATCACGCTTCACCCCGAGCCTCTACTTGCTGCGGAACGGCTGCCCGCGCTGCGCGCTCTGGTGCGCGCCGCCTTCGGGCAAAGGCGCAAGACGCTGGGCAATGTCCTCACAGGCTGGCTGAAAAAGGGAAGGGAGGAGGTCGAAGCGTTGCTGCGACGGGAGGGGATCGATCCCGGACGGCGGGGGGAGACTCTCAGCATCGAAGAGTTCATCCGTCTGGCCCATGTCTTAGAGGCGAGGCAGAAAGCAGAAAGCTGAAAGCAGATAGCGGGGTTTTCTTATGCCGGAGCTGCCTGAAGTCGAAACTATCTGCAGCGGACTGAGGCCGCTGGTGCGGGGCCGCCGGATCGCTCGAGTGGCGGTTCTGGAACGGCGTCTGCGCCGTCCTGTCGCTCCTGGATTTCATTTGCAGCTTCGCGGGAAGACCATCACGGATGTGGAGCGCCGGGGGAAATACATCTTGATTTCACTGGAGGCGGATACGGTTTGGATTTTTCACCTGGGGATGGCAGGGAAGCTCATTCACGTGGCGGCCGGGAGACCAAGAGAGACACATGATCACATCGTCGTAAGGCTCGATAACGGTCATGAACTCCGTTATCATGATCCGCGCCGTTTCGGTCTGTCGATAGTAGTCCCGCGCGCGAAGCTGGAGACGCTGGCGCAAATAAAAAATCTGGGGTTGGAGCCGTTCGATCCCCGATTCAACGGCGATTACCTCTATGCCGCGGCCAGCAGCTCTCAACGGAGAATCCGGGACCTCCTCATCGACCAGGGGATAGTCGCCGGTCTGGGCAACATCTACGCCAATGAGATTCTCTTTCATGCGGGCGTTCGCCCGACGGCGCGCGCGTGGAAGCTGGGGCGCGTCAGGGTGGAGCGGATCGCCCGGACCATCCCCAAGGTGTTGCGCGAAGCGATCCGCTGGTGCGGCACTTCCTTCTCGGATTATCGCGACGCCGAGGATCGCTTCGGTGAGTTCCAGAACCATCTCAGGGTCTACGATCGGGAAGGGGAGAAATGCGGGGTTTGCGGCAGCGAGGTGAAGAGGGTCGCCATCGGCAACCGCAGCGCGTTTTATTGTCCGAGCTGTCAGAAATAGAGGCGTGAGAGTGTCAGGAGCGCCGCCGTCAAAATGGCCTTGATGTGAATCCGCCGAGCCCGGCGGCGAAACCCCTCCGCCACGTCCTTATCTTGGACCGGCGCCTCTCCGCTGTCCAGATTGCGCGCGCCGCGCGCCGCCAGTACCACTCAGGTTTTCTCCATGAACTGGAAAAAACCGAGGCTACCCATCCAGAAGGGCAAGAACAAAGCGATTCTCCACCAGCGGTCCGCGTCGGTATAAATGAGCGCGACGAGGAGTCCGACGCCCAGGGCAAACGCCGCCGCTGCCATCCTTAGCCGCTTGCGGCTCTCTTTCGGGCCGATGTTCATTGTAGGTGTTGGTCTGCTGTCAGGGCCTCGTTTTCAAAACCTGCGCTAGCGTGCGAGGCCTTTCTTGTCTCTCTGTCTTGTCTGCCACAATGCATAACTCATGTATGCCACTATCGCCACGTTGACGACGAGCAAAGAGACCTTGGCCCACGTGACGCGATGGAACAGCTCGTAGACCTCGATGGGCAAGTAGATGGCTCCGGTAGCGACCGCGAACCATTCGGCCCAGCGCCGCTCGCGCCAGAGCCCGTATGCCTCGGTGATGCGGGCGGCAGCATAGCCCAAGGCTGTGGAGGCCAGGAGCCAAAGCCGGCTGTCGGTGACCGCGCCGGCAGCATCGATGAAAATACGCGGATAATGACTGGCGGGGTTGAGGTGGAACCGCCTCACCAACTGCTCGGCCATCGCCTGCGCGTCGTGATGCACGAGCGCCAGCAGCCCGAAGCCCGCCAAGAGCACCAAGCAGCCTTTGGCCGCCTCGAACGCGGCCACGATGCGAATGCCGCTAGATGATGTCATAGAATAGCGTGTCAGAGTAGCCTGTCCTCTATTCTCAACTTTCGTAGTTGGAAACTTCGATCAAATTCATGTCCGGGTCGCGAAAATATACGGAGACAATAGGCCCCCTGGCCCCTGTCCGCTTGACTGGTCCTTCAATGACCGTGACGCCACAAGAGGCAAGATGCCTCATGACCTCAGGCAACGGAACCGAAGCAATGAAGCACAGGTCAGCGGAGCCGGGAGTTGGTTTATGAGCCTTTGGCTCAAACTCCTTGCCTAGCTGGTGCAGATTGATTTTTTGCGAGCCAAAAGCGAGCGCCTTTCTGCCTCCGGCAAAGGTGACAACTTCCATCCCCAACGCCTTTGTGTAAAAAGCGCAGGTAACGTCGATATCCTTGACGGTCAAAACCAAGTGATCAAGCCGATCAATCTTCATTGTTTTTGTCTCGGCAATATCTTCGCCTGACGTCTCAAGGGTGAGCAGCACGCTTTATTGTGACTGCTCTACCCGTTGGTTAGGCGCTGAAGCTTTAGCAAGACTGTATTCAGTAACTCCATCCATACCGCCGACCACAAGTACTTCTCCATTACCGTCCGCTTGAGGTATGGCTAGAATAGCGCGCAACTTGTTTGTTTCCTCTTGCCACACGAGGTGCCCTTTCGGATCAAAAATCAGCAACACCGAACGGGCATAACCGGAGCTGCCGTGGCTCATGACAGCCAGATATGGTTGTTGTGACGGACTAAATTGTACGGCAGTACCGTCGGGTCCGTGATAGGGGTTGAAAGAAGTGTCCCGGATAACATGCCTAAGCGCTTCCTTACCGTCTGGATCAAGAACACCGATCCAGCTTCCGGCCCCCACAAGCAAGTGGCCGCGCGTCGGCCAAGCAATTTCTTCAACATTTGAAGCCCATTCCGGGAGCCGGATTGTCCTTCGTAGCTTACCGTCCAGATCGTAAAGCTTAAGCTCTTGAGATTTACCGTTGCCGGTTAGCGCAAACGGCAGTCGCTCTCCGTCCGGAGTGACATAGGTGCCGACGTTAGATACGCCAAGCTTGACACTCCACAACACCTTGCCGTCGATGTCATGACGGTCAATACGGTCGTTGTTGTGATACGCGAAGAATGTCGGCCCTTTTGCGGGAACCTGGATCGGCACAAGTCGCGTGAACCCACTAGCCTTCAATGCCCAAAGCAAATGCCCCCGACTGTCTGCAACGCCATCGCTGGAGGCGACGAGCAGACTTCCCTTGCCGTCGGGGACTAGATATGGATACATGTGGACACAGCCATCACATTTATCCTGTGCAAAGTCAGTTTTCGATTTGACTGCGTAATTTCCTGGCTTAAGCAACGCAATCCCCGAGACGCCGAGCACGGCGATGTCATTCCCCGGGTCCGCATCAAAGTTGTCAAGCGCAAGGACCTCGACTCTGCCTAGTGAGGAATTCGAATAGACAACTCGTTTCGAGAGCGGAAGTTCCTTCACTGTAACGACCGGAAACCTGGCCTCGCGCACCGCAACGGTGCTCGATTCTTTCACAGCGCTACCCATGCCGGCCAAAATTGCTGCGGTACCCACGATCCTAGCTAACCACGCGCGGCCACGCTCTGCTCTGACGACTGCGTGGGCAAGAAGCCCGAAGGCCCACCCGACCACAATCGCGCCCGCGCTATAGATCGGAATGAAAAATAAAGCGATTGCCGCAGTGGAACTCGACCGCAAGTTGACCGTCCCGTGCGCCCACAGAAGGAAGCCTACTCCCGCAGACAGAGCGAACCAAAACGCCACCGGTCTTTTCTTACTCCCTTTTCCGAGCCCATATAGTGCACCACCAGGAATCAGATTAACCGCCGAGAAGAATAGGAGTCCAGCAACCCCTTGGAGATAGTCTGTAAACCATTCCCAACCACGGAATGGGACACTCGGAAGTCGCGCAAGGAATGGGGCCAACTCAGCAATCACCACGGAGAATAAGAGAAGATACCTAGGTAAACGGACAATGGGTTGCATTGATTTGTCTGCATCCAATGACATTAAAATAGCTCCCGCGCCTAACGCAAAGCTCAGCCGTCGCTGGTAGCGATCGGTCTGAAGCGAAAGGTTAGCTGGCTATTCTGGCGACGGTTCACAGTCGGGACAACAGATATTGAGTTGACTTAAAGATACGGTCCCGATAATCGAGACTCACGCTTGCTGAAGCCTGTGACACATAGCCGTGCATTCTTCTATCTAACGTCATGAAGTCGACATACGGGAGGCAGGTCAGGTGCTGGTAATCCTCCATATCAGAATCCTCTAAAGGATTGGTCTTATTCTTAACTATCTTGTGCCATACTTCGTAACCAAGACGAATAGCAGGACAGCGATTCGGGTTCTCATAGATCCAGTTGGCGAAGTCTGAAAGAACCACACCTGACCAGGACAGTTTGTAAAGCCTTAGGTTCCGTTCGATCATTTTCGCAAAATTGGCTTTGAGGGTCGGTGGCTTATTTAAGCGCCGATCGGCCGCGACGATCTGCCTCATCTGATTAGCATAGCTCTCCAGCCCCTCTAGGGCGCCATGACTGTAAAGGTCCCAAACTGTTTCTGCCAGCGAATAGTTTATGAAAATGCCTGTTGGCGGTCGAGCGTGCAAATCCACAGTCTGATCGAAACGGTCGACGAAGGCATGTATTCCTCTATACTCGCGTTTGCTTGAGTAGGCATCTAAGGCTTCTTTTAGTTCCAAACCGTCGATGTCTGAACGAATGAATGTTATTGGCATTCTCTCAAGGCGATTTAGCAAAGCCATCACATTTGTTTTTGACGTGGCCCTGACAATCGGTACAGACATCTCACTAACTGTATAGAATGACACCGTCAGTTTATGACCGCCTCGGCGGAGACTTTCCTCCAAATGGTCTACGGTGCAGGGAGTTGCCTTCTGCAGAATGTTAATCAGATCTCTTGCGTCTAGGTACAACTTCATGAAGCCAGCTAACTATTAGATTATACTGATCACCCTATCACAGAAGACAAATTTTCAACTTTGTCAGAATTCTAGAATCTTTCCCGGCTCTTGGCAAGAAAATTCCGCCCTATTAAAATGCGACAAACACTGCGGCTATTGTCAGCCTATCCAGTCCTGCGACCACTAACGACCAGAGATCAATCCCTCATGACGCGGATAATAAAGTACAAAGATAGGGCTGCCAGGGTGAGCCAGATGGCAACAATGACAATGGCGGCGAGACGGTTGGTGGGTCGTTGCTGGCCTGACATAGCTAGTGCCTTGGCTCGGCACTCGGACATCACTTCGTCGGGGATCATCTTTAAGACGAGATAGATACCCAAAGGGACAAGAATCAGGTCATCAAGATAACCTAAGATGGGTATGAAGTCGGGGATGAGGTCGATGGGGCTTAGGGCGTAGGCGACGACGCAGGCGGCGAGGAGCTTGGCGTACCAGGGGACTCGTGGATCTTTGCACGCCAGGTAAAGAGCATAAACTTCCTGTTTGAGTTCTCTCGCCCGTTGCTTCCATGTGTCGAGGATTCCCAAGCTGAGGAATCTCTAACCGATCACCTTATACGCGCCGCCGAGGTAGTTGCGGCAGAGGTTCACGTAGGTAGATGAGCCCATCTGGATCCAGTGCAGGGCATCGCCGCCGAGTTCTTTTTTTACTTTGGCCGGGCTGCCCGCGGCCAGGACGCGTGGAGGGATCTTGGTGTGCGGCACGACGACGCTCCCTGCGGCGATGAGCGACTCTTCGCCGATCTCCGCGTTGTCCAGGACTGTGACGTTCATGCCGATGATGGCCGCGCGGCGGATGACGCATCCTTCCATGACAGCCGCGTGGCCGACGGTGACGTCCTCTTCTATGATGGTTGGGGCCTCGCCCGAGTGAATGACGCAGTTGTCCTGGACGCTGGTGCGCGCGCCCACCACGATGGGGTTTTCGTTCTGGTCGGATCTCAGCACCGCGCCGAACCAGATGCTCGCCTCGTCTCCGATCGTAACGTCGCCGATGATGACGGCGGTCGGTGCGACGAAAGCCTTGGGGGAGATTTTCGGTCTGTGTCCCTTATATTCGATGATCATGAATAATTGACCTCCGTTTGAATGTGCGTGTCAAGATATTTGAGGGGAAGAAAGAAAGCAAGGTTAGTTGGTTTTCTGTTCAAAGGGCTTCGGGGCTCCCCTCGCTCCACGGCCTGCCGCAGCGATTCTTCCGGGACTTGCTTGGATAGGCTCCCTTGGGGAACGCGCCTTCGGCCGCGGCCGATGGGCCAGTGCTTTAACCGAACCTTCTCATCTCTACGTCCGCAGCCTCACTCGCGCTCCCCTCGGTCGCTGCCCGTTGCTCCGTCTCACATCCGCCTGAGGCAGAGGTTGAAATGGCCCCGCTCAGTTCTCTCCCCACCCAAAGGGGCCTCCCTGTCCCGGAGCGGAGATTGACTCCGAGTCGTTGGAAGTCTTTGCGAAGCTGAGGATCTCACACGAGAGTGAGGGGGCCTGCCGAGCAAGCCGAAAGCACCGATACTGAACGGTTCAAAAAAAGCAGAGGCCCATTGCTTTCGGCGCGAGCGGTAGACCCCCGAACGGAACTTCCCGCCGACGAGACACCGGAGCGAAGGGATAGGGGGTTCCCCAGGGGAAAAAACATGAGGCCTAAAGAGAGAATGTTTTTGCGGCCATCTCGACGATTTTTTTCCCTATGGCAAGGGATGCCGTGGCGCCGGGCGAGGGGGCATTCAGCATGTGGATGGCGTTGCCGGTCTGCTCGATGACGAAGTCGTCGATCAGGGCTCCGGTCGCTGAGACCGCCTGGGCCCGGACGCCGGCGCCGCCCGGCACCAGATCCTCGGACCTTATATCGGGGAGCAGCCGCTGCAGGGCTTTGACGAAGGCGGGCTTGCTGATGGAACGGTGCATCTCTTCCATTCCCATTCTCCAGTATTTTCCCGCCATGGACCAGAAGCCCTTGTAGGAAAGAATTTGCCAGGCGTGGGAAAAGTTGACGTCGGTTTTTCTGTAACCCTCCCGCGCCAGGGCGAGAACGGCGTTCGGTCCCGCCTCCACGTCGCCGTGGATCGTGCGCGTGAAATGGACGCCCAGGAAGGGGAAGCGCGGGTCCGGGACGGGGTAGATGAGTCCTCGAACCAGGTGACCCCTTTCGGGGACGATCATGTAGTATTCGCCGCGGAAGGGAATGATCCGGAGATCTGTTTCCGGGCGAGAGCGGGACATCATCCGGGCCACGCGGTCCGAGAAAAGTCCCGCGCAGTTGATCAGAAATTTGCTGCGGAATTCCGCCGAGGAAGTTTCTATAGCCAAACCTCCATCTGCCGGCACGATGTTTCTTACCTGCTGCGAGGTCAGGATCTCGCCGCCCATTTTCCGGATTCTTGTCGCGTAGGCTTGGGCGACTTTGGTGAAGTCGATGATGCCGGTGGAGGGCGCACGCAGCGCCTTGATCCCGTTCGCGCAGGGCTCGATCTCCTTGAGCCGTTCAGGGCCGATCATCTCCAGACCCTGAACGTTGTTAGCGGCGCCTCGCCGGTGTAACTCCTCCAGCCGGGGAAGCTCCTCTTCGGAAGTTGCCACGATGACCTTGCCGCATAACTCGTAAGCAATGCCTTCTCTGTCGCAGAATTCGATGAGCGCCTTTCTTCCGGTGACGCAGGTTTGCGCCTTCACCGACCCGGGTTTGTAATAGATTCCCGAGTGGATGACGCCGCTGTTGTGGCCGGTCTGGTGGCGGGCGAGCTGGTTTTCCTTCTCCAGCAGGAGAAGTTTTACCCCCGGATATTTCTCAGCGATCTGCATGGCGGTAGCCAGACCGACAATGCCTCCGCCAACTACTGTTAGATCGAATGGATTTGAGCCCACTTTTCCCCCGACGTAGTGTTGGCTTGTAAAAAAATAGTCCTCATCAAGTTACCGCAGGACGTATTTCGATCACCCCTGCGCCGCGGATCTCGCTGCGCTTTAATCTCTGCAGGGCCTCGTTAATTTGTGGAAGCGAGAAAACCTCGACTTCTGTGCGCAGCGGAATTTCGGCGGCCAGCGCGATCAATTCCTCCGCGTCGCGCCGTGTGGCATTCGCGACGCTTCGGATCTTCCGCTCATGGTACAATAGTCTCGCGTAGTCGATTTCCGGAATCGAAGTCATGGTGATGCCTGCCAGGGCGACCGTGCCGCCCTTATCCAGCACGCGCAAGGCGTCGAGCACCAACCCTCCCGCGGGCGCGAAGATAATAGCAGACTGGAGCCTCTCCAGGGGCGAATCTTCGGCGCGACCGACCCAAACAGCCCCCAATGCTTTAGCGTGCTTTTGGTGTTCTGGACTTCGCGTGAAGACATAGACCTCGCAATTCCAGTAGCGCGCTATCTGGATGACAATGTGCGCCGATGCGCCGAAGCCAAACAACCCGAGTCTCTCACCCTTGCGGATCTCGCTCAGCCGCAGCGCGCGGTAGCCGATCACACCTGCGCACAGCAACGGAGCTGCCTGCCGGTCAGGAAAAGCACTTGGGAGGGAGTAGGCGAACGCTTCGTGGACTGTGGTCCATTGAGCGTAGCCCCCGTCCGCGTGGAGTCCCGTGAACTGTGCTTGGTCGCAGAGGTTCTCGTTTCCCCGGCGGCAGTGGCGACAGCTTCCACACGTGTGATGCAGCCATGCGATGCCGACCCGATCCCCCTTTTTGAACCGCTTAGCCTCGTGTCCAAGCGCGTCTACGACGCCGACGATCTGGTGTCCAGGGACAATCGGCAGTTTCGGCAAAGGGAGCTCGCCTTCAACCGTGTGCAGATCGGTATGACAGATGCCGCAAGAGTGAACTTGGAGGCGGACTTCGTGCGCCCGCGGGAGGGGCTCGCGCAGCTCGGTGAGAATCAGCGGGCTTTCATCGATCGGCTTGGGAGAGCGGAGCAGCGCAGCGAGCATGGGAAAAGGGGTTGGAGTCCTCTATTTTTTCTCCGCTGTCACCTCGATCTGTTTTTCCTTCATTCTGCGCACGAGTTCTTCGTAAGATGAGTTTGCGATAATGCGGTTGAACTGTGAGCGATAGTTGTTCACTAGGCTGATGTTTTCAATCACGACGTCATACACCTTCCACTCGCCGTTCACGAGGTGGACCTTATAATTGAGGGAGAATTCCTCTCCCTTATTGGTCGCGATACGGCTCAATACCTCGCCGTAGTCCTTGTCTAGATTCTCCCGAACGTAAGCGAACTTTTCGTCACTGTAGGATTCGATCCTATCAATGTAGGAGCGCTCCAACAAATCGGTAAAGAGTCCCACAAATTCCTCCTGCTCCTTCGAGGTAAGTTTGCGCCATTGGCTCCCCAGGGAGCGTCGGGCCATTTCGGCAAAGTCAAAACGGGAGGAGACAACCTGTCTCAGCTGGTCGCGGCGTTCTTTGGTTTTGGCCGGGGATTTCAGTTGCGGATTCTTAAGAATGGCCTGCACCTTGTCCACACTCATTCGGATCTGTTCCGTGGGAGCCCCGGCACTTGAGTGGGAAGGGAACAAAACATAAAAAAACAAGAGAAAAAGGATCAGGTATATTGGTTTATACTTTTTCATCATTTTTTTTCGCTTTTCGATGTCAAATCTCCCCCTATGTATTTTCCTATCACATCCGAGATATCCGGCGGCGACTCGGTCTCGCGGATCTTATCTCCCGGGCCGAGCGTCTTTTCCGAGGCCCCTGGGGTGATCATCACGAATTTGTCGCCGATGAGTCCTCGGGCCCTGACCGATGCGATCACGTCCTCTTGAAGTTGGACTCGGGGGTCGAGCCGGATGCCCAAGCGGGCTCGATCATCAGCCAGGGAGATGGTCTCCACCTTTCCCACCTTGACGCCGGCGATCTCGACCGGGTCCCCTGATTTAAGGCCGGCCACGGAGGCAAAATCGGCATAGACGACGTAGCCGTTATTGCCCAGCACCTCGATCTTTCCTAGGCGAATGGCGAGGTAGCCGAGGCAGATGATCCCTACGAGGACAAAGACACCTACAACGAGTTCCGTTCGCGATTGATTCACTCGACAAGACTCCTATAAGACCTGGATGGGCCCCTCAATTGTTCCTTTGATAAACTGCTGCACCACGGGGTTTTGCGAGGCCTGGAACTCCTTCGTGGGCTTAGCCTCCTCGATGACCCCGTTGGCCAGTATAGCGATGTAATCCGAGATTTCAAAGACTTGGGGTATGGTATGGCTCACGACGACGCCTGTAAAGCCGAAGGCCTCCTGCGTCCTGGCAATCAGTTGGTGGATGCCGGTCGCCAATACTGGGTCGAGGCCGGTCGTGGGTTCGTCGAAGAGAACGATTTCGGGATCCATGATCAGTGCCCGGGCCAGTCCTGCGCGCTTTTTCATGCCGCCGCTCAGTTCCGCCGGGTATTTGTACCCCATGTTCTCAAGCCCCACCTGGTCCAAGCGTTCTTCGACCTTTTTGCGAATCTGAGATTCGCTCATCTGGGTTTTTTCTCTCAATGGAAAGGCGATGTTGTCGGAGATGGTCATGGAATCGAGCAGCGCGGCTGCCTGGAAGAGGACGCCGAACCGGCCGCGCATTTTGTACAGCTCTTTCTGCCCGAGCTTGGTGATGTCGACGTTTTCCACGAGGACTTCACCCCGGTCAGGTAGGAGAAGTGCGTTTAAATGCTTGAGGAGAACGGTCTTGCCGCAACCGCTTGTTCCTACGATCGTGGTGATCTTCCCCGTTGTAAAGTCCAAGTTAACTCCCTTGAGCACCTGCTGACCGCCGAAGCTTTTATGTAGATCAACGACCCGTATCATAGAATCACAGCATAACCGAGGTCAGGAAATAGTCCCAGACAAGAATCAGGACAAAGGAAAGCACCACCGACTCGGTGGTTGCCTGGCTTACCCCTGTGGCCCTGGGAGGGGCGTGGAATCCTTTATAACAGCAGACCCAGGTGATGATCAGTCCAAAGCTCAAGGACTTCATATAGCCGCTATACACGTCGTTGAACACCACGCTGTTTTCCATGCCGGAAAAATAGCTCCCGGAGCTGACCCCCAGGAGTCCGACGCCTACCAGGTAGGCGCCGTAAATTCCCACCACGTCAAAGATCGCGGTCAGCAGGGGCATCGCAATTAAGCTCGCTATGATGCGCGGAGAGACCAGATACTTGATCGGGTTGATGGCCATGGAATAAAGCGCGTCGATTTGCTCCGTGGCCCGCATGGTGCCGAGCTCTGCGGCCATGGCGGAGCCTGTCCTGCCCGTGACCATGAAGGCTGAAAGCACGGGGCCGAGCTCGCGCAAGAGACCTAGCGCGGCGGCAGAGCCTAGCCAACTTTCAGCGTTGAACTTCCTCAGGCTATAATAGCCTTGGAAACCCATCACCATTCCGGTAAAGAAACCCGATAAGAGCACCACCGAGAGGGAATCCACGCCGATGGTCTTGATATGATGGATGATGAGACGGATTTTGGCCGGCGGACGAAAGGCCAGCGTAAATGCCGAAAGAAGGAAGAGAAACATCCTCCCCATTTCAGATAGTTGGCGGAGGGTGAATCGGCCGATGTGCGTCAGGAGCGAAAGCATGGGCTGCGTTATTAGAAAGAGTCCGACAGCACCACGCTAATATAAAAAACTGTGATATTTTGCAAGGGAAAAAGAGAAAGATGAAGCGCTCGGGATTCTCGCGTGACGAAACTCTGGATGCGCTTTTCCAGGGCAAACTCAAAATTATTCAGAGCAAGAGAGGATATCGCTTCTCGATCGACGCTGTGCTCCTAGCCCATTTTGTGGAGATCGGGGGCAGCGAGAAGATCGTCGATCTGGGCACGGGTAACGGGGTCATTCCGCTGATCCTCGCGCGCCTCCACCCTTCAGTGCGGGTTGTCGGCCTGGAGCTGCAAGAAGAGATGGTGCAGAGGGCGCAGAGGAGCGTCGATTTGAATCGACTAGGAGAGAAGGTGAAAATCCTCCAGGGAGATGTCCGTTCCATTAAAAAGTTTTTTTCTCCCCGGAGTTTTGCTGCCGTCGTATGCAATCCGCCCTATCGAGGTCCGGCGAGCGGACGGATCAACCCCGATCCGGAGAAGCGTATCGCCCGCCACGAGGTCCAGGGCCGCCTCTTGGACTTTATCCGCGCCGGATCATATTTGCTGCAACCGGGGGGGCGAATGGCCTTGATCTACCCGGCTACCCGCATGCTGGATCTCCTTCAAGCGATGAGGGGAGAGGGCATAGAACCCAAACGTCTAAGGTTGGTTCACTCCTTTGAAGAGGACATGGCTACCCTGGTATTGGCAGAAGGGATCAAGGGGTCCGGGAGCGAGCTCAAGGTCATGCCGCCTCTTGTAGTGTACACGAAAGAGAGAAAATACACCCCGGAAATGGAGGCTATCCTGGAAGGGTAAAGTTTTTTATTTCTTTCCTTTCCGGGAGTGGGTGGCAAAGAGTCTCCTCAGGGCCCGGCGGATTTCGGGATCCTTGATGGAGCGGAGGTGCTCCTCATCGAACTTTTTTTCCGGGAAGGATGCGCTGGGTAAAGAGGGCCCTTGGACCTTCGATTTAACTACCCCAGTGTCGAGTTTTCCGACAAAGAAAAAGATATTTTTTACGACTTCTCTCCCCAGGTTTTGGTTGAGCTTCTCCGAAATCATTTCCTTCATATACTGGAGTTCCTGCATCCACGTCGAGCTTGAAACCTTAACGAAAAGGGTGCCGTTGCGAATCTTTTCCGGCTGCGCATTGCGAGCAATCGTAACCCCTACGATCTCGTTCCAGATAGGCCATACGCCGTATTCCTTCAGCTTGGCGGACAGCTCTAGCCTCTTGAGAGATTTGTCCAAGATCTCTCCCAGCTTCTCTAGTTGGGGGTCATTTTTTGCCATATTTTTAGGCTACCATATACCGAGGAAAAATAACAATAGGGTAATTTCTTATAAAATCATGTTATCAAACCAGTGGAAAAACTGTTGATAGCTTGTAAATCGGTCCGTGGCAATCACTCAAGCGTATGATTTTCCTAGCTCTTTTTAAGTAGCGGGAGAAATCCACAGAAAGAAAAAAATTTTTCTTGACAACACAATATGTGGTAGTCCATAATGCAGATCGCACAAAATGGTGGAGTTTGTCTCTGTAGATTTGTTCTCTCATTCTTCAATCCTTACGCCTGGCCCCAATTTAGGTGAGCAGAACAGAGAGTGTTCCTAGATATGGATAGTATTATAATATTGTTTTATTTTAAAAATTTTTAGTAGGGGAGATCGGAGAAAGGAGAAGAGAGGAAATGGCTACCATGGCGTCGAAGGTGACGGAGAAGGTGACAGAAGAGAAGGTTGTCCGGACGGAGTCGAGCGTCAAAAGCGGGCTTAGATTGGAACGTTATTTCACGCGTGCGGGAACGGACCCTTATGATGAAATCGAATGGGAGAATCGTGCAGCTACGATCGTTAATGAAAAGGGGAAAGTGGTCTTTGAGCAACCCAGCGTGGAAATTCCTAAATCCTGGTCTCAGATGGCTACCAATGTGGTAGTCTCCAAATATTTCCGCGGCCCTCTGGGTAGCCCGCAAAGAGAACACAGTGTGCGTCAACTGGTAAGTCGGGTAGTGAATACGGTGACTGCATGGGGTAGGGCCGACGGCTATTTCGCTGCCGAAGAGGATGCCCAGATCTTCGCCGATGAACTGACCCATATCCTTCTCCATCAAAAGGTCTGCTTTAACAGTCCGGTCTGGTTTAACTGCGGCATTGAGGAAAAGCCCCAGTGCTCCGCCTGTTTCATTCTCGCGGTGGAAGATACGATGGAGTCGATCCTGGATTGGTACCGCAAGGAGGGGATTATCTTTAAGGGGGGATCAGGGTCGGGCGTTAACCTCTCTAGAATCCGCTCTTTTAAAGAACATCTGGCAGGAGGCGGTACCGCCTCCGGACCCGTCTCTTTTATGAAGGCGGCGGATGCCTCGGCCGGGGTCATTAAATCTGGCGGGAAAACCAGACGCGCTGCCAAGATGGTGGTCCTTAATGTTGACCACCCTGATATCGCGGAGTTTATCAAGTGCAAAGTGGAGGAGGAAAAAAAGGCCTGGGCCCTTATAGAGGCAGGGTATGATTCCAGTCTGGATGGACCGGCCTACGGGAGCGTTTTCTTTCAGAACGCCAACAACTCGGTTCGGGTATCCGACGAGTTCATGCAGGCTCTGCTGGAGGACCGGGAATGGAAGACGCGCTATGTCACGACGGGCGAGGTCTGCGATACCTATAAGGCGCGGGATCTCCTCCGCATGATTGCCGAGGGAACCTATTTCTGCGGCGATCCAGGGATGCAGTTTGATACGACCATCAACGACTGGCACACCTGCTCCAACACTGGGCGCATCAATGCTTCCAACCCTTGCTCTGAGTACATGCATCTGGACAACTCGGCTTGCAACTTAGCTTCGTTAAACCTGCTTAAATTCCTGCGCGACGACGGAGTTTTTGACGTCGAAGCCTTCCGCCGCGCCGTGGATATCATAATCCTGGCCCAGGACATCCTGGTGGATAATGCCTCCTATCCTACGCCTGAGATCGCCGCCAATGCCCATGCCTTCCGCGAATTGGGTTTAGGTTATGCCAACCTCGGTGCCCTTCTTATGTCTCTGGGCCTCCCCTATGATTCCGATGCCGGCAGGGGGTACGCGGCTGCGATCACGGCGCTGATGTCCGGAGAGGGATATCTTCGGTCCGCTCGCATAGCCGACGGGACAGCTCCCTTTGCTGGGTTTGCCGTCAATCGCCAGCCGATGCTTAGGGTGCTGAACAAGCATCGGTCTCATACCTACAAGATTTCTCCGTCTCATGTCCCCCTGGATCTCCTGACTGCTGCCCGAGAGGTCTGGGATCTTACCTGTGAGGCGGGAGAAAAATATGGGGTGAGAAACTCCCAAATATCGGTCCTGGCTCCAACGGGGACCATCGCCTTCATGATGGATTGCGACACTACCGGCGTCGAGCCGGATATCGCCCTCGTTAAATACAAAAAGCTAGTCGGGGGGGGGCTCTTAAAAATCGTCAACAACACGGTTCCCCGAGCATTAAAGAGACTCGGTTACGACGTGAAGCAGATTCAGGAGATTGTGGAGTACATCGATGAGCACGAAACCATAGAGGGGGCGCCTCATCTTAAAGATGAAGACCTACCGGTCTTCGACTGCGCCTTCAAACCAGCCAATGGGAGCCGCTCGATCCACTATATGGGTCATCTGCGGATGATGGGGGCGGTCCAGCCCTTTATATCCGGCGCGATCTCTAAAACGATCAACATGCCCAGCGACGTCACCGTAGAAGAGATCATTCAGGCCTATATCGAGGCTTGGAAGCTCGGAGTGAAGGCCGTCGCGATCTATCGGGATGGCTCCAAGCGGACGCAGCCCCTCAATACCTCAAAGGATGAGAGTAAGGTGCCCAAGACGGAGATCAAAGAGTCCCGTCCCTTTAGGCGCAAGCTCCCCGACGAGCGCAGATCGATTACGCACAAGTTCGACATCGCCGGACATGAGGGTTACATAACGGTAGGGATGTATGAAGATGGTCAGCCAGGAGAGATTTTTATCACCATGTCAAAGGAGGGCTCCACGATATCGGGCGTGATGGATTCCTTTGCTACCGCGATCTCAATGGCCCTACAGTATGGGGTGCCTTTGAGGGTCCTAGTGGACAAGTTCAGCCATATGCGCTTCGAGCCATCGGGCTTCACCAAGAATCCCGATATCCCCATGGCGAAATCGATCATGGATTATATCTTCCGCTGGCTTGCCACCAAATTTTTGGATCGGGCGGCGCAGCAGGAAGTCGGCATCGTCGACGGCGAACGGGAAGAGGAAGTCAGTAAGAAGGTTCTCCCGCTGAACCCTCAGGGACCGCGTGGAGGGGCTCCCATAGTGACGATTAGCAGTGTTACAGGCCTCTACCAGCAGGATGCTCCGCCCTGTCCGGATTGCGGCGCGATCATGATCCGAAGCGGTGCCTGTTACAAATGTATGAACTGCGGCGCTGTGAGCGGTTGTTCCTAATGAGACGCTAAATGGCTGGCATCACGGCTGAGATTGATGGGAGAGGTTAAGTCTTTTTGCGCACGGTCTTATCTTGCCGCTAAGCTCTGCACTTACTGTGGCAAGAGACTCTCCTTTTTCGGGGGGAGATACGACTCGAAGGTTAAGGACTACATCGTCCCCCTTTCCAGGGGTGGGGAGGATCTCCCAGAAAACGTCGTTGCAAGCTGTAAGGAATGCCATGTCCTAAAGGGAGACTATCTCAATTATAGTCTTCTACCCCTCTTCTTGAACCGCCCGCGGTTAGTCGCTGACATCAGGCGGTACCTTAGAGAGGTCAGACAGGTTGTAGGGATCCGTGCCTCTATGATGGACCTTCCCAGATAAGGAGTAGCTTGTGGGGTCCTACTTTTTCTCCAGGTGTAGGAGCCCGTTTTGAGTATCAATGTCCATACGGAATTGACTCAAGAAGTTCAGCCCTAAAAGCCCTGAGATGCCAGGATCAGGAAAGACATCGTGAACCGCTGCCGTAAGATCTTTCACCTGCAGTCCTCCCACATCTATCGAACTAAGAGTCACTAATGGGGCCTGGATGACCCCGTTCGCAGTCTGGAAAGGGATAGTGGGAAGTTTCTTTTCCAGATCGATTTCTAGTTCCTTGGCGGTAGCCTGAGAAATCATGGTATAACTTGCCCCGGTGTCCACAACAAATTTGCCTGCGGCCTTTTCATTGATGGTTGCGGGCACGATGACTACCGTACCCCTCTTCTGGAAGGGGACCGAGGCCTTATCAAAGGAGGTGGGCTTCGATGCCTCTTGGCTCTGGAGAGTTTCCCTCGCCTTTATTCTTGTAACGTTGGCCCTGAACTTTTCAGGAATGTTGTGCAAGTTGTCGGTGAAGTGCACTACCCCCTTTTCATCTACCCAACGGAGGATGTCGGCAGCAGGAGAAGAGACGGGACCAGAGAAAGCCAACAAGACGGCCACGAGGACGGTATAATAATAGCACTTCATAAGTCTCTAATCTATCATAAAAGCTTCCATCAGAAAACCGTCCTATGCCTGTGTCTTTTTTCCTTGACAAAGTCCTGTGGTCCCCTCCATAGTAAAAGACCTAATGGCGGCAGAAAAGGGAAAGAAGGCTTGGCTTGCGGCCGTCCTGACCCTTTTTGTTCCCGGGCTAGGGCAGGCCTACGCGGGCAGGTATGATCGCGGACTCATCGTTTTGGCTGGTGCCGTTTTTTACAGTTTCTTTATCCTGCAAACCTTCACCCTGATGGAAGCCCATTTCTTGGCCGAAGGAGAGACCCTGCTCACTTGGGCCAAGGAGAATTTTCTCCGGTTTGGTGTCAATGGCTTGCGTTTCTTTGCCTGCATCTTCCTCGCTGGAGCCCTTTACGTGTGGGTTATTCTGGACGCTTACCTCTCCGTCGCTAGGCCCCCGCGGTGACTGAGATGGAAAGCCCTTTGCTACTTGCTGGTATACGCCGAAGGTAGGCCCAGACGAATCTCCCGTTCTACGGCGAGTTTTTATGGGCATGCTGCTTTACAAGGTGGAGGTAGTGTGCTAAAAAAGTGATAAATAAAAAGGAAAGAGAGAAGACGAACGGAGGATACATGGGGATTGCTCAGGAGCAAAGGAAAGAAGTTATTGAGCAGTTCAGACTCCATCAAACCGATACCGGCTCGCCTGAGGTACAAGTTGCCCTGCTCAGCCAGCGCATTGATTACCTCACGGAGCACTTCAAGATTCACGTAAAGGACCACCACTCCCGCCGGGGCCTCCTCATGCTTGTGGGCCAAAGAAGGAGGCTTCTCGATTATCTTAAGAAAAACGATTATGAGAGATACCGAGGTTTGATCCACAGGTTGGGCATAAGGAAGTAGTGGCCGCCGGCTGGAAGTCCCCTTCCCTTTATTTTTCCGTGACATCCCTCTCGATCGAAGGGATCTAAAATATGGTTAAAAAAATCGAAGTTGAATACTATGGCCGTCCCCTATCCATAGAGGTTGGTAGGATGGCGAAGCAGGCGGATGGCGCCGCCTTGGTCCGTTATGGCGAGACGGTAGTGCTGGCGACGGCGGTGGCGGCGAAAGAGGTAAGGGGCGATACCGATTTCTTCCCCTTGACAGTGGACTACCAGGAGAAGACCTTTGCGGCAGGCAAGATCCCCGGTGGTTTTTTCAAGCGCGAAGGGCGGCCATCGGAAAAAGAGATCTTGACCTGCCGGCTGATCGACCGCTCGATCCGGCCGCTTTTTTCTGACGGGCTAAGATGCGAGACGCAGGTTATTGCTACGGTCCTTTCCGCCGACCGGGAGAATGACCCGGATGTGGTCGCCATGCTGGCGACATCGGTTGCGCTGGAGGTCTCGGATATCCCCTTTAAGGGGCCTCTCGCCGGGGTCAGGATCGGAAGGGTTCAGGGGGCATGGGTTGTCAATCCGACTCAGAGCCAGCTCCAGGAAAGCGACGTAGATATCTTTCTCTCGGGTAGTCTGGACGCCATTGTCATGGTGGAGGGTGGGGCGCGGATGTTGCCGGAGGACACGATCCTGGAGGCGTTATTCCTGGGCCATGAGGCCATCCAGCCGCTCTTGGATTATCAAGAAGAGATCAAGCGGGAGCTGGGAAAAAGCAAGCGGCCTGTCCCGGTTGTCCAGCGGGATCGGGCTCTGATCCAGCGAGTAGATGAGTTGGCCCGAGGTAAGATTCTCCAGGCTCTTGCCATTCCAGAAAAGCAGGAACGATACAAACGCCTGGATGAGGTGAAAGGAGAAGTCGTCGCACAGGCCGTGGTCGAGCACCCGGAAAAAGAAAAAGATATAAAGGCATGCTTCGATGAATTGAAAAAGGACTGTTTCCGCCAGCTCATCATCAAGGAACGGCGCCGGAGCGATGGTAGAGGTCTTAAAGAAGTTCGTCCGATCACCTGTGAGGTCGAGGTCCTGCCCCGGACCCATGGATCGGCCCTGTTTACCCGCGGAGAGACTCAGGCCTTGGTCGTCACCACTTTGGGGACCACTTCAGACGAGCAAAAGATTGATGCCCTGATAGGTGAGCACTACAAGAAGTTCATGCTCCACTATAACTTCCCTCCCTTTAGCGTCGGAGAGGTGAAATTTCTGCGCGGCCCGAGCCGGAGAGATATCGGCCATGGCGCCTTGGCGGAGCGTGCGCTTTTACCTGTAATTCCAAAAGAGGAAGGATTCCCCTATACCCTCCGCGTCGTCTCCGAGGTCTTGGAATCCAACGGTTCCACCTCCATGGCAACCGTATGCGGAGGCGCGCTTTCCCTTATGGATGCCGGTGTGCCGATAACTGCCCCGGTGGCCGGCATTGCCATGGGCTTGATCAAGGAGGCGGATCAGGTCCGTGTGCTTTCCGATATCCTCGGAGATGAAGATCACTTAGGAGACATGGATTTCAAAGTGGCGGGGACGCGCGACGGTATCACGGCCCTGCAAATGGATATCAAGATCAGCGGCGTCAGCCGGGAGATTATGCGCGAGGCCCTCTATCAGGCGAGAGAAGGCAGGATCGGGATTCTCAAGGTGATGGATGCGACGATCTCAGAGCCGCGCCGGGAGATCTCCAGCCATGCCCCCAGAATCATTACGCTGAAGGTCAGGCCGGAGAAAATCCGCGAGATTATCGGTCCGGGAGGAAAGGTGATCCGCGGCATTGTCGAAGAGACCGGCGTCAAAATGGATGTTGAGGATGATGGGACCGTAACCATTGCGTCGAGCGATGAGGCGGCCACCCGCAGGGCGGTGGAGATGGTGCAGAGGATTACCGCTGAAGCCGAGATCGGAAAGATCTATAAGGGCACAGTCAGAAAGATTATGGACTTTGGGGCGTTTGTCGAGATTCTCCCTGGCACCGATGGTCTGGTGCATATCTCTCAGCTCGCGCCTGAGCGTGTGCGCCGGGTCAGCGATGTGCTCAAGGAAGGGGATGAGGTGATGGTCAAGGTCTTGGAGGTCGATAAACAGGGGAAGATCAGGCTCAGCCGCAAAGAGGCCCTCGCAGAATCGGACAAATCTCAGCACCCCCGGGGTCCCAGGGCCCGTCACGACGATCCATCGCAAGGAGAACACTAAACGGTTTCTTCCTCTCTCCATGTTTACTAAGACCGTCCTGGACAACGGTATTCGCATCCTCTCGGAAGAGATGTCGAACACCCACTCCGTCACCTTGGGGATCTGGGTAGAGAACGGGTCACGTCATGAGCCGCGCCAGCACAATGGGATTTCTCATTTTATTGAGCACCTTTTCTTCAAGGGAACGGAGCAGCGCAGCGCGGCGCGCATCGCGGAGGAGATGGACGCGGTCGGCGGCGTGCTGAATGCCTTTACCGCCAAAGAGTACACGTGTTACTACGCCAAGGTGTTGGACGAGAACCTGCCGTTGGCGATCGATCTTCTGACGGACATCTTTCTTCATTCAGTCTTTAACCGGGAGGAGATCGAGAGGGAGCGATCCGTGATCCTGCAGGAGATCTCCCAGTCCGAAGATACCCCCGATGACTATGTCCACGATCTTTTCAGTCTCGATTTTTTCCGGGATCATTCCCTGGGCCGTCCCATCTGCGGCGATGCCAAGACCGTGCAGGCTCTTCATCGCGATGATTTTCTTGAGTTCATTCGGGACCGTTATCTCCCGGGCCGGGTGATCGTCGCTGCGGCGGGCCATATCCGTCATGGCGACTTGGTGAGGGAAATGGCGAGCAGGCTCGGGACCGTTCAGAATGCAGAATCCAAAATCCAAAATCCAAAATCCAAAATTGAGGATTCTCCCACGCTGCAGAGTGGGATATTCCAGCATTCAAAGCCGTTGGAGCAGGTTCATCTCTGTCTGGGCGTTGCGGCTATCCATCAATCCCATCCCATGCGATATGCGGCCTACATCCTCAACACCATTCTGGGGGGAGGGATGAGCTCGCGCCTCTTTCAGGAGATCCGGGAGAAGAGGGGCCGGGCCTACTCCGTTTACTCTTTTTTGTCTTCCTACAAGGATGTGGGTTACCTGGGCGTCTATGCCGGGACGAGTCTCGATTGGATTGAAGAGGTGGTGGAGCTGATCCTCAAGGAAGTGCAGCAGCTGGCGTCGGCAGAGATCAGAGAGGAAGAACTGGAGCGGACCAAGAGCCAGCTCATCGGCAACATGATCCTGGGTCTTGAGACCTCTGACTCGTGGATGAGCCATATCGCTAAAAATGAGATCTATTTCGGCAAGTCCATTACCGTAGAGGATATCTCGCAAGGGGTCCGTTCAGTCTCTCGGGCCGATGTGGCCAAGCTGGCCGGTGCCATCCTTCGGCCTGAAGGGATGGCGCTCACGCTCTTGGGTGATCTCAAGAAAAAAAACCTAGACTTGCGACTCGCGATATAAGATAAGGGATCAAGGATAGATAAAGGATGAGGGATGAAAGGTAATTCGTCCTTCCGCCTTCATCCTTCGCTTTTCTGCCGCCGATGGAGGCAATCCGGGTTCAGATCAAAAGGGTGCGCCTGAGTAACGATCTCCTTCCCTTGCCGGGATATATGACAGAGGGGTCAGCGGGGATGGACCTCTCCGCGGATTTGGAAGAAGATCTGGTCCTTGAGCCGATGGAGCGCGTCCTCATACCGACCGGCATCGCTGTAGCGTTGCCAACGGGCTTTGAAGCGCAGATTCGGCCCCGAAGCGGTCTCGCCCTGAGAGCGGGATTTACCCTGGTCAATAGCCCCGGGACCATTGATTCGGATTACCGGGGAGAGATTCAACTGATTGCCATTAATCTGGGCAAAGAGCCTGTTGTCATCCGGCGCGGAGAGAGAGTGGCCCAAATGGTAGTGCAGCGGGTCTGCAAGGCCCAATGGCAAGAGGTCAGCGAACTCCCCCCTTCGAAGCGACAAGACGGGGGGTTTGGTCACACCGATAAAAATGGCTAAGAAGCTATCAGCGGTCAGCATTCAGCCGGTCTTGCTGATTGCTGAGAGCTATGAGCTGTTATGATTGATCGTTACACCCGCCCTGAGATGGCTCGGATCTGGTCCGAGCAGAACCAGTTCCAAAAGTGGCTTGAGGTAGAGATCCTGGCTGCGGAGGCACTGGCGCAGTTGGGCAAGGTTCCCAAGAGGGCGCTCAGCCGGATTAGAAGAAAGGCCCACTTCAATGTCGCCCGGATACGGAAAATCGAGAAAGAAGTCCGGCACGAGATAATCGCCTTTTTGAGCTCCGTTGCGGAATCCTTGGGCGATGATGCACGTTTTCTCCACGTGGGTATGACCTCCTCGGATGTCATGGACACGGCTTTGGCCATGCAACTTAAAGAGGCCGCTTCCCTGCTGGTCGAAGATGTACGGGAGCTCATGAGGATACTGAGGCGGCAAGCGTTTAGATATAAGAGGGTGCCGATGATCGGGCGCACCCATGGGGTGCATGCGGAGCCCATCACTTTCGGCCTTAAGCTCGCCCTTTGGCACGATGAGATGAGGCGCCATTTGGCGCGCCTCGAAAGCGCTGCGACTGAGGTCAGTGTGGGGAAGATCTCCGGGGCCGTTGGTACTTTTGCTCAGGTATCGCCCAAGGTAGAAGCTTATGTCTGCAAAAAAAGCGGTCTCGAACCTGCCCCTGTATCCAACCAAATCATTCAGCGGGATCGTCATGCCTTCTTTTTTTCTACCCTCGCCGTCATTGCCAGCTCGCTAGAGAAGTTTGCTGTCGAGATCCGTCACCTTCAGAGGACCGAAGTCTTGGAAGCGGAAGAGCCTTTCACGAAGGGACAGAAGGGATCGTCGGCGATGCCCCATAAGCGGAATCCGATTTTGTCGGAGAATGTCGCGGGTCTGGCGCGCCTGATGCGCTCCTATGCCACGGCGGCCCTGGAGAACGTTGCCCTTTGGCATGAGCGGGATATCAGCCACTCATCGGTGGAGCGGGTGATCGCCCCGGATGCGACGATCGTGCTCGATTTCATGCTCCGCCGGATGACCTATATTCTGAGGGATCTGTGTGTCTATCCTGAAAACATGAGGCGCAACCTGGAAAGAAGTGGAGGGGCGATTTTTTCGGAGCGGGTCCTGCTCAGACTCGTGGACAAAGGGCTGGCGCGTGATGTCGCGTACCGGATGGTCCAGCACCATGCCCTGAAAGTGGGGAAGAACGGCGGCGATCTCAAGCGGGAGCTCCTTAGAGATCCGGAAATGCGCCGCTACCTCTCTGCCAGCGACATTGAACAGATTTGGGATTTAAAACATTATCTGAGGAACGTGGACTTTATCTTTGGCAGGGTTTTTCATTAAAGGCTGTCGTTACGTTTAGGGTTCAGGAAAAAGTTCATCGATGCGCGTTAAAATTTTTGTTTGCCTCAAGGAGGGGGTCTTAGATCCTCAGGGCAAGGCAATAGAGCGGTCGCTTCACACGCTGGGCTATAAAGAGGTTCAAGACGTACGCATGGGAAAGTACCTGGAGGTTGACCTGGACGTGCCGTCTCGTCAAGCCGCCGAAGTGAGGATCCGGGAGATGTGCGACAAGCTGCTCGCCAATCCGGTGATCGAGGATTACCGCTTTGAAATAGAAGCTGAGAAGCCGTCAGCAGTCAGCGATCAGCCGCTGACCAAGACCGGGCTGAAAGCTGATGGCTGAAGGCTGAGGGCTATGAATATGCGCTGGGGCGTGATTGTCTTTCCAGGTTCTTGCGACGAGCAGGATATCTATGACTGTCTCAAGCATAACTTGAAGCAGAAAGTCGAGTTTCTCTGGCACAAGGATCGCCTGAATGGCAAATTCAACTGTCTCGTTCTCCCTGGCGGCTTCTCGTATGGTGATTATCTGCGCTGCGGCGCTATGGCCCGCTTTTCTCCGATCATGCAGGGGGTCGTTGAGTTTGCCCGCAAGGGCGGGTTGGTTCTGGGGATCTGCAACGGTTTTCAGATTCTCTGTGAGGCGGGCCTCTTGCCGGGAGCGCTAACGCGCAATGCCTCATTACAGTTCGTCTGCCGTCATGTTTTCTTGCGCTTGGAGGAGACCGATACTCCCTTCACCCGCGCGGGAAAGAAGGGGCAGCTCTTGAAGCTTCCGGTCAAGCACGGCGAAGGCTGCTATTATGCGGATCCGGCTACCTTGGAGCGGCTGCGCAAGAATCGGCAGATCCTCGTGCGCTACGTGGATGGCAAAGGGCGGACCTCTCCATCGGCCAATCCGAACGGCTCGCTTGATCACATCGCCGGAGTCTGCAACGAGGGGAGAAATGTCTTTGGGCTGATGCCTCATCCTGAGGACGCAGGAGAGAAAATTTTGGGCAGCGAAGACGGGCTTAAGATTTTTTCTTCGGTGGTAGCTGCTTGCGATAAGCGGGAGAAGAGGGCGTGGCCCGGTTAAGCGCAAAACCATATCCTCAACCTCCGGTCAACGGGGATATCGTCGCCAGCCACGGTCTCAGCGGAGAAGAATACCAAAGAATCGTCAAGATATTGTGCCGGGAGCCCAATTACGCCGAGCTAGGGGTCTTTTCCGTGATGTGGTCGGAGCACTGCAGCTACAAGAGCTCCAAAATCTATCTTAAGCTTCTTCCCACCGAAGGTCCCGCAGTCATTCAGGGCCCTGGAGAAAATGCCGGGATCGTGGATATCGGGGGCGGACTGGCGGCGGTCTTCAAGATGGAAAGCCATAATCACCCCTCTTTCATAGAACCCTACCAAGGGGCCGCCACCGGGGTCGGCGGGATTTTGCGCGATGTGTTCACTATGGGGGCGCGTCCCGTCGCCTCCTTGAACTCGCTCCGATTTGGCCGCTTCGATCATCCCAGGACTCCTTATCTTTTGGGTGGCGTGGTGGCGGGGATCGGAGGATACGGCAACTGCGTAGGGGTCCCCACGGTGGGGGGGGAGCTGTTCTTTGACGAATCCTACGATGCCAATATCCTGGTAAACGCCTTCACGCTCGGGATCGCGGAGAAGAAGCGTATCTTTAGGGGAAAGGCAAAGGGAGTCGGCAACTCTCTGATCTACGTCGGGGCCAAGACGGGAAGAGACGGCATCCACGGCGCCACCATGGCCTCCGAGGCCTTCTCTGAAGCGTCGGAGAAACGAAGACCGACGGTCCAGGTGGGCGACCCGTTCACCGAGAAGCTTCTATTAGAGGCCTGTCTCGAGCTGATGAAAGGGGATTGCCTGGTCGGGATCCAGGATATGGGCGCCGCCGGCCTTACCAGCTCTGCCGCAGAGATGGCTGCTAGGGCAGGGACGGGCGTGGAGCTTGATCTTTCCCGCGTTTCCCTTAGGGAGCAGGGAATGACCCCTTATGAAATTCTTCTTTCCGAGTCGCAGGAACGGATGCTCCTGGTCGCCAAAAAGGGCAGGGAAGATGAGGTTCAACGCGTTTTCGATCGATGGGACCTCGACGCGGTGGTCGTCGGCAGAGTGACGCGCGATCGGATGTTCCGCGCCCTCTTCAACGGCGCAGAGGTGGTCCGCATTCCTATTGCTGCGCTGACGTCTGATGCGCCGGTCTATCATCGGCCTGTTGAGCGGCCGCAAAGCCAGGACGAGGTTCAGAAGCTGGATTTAGAGAAGATTGAGGAGCCCAAGGATCTCGGCGCCATTCTGAAGCTTCTGCTGGATTCCCCGAATGTTGCCTCCAAGGAGTGGGTCTATCGGCAGTACGATCATCTTGTGCGCAGCAATACCGTGGTTGTCCCGGGCGCTGATGCCGCGGTGATTCGGATCAAGGGAACTGAAAAAGGGCTTGCCCTTACGGTCGATGGCAACGGCCGTTACTGTTACCTGGATCCCTACGTCGGGGGGATCCTGGTGGTGGTGGAGGCGGCTCGTAATCTCGCCTGCGTTGGCGCTCGCCCTCTTGGACTGAGCGATTGCCTCAACTTTGGCAGCCCGGAGAGAGCGGATGTCATGTGGCAATTTTCCCAGGTGATCCAGGGCATGCGGGATGCTTGCATCGCCTTGGGAGTGCCTGTTGTGAGCGGGAACGTGAGCTTCTATAATGAGACCGATGGTGTACCCATTTATCCGACGCCCACGGTAGCGATGGTGGGGCTCCTGCCGAAGGTGGAGCGTTATGTCACCCCGTGGTTTAAATCCCCCGGTGATCTCGTGGTGCTCCTGGGGCGCAACCGGGAGGAACTTGGCGGGAGTGAGTATCTGAAAGTCGTTCATGGGATGGTAAAGGGCACGCCGCCGTGGATTGATTTGAAGTTGGAGCGAGCGGTGCAGCAATGCTGCCTTAAGGCCATTGAGAAGGGAATCCTGCGTTCTGCTCACGACATGTCTGAGGGTGGCTTGGGGGTGGCGCTGGCAGAGTGCTGTATCAGCGGGCCGGAAAAGACCTTGGGGGTTAGGGTCGAGCTCCGGGAAATGATGCGCGGCGACGCCCGTCTCTTTGGTGAGTCGCAGTCGCGCATCATCGTCTCTGTGAGCGAAAAGGACTTGAGCCGTCTCAGAGAGATCGCCGCGAAAGAAGGGGCGCCCATGCAGGTGATTGGCGAAGTAGGTGGCTCGCGTCTGGTTGTTCACCCCTTGATCCGGCTACCGGTAGATGAGCTCAAGTCCATATGGTCGAGTAGTCTAGAGAAGCGGCTTCGGTAGTTTCGTTAATCGTGTAACCGTACGAATAACGAATCAACGAATAACGAGTAACGAATGCTGGATAAGTTTCGCGAAGAGTGTGGTGTCATGGGGATCTACGGCCACCCCGAGGCGGCCAATATGGTCTATCTCGGTCTCTACGCCCTTCAACACCGCGGCCAGGAGTCTTCCGGCATTGTCTCCTCCGATGGCAAGATCCTGATCTCCCATCGACAGATGGGTTTGGTGGCGGATATTTTCAAAGAAGAGGTCATCAAGCGTCTGGAGGGATCCAGCGCTATCGGTCATAACCGCTATTCCACCACTGGCCAGAGCCACCTGAAGAATGCGCAGCCGTTTGTCGTCGAGTACTCCCAAGGCCCGATCGCAATCTCCCACAATGGGAACCTAGTGAACGCCGGGATCCTGCGCGAGGAGCTGGAGGCCTCCGGCTCCATTTTCCAGTCCACTTCGGACACGGAAGTGGTCATCCATCTCATCGCTACCTCGAGAGAGCCAACGCTCATGGGAAGGATCGTCGAGGCGCTGGGCCGCGTGCGGGGAGCCTACTCTCTCTTGTTCCTGACGCTGGACCGGATGATCGCCGCCCGCGATCCGATGGGTTTCCGCCCGCTGGTTCTGGGAAAATTCAAGTCCGCCAAAAATCGCAGCGGGTTCGTTGTTGCCTCGGAGACTTGCGCCTTGGATCTGATTGAGGCGCAATATTTGAGGGAGGTGGAGCCCGGAGAAATCATCACCTTCAGCCCGAAGGGAATGGAGTCGCTCAAACCGTTTCCTCCAGCTCCCCATGCCAAGTGTATTTTTGAGTACATCTACTTTTCCCGGCCGGACAGCAATCTCTACGGTCGCAATGTCTATCAGGTGCGAAAGGAGCTGGGACGACAGCTCGCCCGCGAAAACCCGGTGGAGGCCGATCTGGTCACGCCAGTCCCGGACTCAGGGGTTCCTGCGGCGATCGGTTATGCCGAAGAGTCCGGGCTTCCTCTGGAGTTTGGCTTGATCCGCAACCACTACGTGGGGCGCACCTTCATCGAGCCGCAGCAGTCGATTCGCCACTTTGGCGTAAAGATCAAGCTCAATGCCCAGCGCGAAGTGCTGGGCGGAAAAAGGGTGGTCGTGGTGGATGATTCGATTATTCGCGGGACCACTAGCCGCAAGATCATCCGGATGCTGCGCGATGCGGGCGCGAAGCAAGTCCACATGCGGATCAGCTCCCCGCCGACCAGTGGTCCCTGCTATTACGGGATTGATACCCCCACTCGCGCGGAGCTGATCGCCTCTTCCAGCTCCGTGGAGGAGATCCGCAAGTTCATCGAAGCGGACAGTCTCGGCTATCTCAGCCGAGAGGGCATGTACGGTTTTCTAGACGGTAGGACCCAGGGCTTCTGCGACGCCTGCTTCAGCGGCAACTATCCTGTTCACTTCGACGATGAAGGCCACACCCGCCAACTCCACCTCTTCGAGGCAGTCCAGCAGCGGTAGAAATTATAAAGCCAAGGCTTCTACCCGAAGCGGGCAAAAATAGGCCAAGACAAACGGCGAACCATTTGCCTTGGCCATTCTCAGGTAGGATTTGACGAACTATTAAGACTACTTCAGATGCCGACTGACAAGCTTGGTCATCTCGAACATGGTGACCTGCTTCTTGCCGCCGAAAACCACTTTCAAGTTATCATCGGCATTGATCATGGTCCTCTTCTTTTTGTCCTGGAGCCCCCTGCGCTTGATGTAGGTCCAGAGCTTCTTGGTCACCTGGGTGCGCGGAAGCGGAGCGCTGCCGACCACTGCTGACAGAGCAGAGTCGGGTTGCACAGGTTTCATGAATGCAGCATTCGGTTTGCGTTTTTTTACGGCCATTTGTCTCCTCCTTGGAGTGATTTATTTACTAGTCCGATCTTATACCAGAGGTGAAATTCTTTTGCCAGCCTTTTTTTCAGCTTCTTCCCCGCAGCTTATGGGTACCCGCCTGGTCCAGGGCCAGTTCACCATTCTTGAGCTCCAGGGCTACCCCGTAAGCGAGTCGCGCGCTCTCCAGGGAGAGATACCCCTGGCGCGCATCCTCAAGGACCAATTCCGGGGGACGCTCGCGAGGATTGCCGATTCCGCCGCCCCCCGGTCTTTCCAATCTAAGCAGGTCTCCTTTTTTCAGTACATAATCGCCGAAGCGCGAGGGGAGTCTCTTTTCCTCTTGGGCGCCGGGATTGATGATGCAGCCCCCCTTACCGCCCGGCCTTCCTCCTTCGTGGCCCCACGGCTCGATGAGATGTTTGTCGGTGCGCAGCGAGAAGCGGACCTCGTCTTCGAGAATACGGTACTCCCGCACAAACCCCAGCCCCCCGCGCCAGCATCCCGCGCCACCGGAATCGCGTAGAAGCTCAAAGCGCTCTACACGCGTGGGAAATTCCGACTCGATAATCTCCACCGGGGCTGTCTTGCAGTTACTTAAGTGAAAAGCGGTAGCTGCTAGGCCGTCCTTGCTCCACCGGGCGCCTGTGCCGCCGGTGAATATCTCGTAATGAACGTAGGCTCTCTTACCGCCTGCACCCTGTCCCCCTAGGACAATGGCGGCGCTTCCGGAGCCCCCAGCGATTCTCTTCTCCGGAACAAAATGACCCAGGGCCTTAAAAATCGCCTCCACGACCACATGGGCAGTAGGCATGTAGGTGTTGACCGCCGCCGGGAAGCGGGGATGGAGAACGCTCCCCTCACGAAAGGTGGTTGTGACCATGCGGCCTAGCCCCTGGTTGATGGGAAGGTGAGGATCGACCAGGCAGATGATGGCGTAGGTGCAGCAGGCTTGCACCAGGGGGGGACGGATGTTGGCCGGCCCTTTGGTCTGGTCGCTGGAGCGGCTGAAATCGAAATGGATCTCGTCTCCTCTCTTTTCCACGGCGACATGGACGCGGATCGGTTGTTCGAGATCAATGCCATCATGGTCGATAAAACCCTCTCCTTCCGCGTCCCCATCCGGCCATGAGGCGACCGCCCGGCGCACGATGCTCTCGGTATATGAGGAGAGCTGCTCGGTGCAGGCGAGCACGGTCTCTTTCCCGTAGCGATCCATAAGCTCGAAAACTCTTCTCTCTCCCAAGCGTGCGGCCCCTACCTGTCCCCGCAAATCGCCGACCACCAGCTCCGGCGTGCGGCTGTTGGCCGCAATGATCGACTCGATCTCTTTGACCAGTCGAAGCTGAGAGACGTATTTGGCTGGCGGCAGGTGAAGACCCTCTTGAAAGGTCTCCCGCGCCTGGCCTGAGCCGCTGCCAGGGACTGTGCCGCCGATATCGCTCTTGTGGGCCATGTTGGCGGCGAAGCCGACCCAGTCGCCGCGGTAAAAGATCGGCGTCAACACCGCCATGTCCGAGGCATGGGGACTGCCGCCCAAATAAGGATGGTTGGTGATGAAGGCGTCCCCCTCATGAATCTCAGAAGGCGGATAGTATTTCAATATTCCCTGGGCGCAGGCGGGAAAGGCCCCCATGTGCAGCGGCAAGACGACATGCTGGGCGACGACTTCACCGTTGCAGTTCAGGATAGCGCAGCTTGCGTCCTGGGATTCGCGGATGATGGTGGAGAAGCCGGTGCGAAAGAGTGAGTTTTGCATTTCCTGGACGATGCCGGCCAGCCGCGCCTGAATCACCCGTAAAGTAATAGGATCAAAGCTCATAAAAAAGCTGTCAGCTCTCAGCCGTCAGCAGTCAGCCTCGCTCAATCCGGAAGCTGAAAGCTGATCGCTGATAGCTATTCTGCTAGCCTTTGAAAGTACCGTTCATCGATATATTTCCTCGCGGGCGGCAGCGGACGGGAAAGCCTTCCGCTTTCCGCCAAGAGATCGAGAACCGTTGTCACTCCTTCCTCGCTTGGAGCCAGGCTCGGTGGCTCGGGCGGCGAGAGATAAAGATCATAAGTTGCCTGCGCCTGCTTCTCGGTGGTTTCCGTCCACTGCGTAAGGGTTGGAATGGCTCGCTCGCGGTTGCTTTGATCCGAGAGCCATTGCCAGCTCCTCGATACGGCTTTTAGAAAGGACAAGATCGCGTTGTTGAATATCTCTTCACGCCGCACCACGCAGACCGTGAAGGGGTAGTCGGGAACGATCTCCCTAGAGGAGGCTAAAGTCCTGAATCCCTCTTCTTCGAGGAGAAAGTTAAACGGTTGAGTCACCATCGTTGCCGCTACCAGGCCTTCTTTAAGCTTTTTACACCTATCGAGCGGCGCGCCGGTCGCCGCTAAATCGTAAGAGTCAGGCTTAAGCCCATTAAGCCGCAACAGCTTTTTTAGGATTAGGGCCTCAGCCGATCGCCCATCGTTGACGCCGATCTTTTTCCCTTTGAGACCGCTGAAATTTTTGATTTCAGATTGCGCCATGAGTCGATATTGAGCACGGCTGTTGGTGTTGGCAATGACAGCGAGAGGCGCCCCTTTCACGATTTCAAGAAGCGCGACGTCGGGGATAACGTTGATGAGATCCAGGGATCCGGCTATCAACGCTGTGACAGGTTCCAGGGGAGAGGTAAAGACTTTGGATTCGGCCACCAGCTCTTCCTCCCCAAAGAAGCCCAACTGATCGGCCACAAAAATGGGCCAATTCATCGCGCTTCGCTGCACCTGCCCGTAACGTAGTTTACTCGCCATTTTTCTTTT
>Ga0209824_10000307_pt1 | contig 32292 bp, 33 predicted proteins | sample VDWuncwatermetaG_FD_184124 | JGI IMG/M metagenome (GOLD analysis project Ga0209824, IMG submission 184124) | Wastewater microbial communities from Netherlands to study Microbial Dark Matter (Phase II) - VDW unchlorinated drinking water (SPAdes)... ...
TACTTCAACCAGAACCGCTGGCTCGACTCCATCCCGGCGTACGAACGGCTCCTGGGCAACTTCGACAAGTCCGAGGACACGCCCTTGGCCGTGTTCCATTTGGCGAGCGCCTACTACAACCTGGAAAAGTTCGACGAGGCGACGCGCCATTACGCCCGCCTCATCGAGGAGTACCCGGCCTCGCCTTACGTGGCACCCGCCCAGTTCAACCTGGCGCTCGCCTACAAGAAGCTCGGCAAGCTCGACATGGCCCAGTACGCCTATCAGAAGTACGTCGCGGCGGCCAAGCCGGGAGACGCGCAGGCGCAGAACGCCCTCTGGGAGACCTATCAGATCCAGCGCGACCGGAAGGATTTCGACGGCGCGGTCGCGACGCTCGAATCGATCAAGAACTCGGGCACCGCGGACGGCGAGCTGGCGCTCGAGGTGATGTACCGCATCTCCGAGGTGAACACGGCCGCCGGCCGCCCCGACGAGGCGCAGCTGACCTGGGAGAAGATGCGGACGATGAAGCCGCTTAATTCCGCGTTCCGGCTCCAGGCGCTCGCCAAGCTCGGCGAGGCGTACGAGAAAACCGGCGATCTTTCCGCCGCCGCCGACGTGTACGAGGACTATTCGCGCGCCGCGCCCAAGGACCTGGCGCAGAAGGCCGCCGCGCGCGCCGCGGCCCTGCGCAAGGCGCCCGGCGGCGCCAAGCCCAAGAAGGCGGCGGCGGCGCAGACGCCCGACGTCGACGACCAGATTTCCCCCGAAGGGGGCGGCACGATGGTGATGCCGGCCGACGACGCGGCGGCCAAGAAGAAGGCGCCCGCCAAGAAGCCGGCGGCGAAGTCCGCGGCCAAGGGCCGGCGCGGCGCCGCGTCCGCGGAGCCGAATTTGCCGGGAATGCCGGCGGCTGACGAAATTCAGTAGGACAGGAGAACGACTCGATGGGCGAAATTCACATACTGGCGCTGTTCCGCGAAAGCTTCACGCTCGTCATCATGCTGTTCTGCTCGATCCTCTCCATCACCTTCGCGCTCGAGCGCTGGTGGTACTTCCGCACGGCGCAGACGGCCCCCGACGAGGTCCTCGGCCACGTGCGCAAGAACCTCGAGGGCGGCAAGGCCGACGCCGCCGCGGCCTACTGCCAGAAGCATCCCTCCGCCGTCGCCCAGGTCGTCCACTACGGCCTCGTGCACGCCTCGCGCTCGCGCAAGGATCTCGAGGAGCTCATGCTGACGAAGCTTAAAGAAGAGCGCATCAAGCTCGAGCGCTTCCTCGGCGTGCTCGGCACGCTCGGCAACATCTCGCCCTTCATCGGGCTGTTCGGCACGGTCGTCGGCATCATCAAGGCCTTCCGCGACCTCGCCGCCTCCGGCACCGGCGGCCCCGCCGTCGTCGCCCGCGGCATCGCCGAGGCGCTCGTCGCCACGGCGGCCGGCCTGCTGGTCGCCATCCCGGCGACGATCATCTACAACTACTTCATGCGCCGCCTCAAGGTCATCACCGTCGACATGGAGATCGCCTCCGCGCGGCTCCTGGTGATGCTCGGGGCGAAATAAGGGTTAACTCATGGCCGGACCGAGCCAAAAAGAAGACGAACCGATCACGGCGATCAACGTCACCCCGCTGGTGGACGTGTGCCTCGTCCTCGTCATCATCTTCATGGCCGTAGCGCCCATGGCCGTCACTCTCGGCATCAAGGTCCTCGAGACTCGTCCTTCGAACGCCGAAGGCAAGGCGTCGGTCGACGAGAACGTCAGCATCCGGATCACCGAGGACGGCGTCATCGCGGTCAACGGCACGAAGACCGACGGGGTGACCTTCCGCGGGACCCTGGCGGCCGCGCTCACGAGGAGCAAGGACAAGATGGTGGTCGTGACCGCCGACTCGCGCAACAAGGTCGGCCTCGTCGTCGAGGTCCTCGACGCGTCCAAGCAGGCGGGCGCGCTTAAGCTCGCCGTCATGAAGGCCGACGCCGTTGTTGCTAATGCCGCCTCCGAAGGAGGTGGCGGTTAGATGGCCGGCGCGAGCATCGATTCGGACGAGCCCATCACGGACATCAACATCACGCCCCTCGTGGACGTGTGCCTGGTGCTCGTCATCATCTTCATGGTGACCGCCCCGATGTTCTCCGACCCGCCCATCAAGGTCGACCTGCCCTCCGCCCACACCCACGAGGGCGAGGAGGCCGACAAGCTCACGATCACCCTCTCCAAGGACGGCGAGTACGCGATCGACGCGAAGAAGTTCTCCGATCCGAAGCTCATGGGCGACGCGCTCAAGATCGCGCTCTCTCAAAAAGAATCCAAGATGGTCGTGCTGCGCGCCGACAAGGACGCCCTGCACGGCCAGCTCACCGATCTGATGGCGCGCGCCAAGGACGCGGGGGCGCAGTCCCTGACGATCGCGACGGAACAAAAGAAATGACATGGGGTACATAACGAGGTGACCCAGCGAGTCCCGGCGTCGGTCCTGATCTCGCTCGCGTTCCACGCGGGCTTCCTGGTGCTTTTCCTGGGCATGGTCAAGGAAGGTCCGAAGCAGGCGGCGCAGATCGTCGAGGGCGTGGACCTGCTGATCGCCCCGGCTCGCCCCGCGGCCGTCGCGAAGCCGGTGCTGTCCACGATGGATTTCCTCAAGATGGCCCTGCCCTCCGCCCCGCCCCGCCGCGCCGAGCTGGCGGCCGTGGACCTCAAGCTCCCGGAAACCCGCAAGCCCCTGCTCGCCGACGTCCCCAAGCTCGAGGAGAGCACGCGCAAGCTGGCGCCCAAGCTCGAGGCGCTCGATCTCGCGCGCACGCGGGTCTCGGCCGCGAAAGTGGACGCGGAGCCGATGAGCCGCCGCCGCGCCGCGCAAACCTTGGCGGCGCTTCCGAAGCTCGAGGAAGTGGGCCGCCGCCGGGTGAAGAACCTGCCCGAGGCCCTCGCGCTCGAGGACCGGCGCGTCGAGGCCGCGACGATGCTTGGCGGCGCGCTCGAGGCGCCTCGCGCGACGAGCCGGCGCCAGGTCATGGCCGCCGCGGCCGTGCTCGAGGAGGCCGAGGCTCCGGCTCCGGCGGCGGCCCGGAAAGGACTCTCCATTCTTCCCGATGCGATCGATCTGCGGCCGCAGGCTTCAGCCGCCGTCGCGCCCAAGTTCGAGAAGATCGCCGCCGCGCCCAAGCTCGAGCGGCGCCAGGCCGCGGCCGCGGCCGAGGAAGGCCCTCGGAAGGGCGTCGAGATCGAGGGCCCGCTCAAGGACCGCAAGGTCGTCAACGCCTCGCTCCCGCAGTTCCCCGACTGGGCCCGCGCGCAGCGCCTGATGGAGGCCGAGGTCGCCATCCGCTTCAACGTCGACGCCGACGGTAACGTCATGCCCGGCATGCGCGTCGAGCGCGGCTCCGGCTACGGCCGCCTCGACCGCCTCTGCATGGAACATCTTCGCAATTGGACCTTCGCTCCCGCGCCGGGCTCCGGCGCGCAATGGGGCGTCATCACCTTCCGCTTCGTCTTGGAGTGACCACTATGAACATCATCGCCGTCGTTCTGACTCTCGCCCTCAACGCCGAAGCACAGACGCCGCCGGCCGCGGTTCCGCCCGCGGCGCCCACGGGGGGGATGCCCGCCGAGGTCGTCATCAAGGCCGAGGGTGCTGGGTCCAAGCTCAACGACCAGAAGCCGCCGCTCAAGATCGAGGTGGACCCCTTTGAGACGATCCGCCCGTCGCTCAAGCCCGATGAGAACCTGCTCCTCGCCGTGTCGCCGCTCACCGTCTCGTGGCGCCGCACCCATCCCGAGAGCCTGATGAACGAGCGCGTCATCCAGCCCTGGCGCACGACCTTCAGCCAGCGCTCCGGCATCGGCTTCAAGATCAAGGAGCAGCTCGAAATGCTGCTCGGCGGCAAGCTCGAAGGCAAGGAGGCCCGCAAGTGGGGCTGGAGCCTGACCATCGCCGACGAGGAAGGCCGGGTCTTTCATAATTACTCCGGCTCCGGCGATCCGCCCGAGGAGCTGCTGTGGACCGGGCAGAACGAACAGAGCGAATGGGTGCGGGCGGGACGGTCGTATTCCGCCGTTTATACCTTTACGAGTCCGGACGGCTCGCCGCGCACGACGGTCGGCAAGCCCCTGCTGTTCAAGGGCATCGTCCATCAAGAGGACACCGGCCTGCATCTGAGCCTCGACTCGGCCGTGCTCTTCGGCACGAGCAAGCAGGCGGGCGCGCTTCAGTCTCCGGCGGGGCCCGACCTGCTGCGCTCGGCGGCCGACCTGGTCAAGCGCAAGTACTCCGGCATCCCGATCGCGGTGCGCGTCTACGCCAACACGAAGGAGCTCGGCGACGCCCAGGCCAAGGCCATTCAGGACGTCCTCCTGCGCGAGCTCATGGTCGCCACGCGCCACATCAGCGTCGACGCGACGCGCGCGCCGTTCTCGGATCAGCGCGTCGAGATCGTTTTACTTAATCGCTAGCGGACCGGCCTCAGTCCCCATCGCTTCCGTCTTTCTATCTCACGAAGCCGCTCGAGGGCCTCGCCTTCCGGATCATGCTTGGGAGGCGGCGGCGGGATCACGGGCTCGCTCCCACCACCTTGACTCGGCGGCCACCACGGCGCGTTATTCCCTGCGGTGGATCCTGGAGTCGTCGAGTAAGCGGCCACGGTTTCCTGGAGCCAACGTCTGTCGGTTTGCCGCCAATCGTCGGCCCGGAGCAGTTCAATCAGCCGGTAGAATAACCGGCCGGAACATCGGTCCAATCCCGACAAAAGCTCCGCGGCATATCGATCGTCATACGCCCGGTAGGAGTGGTCGTAATACGGTACTAGGAGCATTCCGATGGCGACCCGGTCGGGTGCTCTGCACGCGTTGATCGCGAAATCCCTGAGTTGAGGCATGGAACGTGAAATTGGCGGCGGCGGGACGTATGCGGAGGGAGGCGGGTCCGGCCGGCGCGATCCGCGCAGCACCTCCTCAGCTTCGCGACGCATCGCCTCGCGCCGCTGAGATTCGGCGAATGCCTCCTCGAAGGCGCGTCTCTCTTGGGCGATTCTGGCCTGCCGGAATTTCTCCGTCTCCGTCAGCAGGGTGTAAGCGTTCTCTCCCAGGGTTATAAGGTCATAGGCCCTGCTTTCGCAGGGATCGAGTGCGCGCGGATGCTTGGCCGCGAAGACCTCGTCGTACGCTTTCGGCAGGGAATCCAGCATGACCTGCGTGACGCTGCCGGGATCGGCGCAGGACTGGCGGCTCAAGTCGGCTTTGGCCGTGCGCAGGCGCTCGTCGAGCGGACGCTGCCTGGCCGCGCGTGTTTCACGCACCTCTTTGTCCCGTTTCTGCGCGGCCATTTGGCGGACGCGCGCGACCGAGATGTTCTGCGACAAAGCCGCGTACTCATCCTCGAGGTTGAGCTGCTTGGCCTCGTAGTAATTTTTCCAGTCGGCTTCCTGTTTCGGCGTCAACGAACTGTCGGTGATCGACTTGCCGGTTCTCACCGCCTTGGCGTATTCCTGATACTTCTGGCCCAGCCAGGCAATATCGTTCTCATCCAAGTCTAAGGTCTTCGCATATCGAATTCCGGCTTCATATACGTCGCGTTCTTCCTTGTCCGCGCTGGCCCAACCGCGGTTTTCTCCGGTTTTGTCTTTCCAGGACAGGCGGTCGAAGTGGCGCGCCTCGTGGTATAGAATGGCGGCGAGTAATCCTGGATTTTTCATCGTCCGGGTGAAAGTGTCCTTCAAAACGAAGACGCGGCCATCGGACAGGGTGGCAGCCAGCAGGCCGTTGGGAGCATTGGGATCCATATTGGTCCCGCCGCTATAATGGGGTTGTCCGTCAGAGCCGTCGATTCGAGCCGCGAATTTGACGCCGAGGCCCGAATCGGTCGGCCGTGGATTCCAGCGTGCGGGCAAGTCCTCCGTATAGCTCATGGCTGGATCACTGGGGCGCCCGATCACGATTCGGCCACGTTGCTTGGGCCACACGTGGTAAAGATCGGCGGTCTGATCCATCGCCTCCCGGTAAAGCGCCTCCTGGCTCATTTGCGCATCGAGGGCTTCTTTACAGGCCTTCTGTTTCTGCGCTTTGGTCGCGCGCCAATTGTCGCGAACAGCGACAAAGCGCGAATTCGCCAACTGAACTTTTGTCTCCAATCTCTGTGCGTCTTCAATGGACCGTAGGATGTTCGCCTTCGCATCGTCGGTCGCCTTGCCTGGTTTGGGAGAACACGGTACGTGCTTCGGGGTTTGGGGAGAGCATGTTCCTCCGAAGGCAGCGGACGGAAGCGCGAATAAGGACATCGCGAGAAAGAAATATTTCACTTCACGACCTCCAAAGGCAATAGGTCCGTGCTCACCGGGCCGAGAGCCTCTTTCAGTTCCAGGTCGTTGTCGCGCTGGATTTCCGCCATAGTCTGTGTCCGCAGGAGTATCTTGATGACTCTGTCACTCATCGGCTTCGGTCTGTCGTCCAGGACGACCCGCAGCGTATACTTGCCGGGCTTTTTAAAGCCTCCGTGAACGTACAATGTCCGAAACGGCTCCCGCGGGGAGTCTCCTTCGCCAAGGCTGCGCAAGGTCTCGCCCGGAAGGAGCTTGACCCGGAATCTGGAACTCGCCTGATACAGGGCGGTTTGGCGGCGAAACTGAGTCTCGTTCTCCGGCGGGCCGACGGTGGGGCGAATCGACGGCGTGCGGTTCATCCCGAGGCCCGGCATCAGATCCAATTCTTTCCCGTGACGGTCGACCAGAAGAAATGAAATAGTCCTCATGGAATGGAAGATGCTTCCTGACGCAAAGATGCTCGCCTGAAGTTCCTTGTAAACGATCGGCTCCCGTCCGACGTTCGTGAGTTCGAGGCGAAAACGCGGAAACTCCCCCGCTCGGATTTTGGATTTCTCCAGGATGAGCTTCAGGCGGATTTTCCTCGCGACGGGCTCGGGGCGGAAATCCGGTGGAGCGGGGGAAACCATCGTGCGCCGGTTTTCCTCGGCGAGCTCGTTGGCGGCCTCGTGTTCCGCGACGAGGCTCTCCCCGAACTCGGCCAACGCCTTGTCCTGCGGTTCACCTTCGATCGGCGCCGACGACGGCATCGGCAGTCGCGCTGGTGATTCCGGTGCGCGCGTCTCGGAACTGGACGGAGGTCTGTTGCACCCCGCGGCGAGGACAAGGCAGACGGCTAGCGCAAGAAACTTGCGGCTCAGGTTGGCCATTCGATTATCCATGTTTCCTCAAATAAAAAAATCCAGGAACTTCACGCGCGTTTGCGCTGAAGTCCCTGGACTCATCCGGTTAAGGCCGGATCGTGGATACCCCGGGGCCGATCCCCCGAGCTACAGAGATACTGGGGTTAGGATACCCCATGACCGGGGCGGCGACGAGGGCCCTTGGCCCCGCAAGCGGTGGGGCCTTACGGCCTAGTGCAAACGGCCGTTCCTCGCCATTGGACCGTTCATTTGTATTCGGTCGCCCACTGATAGAGGCCCCGCATCCGCGGGAATGATTCGCCTCTGACATATGAAACGAAGATCGCCCCTGTACCCGCGATGAAGCCGAGCAGTCCCCCGTAGGCGAGCATCATCGATTGCTGCGAGGAAGGACCATCGACTTGAACCGGCATTGTCGGTCGCCTCCGCGGATAGAGGATTCCGGCAAAGCCAGCAAATTCCCGGTTGTCCGATTGGCCTGATATCCGCGCTGCAGCGCGGGCAGCAAACTGGAGTGTGGCTCATGGGCCGTTTAGACTAGCCCATAATCGCGCAAATGAAAGGCCCGCCCGCAGGAGGACATTTCAACTCGCACCGGCGTGAGCTCTATCTTCAATCGGGGAACCTAGCTGTTGCCGGGGGTGGCGGGGGGAAGGTCCTTGGCGAGCTTGGCGAAGAGCTCCAACTCAGCCTTGTACTTCTCGGAGGCCTGCTCGTTGGTGATCAGGCGGGTCACGCCCGGTTCAACAATCACGGCGGCACGCAGAACGCCGGTCTTATCAGTAAGATAAATGTCGGCGCGCGTCTTGTCCGCCCTGCTAAAAGCGATGAAGATGTCCCTGGAGCCCGGTACGGTTGAGTACGACAAGAAATGCTTGCCTTCCGGGAGAGGCTCGGAAACTTGCCTGACCGGGATATCGGCAGTGCCGTCGTTAAGGCCGAAGGCTTTGGTAACTTTTGCCCGCACCACCGACTCCGCACCATTGATCTTCGTAAATGCAAGGAGACGAGCAAGAAGCTCTTCGCTGAGGATCGGATCGCCCGTCGCGCTCACAGTCACGAATTTCGACGTCGGCTGGCTGGGAGAAGGGATATCGGTGACTGCAGCGGCCCAACCCGCGGCATCGAGCCCAGACATCGCGCCCTTAAGGGCCTCTTGCGCGGCTGAGGGGTCGACGGCGGCGGCGAGGGTCGCGTTGCTTCGGATGGGCGTTACGCTCGAGGTGAGCATGGCGGAAAGATAAGCCGAGGTCAAAATCGCGGTAACAGGGTGAATCTCAATTTTCATAATTTAATTATAGGTGTCTTCCTTGGACCCTCCCTGAGGCCTTTGTCCTGTCCGGATCCAGTAAATCGACCTAGGACATCTTGCGCCAGGGGGCCCAGACAGTCAAAGGGCAATTAAACTAGGCTTGACAGGTTTTGTGGGCGGGGTTACACTCCAGATACCCCTCATGAAGCTCTTTCGCCTTCTTCTCCTCGGCATCGCGGTGTGCTCAACAGCGCAGTCTGCGCTTGCCTTGGGTGGAGATGCGGCTTCAAATGCCGACGAAGTATCCGATGTCCCCGCCCCTGTCACTCACGTAATCAAGCCCGAAAACGGCGTCATCGGCGAAAGAGGCCTTCCCAACAAGGACGGCGCGACCGACACGACCGTTCCGGACGAAGTGACAGAGAACGTCTCCCGTGGAGTAACCAGCGCCATATCCGTGGTGAACGAGGCGAACGACGACCTGGATTTTCGCGACGGCGCCCTGAAGGGGAAAACCGCAGCCGGTACCCAGTCCCAAGATAAATCCCCGGTCCCCGTCGCCTTCCCGCCCGCGTCGACCCCCGAAACGGAGCGCGACCGCCGGGAAGTGGCCCGTCTCATCAAGTCGGACGACCCCGTAGCCGCGCGCGAGTACGCGCTCGCCGCCCTGGAGCGCAACCCGGCCGACCCCGCGCTCCAGGCCTTCGTCAAGCTCTCCGAGCCCTCGAAGTCGAAGGTCGACCAGAAAACGGTCCGCTCCCGCATCGCCGAGCTGGCCGCGGGCATGCGCAAGGACGAGGACGCGGGCGACGCCATCCTCGCGTCTCCGATCTCCTTCGGCGCCCTGGCCGGAGGCGCCTCCCGCGGCCCGGCCGCCCTGCCCGCCGGAACCGTCGTCCCCGATTTGCGCGCCAACGCCGTCTACCGCGAGGCGTCGGGCAAGATCGCGATCAAGGACTACGCCGGCGCCGAGGCCATGCTGACGCGCCGCATTGAGGAGGCCCCCGCCGACGCCGGCGCGTTCCGGCTCAGATCCCTGACCCGGCGCCTGCTGACCCGCTTCCAGGACTCGGCCGACGACGCCCGCAAGGCGGTCGCCCTCAACCCCCGGGATTCAAGGTCCCTCCATCTGCTGTCGCGCGACCTCACCGACCTCGGTCGCCCGAAGGAGGGAGTGCAGGAGGCCGAGCGCGCGCTCGCCCTCGACGCCAAGGACGCCCAGGCGTATCACGCCCGCTCCGAGGCGTACCGGGCCCTCGGCCGGCCCGACGAGCAGCTCAGCGATCTTGCGCGCGCCGCCGAGCTCGATTCACAGTTCGATGGCCTGTATCAGGAGGCGCTCGCCGTCCGCGGCGGCGCGCCCGCCCCGAAGAGCTCGCGCTCCTTGCCGGTGTGGTTCGGCGCCATCGGCACCGCCCTGCTTTTTTTCTCCTTCGCGCTTTTCCGCAAGCGCGGAGACTCGTCGGTGCGCCTCGCCCTGCGCAAGGATGACCACGACCTGCTCAAGGCCGTCGACGCCGTGCCCAAGGGCTTCAACGTCGTGAAGGTGCTAGGGCAGGGGGGGATGGGCGTCGTGTACGAGGCGCTCGACCTGGCCCTGCAGCGGCCCGTCGCGCTCAAGAAGCTCCGGCCCGAGATCGCCGATAACCCGCGCGAGCGCAACCGCTTTCTAAAGGAAGCCCGCACCGTCGCCGCCCTCAAGCACCCGAACATCGTGGAGATCCACGCGATCCACGAGGATAAAGAGGGGCTGTTTCTCGTCTTCGAGCGCGTGCCCGGGGAGAGCCTGCACGAGCGTCTCGGGCGCGGGCCGGTGAGCCCGGCCGAGGCCGCGTTTTTTCTCAAGCAGATCGCCTCGGCGCTCGACTACGCGCACGGCCAGGGCGTCGTGCATCAGGACCTCAAGCCCGGCAACGTGATGATCCACGGCGGACTGGCCAAGGTCATGGACTTCGGCATCGCGCGGCGCGTGAAGGATTCCCTGTCGACGATGTCGAAGCTCGAGGTGGCCGGCACGCCCGCCTACATGTCGCCCGAGCAGGAGCAGGGCATCGTGACGCCGTCGGCCGACGTGTTCGCGCTCGGCGTGTGCGCCTATGAGAGCCTGACCGGGGCCCTGCCGTACCCGACGGGAGGGCTGATGCTCAAGGCGCAGAAGATGTACCGCAAGCCTTCCGAGACGTCGCCGGGCCTCAAGCCCGGCGTGGACGCGGCCATCGCGCGCGCACTCGAGCCCCGGCCCGAGGACCGCTGGCCCTCGGCGTCGAGCTTCGTCGAGGCGCTCTCCCGCTCCCTGCTGTCCTAGGACCGGCGCTCCCGTCGTAAAACCTTGACGAGGCCGTCGCGGCGCCTTGACCCGGCCTATGCCATCATCACGGCATGAGATGGCTCATCCTCGTCCTGATGGTCGCCGCCTTCGTGGTCCTGGGCCCGCTGCTGTTGCTGCTCGCCGCGGCGAGCTTCGCGTGCTGCGCCGTCATCGCCGGGCTTCAGGTCCTGGCGGAATCCCGCCGAGGACCGCATGTCTACGAAAGTAGACAGTAGAAGGCGGGGCCGCGCCCTTCTCTCCGTCGGCGGACGCGCCCGCGGGAGGGCCGGCCGCCCCGTAAAATCGCCCCGTGAAATCCGCCTAAAACGCTGTTGGCGCGCGTGGGCACTATGCTATTTACGGGGTATGGCCAAAACCGTGTACAGCTTCGGGGAACCGTCTGATGTCCGCTTGGTGTCGCGGCTCGACCGCGACGACGCGCGCGCGCTGCTGGGCGGAAAAGGAGCCGGTCTTTTCGAGATGTCGCGCATCGGCCTGCCCGTGCCCCCGGGATTTACCGTCACGACCGACGTGTGCCGCGCGTACTACGCGCGCAAAACCGAGAAGGGCCTCACGCGCCACGCGATGCGCCACCCGGACCGCTCGGATAAGTCCATCGGCCGAGGCGTCGTCGTCGAGTTCCTCGCCGCCGTCAAGAAGCTCGAGAAGGCCACCGGGCGCAAGTTCGGCGACGTCAAGAATCCCCTGCTCGTCTCCGTGCGCTCCGGCTCCAAGTTCTCCATGCCCGGCATGATGGACACCGTCCTCAACCTCGGGCTCAACGACAAGACCGTGCGCGGCCTCGAGGCGCAGACCGGCAACCCGCGCTTCGCCTGGGACTGCTACCGGCGCTTCATCGCGATGTTCGGCAACGTCGTCAAAGGCATCGACAAGGACCATTTCGAGTCCGCCCTGCGCCAGGTCAAGGCCCGCGCCGACGTGCAAAACGATTCGGAGCTGTCGACGCAATCCCTGCAAAAGCTGGTCTCCATCTTCCAGGACATTTATAAGGAACACGCGGGCTTCCCGTTCCCGCAGGAGCCCGGCGACCAGCTGCGCCTGGCGGTCACCGCGGTGTTCGAGTCGTGGAACAACCCGCGCGCGATCGCCTACCGCAAGCTCAATCGCTTGCCTGACGACCTCGGCACCGCGTGCACGGTGCAGGCGATGGTGTTCGGCAACATGGGTGCTGACTGCGCGACGGGCGTGGGATTTACGCGCGACCCCGGCACCGGCGAGCGCGCCTTCTACGGCGAGTTCCTCGTGAACGCTCAGGGGGAGGACGTCGTGGCCGGCACGCGCACGCCCCGCCCGCTCAACGAGCTTTCCTCGGAGATGCCGAAGACCTATAAAAAGCTGCTCGACATCTCGAACAAGCTCGAGAAGCATTACGGCGACGTCCAGGACATGGAGTTCACGATCGAGAAGGGCCGCCTGTTCATGCTCCAGACCCGCACCGGCAAACGCTCGGCCATGGCCGCGCTTCGCATCGCCGTCGACATGGTCGGGGAAGGGCTTATCACGCCTGATCAGGCCGTCATGCGCCTGTCCCCCGAGCAGCTCGATGAATTATTGCGTCCGGTCTTCGACGAGACCGGCGTCGCGGCGAAGGTTCTCGCCAAGGGCCTGCCCGCCGGGCCCGGCGCCGCCAGCGGTCGGGTCTTTTTCACCGCCGACCGCGCCGTCGCCGAGGCCAAGAGCGGCCCCGTGATTTTGGTTCGCCCCGAAACGAATCCGGATGATATCCACGGCATGGCCGCGGCCGAGGGCATCCTGACCGCCACGGGCGGCATGACCAGCCACGCGGCCGTCGTGGGCCGCGGCATGGGCAAGGTCTGCGTCGTCGGCTGCGGCGCCCTCGAGATCAGCGAGCGCGCCGGGACGATGAACTTCGGCGGCGAAACGCTCAAGGAGGGGGACTGGATCTCCCTCGACGGCTTCAAGGGCCGCGTCCTCGCCGGACGCGCGGAGACCCAGCCGTCGGAAATCCTGGAGGTGCTCCTCGGCAAACGCCCGGCGGCCAAGTCCGAGCTGTATCGCCGCTACAAGACCTTCATGGCCTGGGCCGACGCGGCGCGCACGCTCGAGGTGCGCGCCAACGGCGACACGCCCGAGGACGCGCGCACGGCGACCGCCTTGGGCGCCGCCGGCATCGGCCTGTGCCGCACCGAGCACATGTTCTTCGGCGACGACCGCATCCCCAAGGTGCTGGCGATGATCCTGGCCGACTCCGAGGCCGAGCGCTATGAGGCCGTCCAGGCCCTCTATCCGCTGCAGAAAGCGGACTTCAAGGCGATCTTCAAGCAGATGCGCGGCCGTCCCGTCACAGTCCGCACGATCGACCCGCCCCTGCACGAGTTCCTGCCGCGAACGCGCGAGGACGCGGCCGTCGCCGCGGCCAAGCACGGCTTCGACGCCGCCAAGCTTTGGGCGAAGACGCTCGAGCTCAAGGAAGCCAACCCGATGCTCGGCCACCGCGGCTGCCGCCTGGGCATCACCTATCCCGAGATCACCGACATGCAGGCCCGCGCGATCCTGTCCGCCGCCTGCGAGCTGGGCGCCGAGGGCATCAAGGCCGAGCCCGAGATCATGATCCCGCTCGTGGGCCACGTCACCGAGCTTCGTCATCAGAAAAAACGCATCGCCGCGATCGCCGAGCAGGTCTTCAACGAGCACGGCTCCTGCATCCGCTATCAGGTCGGGACCATGATCGAGGTGCCGCGCGCCGCGCTCACCGCCGGCGAGATCGCCGAGGAGGCCGAGTTCTTCTCCTTCGGCACGAACGACCTCACGCAGATGACGCTCGGCTACTCGCGCGACGACTACGGCCGCTACATCGGCCAGTACCTCGAGATGAAGATCCTCGAGACCGACCCGTTCCGCTCGCTCGACCGCTCGGGCGTTGGACGCCTCGTGCGGCTGGCCGTCGAGGAAGGGCGCAAGTCCCGCCCGAACATGAAGATCGGCGTCTGCGGCGAGCACGGCGGCGACCCGGCCTCGATACGATTCTTTCATGATGCCGGCCTCGGTTATGTCTCTTGTTCTCCGTACCGCGTGCCGATCGCGCGGCTCGCGGCGGCGCAGGCGGCGATCGCCTCGAAGGCGCTAAACAACTAGGCCATGCCCCGATCGGCGCTTCTGTTCGCGCTTCTGATCCTGGCCGCGCCGCCGGTCCGGGCGGTGGACCGCGCGCCGGAGGATGCGCCGGACGAGGTCGAGGCTCCGCCGTCATCTTCGACCGATACCGCGCCGGGAGGCGAGCCGGACACCAGCCCTTCCAGCGTCGAGTCTCACTCGGGAGCGCCCTCGTCCATCGCGGTCCCCGCCTCCAAGGCGGGCGCGCCGGCGGGCCTGGCCCCGGGGGCCACGAAGAAGCCGCTCGTCGTCCCGGTCGCCAAGTCGGCGGCGGGCTCCGGCGGCGGAGTCTCCGTGCCGCAGGTCATGATGTACAACTGCCGCATGCCCAACCGCAAGGCGACCGTCGAGGCCGTGCTGAGGCGACCGGGGATGGCGGAGGCGCTCAAGCGGCTGTGCCGCAACAAGACGGATTGGACCTTCCTCAACGCGGCCGTCGACGAGCTGCGCAAGACCGACAAGCGCTGGGGCTATTTTTGCCGGCGCGGAAAATGCGGCGACCCGTCGCACGACGTGCTGTCCTACTACTGCGGCGCCGGCAAGGCGCGGAGCGGCGCGGATAACGCCGTCGGCGTGGATTTCGTCGTCGGCTCCTGCTACGATCCCGGCGACGGGGCCAACCCCGGCATCGGCTGGGGCGTCTTCGAGCAGGGCAACCCCGTCGGCACGAGCGCCTGGACGAGCCGCGGCCGCTTCTAGCGCGAACCACCCCGCCCGGGGTGGAAAAATCGCGCGAAAAACGCTAGGATCAGTCCTCGGCCGGCGTCAATCCGGCTCCCGGAGGTTTCATCATGGCTATTAAAGTCGGCATCAACGGTTTCGGCCGCATCGGGCGCCTCGTCATGCGCGCCTCCCTCAAGAATCCCGACATCCAGGTCGTCGCCATCAACGACCTGACGGACGCGAAGATGAACGCGGGCCTGTTCAAGTACGACTCGACCTTCGGCCCGTACCCCGGGACCGTCGAAGCCGTCGGCAACGACCTCAAGATCGACGGCCGCCTGATCAAGGTGTTCGCCGAGAAGGATCCCGCCAAGCTCCCCTGGGCCTCGGTCGGCGTCGAGATCGTCATCGAGTCCACCGGCTTCTTCACCGAGGCCGACAAGGCCAAGGGCCACCTCGTCGGGGGCGCCAAGAAGGTCGTGATCTCCGCTCCCGCGAAGGGCGAGGACATCACCATCTGCATGGGCATCAACAACGAGCTCTACGATCCCGCGAAGCACACGGTGATCTCGAACGCGTCGTGCACCACGAACGCGCTCGCCCCGCTCGGCAAGGTTCTCGACGAGGCCTTCGGCATCAAGTCCGGCCTGATGACCACGGTCCACGCGTACACCAACGACCAGAACCTCCTCGACCAGCGCCACACCGACCTGCGGCGCGCCCGCGCGGCCGCCGTGTCCATGATCCCGTCGTCGACGGGCGCGGCCAAGGCGATCGGCCTCGTGCTCCCGCAGCTCAAGGGCAAACTGAATGGCTGCGCGATCCGCGTGCCCGTCCAGGACGTCTCCATCGTCGACCTGACCGCTGTCCTCAACAAGTCGGTCACGAAGGAAGAGGTCAACGAGGCGTTCAAGAAGGCCGCCGCCGCCGGCAAGCTCAAGGGCTTCATGCAGTACAACGAGGACCAGATCGTGTCCCGGGACGTCATGGGCAACGCGCATTCTTCCGTATTCGACGCGACGCTCACCGACGTCATCGACGGCAACCTTGTGAAGGTGTTCGGCTGGTACGACAACGAGTGGGGATACTCCAACCGCGTCGTCGACCTCGTCGCCTACATCGCCAAGAAGTCCGCCGTCGCCGCTTAATGAGCGGAAAGAAGCGGCACGCGACGGTCATCGGCGTTCCCATCGATTACGGGGCCTCGAAGAAAGGGGCCTCGGGCGGCCCGGCGGCCGTCCGCCGGGCGAACCTGGTCGAGGGCCTCGAGGCGCTCGATCTCGAGGTGACCGACGCCGGCGACCTGGCCGTGCCGAAGGTCACCGCCTCCGCGAAGGGCAAGCTCAAGAACGGGGCGGCCATCCTCAAGGTCTGCCAGAACCTCGAGAAGCAGACCTACGAGGCGGTCGCCAACGGCTCGGTGCCGATCACGCTCGGCGGCGATCACTCGCTCGCCGTCGGCTCGGTGTCCGGCGTGGCGCGCGCGTTTCGCGACAAGGGGCGCAAGGTCGGCCTGATCTGGGTCGACGCGCACGCCGACATCAACACGCCGGAGTCCTCGCCGACGGGCAACGTGCACGGCATGCCGCTGGCGCACCTGCTCGGCATGGGCAACAAGGACTTCGCGCGCCTGGGCGGCTTCTCTCCCAAGATCGACCCGCGCAACATCGTTCTCGTCGGCATCCGCGACGTGGACCGCGCGGAGGCCGTGAACATCCGCAAGTCGGGCATACGGGTCTTCTCGATGCAGGAGATCGACCGCTACGGCATGGGCGTCGTGACCGAGCAGGCCATCGACATGGCCAGCGACGGCACCGCGGGCTTTCACTTATCGTTTGACATCGATGCCGTCGACCCGGGCAACGCTCCGGGCACCGGCACGGTCAAGCGCGGCGGCCTCACCTACCGCGAGTCCCATCTATTGATGGAGCTGTGCGCCGACTCCGAGCGCATGGTGGGCCTCGACCTCGTCGAGGTCAACCCGCTCGAGGACACCCAGAACGCGACCGCGGTCCTCGCGAGCGAGCTCATCGCCTCCGCGATGGGCAAGAACATCTATTAAGGACCTCTCGATGACCGATAAGCCGGCTCTGAAGCTCAAGCGTCTCCAGGACATGACCGTCAAGGGCAAGCGCGTGCTGATCCGCGTGGACTACAACGTCCCGATGAAGGGTGCTAAGATCGAGGACAACGCCCGTATCCGCGAAACCCTCAAGACGCTCGAGCACGTCATCGCCGAAGGCGGTAAGCTGGTTTTGATCGCGCATTTGGGCCGTCCGAAGGGGAAGGTGGAGCCCAAGTATTCGCTCAAGCCGGTCGCCGCCGAGCTCTCCAAGCTTCTGAAGAAGCCCGTCTCCTTCGCCGAGGACTGCGTCGGGCCCGTCGCCGAGAAGGCCGTCGCCGCCTTGAAGCCGGGAGACGTTCTGCTCCTTGAAAATCTGCGTTTCCATGCCGAGGAGGAAGCCAACGAGCCCGCTTTCGCCAAGGCCCTCGCCAAGAACGGCGACCTCTTCATCCAGGACGCCTTCGGCGCCCTGCACCGCGCGCACGCCTCCACGGCGGGCGTCACCAAGCATCTGCCCGGCGCGATCGGCTTCCTCGTCCAGCGCGAGCTCGAGTTCCTCGATCGCGTGATCGGCAACCCGCAGCGCCCGTTCCTCGCGATCATCGGCGGCGCCAAGGTGTCCGATAAGCTCGCGGTCCTCGACAAGCTCCTGGAGCGCGTGGACGCGCTCCTCATCGGGGGTGCTATGGCCTACACCTTCCTCGCCGCGCAGGGCATCAACATCGGCAAGTCCCTGCTCGAGAAGGATCAGATCGACGCCGCGAAGGCCATCATTGAGAAGGCCTACAACAAGAAGGTCGAGTGCCTCCTGCCGGCCGACCACCTCATCGTCAGCGAGATCAAAGGAGACGCGCCGACGAAGGTCACGCAGGCGATGTCGATTCCGCCCGACATGATCGGCGTGGACGTCGGCCCGCACACGATCGAGTTCTTCACCGAGCACGTCGCCAAGGCGCAGACGATCTTCTGGAACGGACCGATGGGCATCTTCGAGATGCCGGCGTTCGCCAACGGCAGCAACGCGGTCGCCAAGGCGATGGCCGAGGCGACGGGCAAGGGCGCGGTCACGATCGTCGGCGGCGGCGACAGCCTCTCCGTCCTGGCGAAGACGGGGCTCGCGTCCAAGATGAGCCACTGCTCGACCGGGGGCGGCGCCTCCCTTGAGCTCCTCGAAGGCAAGGCCCTTCCGGGCCTGGTCGCGCTGGCCTCATAAAAATAGGTATAATCCAACCTCCATGTACCACTTTCTCCTGACCATCCACGTCGTCGCGTGCTTCGGCATGATCCTGTTCGTGCTCCTGCAGACCGGGCGCGGCGCCGGCCTGTCGATGTTCGGCGGCGGGGGGGACTCGCTGATCAACACTCCCAGCGGCTCCAGCTTCATGAAGAAGTTCACCGCCGGCCTGGCCGCGACCTTCGCCTTCACCTCGCTTTTTCTGACGCTTCTCTCCGACCGGACCGGCATGTCCAGCGTGACCTCGAAGGCCCCGCCCATGCCCGCTCCCGCCGCGGTGGAAGCGCCGGCGGCCGCGCCGGCCGCGCCGTCGTCTCCGGCGGCGTCCGACGCGTACAAGTCGATCGACAAGCCGGCGGCGTCCCAGCCGAAAGCTCCGAAAACCTCGAAGTAGACGAGACGTAAACCCGCGCACGGGTGGTGGAACTGGCAGACACATACGCTTGAGGTGCGTACGCCCGAAAGGGTTTGGGGGTTCGAGTCCCCCCTCGTGCAAAGATTCAAGGCGCAAAAAGCCGGCCCCGGAAACGGGGCCGGCCTTTTTTTAATTCCCTCGCGGCGCGCTAATAGGCGACTTCGAATTTCTTGCCGGCGAAGTCGGCCTTCGTCATGGTGACGAGGCCGCGGAGGGTGTCGCCCTTGGAATCGAAGACGATGTCGCCGACCATCGTGCGCAGCTGGGTCCCGCGCACGGCCTCCAGCACCTTTTTGCGATCGGGCCCGCCGGCCTTGCGCAGGGCTCGGAGCGCCACGCGCGCGGCCTCGTAGCCGTAGTGGTCGAAGGTGCGGGGGCGGGCGCCGCCCCACTGCTTCTGGTAGCGCGCGAGGAAGTCGGACGCGCTCGGGAGCGCCTCGACCGGCACGCCGCCGACCGAGAAGTAGGCCCCGTCGACGGCGGCGCCGGCGGTGTCGAAGAGATCCGGGCTCTTGGCGCCGTCTCCCGACATGAACGAGCCCCGCCAGCCCGCCGCGCGCAGCTGCTTGAGAAAGAGGCCGGCCTCCAGGTAAAGGCCGCCGAAGAAGACCGCGTCGGGGCGGGCTTTCTCGATCGTCTGGACGAGCGCGGTGAAATCCCGGTCGCCGCGCGAGACGGCCTCGAAGCCCGCGGTCGAGCCGCCCTTGCGTTCGAGCGCCCCGCGAAAAGACTCCGCCAGGCCGAGGCCGTACGGAGTCCGGTCGTGCACCACGGTGACGCGCTTGAGGGACAGGCGGTTGACCGCGTAGTCGGCGGCATATTCGCCTTGCACTCCGTCCGCGGGGGGGAGGCGGAACACGACCCGCTCGCCGCTCCATTCCGGCCGGTCCTGCTGGGCGGTCAGCGCGGTCGCGGTGGCCGAGGGGGTGATCATCGCGAGCGGCGCCAACGCGTAGACGCGAGAGGCTTCGATGGCGCAGCCGGAGGTCATGTGCCCGATCACGGCGAACACGGCGGGGTCGTCCACGGCCCGCCGGGCGACGGCGGCGGCCTCGAACGGATCGGCCCGGTCGTCGAGCACGACGATCTCGACGGGGGGCAGGCCGGTTTCGGCCGCGTCGTCCTCGACGGCCATGCGCACGGAGCGCTCGAGGCCCTGGCCCTCGCCGCCCATGTCGCCGGTCATGGGCGCGGCGACGACGAGGCGCGCGGGCCCGCCTCCTTCGCGCGCGCAGGCGCACGAGAGGGCCAGGACGGCGGCCAGCACGCTCCGTCGGACCATGATCCAGTGTACGAAAAAGTTATCATCAATGCGTGAGCGCCGTCGAGGTCAGCCGTGTGCGCGTCTTCGAACTGGGGGAGGGGGCGACGGCTTGGCCCACGATCGCCCTGGGCCTCGTCGCGCTGGCCGTCCAGGCGGCCTCGTCCGCCGCGGGCCTGAGCGGCCTCTGGCCCGGCCCCCTCGTGGTGCTCGTGAACGCGGCCTGCGCGTACGCCCAGTTCACCGTCCTTCACGACGCGCTGCATAAGAGCGTTTCCCGCCTCGTCTGGCTCAACGAGCTTTTCGGTTACGTCGCGACGTTCGTCCTCTGCGGGCCGTACGCGGCGATCCGCCGCAACCATCTGCACCACCACGCCCACACCAACGACCCGCGCGAAGACCCCGATTTCTGGGTGGCGGGCGAATCCTGGCTCTCCGTCGCCGCGCGCTGCCTGACCATGCTGCAGATGCACTATTGGAGCTATCTGACGCGCCTGCGCCGCCGCGACTCCGCCTTTCTCCAGTCCGTCGCGACGATCCTCCTCATCGCCGGGCTCCACGCCTGGGCATGGCGCGCGGGGCATCTTCTCGGCGTTCTCCTGTACTGGACCCTTCCGGCTCAGCTGGCCGTGGCCGCGCTGGCGCTGACCTTCGACTACTGGCCGCACCGTCCCCACACCGCGCGGGGCCGTTTCAAGGACACCGCGAACATCCTTCCCGCCTGGCTCGACCCCTTCTTTCTGTGCCAGAATCTGCATGCCGTGCACCACCTGTTCCCGCAGCTCCCTTGGTACCGCTACCGCGAGGCCCACGGCGTCATCGACGCCGGCCTGCGGCAGGCGGGCGTCCCTCAGTGGGGGTTTCTGGAAGCGGTGCGTCAACTGAAACCGGGGCCCCTCCCACTATGATCCAACTCCTCGACGGCGCGTACGCGTGGTCCGCCTTCAATCCCGAGAAGAAGTTCAACTTCAACGGCCATATACTGCGGACGGGCGCGGGGACGGTCATCGTCGATCCGGTCCCGTTCTCCGCCGATGATCTGGCCTATCTCGAGGCGGCGGGGCTCAAGCCCGACGCGCTCGTGATTACGAACAGGAATCACCTCCGCTCAAGCGCGGAGGTGATTCGACGATGGACGATTCCTACCTTTATACACACCCTCGAAGTCGAGAGTGCCGGGATCAAACCCGAACGAACGGTCCAGGACGGCGATGCGATTCATGGGCTGGTCGTCGTCCATCTTCCCGGCAAGTCGCCGGGAGAAATCGCCTTGTACTGGCCCGAACGGCGAGCGCTGCTCGTCGGAGACGCCCTGATCGCTCCCGCCGGCAAGCTCAAGACCGTTCCGGTGGAGAAGCAGGAAGATCCCGTCGCGCTCAAGCGCTCCCTCGAGCTTCTGCGGACCTACGACTTCGACCATCTCCTCGTCGGCGACGGCGATCCGGTGCTCGGCGACGCGAAGTCGGCCGTCGTCGCCTATCTGAACGGAAATAAATGAGGCGGTTCTCCTGCCGCATCTACGGCGTCCTGCGCGAAGGGGATAAAGTCCTGCTCACGCGCTCCCGCTTCGGCGCGAGCGACTTCGTCAACTTCCCCGGCGGAGGCGTCGAGATCGAGGAGGCTCCCGGCGACGCCCTGCTCCGCGAGTTCTCCGAGGAGACCGGCCTCGTGGTCAGGCCCGTGCGCACCTTGTACGCGAGCCAGGGGGCGCACCTCTCCACCGCGGCGCCGATCCAGATCGTATCGGTTTACTGGCTCGTCGAGAAGGTGTCCGGCGACGTGCGCCTGGGCGGCAACGGCACGGACGTGCTCGAGCTGTTCTGGAGGGACCTCGGCGATCTGCCGCTCAAGGAGATGTTCCCGGCCGAGCTCGAGTTCTGCGCCAAGCTGCCCGCTCTGCTCAAGTAGCGGAAGCGGTGCTCCTCCCCTTGAATCTCACCGTTTTTGGGGCTATCCTCCGGAGGTGAGGCTGACACCCCTCGTCCTCGTGCTCCTATGCGCCGTCCCGGCCGCCGCCGGCCCGTCCGGCCCCGTCGACGCGCACGCGGCGCCCGCGACCGGCTATTCCGGCGCCTATCTCGGCATGGTCTCCCGGTCCCTGGCCGCCGATCCGTTGTTCGGCTCGCGCCTGCTCGACTCCTTCGACATGCACCTGCGCTCGGTCGCGGCGATGACCGCTCCGCCGGCGGTGAGGGATTATCTCGAGGTCGCGGTGATCGGCGCCGGCGTGAGCTCGCCGCGGGCCCTGCGGGCCTCGCTCGGCACGGAGCCGATGGAGCCTCAGCGCGCGGCGGCGCTCCTGCTCGCCCACGCGCTCTCGCGCCCGGAGCAGTTCCGCGAGGTCGTCGACGGGCTCGAGTCCCGCAAGGCGGGGCTCGGCAAGCACACCGCCAAGCTCCTGCGCGAGACCAGCGGGCGGGGCGACCGGAGCCTGATCGCCTTGCTGAGGTCGCGGGGGGAGATCAAGCCGCAGGGCGCCGAGCTGACCTACGACCGCTTCGGCCAGCTCGACCGGATGTTCGACGGCGGAGGCTCCGACGGGCGCGACACGGTCCGAATTTCCGGCGCGGTCTCCGTGCCGTCCGGCTACGACGGCTACGGCCCCGACGGGCGCCCTCGCCTCTCCGGCCTCAGCCCCTCGCGCGAGTAGCGCACAGCGGCGCCAATCTGGTAGAATCAGCGTCACGGGCCTTTAGCTCAGCTGGGAGAGCGCCTGCATGGCATGCAGGAGGTCAGCGGTTCGATCCCGCTAAGGTCCACCATCTTCCCGCAAAAAAGCCTTCTCGAAAGAGAGGGCTTTTTTAATGGCCGTAAAGGTAAAACTCCGATCAGCGTGAAGCGAGCCGTCCGAGCGCCGTCCGTGAGCTCAAGCGTACATCCTCGTTTGGATCAAGCAAGGTCCGCTGCAGATCTTCGATGATCTCCGGAAGAGCGGCGGCGACTCCGCCAAGGGCAAGGGCGGCGCTGGCTCGTACGCGCGGATCGGCGTCGTAAAGCGCCTGCCTCAACGCGGGAACAGCGGACGAGGCAGACAGGCCGAGGCTGGCGAGCGAATCAGCGGCCAGGGCGCGTCGGCGGGGATCGGACGAGCTCAGTGATGAGATAAGATAGGCGACTGGATCGGCCTTAACCTTAACACGTGCGGCGACCGGCTTCGTTTCCGTCCGGGTGATGACGAGGGAGCGGCTTCGCGGCGCCGGAATATGGCGGACCATCGGCATGGCGTCATGCGCGTTATACCGGTCGAGCTGCCTGATCAGCTCCGGCAACCCCAGTTCAAGCGACGGAGTCGGGCTGCAGCGGTCCAAGACCAAGCACCCTTTTGTGCCGTCGCCCGGCTCGGACTTCCAGGGCTGTTCAATGAATGCCGTAAGCCTCTCGATATCGGGCGGGGAATCCGGCAGCACTCCGGTTTCTCGATAGGTCTGAAGTCGCAGAGCCAGAATGGTTCGGGCAAGCGTAATCGGGATTGCGGCCTTGTGGTACGCGGCCAACTTCGCACCTATCTTGGCCGACGCCTCGGCGGCCTCCTTCGAGCCGCCCGCGTAATTGGAAAGCGCCGCCGCATCGAGCACCTCCGCGAGGGACGGCTTTCCCTCAAGCCTATCTTCCTGTTGGTCGAGGTCTAGAATTCGCCGCTCAAGTCCCTCGGCTAGGAGCATGGTTTGAACGGCCGTGGGTTTTTGTGCATGCGCAAGAGCTCCCTTCGCCTGCGAGGCTCCGAGAAAAAAAGAAATGACGAAGATCCTGGATAGGCGCCTGTTGTCCGGACTCATCGCCGCATTTTAGCACAGGCAAACCTTGAGCCAGTTGCGAAACTCGCCGCAGCAGGTCCGAAAATCTGAAGCCCGGAAGGCGGTCATTTGTGCCGGGGATTAAGGGGACGTTTCCTTTTTGTTGGGTCGCGCGAATAAGCGCAGTCGGCTATATCCATGGTGAGAGGTGGCAGACATCATGGATGAATTAAGAATCGTGCAGCTGACGAAGGAGATGGTCGCAGAGGAGCTTCGTTTATTAGGGGATCCGTGCGCGGCCGCCGCTTCGGTGGTGCGCCGGACCTTGATGGCCGCGCTTCAGGGCGCCGCCCCCGGCGACACGCCGCCGGCGCGGGTGATCGAGGACGCGGTGAAGGGAGGCATGATGGCCCTGCTCCTGGCCGACCATAGCCTGACTCGGGGCTCGATCTTGATCGTGGAAGCCGTGATGGACGTCGCCTCCAAGCGCGACCTCGATCCCACCGACAGCATGCGCGCCGCGCTCAAGGGCCTGGCCGATCTGAGGCGCTTCGTGGAGCCCGCCCGCATCGACGACATCCGCCTCGAGATCGAGGCGCACTATATGGGGGCGGGCGCGGTGCTCATCGATTATCTGAGCCTGGTGCCGGCGGCCCGGCGCTAGGCCCGTTGCGGCGTCGCCGGGGGGTCTGCTAGGATGGGTCGTGCTCACGGCACTCCTCGTGATGACCGCGCTGCCCCTGACCGAACCGCTCGTCGACCTGCAGGCCTTGATCCCGGACGCGGTGCTCGATATCCGCTACGCGACCAAGGATAATCTGACGGGGCGCCCTCTGTACCCGTTCGCCGCCGCCTTCCTGCGGCGCTCCGCCGCGGCCAAGCTCGCTCATGCCGCGGCGGACCTGCGCGCGCGGGGCTTGCGCCTGGTGATCTACGACGCGTATCGCCCGCTGTCGGCGCAAAAGGCGCTGTGGGCGGCGAAGCCCGACGCGCGCTTCGTCGCGAACCCCGCCAAGGGCTCCTCGCATAACCGCGCCGGGGCGGTGGATGTGGCGCTCGCGGACGCGGCGGGCAAGGCCCTGCCGATGCCGTCGGAATTCGACGAATTCGGCCCGCGCGCTCGCCACGGCGCCGCCGGCGTGCCCTCGGCGGCCCGCCGCAACGCCGGACTCTTGAAGGCGGCACTCGAAAAGGCCGGTTTCGAATCCCTCAAGGACGAGTGGTGGCATTACCGCGACTCCGACGCGAAAAGCTGGCCGCTGCTCGATATCCCGTTTGACCAGGTGCCCCGATGAAAGTCATGAAAGCCGTTCTCCTCTTCGCGGTCGTGCTCGGCGTGATCGCCGCGGGTGCTGCGTCGCTCTGGCTCGGACGCGGCGTCAAGCTCGCGGTGGAGGCCTACGGGCCCGGCATCGTGGGCGCGCCGGTGACGGTCGGGACGGTGACGCTCGCCCCGTGGTCGGGGCGGGGGGCGATCCGCGATCTCGTCGTCGGCAATCCTCCCGGGTTCAAAGGCGCTCACGCCCTCAAGGCCGGCTCGGTCGACGTCCGGATTAAGCTCTCCTCTTTGGCCGCCGACACGATCGTGGTGGAATCGGTGGAGGTGCGCGAGCCCGAGATTCTGTACGAGCTCGGCTCCGGCGGCAGCAACCTGTCCCGGCTCCAGAAGAACGCCGAGAGCGCCGTGGGCAAACCCGCGCCCGCGGCCGCCAAGAGCGGGCCGGCGAAATCCCTGCTGATCAAGGACCTGCGGGTGAGCGGGGGGCAGATCAGCGTCGCGGCGACGGCGCTCGGGACGAAGGCGGTCACCATCCCCCTGCCGGGAGTGCGCCTGTCGAATCTCGGCGGCAAGGGCCGCACCCCGGCGCAGGCCGTGTCCGAGGTGCTGAGCGCGATCGCGGGCACGGCGGGCAAGGCCGTGTCCGGCCTCGGCGCGAAGGCCTTGAGCGACGCCGCCTCCTCCGCGCTGGGCGCGCTCGGCGGGCTGCTGAAGGGGAAGAAATGAGCCCGCGCGCGCCGTCCGCCGTCGAGGCCACCGCCGCCGAATCCGCCGAAAAGGCCGCCGCCGCGCGCCGCGCCGCCGCCGTCTGGCGCCGGACCACGGTCGAGCAGCGGGTCAAGACCTTGCGCGCGCTCTGGAAGGCGCTCGCCGCGCGCCGCGAGGAGATCCGCGCCGTCGTCCACGAGGAGACCGGCAAGCCGCTCGTCGAGGTGGACCTCATGGAGCTCGGCGCCGCGGGGCTGCTGGTCGATTGGATGACCTCGGTGGCGCCCCGGGTCCTCGGCGACAAGGCCGCGAGCAAGCCCTGGTCCCTCTTTAATAAACGCGCCTATGAGCGTAGGGTTCCGCGCGGGGTGATCGGGCTCATCACGCCCTGGAACATGCCTTTCCTCATTCCGTTCGGCGACGCGTTCGCCGCGATGCTCGCGGGCAACGCCGTGCTCCTGAAGCCGTCGGAGTGGACGCCCAAGACCGCGCTGTGGCTCGAGAGCGCCGTCGCCGCGACGGCGCTGCTGCCCGAAGGGCTGCTGTCGGTCGTCCCCGGCGGCGCCGCCGCCGGAGAGGCCGTCATCGACGCCTCGGACATGACCGTGTTCACCGGCTCGACGAAGACCGGGCGCGCGGTCGCCGTGCGCGCCGCGGGCCAGCTCAAGCCGGTCATTCTCGAGCTCGGCGGCAAGCACCCGATGATCGTGCTCGCGGACGCGTCGCTCGAGCGGGCGGCGTCGGCCGCCGTCTGGGCCGCCTGCTCCAACGCGGGCCAGGTCTGCGTCGGCGTCGAGCGCGTCTTCGTCGAGGCCGAGGCCTACGACCGGTTCATCGAGCTCGTGCGCCCGAAGCTCGCCGCCCTGCGCCAGAAGCTCGACGGCCGCGACGCCGACCTGGGCCGCATGGTGTTCCCGCCCCTGCTCGACCGCATTCAAGAGCAGCTCGAGGACGCCCGCAAGAAGGGGGCGCGCGTCATCGGCGGCGAGATCCTCGACAGAAACGAATTGCTCATGTCGCCCGCGCTCGTGATCGACGCGCGCATGGACATGCGCGTGATGACCGAGGAGAGCTTCGGGCCCGTGATTCCCGTGATGAAGATCTCCCGCGCCGAGGACGCGATCGCGCTGACGAACGCCGGCACCGAGGGGCTCGCGGCGAGCGTCTGGACGACGGATCTCGCCAAAGGCGAGAGGCTCGCGGCGGCATTAGAGGTGGGTTTGGTCGGGGTGAACGAGCCCGCGTCGCATTATGCCTTCGGCGCGCTGCCGTTCGGGGGCATGAAACAAAGCGGCATGGGCCGACGTCATGGTGAGGAGGGGCTGCTCGCGTTCACGCAGTCGCAGTCGGTGCTGGTGCACGAATGGCCCGACGCCGCGCCGGATTTGTGGTGGTTCCCGTACGATGATCGCAAAGCGGGGTTCCTCAGGAAGCTGATGGGATTGCCGTGAGGTTAGGCGTCCACGCGTCGGTGCGTGGGGGCTACGCGAAGGCATTAGACGAAGCGTTGGCGCTCGGCAGTGAGTCCCTGCAGATATTGCCGTACGCACGCCATCACGATCCGTCTAATGAAGAAATGTCTTCTTTCGCCGCCGCGCGACGCGCGGCGAAGCTCCAGTTGCTCGTTCATTCCCGGTTTGTACCGAGTTTGGCGTCGTCGGACTTCGTCCGACGAGACAGATCAATCAAGCATCTCGAAAAAGAGCTCATTCTGACGACCGCTTTGGGAGGAGATGCGTTCGTGATACATGGCGGCGCCTACTCTCCGGACTCCTCGCTGGAAGAAGGCGTTAATCTCTTCGCGCAGTCCGTCATAATGGCCGTCCAACAGAGTTCCTGTCGTATTCCGTTGCTGTTGGAAAATGTGCCCGGCGGCGGCCGCCGCATGGGCGGCGCCCTCGAAGATTTAGCGCGTCTTCACGACGCCTTGAAGCCGTCCTTGCCCAATATCGGCGTCTGCCTCGACACGGCTCACGCCTACGCCGCCGGCTACGACTGCTCCTCCGCGGAAGGCGCCCTCAAATTCCTCGCCCGCGCCCACCGCCTGCTCGGCTTCGACGCCGTCAAAGCCTTTCACCTGAACGACTCCCGCGCCCTGCTCGGCTCCCACCGCGAGCACCACGAGCACTGGGGCAAAGGCCGCCTCGGCACCGAGGGCCTAAAGTCGTTGCTCGACCGTGAAGAGTTCGCGGACACGCCCGGCATACTCGAGACCCCGAAAGACGGCCCCGACGCCGACCGCCTGAACCTGGACTTCGCGCGCGGGTTGACCACGGCCTAGACTTATCCCCAGCGGCGCGCGCGACTGTTGTCAACAACAGTTGAGCGGCTTCCCGTGGATAAGTCGGAGAACGCCGAGATTTAGATCAGCTGGAGGCTCGCGACTTACGGTCCGTGGGCCTTAGGCCGTGATGCGCAGGCCTTCGCGGCCCAGCACGACCTTCAGCTTGTAGCCGCGCTCGTCGGCGCGGGCCTGGGCTTCCTTGCCCATCGCGTCGAGCACGGAGTCGGCGTAGCTGTCGTCCTGATGGACGAGCACGAGCGCCTTGACCAGGTTCTTGCCCGCGAAATCCACCGCAGCGAGGAAGCTCGAGTGGCCGGAGTTGCGGTTCTTCTTGTAGTCCTCGGCCGTGAAGCGGCCGTCGTGGAACATCAGGTCCGCGCCGCGGCACACCGCGCCGATCTTCTCGTCGTAGTCCTGGAGCGCGGTCGCGTACTCGCCGTAAAGCTCGCTGTCCGGGCAGTACACGATCTTGCGTCCCTCGGTCTGGAGGATGTAGGCGAGGGTCGTGCCGGGATGGTTGGCGTAGAAGGCGGAAAGGCGCACGCCGGGCAGGATCTCGTAGGTCTGCTCCATCAGCTCGTAGAGCTCGATCTTGGCGGGAGGCATCACGTCGCCGAAGCCGGTCTCGAAGACGGCCTTGACGGCGTCCTCGAGGGGCTTGTCCGGATCGGAGGCGCCGCTGATGTGCAGGGTGTAGTCCTTGTCGCGCGCGCAGGGAAAGCCCGCGAGCCCTTCCACGTGGTCCTGGTGGAAGTGGGTCAGGAAGATCCAGAGCTCCTTGTGCGTGCCGTGCTTCATCAGCTCGTTGCCGAGCAGGCTGATGCCGGAGCCGGCGTCGAAGATGAACATGTGGGACGGCGTCTCGACCGAGACGCAGGAGGTGTGCTTGCCGTAGCGCGTGACGACCGGCGAGACCGCCGAAGAGGAAGAGCGGCAGCCCCAGACGGCGGCCTTGAGGTCGACGCGCGCGATCGGCGCGGGGGCGGAGGGCGGCCGCGCGATCTTCTTGGGATCGACGCCCTGCTTGTCCATCAGCTCCTTGACCTTCTGGGCGAAGACCTCCACGTCGTAAGGCTTCTCGATGAACGCCTCGGCGCCGTACTGCGTCGCCCGCTGCTTTTCGGCCTCGAAAGATTTGCCGGAGACGATGATGGCGCGGATCGGCTCCGTCTCGGGGTCGGATTTCAGCCTATGAAGAAGGGTTAAGCCGTCCAGGCCCGGCATCAGGATGTCGAGGATGACCAGCGCCGGCTTCTCCGCCTTGATGATATCCTGGGCCTTGAGGCTGTCCTGGATCAGTCGGGCGGCGTAGCCCGCGTCGTTGAGGAGCTCGAGGGTGAGCCCTCCCACGAGGGGGTCGTCGTCCACGATGATGATTTGAGCGCCCATTAGGACGGGTATTCTATAATATAGGCGTATGAGAATCATCGCCGGCGAGAGCCGCGGCCGGGCCCTTAAGAGCGTTCCGAAGGAGATGATGGTCAAGCCCATCTCGGCCCGCATCAAGAAGTCCGTGTTCGACATCCTCCGGCCCCGGCTCGGAGGCGCCCGCGTGCTCGACCTGTACGCCGGCACCGGCGCCGTCGGGATCGAGGCGCTGTCCCGCGGGGCCGCGTCCGCCTTCTTCGTCGACGCCGACAAGCGCTGCGTCGCCGTGATAGAGGAAAATCTCAAGCGCCTGAACCTCGCGGCGAAGGGGCGCGCGTGCTACGGCGACATCCTCCAGGATTTGTCGTGGATCTCCTACCGCGCGGGGGTCTCCGACTTCGACATCATCTACATGGGCCCGCCGTACCGCACCGAAGACAACACGATGCTCGCCTACTCGACGCCCACGCTCGCGCGCATGGCCGAGGCCAACCTTCTGGCCCCCGGGGGCGTGGCGCTGCTTCAGCGCTACAAGAAGGAGAAGGTCGAGCTTCCGGCCGGCTACGAGAAGTATCGCGAGGAAAGGTACGGCGATACCGACGTCGAGTTTCTGAGACGCGTCGCGCCGGGTCCATTATCTAAATAGTGGAGATTTCCTACACCCGCTACCGCATCTACCGGGAGTGCCCCTGGAAGTACAAGCTGCTGTTCGTGGACGGCCGCAAGATCGAGCTGACGCCGAAGTCCTCCTTCGGCCTGTCGGTGCACCGCGCGCTCGAGGCCTGGCTGGAAAGCGGCGAATTCACCCTCGAGGCGCTGCTCTCGGCGCTGCGCTCTCGCTGGCTCACGATGGGCTATCCCGACGAGGACGCCGAGGCGCGCTCCTACGCGAAGGCCGTGCGCGCGCTGACGCGCTTTCACGGCGAGGAGGAGTCGCGGCGCGCGCGGACGGTGGCCGTCGAGAAGGAGTTCTTTTGGACGACGGGCACGCATGTGGCGCGGGGCATGATCGACCGCATCGACCAGGGCCCCGACGGCGCCTACGAGCTCATCGACTACAAGACCGGGCCCGGCGCGCCGACCGAGGCGCAGGTCGCCGCCGACCCCCAGCTGCGCTATTACGCGCTCGGCGTCCGGCGCGGCCTGGGGCTGGCGCCGGCGACCCTGACCGTCGACAGCGTCGTCGCGGGCGAGCGCGTCAGCGTGCCCTATGACGCCTCCGGCGAGGACGCGCTCGACGCGGACGTGCGCGCCGCGGCGTCGGGCATCGAGGCCGCGGCGTTCCCGGCCGACACGCGCTACTGCCCGCGCTGCGATTTCAGAAAGGAGTGCCCTTACTCGGCGGCGAAGTAGCTAGTCCTTCGCGTCGGTGAGCCGGCGGCGCGGCACGTCGGGAAGGGTGCAGGAGTCGCGCACGCAGTTCTTGCCGTCGTGCTTGGCCTGGTACAGGTTCATGTCCGCGCGGTGCAGGAGCTCGGCGGGGGATTCCTTGGCTCCCCCGTCGAAGGTGGCCGTGCCGATGCTTATCGTCGCGAGGTAGCCGTTCTTGGCGATGCCGGCGCGCGCGCGGCCCGCGACATGGATCGCGGTCGAGGCGTCGGCGCCGGGCATGAGCACCACGAACTCGTCGCCGCCGTAGCGGCCCAGCAGATCGTCGGAGCGCACGTTCGCGGAGATCGTCTCCGCCGTTTCCTTGATGACGCGATCCCCGAAGAGATGGCCGTGGCTGTCGTTGATCCGCTTGAAGTCGTCGATGTCGATCATCATGACCGAGAGCGGCGACTTGTTGGTCAGGGCGCGCTGGATCTCGATTTCGAGGATCTCCTGAAGATAGCCGTGCGTGTAGGCGCCGGTCAGGCCGTCGGTGACGGATTTCAGGTGCAATTCGTCGACGCGCGCGGAGAGCACGCGGTTGTTGACTCTCTGGCGCTCGGAGCGCAGGCCGATCACGTAGCCGAAGATCAGGAACGCGGCGACGGAGCCCACGCCCATGTACGCGTAGAAAAGGAAGTTGTAATCGAGCTCGGAGCGGATCCAGACTCCCTTGAGCAGCGGATCGGCGAGCCAATAGCGCAGCAGAAAGGCGCCGGTCGGCGAGCCCAGTCCCATCACGGCCCCGGCCGCCGGGTAGAGATAGTAATGCGGAACGGCGCGCCAGTTGCGGATGCGGTCGCCGTGGTCGCGCTCGCGCCGGCGCCTCGCCGTCATTTCGCCGTTTCGGGGCTCAGCGACCAGAGCACGCGGGGCTCGGGCGAGAACTCGATGGCGACGATCGCGGCCGGGCGGAATTCGAATAAGGCGTTTCCCAGCAAGGCGGCCACCTCTCCGATCTGAGGCTGATGCCCGACGGCGAGCACCTCGTCGACGGACGCGGCGCGCGCGGCGAGCGCGCGCTCGACCTCCTCCGGCGGGCGGGTGTTGTCGAGCGCGGCGAAGACCGCGGTCCCCGAGGTAGGCTTCAGGACCGACGCCATCGCGGCGGCCGTGTGCACCGCGCGCAGAAGCGGAGAGTGGAGGATGAGGCCGGGCGCGCCGCCGCGGCGGGCGAGCTCGGCGGCCATGAGCTTCGCGTCCTCCCGGCCCTGGTCGGAGAGGGGCCGAAGGGCGTCGGTGGGCACGCCGGCCTCCTGGGTCGAGGGGGAGTGCCCGTGGCGCATGAGGTATAGCCTTTTCATGATTTGGTTGGTCTTTTCAGGGTACCAAATCCGTCTATTCAGAAGAAGTAGTCGAAGGAGGCGAAGAAGCGTTCGAGGGCGCGCTCCGTCCACGAGCGGCCGTTCCAGTCCGCGCGCGTGATCTCGCGCGCGCCGGCCAGGCCGCGCTCGAAGTTCGCGCGCAGGTCGTCGGCGAACGCCGCGTCGGTGGTCTGCAGGTTGGCTTCGAGATTGTGCCTCAGCGAGCGGTGGTCGAGGTTGTACGAGCCGACCGCGCACCATTTCCCGTCCACGACGACCGCCTTGGCGTGCATCATCGTGCCCTGCCACTCGAAGATGCGCACGCCGCGCGCCAGCAAGGAGCCGTAGGTCGCGCGCATCGCGTACCACGCGGAGCGGATGTCCGAGCGGCCCGGCACGAGCACCCGCACGCTGACGCCGCGCCGCACCGCCTGCGCCAGGGAGCGGCGGATGCGCCAATCGGGGATGAAGTAAGAGTTGGCGATGGAAACCTCTTGGCGGGCCGCGCGCAGGGCGTTCGCGTAGGCCTCCCGGATCTCGAAGCGCTTGAGGATTTCGTGGTTGCCGACGATGCGCACCGCCGAGCCCCCGGGCTCGCGCGCGGGACGCGGCGAGGACTCGAACCAGCGCGCGGTCTCCTTGTGCCATACCGCGCGGAAGAGCCTGTTGATCTCGTGGGCGGCGGGGCCCTCGACGCGCGCGTGCGCGTCGGGCCAGTCGAGGCCGCCGCGCTCCTTGGGCGCGTGCTCGTCG
>Ga0209824_10000311_pt1 | contig 32037 bp, 33 predicted proteins | sample VDWuncwatermetaG_FD_184124 | JGI IMG/M metagenome (GOLD analysis project Ga0209824, IMG submission 184124) | Wastewater microbial communities from Netherlands to study Microbial Dark Matter (Phase II) - VDW unchlorinated drinking water (SPAdes)... ...
CAACGCGACCTCGCTGTCGCTGGCGCGCATGCGCGAACGCAAGGTCGTCGTCGTCGCGTTCATCAATCCCACCTCGATCAACTCGCTGCGGGTGCTTCCCGCCCTGAAGGCCTGGTTCGACCGGTACGCCCTGTCCCAGCTCATGGTGGTCGCGGTGCTCACGCCCGATCTCAACTTTCACCGCGAGGCGGTCTGGACCAAGCGTATTTTGAACCGCTACGGCGTCGACTACCCGATCATCCTCGACAGCGACCGGAGAATCTGGAAAGCCTACGGCAACGAGGGTTGGCCCGCGCTGTACCTGATCGACCGGAAGGGGCGCATCGTCTTCGACCGCCTCGGCGAAGGCGGCTACCAGGAGTTCGAGGGCGAGCTGCGCGCGGCCCTCGCCGACCTCATAGGCGCCAAGGAGCTCCCCCCCGCGACGGAGATGGCCGAGCCCGCCCGCCGCGACTGCGGCGCCGTCACCCCCGAGATCAGCCTGGGAGCGCGCCCGGGCGTCAAGCCGCCTCTGACGCTCGACAAGGACATTTCGATGCGCCGCTCCTTGATCGTGGAGGCGCGCGACGCCGAGACCGCCCTGCACGGACGCTGGGAGACCGGGCCCGACGGCCTGCGCCTGGCCCAGCCGAACAAGACCCAATCCTCCTTCCTGCGCGTCGTCTATCACGCCGCGCAGGCGCTGGCGATCCTCTCGCCGGCCGAGACCGGGCGCTCCCGCGTCTTCGTCAAGCAGGACGATCTGTGGCTGCACGAGGGCAACAAGGGCCGCGACATCCAGTTCGACGACGACGGCCGCAGCTACATCACCCTCGACACCCCCCGCCTCTACGATTTGACGCGCGAGTCCGTCCACACCGCTCATGAGCTGTTCCTCATTCCCGAGCGGCAGGGAACGACGGTCCACGGCCTGTCCTTCTCCGACGCCTGCGTCGTAACGACCCTGCCGTGAAGAGGCGCGGCGCGGAGATCGTCGCCATCTCCTCCCGGCGGACGCTCGTTCCGATGAACGAGCCGTTCGCCATCGCGGGCGGATCCTCCGCCGAGCTCGAGACGGTTTTTGCGCGGCTGACCTTGGCCGACGGGACCGTCGGCCACGGCGAAGCCTCGCCGTTTCCCGCCTTCAACGGGGAGACGGCGGCCATATCCGAGCGGCAGATAAAAACCGCGGGAGCGCGCTGGCTCGGCCGGGACGCCGCGGCGTGGCGGACGCGCCTCGAGGAGCTGGAGGAGGCCCTGCCCAAGCACGCCGGCGCCGCCCGCGCGGCGCTGGGCGTCGCCTTGCTCGACGCCTGGACGCGGCGCGCGGGGCTGCCGCTGAGAACCCTGTTCGGCGGGGCCTCGGACCGCGTCGTCTCCGACGTGACCGTCACCCTCGGCACCCCGGACGCGGCGCACGCCGCGGCGCGCCGCATCCGCGCCCTGGGCGTGCGCGTAATCAAGATCAAGGTCGGCTTCACGGCCCGCGAGGACGCCGCGCGCGTCGCCGCCGTCGCGAAGGCCCACCCCCGCGCGGCGCTCACGCTCGACGCCAACCAAGGCTACGGCCCGTCGCACTCGCTCGCGCTCGTGCGGCTCCTGAAGGCGCGCGGCATCCGGCCCGTCCTGTTCGAACAGCCCGCCGAAGCCGACGACATTAAAGGTCTCGTTGCTTTTCATAAAAAATGCGGCATCCCCGTCGCCGCCGACGAGTCTCTGCGCGGCCGCGCCGACGCCCTCAAGCTCGCGCGCGCCGGCGCCGCGCAGGTGCTCAACCTCAAGCTCATGAAGATGGGCGTGCTCGAGGCCTGGGACTGCGGACTGATCGCGCGCGCCTCGGGGCTCGGCGTCATGGTCGGGGGCATGGTCGAGACCCCCCTCGCGATGGGCGCGGCCGCCCACCTCGCCGCCGGGCTCGGCGGCGTTAAGTTCGTCGACCTGGACACGCCGCTGTGGCTCGCGAAGAACCCGACCCGCGGCATCGGCTTCGGACACGGCGGCGTCTACGACCTGTCCGGCGTCAAAGCCGGCATCGGCGTCGTTCCTAAATAAAAGTGAGCCTTGACAGCGGCGGGAGTCCCATGTATAATTAATTGACTGTACGGTCAGTCAATCAATATGGCACGCAAACCCGATACGGCGGTCCGAGAGCGCATCCTCCAGGAAGCGGAGCACGTCATCCACCTGAAGGGCTACAACCATGCGTGCCTGGACGAGATCGCCGAGGCCTGCGGGATGACCAAGGGCAACCTGATCCATCACTATGGCTCGAAGTCGGAACTGGCCTTGGCGGTGCTCGACTACAAGATCAAGGAGTTCCAGTCGCGCAAGGTCGAGCCGGTTTGCGCGCAGGCGATACCAGAGGACGCCGTTGAGGCGATGTTCACCGCGGCCGGCCGGGTTTTCGACGGCAACGGCTGCAAGGCCGGCTGCTTCGTGGGCAACATCGCCCTTGAGATGAGCGATTTGGACGAGACCTTCCGGCTGAAGGTGGCCGGGTTCTTCGATGAGTGGGCCGCGGGGCTGCGCACCTGCCTCGAGCGCTGCAAGTCGAAGGGCTATTTCAAGAAGGAGCTGGACGCGCGCGCGACGGCGGAGTCGATCGTGGCGCTGTACGAGGGCGCGATGATGCTCGCCCGCTCCCGCCGCGACGCGACGGTGTTCGGACGGGTCGGCAAGATCGCGAAACAGATTTTGGTGCAGCATAAAGTCGTCAAACAGGAGGATTAATACCATGGGTCCGAAAACTCCTTGCGGCTGCTAAGCCGTCAACGCAACAACCGCCCATCGCCCCCGAGGGGGCGATGGGCGGCTTATGTTATGCTCCTTCCCGCCGCCATGAAAGCAGCCCTCTTCGCCGCGCTCATCCTCGCCCTGACGGCCTGCGGCTCCCCCGCGGGCTCGCGCCAGGCGCCCGACCTCGTCCTGCCGGACCTGGCGGGCGGCACCGTAAACCTCGCCACGCTGCGCGGCAAGCCCGTGCTCGTCAACTTCTGGGCCACCTGGTGCGACTCCTGCCGCGATGAAATGCCCGCGCTCGAGGGGATTTTTCGCCGCGCCGAGGGCAGGTATCACGTGATCGGCGTGTCCATGGACGATAACGCCGCCTTGGTGCCGCCGTTCGTCAAAAAGTACAAGCTCACCTTCCCCATCGCGATCGCCGACCGCGCGGCCGTCGCCGGCTACGCGGTGCGCGGCCTGCCGACCGCCTTCCTGATCGACGCCGAAGGGCGCATCTCGCGCCGCTGGGTCGGCGTGCTGGATATGGCGGCGGTCGAAAATGATATTCTGGCCCTAATCAACAGGAGAACCGAATGAACATCTCTCGCGCCGCGACCTTGATTCTCGCTCTGCTGCTCGCCGTGCCGGCCGCCGCCGAGATATCCCGCGAGGACCTGAAGAAGGCCCTCGACGCCAACCCCGATCTCGTGCTCGGCGCCCTCAAGAAGGCCGACAAGATGAAGTTCTTCGAGCACATCGTCGCGTCCCAGCAGGAATACCAGAAGAGCAAGGCCAAGGAGGAGGCCAAGCGCGAAGAGGCCGAGATGGAGAACGCCTTCAAGAAGCCGCTGAAGGCCTCGCTCGGCGCCGACGCCCGGACGCGCGGCAACCCCAACGCCGCCGTCACCATCGTCGAGTACTCCGACTTCCAGTGCCCGTACTGCACGCAGGGCTATAAGAACCTCGAGCAGCTGCGCAAGACGCATGGCGACAACCTGCGCGTCGTCTTCAAGAACTTCCCTCTCAGCTTCCACCCGATGGCGATGCCCGCGGCGCAGTGGTTCGAGGCCCTCTACCTCCAGTCCGCTGACAAGGCGTGGTCGTTCCACGACACCCTGTTCGAGAACCAGAGCAAGCTCAGCGAGGACTACTTCAAGCTTCTGGCCAAGGACCTCGGGCTCGACGTCGAGAAGGCGGCGAAGGACGCCAAGAGCGACACGGTTAAGAACAAGATCGAGGCCGACATCAAGGAAGCCAAGAGCTTCGGCATCGAGGGCACCCCGGCCTACCTCATCAACGGCGTCCCCCTGCGCGGCGCCTATCCCGTCGAGGCGTTCGAGCAGATCATCTCCAAGCTCCAGGCCAAGAAGTAAGGACCGGGGCGCGACGGAGGCCCGCCGAGAGGCGGGCCTCTTTTTTTGCCCGCCTCCTTATTGATGTTGCATTTCAATAAGGACTTGTGGTATCTTTTCCTTGTTGAAACTCAATCTCAATAAGACGGCTATCCTCTCTCTCGCGCTCGCGGTGAACGCGTTCGGCGCGGCGCCCCAGGAGCGCCGCGCCGAACGGGTTCGCTGGACCATGGGGACCCTCTGCGAGATCGACGCGCCGGGCGCGCCGGACGCCGCGGTGACCGCGGCGTTCGCCGAGATCGAGCGCTGGGACCGGATACTGAGCCTCTATAAAGAGGAAAGCGAGGCTTCGGCGCTGAACCGCGCGGCGGGCGCCGGCCCATTCGCCGCGTCCGCGGACTTTTACGCGGCCGTCGCCGAGGCGCTCGCCCTCGCCGAGGCGACCGGCGGGGCGTTCGACCCCACGATCCTGCCGGTGCTGCGCGGCGGTCCCGGCAAGCTCTCCCTCGTCGGCTGGCGCAAGGTCAAGCTCGACGCGAAGGCTCGGACGATCGAGCTTCCCGCGGGCATGGGCCTCGACTTCGGCGGCGTCGGCAAGGGCCGGGCGCTCGACCGGGCCGCGGCCGTACTAAAGGAAGCCGGTGTCGCACGCGCGCGCTTCAACTTCGGCGGCCAGATCCTCGCGCTCGGCGCCTGGCCCGTCATTCTTCCCGGGCGCGCCGAGCCGCTCATGATCGCCGACGCCTCGGTCTCCTCCTCGGGCGACTCCGAGCGCCCCGGCCATATCAAATCCCCTCTCGACGGCCTGCCGGTGCGCCGTTCCGGCTCGGCCACCGCCGTGATGCCGAGCGCCGCCGCCGCCGACGCCTGGTCCACCGCTTTGTTCATCCTCGGAAAGACGCCCCCCGCGTTTTCGGGCCGCTCTTTCTTCGATCCTGGCATCCCCGCCGTTCCTAATATAGGAGGTCGTTCATGAAGCCCCTCGTCCGCCTGTCACTCGCCGCGTGCCTCGCCCTGTCGTCCGCTCCCGCTTTCGCCCAAGACGCCGCCAGGCTCGGCGAGCTCGAGCGCAAGATCGAAGTCCTCACCCAGGAGTTCGAGAAGCTCAAGCTCGGCGAGGCCGCCGAGCCCGTCGCCTCCCAGTCCGTCCTCGGCTTCGCGCCCGCCGCTTCCAAGGTCTACGGCGCCCGCCCCAACAAGGTCTCGATCGGCGGCTACGGCGAGATGACCTACCAGAACTTCTCCAAGCGCCGTCAGGACGCCGACCCGGCGGGCGTGCGCGACGAGGCCGACTTTCTGCGGGCGGTCCTCTATGTGGGCTACAAGTTCAACGATTGGATCCTCTTCAACTCCGAGATCGAATTCGAGCACGGTTCGACGGGCAAGGGCCGGGGCGAGGTTTCGATCGAGCAAGCCTACGTCGATTTCCGCCTGCGCGACGAGGTCGGAATCCGCGCCGGCACGCTCCTCGTCCCGATGGGCCTGCAGAACGAGATCCACGAGCCGACGACCTTCCACGGCGTCCAGCGCACGAGCGTCGAACGCAACGTGATTCCCACCACCTGGCGGGAGAACGGCGCCGGCGTGTTCGGCGATATCGGCCCGGTCTCGTACCGGTCGTATCTCGTCACGGGCCTGCAGGCGACGACGAACACCGGCGTCACGGGATTTGCCGCCTCGAATATCCGCAATGGCCGCTCCTCGGGCGCCAAGAGCCTCGCAGAGGATTTCGCCTCCGTCACCCGCGTCGACTACAAGCCGGTACAGGGCGTGATGCTGGGCGGCTCGTTCTACGCCGGCCAGGCCGACCAAGGCCTGATCCCGAACTCGGTGCCCGTGACGATGTGGGAAGGCCACCTGAAGGCGGAGTACCGCGGAGCCGAGCTGCGCGCGCTGTACGCCGAGACCCGCATCGGCGGCGTCGACTCGGTCAACATCGCCAACAGCCTCACGAACGCGGCGAGAACCTCGGTCGGCAGCAAGCAGTTCGGCGGCTATGTCGAAGGCGCCTACGACGTCCTGTCGATCGTGAAGAACAACAAGGGCCACTACCTCGCCCCGTTCTTCCGCTACGAACGCTATGACACTCAGGCGCAAACGCCCGAGGCGTTCGCTAAAAACCCCCAGAACAGCCGGATCGAGTACACCGCGGGCCTCACCTACAAGCCGATCCCCCAGGTGGCGGTGAAGGCCGACCACCAGTGGATGCTCAACCAGGCTCGCACCGGCGTCAACCAATGGAACCTCGGGCTCGCGTACATATTCTGATCGGAGCGATCCTCGCCGGGGCCGCCCTATTCGGGGCGGCCCCCGCGCGGGCGCGCGTCTTGATGTCCCAGAAGGAGGCCCTCACCGTCGCCTTCCCCTCGGCGATGCCGGAGCGCCGGACGGCGTTTTTGACCGACGCGCAGACCAAGGCCGTCGAGGAAGCCGCCCGGGCCAAGCTCGAAACCAAGATTTGGACCTACTACGTCGCCGGCTCCACCACGGCCTACTTCGAGTCCCACCTCGTGCGCACGATGAACGAGACCGTCATGGTCGTCGTGGACGGCAAATCGACGGTGCTGTTCGTCGAAGTCCTCTCTTTCTCCGAGCCCGACGACTACCTGGCCTCGAAGCGCTGGCTCAAGCAGCTTCCGGGCCGCAAGCTCGACGACGACCTCGCCGTGCGGCGCGGCCTGCGCGGCATCACCGGGGCCACCTTGACCGCCGAGGCCGTCGCCCGCTCCGTGCGGCGCGTGCTGGCCGTCCATCAGGTCCTTAACGCGCCACCCGCGAAGTGATAGACTTCCGGCCATGAAATACATGCAGAGCGGCGGCTTCCAGAGCAACCCGCTGATGCGCCTGACCTTGACCTGGACGCTCGTCTTCGCGGCCGGGCTCTGGGTCACGAACGCCGCCATGTATCTGCGGCGCATGGACCTGACCCCCGCCTCGGTGCAGGCCTACTACCTCGGCAGCGCCGAGGAATACTCCCAGCCGCGCAGCGCCGCGTCGATGCTCGAGGTCAGCCACGCCCACTTCGCCACGATGGGCGTCATGATCCTGTTGCTCACCCACCTCGCCATCTTCGCGCCGTGGGAGGACCGCACGAAAAAATGGGTCATCGGGGCGACCTTCGGATCCGCGGTGCTCGGCGAGGCCTCGGGATGGCTCGTGCGCTTCGTCTCCCCCGCCTTCGCCGTCTTCAAGGTCGGCTGTTTCGTTGCTTTTCAGATCATGCTCGCCCTTCTCATCACGATCCTCGCGATGTTCCTTTATAGAGCGGGCGGCTCGCACAGGAGAAAATCATGAACGAGCAAGATAAGAAGCGTGCGGTGGTCATACTCAACCGGATCATGGAGCTCGAGCTGGCCGGCGTCGTGCGCTACACGCACTATTCGCTCATGGTGTACGGCTATAACCGCATTCCGATCGTCTCCTGGCTCAAGGGCAACGCTGACGAGAGCCTGACGCACGCGCACCGCGCCGGGGAGCTCGTGACGCTCATGGGCGGCCACCCCTCCCTGAAGATCGGGCCCCTGCTCGAGACCGAGAAGCACGACATCGGGGACATTCTGCGCGAGAGCCTCGAGCACGAGCTCGCGGCGATCAAGGCGTACAAGGACCTGCTCAAGGCCTCCGAAGGAAAGTCCGTGCTCATCGAAGAGTTCGCGCGAGAGATGATCGTCGGCGAAGAGCTGCACCTCGACGAGGTCAACAAGATGCTGCGCAAGCCCGGCGAGATCGCTCCCTTCCGCTCATAGTTTCGTTCCATCGCCGCGACGGCGCGGGGCGTGCGTCCGCGCCTGAGCGAGCAGTTCGCGGATTAGTCACCCGTCTGGATCAAATCGCGCCAATTCGAGGCAGGTCCGGCGAACGACGCGACGAGGCCCGTCATATCGAGGACCGTGAGCGCGCCTTCGACCAGTCCCTGCGGCGGCGCCGACGCGAACAGATCGGTGGTCCACAGAGAATCGAACCCTCCCCACAGGTAAACCACGGTCATCGCCCAGCCGAACGCGCCGATCGACGCGCAAGCGCGAATCCAAGCGCGGCGAGTCTCGCCCTTGAACTTGGCCGCGACGGCTTCCATGAACCAGCACCACGACGCGCCGAGGCTGAGCCCGAAAACCGCGAGGCTCGCCAGGATCAGCAAGAGCAGTATCAGCAAGTCTCCGGGGCCGCCGTGAAGCGGGTCGAGCCGCCCGCTGACCGCGCCCCCCACCCGCGACTCGACCCGGTCCAACCCCGTGCCCCGGAGCAGCCCGGCCAGGCCGAGGCCGCCCGCCGCGCACGCCGCGATTTTCGCCGGCGTCCCGCGCGGCGCGAGCCAGAGGATCAGCCCGGCGGCCGCGCAGCCGATCCCGACGGTTCCCAGCGGAACAATTCCCCAGCCGCCGCTCATAAGGCCTTCGCGTCGGCCTCGAGCTTGGCGAGCGCGGCGGCGTCGTCGCCGTCATACCAGCCGCGGACTCTTCCCTGGTCGTCGATCAGCACGAACTTCGTCGAGTGCGCGAAGCGCTCGCCCGGCAGCGCGGCCGCGTTCTCCACGACCGGCAATAAAAAGCCGTCGCGCACGAGCTTGATCAGCTCGGTCTTCTCGCCCGTGAGGAAAAACCAGCGCTGCGGGTCCGCGCCGAACTTCCGCGCGTACAGCGTGAGCACTTCCGGCTCGTCATGGTCCGGATCGACGGTGAACGAGAGGAATCCTATTTTTTTCGGCAGGGATTTCTGCAGCGAGGCCATGTTCGCCGTCAGCATCGGGCACGGCCCCGCGCAGCGCGTGTACACGAAATCGGCGATCCACACGCGGCCGCGCAGCGTTTCCAAAGTCAACGGCGAGGTGCCGTCGATCGTCACCGCCGTGAGCGAAAAATTCGGAAGCGCCTTCTGCGGCTTCGGCGCGGGCGAGCAAGCCGAGATAAGCAAAACGACAATGTAGAAGACACTACGTATCAACACTAAAAGCTCCTTAACGCTTGTGGGTGTCCATCTGGGTCTTTACAAAAATAAACCCATCGGTTATTCTCTAGCCCTGCTCGAAAACGCCCGCGAGCCGCGCGGCGGATCCGAGCAAAAGAACGCTACCAAATGTCACGGAGAAATGGATGAACACGGCTGCTACGACGCCTGTCACCCCCGCCGGAACCACCAACGAGGACGCGAATGCGACCACGATGCAGGTCCGCAAACGCGACGGCTCCCTCGAGCCCGTTGACGTCAACAAGATCGTCCGCGCCGTCGCCCGCGCCGGCGCCGGCCTCGAGAACATCGACGGCCTGAAGATCGCCACGAAGACCATCGGCGGCCTGTACGACGGCGCCACCACGAAGGAGCTCGACAATTTGTCGATCCAGACCTCGGCGCTTTTGATCGCCGAGGAGCCCGAGTACTCCCGCCTGGCCGCCCGCCTTCTTTCCACGTACATCATGAAGGAAGTCGAGAACCAGGACATCCACTCCTTCTCCCAGTCCATCTCCGCGGGCGTGCGCCACGGCCTGATCTCCGAGAAGGTCGGCCAGTTCGTGCAGACGAACTCGCGCAAGCTCAACGACGCGATCGAGATGCAGCGCAACGAGCTCTTCGAGTACTTCGGCCTGCGCACCGTCTATGACCGCTACCTCCTTAAGAACCCCGAGACGCGAGAGGTCCTCGAGGCTCCGCAGTACTTCTTCATGCGCGTCGCCTGCGGCCTCGCCGACACCGTCCAGGAGGCCGTCGAGTTCTACAACCTGATCTCCCGCTTCGAGCACATGCCGAGCTCGCCCACTTTGTTCAACTCGGGCACGAAGCACCCGCAGATGAGCTCGTGCTACCTGCTCGACAGCCCCGTCGACGACCTCGAGGCGATCTACAACCGCTACACCGACATCGCCCTGCTGTCCAAGTTCTCGGGCGGCATCGGCGTGTCGTACTCGCGCGTGCGCGCGCGCGGCTCCTTGATCCGCTCGACCAACGGACAGAGCAACGGGATCATCCCGTGGCTCAAGACGCTGGATTCCTCCGTCGTCGCCGTCAACCAGGGCGGCAAGCGCAAGGGCGCCTGCGCGGTTTACCTGGAAACGTGGCACGCGGACATCGAGGAATTCCTCGAGCTGCGCGACAACACCGGCGACCCGGCCCGCCGCGCCCACAACCTGCACCTCGCGCACTGGATTCCCGATTTGTTCATGAAGCGGGCCGAAGAAGACGGGGTGTGGTCCCTTTTTGATCCCAAGACCATGCCCCAGCTGACGGACCTCTACGGCAAGGCTTTCGAGGAAGCGTACCTCGAAGGCGAGGAGAAAAAACTTTTCGTTCGCCAGGTGAAGGCGCGCGAGCTGTACGCGCGCATGATGAAGGCGCTCGCGGAGACCGGCAACGGCTGGATGAACTGGAAGGACGCCAGCAATCTGAAGGCGAACCAGACCGGCTCCCCCGCCAACGTCGTCCACTCCTCGAACCTCTGCACCGAGATCATCGAGGTGACGAGCCAGGGCGAGACCGCGGTCTGCAACCTCGGCTCGATCAACCTCAGCAAGTACGTCGAGGACGGCCGCTTCGACTTCGTCAAGCTCGCGGCGAACGTGCGCACCGCGGTCAAGTACCTCGACCGCGTCATCGACATCAACTTCTACCCGACGCCGGCCGCGAAGGCCAGCAACGCGAAGTGGCGCCCGGTCGGCCTCGGCGTCATGGGCGTGCAGGACGCGTTCTTCCAGCTCGGCATGCCGTTCGACTCCGCCGAGGCCCGTGAATTATCGAAGAAGGTCGCCGAAGAGATCTACTTCCACTCGCTCTCGGCGTCCGTCGAGCTCGCGGGCGCGAAGGGCCCTCACCTGGCCTTCCCCGAGACCAAGGCGGCGAAGGGCGTGTTCCAGTTCGAGCTGTGGGGCGTCGTCCCGTCGGACATGACCCGCTGGGAGAAGCTCCGCGGCGAGATGATGAAGAACGGCCTGCGCAACTCGCTGCTGCTCGCGATCGCGCCGACCGCGACGATCGCCTCCATCGTCGGCTCCTACGAGGCCACCGAGCCGCAGATCTCGAACCTCTTCAAGCGCGAGACGCTCTCGGGCGAGTTCCTGCAGGTCAACAAGTACCTCTGCCTCGAGCTCAAGAAGCTCGGCCTCTGGAACGAGGAGATGCGCGCGCGCATCATGATGGCCGAGGGCTCGATTCAGGACATCGCCGAAATTCCCGAAGCCATCCGGGCGACCTACCGCACCGTCTGGGAGATCCCCATGCGCTCGCTGATCGACATGGCCGCCGACCGCGGCGCGTTCATCGACCAGTCCCAGTCGCTCAACCTCTTCATGGAGAGCCCGAACATCGGCAAGCTCTCCTCCATGTACATGTACGCGTGGAAGAAGGGGCTCAAGACCTCGTATTACCTGCGCTCGCGCCCGGCGACGAAGATCGCCAAGACCACGGTCGCCGCTTCGGCGGTCGCGGTCGCCCCGGTCGCCGCCCCGCTCGTCGCGGACGCGGCGGCCGTCGCCTGCTCCTTGGAGAATCCGGAGAGCTGCGAAGCCTGCCAGTAAGATAATCCGCGACCGGCCGGAGGCGCCGTCTTGGCCTCCGGCCGGTGAATTTTGACCCAGGAGATTTCCATGATCCTCGACCCCGGCTTCAACCTTACGCTCCGCCCGATGAAGTACCCCGTGTTCTTCGAGATGTACAAGGCCGCCATCAAGAACACCTGGACCGTCGAGGAGGTGGACTTCTCCCACGACGTCTCCGATCTGAAGGCCCGCCTCTCCCCCGCCGAGCGCCACTTGATCCACCGCCTCGTCGCCTTCTTCGCGACCGGCGACTCGATCGTCAGCAACAACCTCGTGCTCAACCTCTATAAGCACGTGAACTCCCCCGAGGCGCGCATGTACCTCTCGCGCCAGCTCTTCGAGGAGGCCGTGCACGTCGAGTTCTATCTGACCCTTCTCGACACCTACATCCCCGACCACGCCGAGCGCGAGAAGGCCTTCGCCGCCATCGACAACATCCCCTCGATCAAGCGCAAAGGCGACTTCATGCTCAAGTGGATCGGCTCGATCAACAGCCTCGAGCGGACCGACACGCAGGAGCAGAAGCGGCAGTTCATGATGAACCTGATCTGCTTCGCCGCGTGCGTCGAAGGGCTATTCTTCTTCGCCGCGTTCGCCTACGTCTACTTCCTGCGCTCGAAGGGGCTGCTGAACGGCTTGGCGGGCGGCACGAACTGGGTGTTCCGGGACGAGTCCATGCACATCGCCGCGGCTCTCGAGATTATCAAGACGGCCCGCGCGGAAGACCCCACCCTGTTCACCCCTAAAATGGAACAGGATGTCATCGTCATGATGCAGGAAGCCATCGAGTGCGAGATGGGCTTCGCCGAGGACCTTCTCGGCCAGGGCATCGCCGGGCTTTCCGCCAACGGCATGCGCCAGTACCTGCAGTGCGTCGCCGACCAGCGGCTCGCGAACCTCGGCATCAAGCCGGTGTACGGGTCGAAAAATCCGTTTAATTTCATGGAGCTGCAGGACGTGCAGGAGCTCGCCAACTTCTTCGAGCGCCGCGTGTCCGCGTACCAGACCGGCGTGACCGGCGCGGTCGCGTTCTCCGAAGAATTCTAGGCGAACTGCTTCCGAAAACAGCCGCGGCCCTCGCGCGATGCGCGAGGGCCGCTCCTTTTGCGGCTGCTCTTGGGAACAGTCCTAGCTGCTGATCGGCTTCGCCGCCGGCGCCGCCAGCGCCAGCTTCGGATCCCGCAGGTAGCTGATCCCGCGGGTCAGCCAGACGTCGAGGTGGTCGATGCGTCCGTCGCCGTTCCGGTCGCCGAGGCCCTGGGTCAGCTTCGCGCTGAATTTGACCCGGCCGACGGCTTCGGATGACAGCTCGAGCACGGACCCCTGGCCGGTCTGATCGATCCCGGTCCCCGGGCCGGGCTTGACGGTGACGTTCTTCCCGCCGTTGGTGATCGCGTAGGACCCGCCGCGCCCCCCGACGTACTCGCCGAACTCGTTGACGTTGATGCGCTGCGCCGCGGCGTGGTGGGCGACGTGCTTGAGCAGGCCGGGGCCGCGGTTGTAGGCGAGGTCTCCCAGGAATTCGACGACCCGCGGGTTGCTCGGAGGCGCGATTCCCGCCTCCAAAAAGCGCCTCGCCATCGTCCGGTCCGTCTGCGCCCGCAGCAGGCCGCCGTAAACGATGTTCGTGATGGTGTCGTTGGCGACGTTCCGCTCGCCGGCGTAGGCGTCCCGATGCACGTGCTCGATCTGCATGATCCCGACCGCGGCCGGGTTCGACGGCACGACCTGCCGCAGGCCCGACTCGGTTTTCGCCATGTACTTCAGGAACTCGGGGCGGATGCCGAACTCGCCGGCGGCGAGCTCGAAGGCCCGGTCTAGCTGCCGCGGCGTCAGGGACGTGGAGTTGTCCGGGATAGCGAGAGCGTCATGGATCTTCCGGGAGAGCTTCATGTACTCGCTCTTGCGCTCCGGAAGCTGTTTGTTCGGGTCGAGGCGGGTCGTGCCCCGGTCGAACAGCGCCTGCACCTTGTCGTCGAAGGCTTTGCCGGCGAACAAGGCCCGTTCGAACAAGGTCCCGTCGGCCAGCGCCGCCTGGGCCTGGGCGCGGAAGGTCGCCCACTTCGCCGCGCCTTCGGGGCTGAGCCTCCCCTCCGCGGCGGACCTGTCGAGCTCCCGCTCGAGGCGGGGGTAGCCCTGGTTGACCGCCTTGATTTTCTCCGCACGCGTCGGCAGAGCGCGAATGCGGTCTTCCTCGGCGCGGATCCTGCCGAAGAGCGCCGGATCCTTGGCCGAGAGCTCGTCGATGACGGCGACGATCGCGTCCTCGAACTCCTTCTTTGACGCGGCGGGGTCGGCGAGGCGGGGCTGAGGCTGGGCGCTCACCGCGCCCGCCGCGAGCACGAACCGTCCCGCGGCGAACCCGTTGTCGTAGGCCTGCCCATGCCGCCCCTCGAGCAGCGAAGACGGGATGACGGCGAGCGCGGCCTGGCCGGCCTCCTGAACGAAGACGGCGGGCGCGTGCGGGATAGGACGGACGCCAACGGCGTGCTCCTCGACGTGCAGAGCCTCGCCCCAGACCGTCTTCAAACGCTCGAGCGCGAAGGCGCGGCTCCGGGGGTCCCGGCGGCCGGACCAGGCGTCGGCGCGGTAAAGGATCAGCCCCCGCTCGGCCCGCCTCACCGGCGAGCTCAGCAGCTCGCAGATGAGCGCCTCGGCATCCGCGGCGTCCGCGCCGGCGGGAACCTTCAGGGAGATCGTGACGGCGCCGAACGCCGGAAGCGCCGGGCACAGAATAACGGCGGCGAGGAGCGAGGCAACGAGTCGCATGGGTTACGGCCACTATTCTAACGGGCGGCCGCCCCGAGTCGTGCGGGCCTTTCGACCCAAAATGCGCCGGACAATCGTCCCAGATGGCCCGGCGCCGCGGATCGATTCCAGAACAATATCCCGCTGAGCGCGCAGGCGCTTCTCGAGCCCCGCCAGCCCCTCCTGCCGGGCCCGAGCCGCGAGCACGTAGAGGTCGCGCTCCCGCCCCAGCGCGTCCTGCACGCGCTTGAGGTCCCGGCTGCGGCGCGGAAACAGCGACTCCTCGGCGTAGCGCAGCTTCCGCGCCTGTTTGCGGGCTTCATGGAGAAGCTCCTGACGGCGCGTCTCGAGCGCGCGCCGCAGGATTTCCGGCAATTTCCGGCGCGTTCGGCGCAGCCGCCGCAACGCGTCCGTTCTATCCAGATCGACCGGCTCCTTCCTCAAGCACCGCTTGAGCTCGCCCACGGCCTGCCTGAACTTCCGGCGCAGGCGTTTGGCGGCCGTCCGGGGCAGGCGCGCCTCCCCGGCGAGGACGCGCCGAAGGGACCTTTCCCCCGGGCCGTTTTCTTTCGCCAGCAGCTCGCGGCCCGCCTCGGCGTCGCGCGCGCGGCCGGTCGCGCGCACGAGCTTGCCGAGCCTGCGGCGCGCGCGCGCGCCCGGGCGCCGCTTGAGCAGGCCGCGGTTGAGCCACAGCTCCGTCCTCAGGCGCCTCGCCGCCGTGCGAAAGTCATGCACGGCCTCGGGGTCGCTGGAATCGAGGCGGCGCGCCGCTTTGCGCGCGCGCTCGAGCAGGTCCAGCGCGCGCTCGCAAGGAGCCGGCGGACGGCGAGGACCGGAGGCCGAGGGCACGCCCCATTGTAATCGTCTGGGTCCTCACAGGCCTTGTCGCTTTCGTAATGAATTCCTAGACTCCGGATGACGGCCATTCCCCGGAGGAAGCCCCCATGCTCACGACATTGCTCACCGCGCTCGGACTCGGCGCGGACCTGGCGTTCGCGTTCACCATACTCGGGGCATTCCTGGCCTTCATCTTCATCTACAACTCGATCGTCATCGTCGGCGGCACCCAGCTCGCCGTCCTCGAGCGCCGCTGGCTCGGACGGGACCTGCCCGAGGGCCGCGTCGTCGCGATGGCCAGCGAGGTCGGCATCCAGGCCCGCATTCTCGGCCCCGGCCTTCACTTCCTGATCCCTTTCCTGTATAGGACCGAGAAGGCGCCCATGATGGTCGTCGCCGAGAACGAGGTCGGCCTGGTCGAGTCCATCGACGGCGCGCCGGTGCCTCCCGGCCGAATCTTCGGCAAGGCCCTGACCAACCACAACCTGTTCCAGGACGGAGAGGCCTTCCTCTCCGCCGGCGGAGAGAAGGGCCCGCAGGTGCAGATCCTGCCCCCCGGCGCCTACCGCATCAACCCCTACCTCTTCAAGATCGTCAAGCGCCCGGCGCTGCGCATCCTCAACAACAAGATCGGGGTCGTCGTCGCCACCGACGGGCAGCCCATGGCGTCGGGCCGCCTGCTCGGCAAACGCGTGGTCGGCCACGAGAGCTTCCAGAACGGCCAGGCCTTCCTCGAGCAGGGTGGGCAGAAGGGCCCCCAGATCGACATTTTGCTTCCCGGCTCCTACCGCGTCAACACGGCCATGTTCCAGGTCGAGATGCGGGACGCGATCATGATCCCGGCGCAGAAGGTCGGCATGGTCACCGCCAAGGACGGCGAGCCCTTGCCCGCGTCCGAGTACGTGGCCAAGTCCGTGCAGGGCCACAAGGACTTCCAGGACGGCGCGGCGTTCCTCGGCTCCGGCGGCCAGCGCGGCCCGCAGCTCGACTTCCTCAAGCCCGGAACGTACTACGTGAACCCGCTCATGTTCGACGCGTCTTTCGACGAGGTCCTCCAGGTCGCGCGCGGAGAGGTCTCCGTCATCGTCTCCAACATCGGCAAGGACCCGGCGGGCATCGGCGTCGCCGCGGGCACCGCCCACGCGAAGCCCGAGGACCGGCTCAAGGACGGCATCGAACGCTACGTCGTGGACTCCGGCTACCGCGGCATTCAGCGCGAGGTGCTCGGACCCGGAACGTACTATCTCAACAAGCTCGCTTACACGCCGCACATCATCCCCACGACCAACATCACGATCGACTGGGCTGAGGAGAAGACGCAGAACCGCGGCGAGCGCGCCTTCAACCCGCTCTCCATCGTTTCCAAGGACGGCTTCCAGATGACCGTCGAGGTGAAAGTGATCCTGCGCGTCCTGCCCGAGCAGGCGCCGCATATGGTCGCGCGCATCGGCACCATCGACAACCTCATCGAGCACGTGGTGCATCCGCTCATCGACTCGTCCTTCCGAAATCAATCCTCCTCGACCGAGGCGATGAAGTTCATGCAGGACCGCCACGAGGAACAGCGCAAGGCCGGCGAGCACATCGTCGAGGAGCTGCGCCGTTATCACGTCGAGTGCGTGTCGGTGCTGATCTGTCAGATCGTTCTTCCCGAGCGTCTGATGCAGACTTTGACGAGCAAGGTCGTCGCCGCCCAGCAAATGTCGATGTTCGACGCCCAGCAGTCGGCTGAGGCCCGGCGCCGCGAGATGGAGAAGACCAAGGCGCAGGCCGACCTCCAACCGAGCCTGGTGAAAGCCGAGATCGACGTGCAGATCGCGACCCAGTCGAAGCAGTCGATGATCACCAGCGCGGAGGGCCGGAGCCAGGCCACGCGCCTCGAGCAGGAAGGCATCGCGGCCGGCATTTCCGCGGTCGGCAAGGCCGAAGGCGAAAAGATTCTCGCGATCGGCAACGCCACCGCCGAGGCCTACGTGCGGCAGTCGGCGGCGGTCGGCCAGGGGCCGCTCGCGATGATCGAGGTCATGAAGCGCGTCTCCGACGGCAAGATCAAGATCACGCCCGACATCATGGTCTCCGGCGGCGGCGGCAACGACGGCGCCTCGGCCAACATGCTGGCGGCCTTCATGGCGAGCCTGATGGGCTCGGGCATGAAGCTCGTGCCTCAGGACAGCGGAACGTCGCCCAAGAAGGCTTAAGGTCCGGCCGCGAGCGGCCGGACACGGCTGCATCAGTGGAATGCCATTAGCCGCTAGAATTCAGAAGCCTGACTCTGATATTCGATACTTGACCGAATTAGTCAGGTATAATACACTGTCATGATGACCGCAACCGCCTCGCGCGCGCTCGACGCCATTAAGGTCGGGAATACTCCCCTCCTCGACGTGTCGTTCGCCTTTCCGGAGCTTGGGGACAAGGTCAAGATCATGGCTAAGGCGGAATGGGCCAATCCCGGCGGGTCGGTCAAGGACCGCGCGGGCTATTTCATCCTGCGCGACGCGCTGGAGACCGGCAAGCTGTCCGGCGGCCGGATTCTGCTCGACTCCTCCTCCGGCAACACCGGCATCGCCTATGCCTGGCTGGGCGCGCGCCTCGGCGTCAAGGTCGCGCTCGCGGTTCCCGGCTCGATCAGCAAGCACCGGCGCGCGATCCTGGAGGCGTACGGCGTCGAGCTCCTGTACACCGACCCGCTCGAGGGCTCCGACGGCGCCATCCGCGAGGTCCGGCTCATGATGAAGGCCGAGCCCGAGCGCTACTGGTACGCCGACCAGTACTCGAACCCGATGACCTGGCGCGCGCATTACGAGACGACGGGACCCGAGATCTTCGCCCAGACCCACGGCAAGGTGACCCACTTCGTCGCCGGCCTCGGCACCAGCGGCACCTTCGTCGGCGCGGGACGCCGGCTGCGCGAGCTGAAAAACGACGTTCGCTTGATTTCGATGGAGCCGGACGGCCCCATGCACGGGCTCGAAGGCCTTAAGCACATGGAGACCTCGATCATCCCCGCGATCTACGACGACACCGTCGCCGACAGCCGCATCCAGATCGCCACCGAAGAGTCTCAAGAAACCGCTCGAGCCTTATCGCGACGCGCCGGCATCCTGCTCGGGCCCTCCGGCGGCGCGAACCTCGCGGCGGCTCTTCGCCTGGGTAAAGATCTCGCCGCGCAGGGACGCGAGGCGGTCATCGCCACCGTATTCTGCGATTCCGGCGAGCGCTATCTGGGAGAGAGGTTCTGGGCGCCATGAGCCTGAAGCTCAATCGCGCCATCGAGCAGATCGCGGTGGAAACCTGCCAGGCGGCCTTCCCCGAGGAGGGCTGCGGCCTGCTCATCGGCGCGGTCCCGGAGAATTTCGACAAGCCCGGCCGAGAGGTCGAAGTGGACGAGGCCCGGCCCCTGCCCAACGGCTGGGACGCCTCCGCGAAAACAAATCGTTACTTGATCGACCCTAAAATCCTGGCTAAAGTAGAAGCGGAGCTGTCCGGCACGGGCCGCGGCGTCGTGGGCTTCTTCCACTCGCATCCGTCCGTGCCCGCATGGCCGTCGCCGTTCGACCTGACCATGGCGATGCCGTGCTGCAGCTACTGGATCCTCGAGGTGCGCGACGGTAAGATGGTGGACTCGCGGTCGTGGCAGCGAACGGAAGACGGAAGGTCGTTCATCGAAGAAGAAATCGTTTTGGAAGGATGAGATGAGCATAGAGATCAGATTACCCACGGCGTTAAGGGCCTTCGCGGACAAGCAGGAAAAAATCGGCGTGGACGCCGGCACAGTCGGAGAGGCTTTGGAGCAAATGTTTTCCAAGCACGAGCGTCTGCGGCAGCAGCTCATGTCCGCGGACGGGAAGCTGCGGTCTTTCGTCAATGTATACGTCAACGATGACGACGCACGCGACAAGCAGGGGCTCGCCACGGCGGTCAAGGACGGCGATACCATCCTGATCGTGCCGGCCATCGCCGGAGGACGCTGAGTGGCGCAGCTCGAGCTCACGACGGCGGAAAAGGCCCGCTACGATCGTCACCTGATCATGCCCGAGGTCGGCCCCGAGGGCCAGAAAAAGCTGAAGAATGCTTCCGTCCTCTGCGTCGGCGCGGGCGGCCTCGGCTCGCCTCTCGCCTTGTACCTCGCGGCGGCCGGCGTCGGACGCATCGGCATCGTCGACTTCGATGTGGTGGACGAATCGAATCTGCAGCGGCAAATCATCCATGACACTCAGTCGGTCGGAACCTCCAAGCTCGAGTCCGCGAAGAAGCGCCTGCTTGCGCTGAACCCTTTCATTTCCGTGGAGCTCCACGAGACGCGACTGACTTCCGCCAACGCCGTTGAGCTGTTCAAAAAATACGACGTCATCGCGGACGGCACGGATAATTTCGCTACGCGATACCTTGTCAACGACGCATGCGTTTTAACCGGTCGCCCCAACGCGTACGGCTCGATCTTCCGTTTCGAAGGCCAGCTCGCGGTGTTCGGCCTTAAAGACGGCCCCTGCTACCGCTGCCTCTACCCCGAGCCCCCGCCCCCCGGCCTGGTGCCTTCCTGCGCCGAGGCCGGCGTGCTGGGCGTGCTTCCCGGCGTCATAGGCACCATGCAGGCCATCGAAGCCCTCAAGCTCATCCTGGGAATCGGCCGCCCCCTGTCCGGCCGCCTCATGCTGTACGACGCCCTCGAGCAGAGCTGGCGCACGCTAAAGGTAAAAAAGAATCCCGCCTGCCCCGTCTGCTCGGAAAACGCGACCATAAAAGCCCCGATCGATTACGAGGCCTTTTGCGGACTAAAGGAGAAGCCCACCATGTCTATACCCGACATTTCCGTTCAAGATCTGAAAGCGATGCTCGACAAAAAAGAAAAGTTTATTCTTGTCGACGTGCGCGAGCCCCACGAGTACGAGATCGCCAAAATCGCAGGCTCCACCCTCATCCCGCTGGGCAAGCTGCCCGAGCGCTACGGCGAGCTCGACAAGGGCGCCAAGCTGATCGTGCACTGCAAGATGGGCGGCCGCTCGGCCAAGGCGGTGCAGTTCCTGAGGGAAAAGGGCTACGACGCGACCAACGTCGCGGGCGGCATCAACGCCTGGTCGGAGTCGATCGATCCCTCGGTGCCGCAATACTAAGGTGAGCGCGCGCCTCCCCATCCTCGCGGCCCTGGCCGTATTCCTCGGCGCCTGCGCGCCGGGGTCTGCCGCTCCCGAGATTTCGGTCCAGGAGCTGAAGGCCAGGCGCGAGCGCAAGGAAAAGTTCACTTTGCTCGATGTCCGGGAGCCCAAGGAATACGCGCTCGCCAAGATCGAGGGCTCGACCCTGATCCCCCTCGGCGAGCTTCCCGGCCGCCTTGCCGAGCTCGACAAAAGCGCCAAGCTGGTCGTGCACTGCAAGGGCGGCGGGCGCTCGGCGAAGGCCGTGAAGCTCCTGCGCGAGAAAGGGTACGACGCGGTCAACGTCGCGGGCGGCATAGACGCCTGGTCGGAGTCGATCGACCCCTCCGTCCCGAAATACTGATATGAGCGACAAGCCCTTCGATTTCATCGACGCCGACGCCGCGCACCGCCTCCTCGAAACGATCGTCCTCGGCCAGTTCGTCGACGTCCGCGAGCCCTCCGAGGTGGACGCCGTCCGCGTCGAAGGCGCCTTGAACCTCCCGCTGTCGCGCCTGCGCGATCTCGCCGTGCGCCTCGACCGCGCGGCCCCCGTCTACCTGCTCTGCCGCTCCGGCTCGCGCGCCGCGACGGCCGCGGGACGGCTCAAGGACCTCGGCCACCGCGAGATTCACGTCGTGCGCGGCGGCCTCGACGCGTGGACGGCCGCGGGCAAGCCGGTCGTGCGCGGCGAATCGCGCGTGTGGGGCATGGAGCGCCAGGTGCGATTCGCGGCGGGCCTGCTGGTTTTCACCGGCATCAGCCTGGGGGCGGCCATCGATCCGCTTTGGCTCCTTCTGTCCGGCTTCGTCAGCGTTGGCTTGATGTTCTCCGCCGTCACCGGCACGTGCACGATGGGCCTCGTCCTGGCACGCCTGCCCTGGAACCGGGGCAAATAGGGGCGTCATGCCCGAGCTTCCCGAGGTCGAGACCGTGCGGCGGGTCCTGCAGGAGCGCTACGCGGGGCAGACGGTCACGGCCGTCGCCCTCGGCAAGCCGACCTTCTACCGTGCGCCGCCGCTCGCGGCGATCAAGCTTCTCACCGGCGGCGTCATCGCCGCCTTCAAGCGCCGAGGCAAGTACCTGATCGTCTCCATCGAGGGCCGGGGCGAGGTCGTCTTCCACCTCGGCATGTCCGGGCGCATCACCGTCGGCGGCGAGAGCCCGCACGTGCGCTTCCAGATGTGGATCGGCACGGAGGCCGTGCGCTTCCACGACTCGCGCCGCTTCGGGCGCGTCGGCTGTCCGCTGCCGGCCCTCGGGCCCGAGCCGATGGATCCTGAGTTCACGGCGGACTACCTATGGGGCATCCTGCGCAAGCGGACGGCGCCGGTCAAGGCGCTGATCATGGACCAAAAGCTGATCGCGGGATTGGGAAACATCTACGCGACGGAGGCCCTGCACGCGGCGGGGATACGACCGGGCCGCGCGGGGAAGTCTTTGCGCCGGGCCGAAGCCGACAAGCTTAAAGAGGCGTGCCGCGATATTTTAATCCGCGGCGTGGAGGCCGGAGGCGCGACGCTCGACGACGAGGCCTTCCTCGACCCGCTCGGCCGCCCGGGCCGCATGCAGATGGGCGTGATGGCCTACGGACGCAAGACCTGCGGGAAATGCGGCGGGCCCATCATCGGCACGCGCAAGAGCATCGGCGGGCGCGCCAGCGCCTTCTGTCCGGCCTGCCAGAAATAGTTAGGCCGGGCCGCGAGCGGCCCGGCACAGATGCCGGTATGGAAACGCCCTTAGCATCTAGCGGCGGCCGCGAAGCGCGTTGGCGAGGGTGGAGCGAGCCGCGCGCGCGCGCAAGGGAAGCGGCGAGACGCGCCTCTCATAAAGGTACATCGCGGTCAGGATCGCGGCGGGAACGGCGGCCAGCAAAGTGAAGGTCATAGGGGTTCTCCGGGACTCGACGGGAGGATAGCCCGGGAACCCGGTTCCGTCAAGGCCCGAGATAATCCGCGAGGTCCGAACGGCGCACGGCGGCGTGAAAGCGTCTGACGCACTCCGCCGTCTCGTCCGCCGGCGGCAAGCAGATCGTTTCGACCGGCCGCTTTCGAGGCGTAAAGGCTCGCCTCGCCTCGCGGCGGCGGCGCCACGCCGACACCACCGGCGGCACGGCCATATACGCGATCGGAAAGAGGAGCGCGGCGGCCGCGAGCGGAATCAGCATGCCTTCCATACTTCCAGAGTAAAGTCCGGCGCTCCCTGCGTCAAGGGCCTCCCCTCCTTCGCCATCGCCGCTTTGCGCTCAGTGGGCGCTTCGAGTACCCCTTGACAAAATCCAGGTCAGGGGTTAGAATACTACTGTACTAGTTCACTAGTACACATAACATGATCCGCATCGACTCCCTGTCGCCGACGCCTCTCAACGAGCAGATCAAGTCCGGTCTGCGCGGCCTGATCGCGCGCGGCGTGCTCAAGCCCGGAGAGCCCGCGCCCACCATCCGGCCGCTGGCCGAGGCGCTGAAGGTCAACCCGAATACGGTGGCGCGCGCGATCCGCGAGCTGGTGCTCGAGGGCGTGCTCGAGACCAAGCGCGGCGAGGGCACCGTGGTCGCCGCCGCCGCCCCCCGCAAGGCGGCCGACGGTATGACCGAGGTCCGCGATGGACTGCGCGAGGCCCTGAAGCAGGCGCGGCGCGGCGGCCTCGCCTGGGATGACATCGCCGTGCTCGTGCGCCGCGCGGAGAAGGAGGATATATGAACGCCCTGAACTTCCGGAATGTAACGCGGGTCCTCGGCGGCCGTCGCGTGCTCGACGGCGCGTCGGGGGCCGCGGAGCAGGGAAAGGTGATCGGTCTTCTCGGCCGCAACGGCGAGGGCAAGACGACCTTGTTCAAGATCCTGCTCGACCTGCTCGCCGCCGACTCCGGGGAGGTCGAGGTGCTGGGCCTTCGCCCCGACGGCTCGGGCGCGGTGCGCCGGCTCACGGGCTACATTCCGGAGCGGCCCGCCTTTCATACCTTCATGAGCGTCGCGCAGGCGCTGGCCCTGCGGGCGAGCCTCTTCCCTAAGTGGGACGCGGCCCGCGCCGCGGCCCTATGCAAGCGCCTCGGCCTCGACCCGGCGACCCGCCTCGAGGGCGCCAGCAAGGGCACCCTCGGCAAGCTCGCCTGGGTGTGCGCGGCCGCGCACGACCCCGCCTTGTATCTGCTCGACGAGCCGACCTCGGGGCTCGACGCGCTCGTTCGCGAGGAGGTTCTATCAGGCCTCGTGAGCGAGCTGGGCGAGGCCGGAAAGACCGTGCTGGTGACGAGCCACCGCATGGACGAGCTCGCCGGACTGCTCGACGAGGTCTGGGTGATGGCGGGCGGGCGCATCGTCGCGGTTCACTCGCTCGACGCCCTGCGCGCCGACGCCTGCGTGGTCGGCGGGCGCCTGCGCTCGGCCGACGCGCCCCCAGCGGTCCCCGGGACGATCGCGCTCGGCGGCGAGGGGCTGGCCCGCTCCTGGGCCGTCCTCGACAAGACCTCGCGCGAGCGGCTCCTGGGGTGCGGCGCGCTCGAGTCTCCGTCGGTCGAGCCGCTGCCGCTCGACCGGGCGTTCTCGCACCTGCTGTCGCTAAAAGGAGGCGACCTCCGATGATTATCCCCCTGATCCGACTCGAGCTGCGCAAGAACGTCCTGTCCGCCGCGAGCGCGGCCGCGGCCTTTCTCGTGACGCTGCCCGTGTGCCGGCTCGTCAGCTCGTCGACGGGCCTGGAAATCCGCTACAGCCTCGACGCGGCGCTGACGGCGTGGATCATCCTGGGCCTGCCGCTGGCGGCCGCGCTCATCGGCGCCTCCTCCGGCGCGTCGTCGGCCTCGCGCGACGCGCTCGATTGCGAAGCGATCTTGCCGCCCTCTCCCGGACGGCGCGCGGCCTCATCCTTGGCCGCCTCGCTCCTGCTCGTCGCCGCCTTCGCCGCTTTCGTGCTGGTGACGAGCGTCGTCCTCGGCTCGGCTCCGGGACGCATGCTCGCTCCCGCGCAAAAAGCCTGGGGCGCGGCCTTTTGGCATAACCTTCACGTCGCTCCGCTGCTGGCGTTGGCGACCTTCGACGTTCTCGCGGGCGCCTGGGCGCTGTCGCGTCTGATCGGCCACGGCGTGGCGGGGGGCCTGCTCGCCCTTCTCCTGACTTCCGCTTCGGGCGCGGCCCTGGCCGCGTGCTTCGGCCTCCAGCTCCTCCACCACGAGTGGGGCGCCTCGTGCTACGCGGCGGCGCTGGCGCTCGCCTCCGCGGGCGCGCTCGCCAAGGTTTGGGCCGGCGCGCTCGCCGCGCGCTGGAGCGAGCGCCGCTCCGGCCCGCGGGCCCTTTCCACCTCGTTGGCGCTGCTGATCCTGCCCGGTGCCGCGATTTGGGCCGTGGCGGGCGGCGAGCTGCGCATGCTCGACGCCAAGGTCATGCTTCTCGACTACGAGCACGCCCTATCGCGCCGGCCGCGCGGCGATTCGTTTCCCCGCGGAAGCCGGGCGCTCGCCGCGGCCGGCGAGGGCGTTGTGCTCAAGACCTTGCGCGGCGGAATCGTGATCGCGGACGGCGCCGGAGTTCGCCCGCTCATACCGGAGCAGAACGCGGGGCTCTCCGATATTCTGCTGGATCCGTTTAAGACCTGGATTCGCGGCGCCTGGCGCGAGGAGAACGGCGTCCTGTGGGTCGAACGGTATGTCAGCCCCAACGCCGAGCTGTGGCGCATCGAGGGAACGAAGGTCGAGAGCATCCGCATGACGGACCACGGTTCATTCTCCATGTTCGCGGGCGTGCCGCTCAAGCACCGCTATCCCGACGGGAAGCGGCTTCTGGTGGCCTCCGCCGAGGATTACTTTCGGCGCGGGGACAAAGCGACGTGGCACGAAGGCTACAAGAGCTTTCTCGCCTTGCGCCGTCCCCAAGCCGGTGCCGGACGCGTCGCCTGCGCCGGCAAATGCCTCGAGGCGAAAGGGCGCCGCTGGAAGCTGCCGGGAATCGCGAACGAGCGAGACGCGGTCTTCCCTCACGATTTCGGCGGCCGCCGCGCCTACCTCGTCCCCGTGCTGAACGGCAAGACGTGGAGCACGATTCTCTGCCGCGACGACGGCTCGACGGCCGTCGCCTGGCCCGAGGACGCGCGCGAAGGCACCCTGCCGGACGGGACGCTCTTCACCGTCGCCCGAGGCAAGCTGTGGTCGATCGCCCCCGACGGGAAGATCGCCCCGCCTCTCGACCTGACGCTGTCTTCCGACCTCTCCACCGTGTCGAGCCTGATGCGCAGGTCCAAGGACAAGGCCTGGTTCGTGCAGCCCAAGAAGCTTCTGGTCCTCGACGCCGGCGGACGCACGGTCCTGACTCGGCCCCTGCCCGAGGACATCGAGGACGCGATGCCGCTCAAGAGCGGCTTCCTCATCACGACCAAGCGTTCGGCCTATTTCTCGGACTGGGACGGGAACCTGCGCCGCGTCGAGAATCCGCGCTAGCCCCCCTTCCCCCCGGCGCGCGGCTCCCCCCTCAGAGAGCCGCGCGCCGCCGCATTGGGAGATTAACAGCGCGGCGTGAAACCGGCCATGGTAAACGGGCAACGATCGCGTTAACCTGTTGTTTCCTTGACGGGAAGTCCGTCGGAAGCTACCCTCAATACCAAGGATCCGACATGCCGCCCACACCTTTGTTTTTGAGCGCCGCCAGAATGGAAGCCCTGGCGGCCTTCCGTTCCCCGGAGCCGGACGCCGTCACCTTGCACCTCGCCGTGGACGGCGGCGGGCTGTACCCGTCGGCGATGGCCCAGCTCGCGGCCGACGCGCGCTGCAAGCCGGGGATGAAGCATCTCGGACGCGATCTCGCCCGCATCGAAAAATACGTCGCCTCCGAGTTCGTGCCCGGCCCCCACCGCATGGCCGGCGTGTTTTCCTGCGCCAAGCGCGGCCTGTTCGAGGTCTTCGCCTTGCCCCAGCCCTTCAAGAGCACCTTGAGCGCCGGGACCTCCCTCGACCTGCGCCCGCTCGCGGCGCTCGGCGGACAGTACAACCGTTTTCTGGCGCTTCTGCTCAGCCCGACAAAGGCGCGCTTCATCGAAATGTACCTGGGACTGGCGCTCGAGCTCGATTCGATGGAAGGCGAGTTCGACGCCGTGGACGGCCTAGGCGCATTGGCCTCTCGCGCCGCGACCCTCGCGCGCGAACGCCATTTCGACCGCCTCATCCTCGGAACCTCCCCCGCGCTCGAGGCGGCGCTCGTCCCCCTGCTCGATCCCGCGCTGCAGAAGGACCTGATCCTGGAGCCCGTACTCGGGCCCGAGCGCCCGGTCGAGGCCGTGCTCGAACGCGTGCTGCACAACGAACGGCAGGCGCGCGCCGTTCGCGAAAGCGTATTGGTCCACCGGCTCCTGGACGAGAGCCGCCAGGGCGGCGCCGTCATCGGGCTCGAGGCCGTCGCCGCCGCGGTCCAGCAGGGCTGCGTGGCGCGCGTGCTGGTGCGCGACGGCTACGCGAAGATCGGCCGCGCGTGCTCGAAATGCGGGCATCTATCCGTCGCCAACCGCTCCTGCCCATGGTGCTTCTGCCCGACCGACATGGTCCTGGATCTTGTCAGCGAGCTCGCCGACAAAGCGCTCGCCGCGGGCTGCGAGCTCTACCGAGTCATGCACGACGCGCGATTCGACGGCGTCTGCCGCATCGGCGCCGAGCTCAAGGCCGCCGATTCGCCGAAGGCGAATCGGCCTGCCGCCGCGCCCACGGCGCGCGCCCTGCGCGGGGTCTTCGCGATGAAGGACGGCAAGCCCTCCCCCCTGCGCCCGCGTCAGTCCTGAGACAGGGCGTACAGCGCGAAGCTCGCCAGCCAATGCTCGCCCGCGTAATCGCCGCTGGTGACGTGGGTCAGCGACGCGGAGAGGTGGCGCTCCGCGGCTTCGAGCAGGACCTTCCGGCGCGGATCGGCGGGCGGCAGGGCCGCCGCGACGCCATTGAAGCACCAGGCGCGGCTCAGATTCAGGCCGTCAAGGTGCACGATCTTGGGATCCGAGCGGTCCGTGACGATCGCGGGCGTCATGAGCGACCGGGGCCCGCCGCGGCCGAGCTCGGGCAGAAAGGCCGTCAGCCACTTCGCGAACTCCGCGGGAGGAAGGACGCGCCGCATGAGATCCGCCTCGAGCAGCGCGGGAGAAAAGAAATCCTCCCCGCCCGGCTCCCAGGACGCGGGGTATTTCTCGTCGGCGCCGAAGTAGAACTTGGCGCGCTCGACGAGCAGAATCTCGAGCTCCCTGTCGCCCGCGGCGCGGGCGTAGTCGAGGGCGAAGGCGAGGCCGAAGGCCGTGTTCGGGTGGGTCCCGACACGGATCGGATAGGTGAGCTTGGGCAGGAAGGCCTTGTAGCGCGCGACGAAGGCGGCCGACAGCGGCTCAAGGTTCGAAGACCAACGCTTCGCGTCCGGGTCCTCCCAGGAACGCAATTCTTCCGATAATTTGAGGAGCCACGCCCAGCCGTAGGTCCGCTCGAAGGTCTTGCGATTGGCCCCGGCGAGGTAGGCGAGCTCGCCCCGGACCGCCGCCGTGGACAAATGCCGCTCGAGGACCTCCCGCATGTTCGCCGCGGCGGGGAGGCCGGGGCTCAGCTTCAGCGCGCGGACCATCAGCCAGTGGCCGTGAACGCTCGAGTGCCAGTCGAAGCAGCCGTAGAACGAGGGGTGGGCGTCGCGCGGCCGGGCAAGGTCATCGAGCCCCGCCGCGACATGGTCCGCCTTATGCGGAAACTCGGCGGAAGCGCACTTCAAAGCAAGCCCCGCCAGGCTCGCGGTCTGCGCGTCCGTCAGCGCCGACGCGGGCGCGACGGCCAGCAAAAGGAAAAGTATGGGCGCTCTCATGGCGCCCATCCTATCACATCGCTAAACCGGTTCGCGGCCGTAGTAGGGGAGGCCGGCGAACTCGGCGGCGCTGGAGGCGGCGCGGGCGCCGTCCTCGGCGTCGCGCGCCCAGTACAGCTCGAGGTCGCCGCCGTCGACGCGGCGCAGGCAAACGACGTAGTTGCGCTGGACCTTGCCGACGAGCAGGCGCCGGCGCTCGCGGCTGACCAGGATGACGGCCCGGAACTCGGCGAGGTCCCAGGTCGCGTTGCCGCCGACCGAGTGGCCGCCGACTCCGAGATAGCGCGCGACCATGCGGTGCTCGCGGTCGAGCACGACGCGGGAGCGGCCGCGCAGGAACAGCCAGCCAGACGCCATAAACAGGGCGCCGAACACGAAGCGGATGCCCGGGATAAGCAACGACCCCGGGGTATCCAGCGCCCAGGCGGTGATCGCCGTCGCGAACGAAAAAATCATTTCGACCAGACCGAAGCACGCCAAAGCCAGGCCGGCGATGGACGCCGTCGCGTCAGGCTCCTGTCGAATTTCGAGGCGGGATCGGCTCGTCTTGATCATCTTCGGTGGGGGTAAGCGGTCGTTTCAGTGTAGCCCCCCACCCGTCGAGCGTCAAGGCCCAATCCTCGTCGTTAGAAGTAGCGGCGGAAGCCGACGGCGCCGTCGAAGGCGCCGTCTACGTTGGGGGCCAGCCGCAGCACCGGGGCCACCTCCGCGAAGAACTCATAGGGCTTGGTGGAGTGGAACATCGAAACGCCGCCGACGAAACGGATGCCGACGAAGGTCTCCCGCTCCGACTTCACCTTCAGGCCGAGGCCGGCGTACAGCGGAATGCGGGTTCCGGGGACCTTGCGCGGCAGGATCTTGTCGAAATTCCTCAGCAGATCGGCGTTCATCGTGAAGTCGCCGTCCGAGACGCCGAGATGGCTCTGAACCGCGTAGACGGAATCGAGCGCGTATTTGGCCGTGACGCCAAACGGCACGCCGAGCACCGCGCCGACGCCGAGCTTGGGCGTGTCCGCGGCGACGGCGGGAACGGCGGCGGCGAGCGCGACGGACAGCAGGATCAATCTCATCTTCATATTTTACATGATCTCCATGGAGCCGGCACCGTATACGAGGTAAACTGATGCAACCGATGACGACGATAAGCCCGTTTCGATTTTTCCTCCCCGCGCTCGCCGCGCTCGCGGCCTGCCAAAGCGTGCCCTACACCAACCGCCCGCGGCTGCTCCTTGTGACCGCCGACGAGGAGGCCGCGCTCGGCGTCTCGGCCTATAAGGACGCGCTCTCCAAAGCGAAGATCTCGAGCGACGCCGCCGCCACGGCCATGGTGCGCCGCGTCGGCGAGCGCATCGCCGTCGCCGCCGACCAGCCAGGCTTCCAGTGGGAGTTCAACCTCATCGACGATCCCAAGATGATCAACGCCTGGTGCCTGCCGGGCGGGAAGGTCGCGGTGTACAGCGGCATCCTGCCGGTGACCAAGGACGAGGACGGCCTGGCCGTCGTGATGGGCCATGAGATCGCCCATGCGGTGGCGCGCCACGGCTCCGAGCGCATGAGCCAGGGCCTGCTCGCCCAGCTCGGCGGCGCGGCCCTCGGCGCGGCCATGTCGGCCAAGCCCGCGGCGACGCAGAGGCTCGCCCAGCAGGCCTACGGGGCCGGCGCGACCGTGGGCGTCCTGCTGCCGTTCAGCCGCGCCCAGGAAAGCGAGGCCGACCGGATCGGCCTGATCCTGATGTCCAAGGCGGGCTACGAACCGGGCGCCGCCGTGGGCTTTTGGGGACGCATGGCCGCCGCCGGGGGCAAGGATACGACCCCCGAATTCCTGCGCACCCACCCCGCCGACCAGCGACGCATTAACGACATCGAGAAGCGCCTGCCCGAGGCCCGGGAATACCTGAAAAAGTAGCGCCGCCGCGCCCTGGTTTTGATACCATGGGCCCATGAACGCAGCCGCCGCCACCTCCGAGTCCGACGTCTCCTTCGACCTCGCCGCGCTCAACGCCGTCCTGGCCAAATACAAGGAATCCCACCTGCCAAGCTCGATCTGGCAGATCGTCAACACGGCGGTTCCCTTCTTCTCGGTCATGGCTCTCATGTACGTGACCGCCTATAAGGGCTATTGGCCGGTGACCTTGCTTCTGGCCGTGCCCGCCGCGGGCCTGCTCATGCGGATGTTCATCATCCAGCACGACTGCGGCCATGGCTCGTTCTTCAAGTCCGCCCGGGCCAACGACTGGGTGGGAGCGGTCATCGGCGTGATGACCTTGACCCCGTACACCTACTGGAAGCAGACCCACGCGATTCACCACTCGACCTCCGGCAACCTCGACCGGCGCGGCTACGGCGACATCGAGACCTTGACCGTAAAGGAGTACACCGCGCTGACCCCTTGGGGGCGCTGGAAGTACCGCGTCTACCGCTCGATCCCGGTGCTCTTCTTCATCGGCCCCGCCTTCCACTTCGTCATCTACCACCGCTTGCCCGGGATCATTCCCGCGGACTGGAAGTCCGAGCGCCGCAGCATCCTCCTCAATGATTTGGCCCTGGCCGCCCTGCTCGTGGTCGCGCACTACACCGTCGGCCTCGGTCCGTTCTTCCTCGTCCAGCTGTCCGTCGGCGTGATGAGCGCGATCGGCGGCGTTTGGCTGTTCTACGTCCAGCATCAATTCGAAGGGACCTATTGGAGCACGGACGAGAATTGGGACGTCGTCGAGGCGAGCCTCAAGGGCAGCTCCTACTTCGAGCTTCCGCGCGTGCTGCAGTGGCTGACCGGCAACATCGGCTTCCACCACATCCACCACCTGAACAGCCGCATCCCCAATTACAAGCTCGAGCGCTGCATGAACGAGAACCCCATCCTGCAGAATCCCTCGCGCCTGACCTTCTGGAAGAGCTTTCAGTGCGTCTCGCTCACCTTGTGGGACGAAGACCGCCGCAAGCTCGTCGGCTTCAGCTCCGTCCGCGCCTAAGGCCCGTCCCGCCGGCCGCCGATCAGCCGCGAGACCGCGACGTAGACCCCGGTGCTGAGCAGGACCGGCAGAAAGATCCCGACGTTCGTCTCGACCTTCCCGCGCAGCGGGCTTGACAGGCCCCGGCGGTCCGAACACACTATCGCGTGCGACTAAGACGCCTCTTCCTCCCCGTCGGGGCCGCCGCGGGCCTGCTCCTCCTATGGATCGCGAACCGGCCGGACGTCGAGCCGGGGACGAATTTGGAGCCGCGCGCCGCGCGCATCGCGCCGGAGGCGGACGTGGAAAGCCCCGAGCCCGCGCCGCGAGCCTCTGAAGGCGAGCTCCCCCCGCCCGAGCCCGTGCTCCAGCAGTCCGCGCAGCGCCGTTTCTCGAGCCCGGCCGCGCATGGGGCGTCCGGAGGCATCGCGGGCGCGGAGCCCGACGCGCACGCGCCGGAGCCGAGCGCGGGGCGCCAGTACGGGGACGTGAACCTTCCCGGCGGCTACGGCGCGCCGACCGCGAGCATGGGCTCCTACGCCGCGGGCTCGCCGTCCGGCGACGCGGGAGCGCGCGTCGACGGCGCGCCGAAGGCCGGCCCTGCCGCCCCCTCGGCGCGAGCCGCGAAGAAACCCGCGCGGGACGAGGAGGCCGCGCCGGAGGACGACGCTCCGGGCGACAAGAGGTCGGCCGGCGCCGCCGCGAAGCTGGTGGGCGCCGCGCGCGAGCTCAAGGCCCGCGGCGACGCGACGGAGCTCAGGGCCGCCTCCGCCGCCGAGGCGGGGATCATGCGCCAGCTCGCGACCGATAAAAAAGTGAACGACGGCATACGCGGGGCCATCGATCGCCTCGCCCGTTCGGGCCGGCCGGTGACGATGGACGCCGTGGCCGAGGCCGCGGAAGACGTTCTGAGCGAAAACGGCCTCACGCGGGACGACGTGGACCTGCCGACGGCCATCGCCCTCGCCGCCGGCCCCCCGCCCGCGGAC
>Ga0209824_10000313_pt1 | contig 31962 bp, 44 predicted proteins | sample VDWuncwatermetaG_FD_184124 | JGI IMG/M metagenome (GOLD analysis project Ga0209824, IMG submission 184124) | Wastewater microbial communities from Netherlands to study Microbial Dark Matter (Phase II) - VDW unchlorinated drinking water (SPAdes)... ...
CATAATTGCCCTATATTGAACGAACAGCAGTCGGGAAGGGATCTACCTATGGATCAAAATCAGGTGAGTGAGGATCTTGCACAGTAATCTGTAGCCGGGAAGTGTCTCATTTCATTGACAGGTTCCGCCCTTCGCGTATCGACGATCAACTCCATATTGAAGGACCTCCTTTACACTCGTTCGTTCCATGACCTCACTAAACTTTTCCCGGCTCTTTGCCCATCCCCACGGACCTCGTCAGGCCCTCCAGAAGATCCAATTGTCTCGTTTGGATCTGCCACAGCTCTTGCCAGCTCTGCATTCTTAACTCATCGAGTTTCTCATGGAGCTGTTGGATTTCCAATTCCGCCTTCAGATTGACCTGGTAGTCATTCTCTGCTTGGAGCCGGTCCTTTTCAGCATGGCGATTCTGGCTCATCATGATGATGGGCGCTTGGACCGCAGCCAGACAAGAGAGCACGAGATTCAGAAGGATGTAAGGATAGGGGTCAAAGGGTTTGCCAAGAACAGAGGTGTTAATCCACATCCAAACGACAAGGACTAGAGCAAAGATGAAAATAAATGTCCAACTTCCGCCAAACTGCGTGAGCCGATCCGCCGCCCGTTCTCCAAAGGTCAGGCTTTCCTCATACACCTCGTTGATGTTCTTGCTTAGCTGAAGCCTCTGGGCAATTTTGCGAACCAACTCCCGCTCCATGTGGTCCAGCTTGGCCAGATCCTTACGGATATCCTTGGAGGCGAGCAGAGACCTATACTCCTCCACACAGCGCAGACAGACCCCATCTCTCACCTCCCAATCGGGATGGTCGATCCGGATAAGTTCAATGATTTGCCTTTCCAGCTCCCCGTGAAAAAAATCTGTCGCCGGGTTTAGAAACCTACCACAAGTCGGACAACGCTTTTGTTCCATAAATCCTCCTTTAACTAGCGTTGATCCTGCGATAACGAACCTTCATGTTTCTCCTTTCTAGCTCGGCAAAAAAAGGCTGGGGGTCCAGCGCGACTTCCGCAGGAACGGTCCCACGCGCCTCGATCTCTCCCCGGGCCAGCATCTGCGCGGCAATTGAGGGAGGAGAGCCGGTATCGATGTCCAGGCCGATGCCCCACTTGGGCATACCCCGGGTGTGGCAATCAACGATCCAGGTTTGAGCCTTGCCGCCTTTCTTCCCCTTTACGATAACCCGAATGATTTCATATTCTTTTAGGCGTTCCTTGACGACCGGTTTTGGCAGGGAACGGACCAGTTGAACCAAGAGATCCCTCGGCACCACTTTGATCCCTTTGACTGTCACAGCTCTCTCTGCAGCAAGACCAATATCGCGGAGAAAGCGGATCTTTTCAGTAAAGTCACGGCCAAAGGCGATTTTAAAACTGACCTCTCGTATCCCCTTTTTTTTGTAAGTCAGTGGTAGGGTCGCGATCTCCGAGTGGATCGTGTACATGGGATATTGCCACCCTACCGGCGCGGGAAAAATTGTTTTTTCCACTCCGCTCATCGGCTCGGCAAATTTGAACCTGCCCTTGGTAAAAACTGCCGGGGGATAAGAGAACTCCTCAAGGATGGTCTGAATGGAGTAGGAGGAGGAGAGCGGTGGCGGATTGAGAATCTTGGTCTCGTCTATCGATCCTAATCGGATATGAATTTCTTGAACTCGGTCCAATCGATCGGCGGCAAAGCGGGCCAGGATATTGGTGATCCCAGGGGCAGCGCCGATACCGAGGATAGCGGTAAGCCCTGCACGCTTAAACTCGGAATGGAGCTTGAGCTGCCTCCGGGTCATGTGAAAGAGGCCGCCGAGGTCGAGGTAATGGGCCCCAGCCTTGAGCGCGGCCTTCATCACGTGGAGATTGTGTTCGTATTGGACGGAATTGATGACCGCAAAGGCGCCCCGTAGCAAACGGGCCGTGGCCTGAAAATCCAGCACATCGACAAAGGCTGCCTTGACCCTCGAGCTGCGGTAAGAGCGGGCAACTCTCTGGCCATTTTTGAAATTATAGTCGGCGATAAGGATCTCTGAGTGCCCTGCGGTCTCGAATAGATCCCGCACCGTTATCCGCCCCATCGCCCCAGCGCCGCCTAAAACCACATAGCGCATGGTTGTACACCCACTAGCTTATTGAAGCGTAATCGACTCAAGGACCTCCAGTCCCTCCTGGAGCTGATGATCAGAGATCACCAGCGGAACCAGGATGCGGATGATATTTCCAAGCACACCGGCAGAAAGCAGAATAAGCCCATTCTGTGCTGCCCTATGGATAATCTCCTCGGTCTTTTCCTTATCCGGCTCTTTGCCCCTCTTATCCTTTACGATCTCCATCGCGCACATGGCCCCAAGCCCACGCACCTCGCCGACAATGGGGCTACGGGCCTGAAGGGAGCGGAATTTTTCCATAAGGATCCTGCCGATCTTGACCGCTCGCTCGCAGAGCCTCTCCTGCTCAATGGTCTCAATCGCCGCCAACGCAGCAGCGCAACAGACCGGGTTGCCGCCAAAGGTGCCACCGATCCCACCAGGCTGAACCGCATCCATGATCTCAGCACGGCCCGTGACTGCGCTCAGCGGAAATCCGTTGGATAGAGACTTGGCCATTGTGATCAGGTCAGGCACAACGCCAAAATGCTCGCTGGCAAACATCCGGCCCGTCCGGGCAAAGCCGCTTTGGATCTCATCGGCAATAAAAACGATCTTCTCCTCAGCGCAGATCTTTACCAGCTCTTGGACAAAAGGCTTAGGGGGAATGATAAAGCCCCCCTCACCCAGGACCGGCTCTAAAATGACCGCCGCAACATTCTTTGGGCTCACGGTCGATTTAAAAAAGAGATGGAGCTCTTCGATGGCGTGGCCGACATACTCTTCTTCGGAGAGATGTGCCGGACGTCTGTAAGTGTAGGGGACAGGAAACTTGTAAACCTCAGGGGCAAAGGGCCCAAAACCATCTTTATAGGGATTCACCTTGCTGGTAAGGCTCAAGGCGAGAAGGGTGCGGCCGTGGAAGGCATGTTCAAAGGCTACAATGGCCGACCTGCCGGTATATTTCCGGGCAATCTTGATGGCGTTCTCAACCGCCTCGGCCCCGCTATTAAAAAGCGCTGTTTTTTTCGTATGACTTCCCGGTGTGATCTGACTGAGTTTCTTTGCTAGCGCAACGTAGGGTTCATACATGACCGCCATAAAACAGGTATGCTGAAACTTTTGCACCTGCTTAGAAACAGCCTCCACGATCCGCGGGGCGGAGTGGCCGGAGTTGAGGCACCCGATCCCACCGGCAAAGTCGATGAAGGTATTGCCATCCACATCATGGAGCAGCGCCCCCTGAGCCCGCTCGACAAAGACTCGGTTGGAGGGAACGGAAAGTCCCGCAGAGACATAGCGCTCCCGCTCCTTGAAAAGTCTTAGGCTGCGAGGTCCGGGAATGGCGGTCCTCAAACGGATAGCTTTTGGTTGTGACACAGCTAAACGCTGCTTAGTACCAGGCAATGGGCTCTTCATTGAGATTGATATGGACCTGTTTTACCTCCAAATAGTTTTCGATCCCGTATTTTCCCAGCTCTCTTCCGATCCCGCTCATCTTGTATCCTCCCCAAGGAGCCTCAACATAAGTGGGCTGCATGTGGTTAACCCAGAGGATTCCGGCGCGGACCTGTTTGATCAGCCGAAACGCTCGGTAGATGTCTCTGGTCCAAACTGCGCCTGCCAGTCCATAGGGGGTATCGTTGGCCAGCTCAACTGCCTCCTTCTCTCCGTTAAAGGGTATCACCGCAGCCACTGGACCAAAAATCTCCTCCCGGGCGATGCGCATCTGATTATTGACTTGATCAAATATAGTCGGCTCGAGAAAATAGCCTCTCGCTAATTTCCCGCCAGGACGTTTTCCTCCCAGGGCGAGTCTCGCCCCCTCTTTCCTTCCTGCCTCGATATAGCCCTCAACCCTTTCCCGATGAGTGGCTGTCACTAAGGGCCCCATCTTGGTCTTACGGTCCAAGGGATCACCGAGGACGATTTTTTTAGCCTTCTCTGCCATCGCCTCGACGAACTTTTTATAGATCGGCTTCTCTACCAGGATGCGCGACCCGGCAGAACAAACCTCCCCCTGATTAATGAAGATGCCGAAAAGGGCGCCATCTATGCTGGCTTCGAAATCGGCATCGGCAAAAAAGATGTTGGGCGATTTTCCTCCGAGCTCGAGGGTTACCTTTTTCATGTTCGACTCGGCGGCTGCCTTCAGGATAGAGCGCCCCACCGCGGTGCTGCCGGTAAAGGCAACTTTATTAACCAATGAGTTTTCGGCCAGCTCCTGCCCGACGACAGGCCCGTCTCCTGTAACGATATTCACTACCCCTTTCGGCAGATCCTCAATAGCGGCAAAGATCTTGGCCAGCTCAAGCGCCGTAACAGGCGTGGCAGGCGCCGGCTTCAAAACCACAGTGCAGCCAGCGGCCAAGGCCGGAGCGATCTTCCAGGACGCCATGAGAATCGGATAATTCCAGGGGATAATTTGACCGCAAACCCCGATCGGTTCCTTTAAGGTAAGGCTCACGGCCTGGTCGGGAACCGGGTTTACATCGCCGGTAATCTTGGTCGCGAGGCCGCCGTAATATTCAAAGCAGGTGGCCGCATCATCCACATCAAACTCTGCCTCTACAATCGGCTTCCCGGAATTTCCAGACTCCAGTTGGGCTAGCCTCGTCCTCTCTCGCCTTATCCCCTCCGCTACTTGGAAGAGAACGCGTCCACGTCTCTGCGCGCTATACTCATGCCAAGGGCCTTGATCAAAGGCTTTTCGGGCAGCGTTAATTGCCTTGCGCGTATCTTCAACCGTAGCCTCTTGGGCTAAAGCAATCACCTGGCCGTTAGCTGGGTTATAGATTTCCCGAGTTGAACCCCGCTCGCTTTCAATAAACTCTCCGTCGATATAGAGCTTCAATTTATCCGTACTTCCTTTGGCTGCCATGGTCTTACTCCTTTTTTGGTTCTGCGCCTTGATCTCTACTTCCCTACCGCAACCCTCTTCGTAGATCTGTTCCTTTTTTTCTGACTGACCAGGGCTGCAAGCGTATCATCCAGACGGTCGAGGACCTTGTCGATGAGGTCGTAACCGATGGTCAGGGCCGGCTCGATGCGGATGGTCTTGATGCCGATAAGAGTACCCGCCACCAGCACCCCACGGCTGAAGAGTCCGGCAGAGACTTCGTAGCCGAATTCCGGGGTGACAAAATCCATACTGATGAGAAGCCCCTTGCCGTGAAGGTCGATAAAGTGCTCCGGGTATCTTTGCTGGATCTCCCTCAGCCCCTTCATAAAATAGTCCCCTTTCTCTGCCGCTTGACGAGGGAGATCTTCGCTCAGAAGGACATGGATGGCGGCAATCCCGGCGATACAGGCCAATGGGTTTCCGCCAAAAGTGGAAGTATGGATGAAAGGATGCTCTTCCAAAACCTTCCAGATGGTTTTGTTGGACATAAAGGCGCTGAGCGGCATGACCCCACCGCCAATCGCCTTTCCCAAGCAGAGAATATCGGGGATCACACCCCAGTGCTCGCAGGCAAACATCTTTCCCGTCCGCCCGAAGCCGGTCTGGACTTCGTCCAAAATCAGAAGAATCCCGTATTCGTCGCAGAGTTCGCGCACGCGCGGGAAATAGTCGTCCGGCGGCACGATTGCGCCAGCCTCGCCCTGGACCGGTTCAGCAATAAAAGCCGCGATATCGGTGCCTAAAAACTTGAGCTTTTTTAGCTCCTCCTCCAGAGCCCTGGCATCACCGAACGGGACGAAGTGAATATTGTCCAGCAGTGGCTCAAAGGGCTTGCGAAACTCCGCCTTGCCCATCAGCGAAAGGGAGCCGAGAGATTTTCCATGAAAGGCGCGCAGCGTAGAAATAAAGCCGGATTTTTTCGTGTAGAGTCGCGCGAGCTTCATCGCCCCCTCAACCGCATCGGTACCGTTATTGATGAAGAAAGATTCCTGCAAGTCCCCCGGCGCGAGTTCGCCAAGCATCTCAGCCAAAGCCGCGCGCAGGGGATCGAGGAGCTCCTGGCTGCTGAGCGGCATGCGTGCTAGCTGATTGCGGACAGCAGCGATAATTTTTGGGTGTTTGATCCCACAGTTATAGATCCCGTAGCCCCCCAAACAGTCGATGTATTCCTTGCCGCGTAGCGAACGGATGATCGAGCCTTGTCCATCCCACTCTAAGACTGCGTAGTCTTTCTTCTCGCTCACCGACTTGCGATAGTCAATCCATCCCCGGTTAAAAAAATTCTCGAAGTTCTGGAGGGTCATGGTGACCACATCGTTTTGATCCTTGCGGCTAAGACGCGCGCCGGCAACAATGTCCAAGTAGCGCTGAGAGCGGGCAATGATCTCCTCGCACGTCATCTGCGCGCAGACATAGGTCCTGGTCATCATCCCGTCTTTATAGATAATCTTGGACTTGAGCTCGCAGACGGCCGGTGGCTTGGAAAGAGCTTTGGGCTCCAGCTTCCCTTTACCCCGCGGCTTCTTGTTGGTCTTCATGGGTTATTTCAAAAGCCGATCAGCTCCATCGCCTTTGCCACCCGATCCACGGCGATCATGTAGGCAGCAGTGCGATAGTCTACCTTTTCTCGCTCGGCAGTATCCATCACCGCCTGCGCCGCCCTGAGCATGATCCTCTCCAACTCGCTATGAACACGCTCCTCCTCCCAGCCGTAGCCCTGGATATTCTGCACCCACTCAAAGTAGGAGACGGTTACTCCCCCCGCATTGGCCAAGATATCCGGAACTATGGGGATGCCACGCTCCAGAAGATTTTGATCGGCCTCATAGGTCAGCGGGCTATTGGCGGCCTCGACGATCATAGAGGCCTTCACTCGTCCCGCGTTATCTTTGTGGATAACCCCGTCGAGGGCTGCCGGTATTAAGACGCCACACTCCAGGGCCAAAAGCTCCTCGTTGCTGATAGGCTCAGCGCCTCCAAAGCCAGTAATCTTGCCTTCTTTCCTGAAGTGACGGAGCAGGCTTTCCACATCCATGCCCCGTTTGTTGAAAAGGCCTCCGCTGGCATCGCTCACAGCAATCACCTTGGCCCCCATCTCATTTAGGAATTTGGCGGTATGGGCTCCTACATTGCCAAATCCCTGAATTGCAATACTCCGTCTCTCGACCTCTTTTCTCAGCCTTTTTAGCACGTAGCGGGTTATGAGAGCCACCCCTCTTCCCGTGGCCTCTAGACGTCCGTAAGAGCCTCCCAACTCGACAGGTTTTCCCGTAACCACCCCAGGTGAATAGCCGTTGTATTTGTTATATTCCTCATAAATCCAAGCCATCACCTTAGGATTGGTCCCCACGTCCGGGGCTGGGACATCGAGCCTTGGGCCAAAAATATGGTGCATCTTAGCGGTAAAACTTTTGGTTAGTTCTTGTAGCTCTTTAGCGGTGAACTCCTTCGGATCACAGGCGATCCCTCCTTTCCCCCCTCCAAAAGGAATGCCCACTAGAGAACACTTCCAGGTCATTAGGGCTGCCAAGGCGCGAAACTCTCCCATGTTCACCTGTGGATGGTAGCGAAGACCACCCTTAAAAGGACCCAGAACATTATTATGTTGGACCCTGTAGCCGCTAAAAATCTGCAGGGTTCCATCTTCTTTTATAAGAGGGATCTCGACCTTGATTTCACGAAAGGGGGTGCGCAAGAACTGAAGGAGGTTGCTGTCGATTTTTAACTTACTGGTGGCTATCTCAAAAAAGCAGGACTCAGCATCCTGACAGTTGCGTTTTTCAGGCTCTGGCATTTAAAAACTCCCTGTAAGAATCCTTCAAAGCAAAAGCAGGGGACAGTAGATCTATCCTGGCCCTTAAACAACTTTTACGAGCTCAATCCTTCAAGATAGTGCTCTGCTGCAAGGGCTGCCTTGCAGCCGTCTCCAGCCGCGGTGACCGCCTGGCGAAAGCGATGATCAAAGGCATCTCCACCAACAAACACGCCCTCCACGGATGTCCTAGGAAACTCTTTGCTCGCTATGTAACCGTGTTCATCCATCTCCAATTGTCCCTTGAATACGGCTGTATTAGGCTCGTGCCCGATGGCGACAAACACACCCTCACAGGAAAACTCCTTCTCCTCGCCAGTTCTTCGGTTAACTAGCTTAACCCCGGATGCGCCATTTTTTTGCGAGCCGTAAATCTCTTTGACCTCTGTGTCCCAGATAAAGCTGATTTTCTTGTTGTTGAACGCCCTCTCCTGCATGATCCGGCTCGCCCGAAGCTTGTCCCGCCGGTGGATGACCGCCACCTTGGCGGCAAATTTGCTCACAGAGAGGGCCTCCTCCAAGGCTGAATCTCCCCCTCCAACCACAACGACCTCTTTATCTTTGAAGAAGGGACCGTCGCAGGTGGCGCAGGTGGAAACGCCATAACCCCGTAGTTCCCGCTCTCCCTTAACCCCCAGCTCGCGGGGTGAGGCCCCTGTGGCGACGATCAGGGCGTCGGTGAGGAGATCGCAGCAGTCTGAGAGCCCAATAAAAAGAGGTCTCCGAGAAAGGTTAACCGAACTGGCTTCTGCAGTAATAAATGTGGTCCCGAATCTTTCCGCCTGCGCCCGCATCTTCTCCATCAGCTCCGGACCCTGCACGCCGTCGGGAAAACCGGGATAATTTTCTACTAGCGTCGTGGTAAAAAGTTGTCCTCCGGGATCGCGTCCCTCGACCACGATGGGCTTTAAGGTCGCCCGCGCAGCATAGATGGCTGCGGTGAGTCCGGCAGTTCCTGAGCCCAGAATAACAAGCTTTGTCTTAATCTCCTTCGGCTTTTCCTGCAGGCTCAAAAGCTGGTCCAATTTGCCGCTATTGGCCAGGTCACGCAGCTCGTCAAACCCGCCGATCAGCTCACCATCGACAAAAATCTCAGGCACGGTCTTCCGCCCTTGAGATCTCTCAAGCATCTCCTTTAACTTCTGTGGATCTTTCTCCACATCGGTCTCAGTAAACTCCTGCCCCTTCTCCCTCAGTAGTTCCTTGGCCTTGTGACAAAACGGGCAGTCCTTTTTGCTATAGACTTCAATATTGGGCATATCGACTCGTCTCCCTTATTTTTATGCTTCTGAGAGTAGCTCTTCGATCCGTTGCCGGTTCCGGTTAAAGCCTATAATCACCTCCCCATCGATGACGAGAGTCGCCGTAGCCCGGCTCTTCCACTTATTCACCAGCTCATCCATGGCGGCAGGATCTGCCTTAATGTCCTTGCTCACGTACGGAATCCTCTTCTCCTGAAGAAACTCTTCAGCGTTCTTACAATCCCCTCAACCCGGTTGATGGTAAAGGATAATCTGTTTAGCCATGAGTTATACCTCCGTTCGTTAATTTCAAAGAGCCCGAACCAGATCATCGAAGCTCTTGGCGATCAAGTCCGACTTGGGCCCAAGGGGGTCTAAGGAAACTTCGCTCCTATTGATCCAGCAGACTTTGAGCCCGAAGGTTTTCGCCCCCACCACATCGACCACTGTCCCGTACATGTCAAAGACAATACCCTTCACACGCGGTCTTGCCATAATTCTGCCGTACGTTCTTCCGTCTTCGGTCTGGGAATCTCCACCTGACGGGATCTCTTCTATTGCTGCTTCTCCTTCTTCTTAAACGCTTCCTCTAATTCTATTCCAAGGGCGTCGCTCATACGATTGATGTAATTAAAGAAAGCGGCAACACAGGTAGCATCCAAAATGGCCTCATCCGAAAATCCTTCTCTCCTTAGAGCGTCAACATCGTCCTTGGTCATCTTGGCCGCATCCCGAGTCACTTTTTCTGCATACTCCAGAAGAGCGCGGGTTGGTAAATCTAAAAGAGCGCAGCGATAATCATCCTTAACGGCCTGGACTAACTGATCGTTTTTTGTCTCTTGGCGGAGAGCCTCTCCGTGGTGGATGATTCAATAATGACACTGGTTGATGACGGAGACGACCAGGGCGGTCGCCTCCCGTTGGGCCCGGCTGAGGGGTGAAGGCCCGTACATGAAGAGCTTGAACAGATTGGACGTGGCCTCCATGGAGCGTGGCTTGATGCTAAAGAGCTTTATAATATTGGGCACAAAGCCGACCTGTTTTTTGAAACCTTCATAGAGATCTTTAACTTTTCCTTCAGCTACGTTTTCCTCGATGGTCTTGATCCATGTCATGTCAAATCTCCTTTTTAAAGAGTCTCTTGCCTTTTTTTCTTGACCCCAGGCTATCCCAGGAAGGGGAGATATCACACCCGAGCCACAGGCATTACCCAACCAACCTCCCGAGCCAAGTTGTGATCCAGTAGAGGGCGCCGTAGGCAAACACTCCGACAACAAAGGTTGTCACGATGAGGCTAAGGTTCGCGCGCGCGCCTCGAAGAGAGCAGGCGTTGCGCCTCCTCAAGTAAAGCACGACCCCGGCAATGGCCAGGAGCAACGCCGTTGCCCGAAGATACCACGCGTATTCGGCGTACCAACGAGTCGCCAGGCTCACTGCTGCGGTCGCCGTGGTCAAGCCAAAAAGGACCAGCACGGCCGGTGTCACACAACAAAGCATCCCAACGAGACCGGAAAGAAGTCCGAGCCCGATCCCGAACCTCTTGGGTGTCTGTAGTGGATCCTGCCTAACCATCGGCTATCCAGTCCAGAGCCGGACCAACCAGATAACCACTATGACCACTCCTGCCAGGAGTATTGCCCAGGTGCTGGGTCAGACATGAAAACGTCTTTGAGACATGCTAAGCCTCCTTGACCGCTGAAAAAGCAAAGTAATTTACCGCTCCCGATTGTACCCAGTCGTTCGCCTGGTCAAGAACTCTTTTCGCCGCGGTCAGATCAAGCCCGGATAGATCCACTTTTTGCAGCCCTCCGGCCACCTCCAACGCCAACAATCGCAGCCGCACCTGCCGCAGCATCTGGAGCAGCCCTTTGGGATGCGCCTCCTCGCGCCAGCCAGAAAAACCGGCAGTCGCGAAAATCTCTTGGTATTGCTCAACCGAACAGGCGCCGGCAATGCAGGCTACGTGGGAAAACCAACCCTGGAGTTCCTCAGGAATCTCTCCACGCGTGAGCACGATATCTGTAAAGCCGAGGTGACCGCCGCTTTTAAGGACCCGCGCCATCTCACGTGCCGACGCAAGCTTATCAGGAAAGGTCGAAATGGCGCATTCGGAAAATACCACGTCAAAAGAGCCATCCGAAAAAGGTAAGGCCTCGGCGTCACCAAGGGCAAAGTCCAAAAGTGGGCCCAGCACCTCCCGGCTTGCCGCCGAGCGAGCACGAGAGATTAAGAGCGGAGCAAGATCGACTCCGACCACGGCACAGCCAAACTGCCGCGCCAACAGAATAGCACTCGTCCCATTTCCACAGGCGATATCAAGCGCCCGGCGATCCGGCGTCAGCTCGAGCATTCGGCCCAATCGCTCGGTCAGGCGAAGTCCGCCGGGATGGAACGAATCGCCGAGTAGCCACGACACTGCCGGCTTCGCGTAGAGATCGGCACAGCAGCCTTTTACGTTTAGGCGATTTTGATTCTCCTGGCTCACCGGCCCGCCCCCGTCCGGCCACGCAGCTGTTCCCGTATCTCTTCCCGGTAGCCGACCGTATTGTAGGCGCAGAAAGGTATCATCCGACCATCCGGAACTAAGACCTCCACGCAACATTTCATCAGGCTCTTGAGGCTGAAGGTATAGAGATCCATAAAATCCTTGACCATCACCATGAAGAAGCGGGAAGCAAACTCCTGACTGAGGCCGGGGAGGTCGAGTTTGCAACAAGCATCGCCTAGCATTTTACCCATCATCTCCGTTCCCGGGACCGCCGACGCAGACCAAAGCCCTTCGAGCGCCTTGAGGACCTCCTGAGAGAGGTCTGGGATGGTACGGTTGGCAAGGTAATCGAGATAGTCCTCCACGTTTAAAAGCCGCGGCAGTGGCGTCACCTTTCCTTCTTCCACATACGCGTAGGTAACTGAGGTGCAAGTCGGAAAACAACAGGGGACCGGGACGAAATCCTGAACTACGAACTGACCGTGAGTTTGCTTTTCAATCGCTTTAATCACGTCCGGGATCGTGACCCGCTGCAAAGGATCAAAATTGGGATGGCGTCCCGTATGCATCACCGGCTGGTAGTTAATGCCTCGGACCGCGGGATGACCGAGGCCAAAGTTCAAGAGCGGGCCGATCTCATTTTCGTTGACGCCGCGTTCGATCGCCGCGACCAGGACGGCGTTCAAGCCTACCGAGGCGAGCCGATCGAGCGCCCGCCGCTTGATATCGACCAAGTCCTCGCCCCGCAAGGCCAGCGAGGTCTGGGGCGAGAGCCCATCAAACTGCATATAAATCGTTGGCCCGATCTCTGCCAGATCAGCCAAGAACGCATCGTCCTTCGCGATCCGCAGGCCGTTGGTATTGAGCATCACATGCTTGATGGGACGTCGCTTGGCCGCCCGAAGCATCGGCAGGATCTCTGGGTGGATCGAAGGCTCCCCGCCTGAAAACTGAACGACTTCCCCGGTCCCTTCACATTCAACAAACCGATCCAGCATCCGTTCAACCTCGGCAAGTGTCAGGTTATAGCCGGGACCAGCATTGGCGAAACAGACCGGGCAATCCAGGTTACAAGCAGTGTTGACCTCAATGATACCTAGGCAAGCGTGCTGTTTATGTTCCGGGCACAGGCCACAGTCGAATGGACACCCATCTTTGACCTCTGTGCTGAACTGAAGGGGGATGCTTCCGGGCTTATTATGGCGCATCGCTCCGGCGAACATCTCTGCGTCGCTATAGATCAGTCCCTCGAATAGACCGTGATCGGGGCAGCGCTTGCGCATAAAAACCTTATTGTCACGGATCAAGACCTGCGCATCCAGCAACTTCCGGCACTCCGGACAAAGGCTCCTCACCAAGTCAAAAAAGATGGAATCGTCCTCATGTCTTTGAGGTGTTGCTGGCATCAGTCACCTCCCATTCGCTCCCCCGTGGTGAGGGCCTGAGAAATCTTAACTCAAAAGGAGACCACCGCTCAACTCGATGCCAACTCCTCAACCCCATCACGTCACCTAAAGTGAATCGCCCTGTGGAGAGGTACAAAAGAGGTGGAAGCCAGGCGGAAAGTCCACCTGACTTCCAGCAGAAATTGGCCTGCCTACTACTTCTTTGCCGCGCAAGGATTGGCGGCACAGGGATTTTTGGCTGCACAGGGGTTTTCCGCCTTCTTTGTCCCCTTGGCAGCCTGACCCTTTGCGGGCTTTTTCTCTGATTTCACCGCGCAGGGATTCTGCGCCGCGCACGGGTTCTTCGCAGCGCAAGGATTCTTTGCCGCACAGGGGTTAGCCTGGGCAAAGGTCAAATTGGGCGCAAGCAAGAACGTTGCTGCCACCAAGGCCAACATATAACGAATAAAGATCTTCCTCATATCAACCCTCCTTTTTTACCGCAAATTGCGGCTTGGATGCTGTTAAAACAGAGTAGGGTGAGTAAAAGTTCCCGTAGTCTCTCTTAAGTTACACCTTCCAGGAGTTGACGGAATAAAGCCTTGGCGTGGTCCCCGTGCCAATCACGGTAATCAAGGACCTTACCCGTGATCTCTCCGCTCTTATTGATGAGATAAGTGGTAGGAAGTGACCACGCCTGATAGAGCTCAAAAGCCTTCCCCTCTTTATCTAGAAGTGACATGAAAGTGAGATGGTGTTCCTTGGAAAATTCCTTGATCCCCTCAGGCCGCTCACGATAATTGATCGCAAGGATCACCAGCCCTTGATTGCCGAACTCCTCGTGTAGCTTCTCCATGGTTGGCATTTCCAATCTACAAGACGGACACCAGGTAGCCCAGAAATTGAGGAAGACGACCTTTCCTCTAAGGTCTTTAAGCCTAACCGTATTTCCCTGTAGATCCTTCAAGGCAAAATCAGGAGCAGAGGCCTTCCTGTCAAATTTTTCAATGTTTAGCTTCTTGAAAAGATCATCTTCTGTGATTGCGGGAGCTTTTGGTCTGTGGGGAAAACTCTCTCTGGAAAGTATCAGCCCAGCAAGGGGAAGAAGTAGAACAAGGATAGAAGCTGTGGACTTAAGCTGCATAAATGAACATGGGCGGGCCAACCTTGGCAACAAATTGCCTCTAAAATTAGAACAGAGTTGGGCTGGTAAAAGTTCCCGGTTTTCACGCGCTCCTCATGCAATGTCACTGACTCAATGAAACTAACTCAAGGCTCATCGGTTTTATTCTCTGGAGTATCTGCCGTTGTGTTTCCCTGACATAGCGCAACCGTTTCTGAAACCAAGTCCCCTGAGACCACTTCCAGTTTTGCTGGGAAAGTTCGTCTTCACCATAGAGGCCATTGTTCGCCTTGCTTTGCAGGAAAATCAATTGCCAAGAACTCATGATCTATACTCCTTACCAGTTTATCTAAAGGCAGTCACGGGCTGTAGATATTCCAGACCATCAGGAAAACGAGAAGTGAAATCATAATAGAGATGAAAACTACCGAGTCCATAAGAATCGTTGTCCGCTACGCCGCTAACCTTACGCCCTCTTCAATAAAGACCAGGTCATCCTCTCCAAGCCGCAGTACGGGGTCTCCATCCTCATCATGCCACATGCCTAGCTCGTCGCTGTCAAATTTGACAAGAAAACGATTTCCTATCCTGTTCTCGACGTGCTTGATGGTTCCGTCTCGCTCTGGCATCCACTGATGGATGCTTACCACCCTGACGCGGTCTCCTTTTTTTAGATGATGTCGCATGGTGCCCATATTTGCGCCTCCTCCAATGATTCAAACAAAAGATGGATGGAAAAAGTTCCAGATATCTATCCCCATCTTTTCCCACAAAACCCCTCGATAAAATCGATCTCTCTTGTTAAAAGATCACGGGGATGGTAAGAGTCCCCTGCCTTGCGGTCGATTCAGTGGGAAAGTTGCGGAAGTGTGTGATTCCAGGGGGAAACTTTTATCCTATAGGAGTTGTTCAGCGTATAGAGGTGAAATATGAAAAGCGCAGATATTACAAAGGAGAAGGGGTTCACACTGATCGAGATGACCTTTGTGCTTGCGATTATACTCATCTTAATTTCCCTTATCGTACCCGTAGGTGCTCAGAAGATCAGGGATGCGCAACTGGCTAGGGCAATGGCCGATGTACAGACTATAGCTACTGCCCTAATCTCCTTCCAAATTGACCTGGGGCATTTCCCCGCGTGTGACAGCAACAACTGTAATCCTCTCAATAGCACTAATCAGACCCTCAGATTCTTAGCCTTCGGCGATGGAGTGGGAGATCCCCGAGATAAGCTTCCCCCTGATGATCCCAGGCTCGTCAACAAATGGAACCTTTCAAACCCAGTTAATATCTCGGTTATTCCGGCGCGAAACAACGCCTTTAACCACTTAGGGCGAAATGACCCTAATGCGGACAACGTTACAGGGTCAGACATTCTAGGTGCGAGAGACTACGATGAAACCGAAAGCAAGAGTAAAAGATGGAAGGGTCCGTATATAGCTAATGTGTCAGTAGATCCATGGGGCCATACTTATATCGCCCATGTGGGCGCAATGGAGGAAAATGGCATCCCGGTGATCATAACTTCCCCACGTCTCTTTGAAAAGCCTGAGGGATGGATTCTATCCGCTGGGCCGGACGGGATCTTGCAGACATCGCCTACAGATCCTACCCTTTCCGGTGACGATATCGGCTTTATCTTCTTCACCAGCAGGTCCGCGAGGCGTTTCGCCAGAAGATAGATCCGTATTATTTGTTTCCGCTCGCTCCTTCTGCGATCCGATAGCCTCTGGTCTCCATGCACCAGTGTAAAAGTTGCCGCTCAAGGGCCTGTTCTTGAAACACACGCCCCAAATCCGGTGAACCCGACCAGGGGCCGGCTTGAGGTATCCGCAGCCCATCCGCAGTCCTATATTCCACTGGTGGCGGAGGCTGGAACCTGTGGCCAACGGCCAGCCGGGTATCAATCTCGCATTCTTTTTTATCGCGGGCGAATTGCTCTGCGCTGCGCCCCCATTCTGTCCCACACGAGCGTGGGAGTACAGCCCAGAAGAAATAAGAAAGCGAGCAACGTCCACCTTGTCACTTTTTATCTCCACAACTCGGCTGATCAACGCTTTGGTGTTCTAGGATGGCCTGCACCTCGCACTCCTCACTTTTCCATCCAGCCTTGCCACAGGCTTCCTCCACCGAGCTTCCCTCTTCGATAGAAACTTCCTTGCTTCCCCAGTGCCAAATCTTAAAGATAGGCATGAGAGTCCCTCGATCTAGACCGGCTCTTCTATCTTCACGATAGAGTCCCTTGTAGGAGAAGAACGAGGATCCCTTCGAGCTCAGATGCCTCTTCTTGAAGAAGTCCACGGTCCATTGCCATCCTACGGATACCGAACCGATCAACCCAGCTAACTAACAGGAGACCCCCTGAACCATCATAAAGCTCCAAGTAATCCACTGGTCTTTCAGTTTGGGGATCATCATACATTGCCATGGCACCTATGATTTCTGCCTCAGTGGCTATCGTAACAAAAGAAACCAGGATAAGCCGACTTTTATCTGGTGCGGACGGGGGAAGAAGAACTATCTCTCTACGAAGATTCTCCGTGACTCGCGTTGACTCAGCATGGGGACCTCTGCTGGACAGCAAGAGGACTAAGGCGCTCAACATTAAGAAAACAATTCTCTGCTTTGTCTTTACCACTTTGCGTTTCCTCTACTCGGTTAAACAAAAGGCGGATAAAAAAAGTTCCTTGATGAAGCTAGGGGAGGGCGTCGTTGAATGGAGTGCTTATTCTTTGATCTTTGCCTCTCGCGTTTGGAGATAGGCGTTACGGACTGCGCCGTAGAGGTCAATAACGGTTCCCTCAACCCCCTCGTAAAGCTCAAGGTTAAGTGACCGGCGGTTAACAGTATCTGTAGCTGTGATGCCTGCGAGCGCGCCTGTGGTTGTCGCCGCGCTAGCCCCCGCAGCATACGGAATTAAGTAGTTAAACGGGTCCATGCCTGCGTCCACAATGGTACCTACAGCATCGCGAACATCCAGCGGCGGTAAGAACGGGAGCACTAAGTAGGGACCCGGACCTACACCGTAAAATCCTAGAGTCTGGCCGGTGTCCTCGTCGCTCTGATCGATCCCAAACCCATCCTTCGCCACATCAAACAGTCCACCAACGCCAATTGTGCTGTTAATGGTAAAGCGGGTCACCTCCCGGCCAGCACCAGCAAATTTACCCTGAGCAAGACTATTAACTAGACGCGGAAGCACGTTGGTGTTATCGACGGCATTTCGCAGGCTGCGCTGTACTGGATCAGGTAGCACAAAGTTCCATGCCTGAGCCAGAGGCTTCAGGAGATATTGGTCCAATACGTCATGGTTGAACCAGAACATCTTAGTGTTGAATGGCTCCCAAGGATCTGTCTCTGTTTCTTCCTGGACGGCGGGCTTGTTTCCGTCAGCCATTACGTCGCTTGCTTCGGAGATGGCAGTAATGCCAACTACCCCCAACAGTATCAAGCCGAAGGTCACCCCTAACCACAACTTCTTAACTATTCGATCCATGGTTGTTGGCAGTCAACTTCGTGAACTCAATCCTTTGTTCTAAAAGCGGCTCATAAAAAAGCTGGCCTCCGAGAGCCAGGGAGATACTCCCGGTTTGTTCCGATACAATGAACACGATCGCATCGCTCACCTGACTTAGACCCACCGCTGCGCGGTGTCTGGTCCCTAACCCTTTCATTCTGAAGGTGACGTGATCGGCAGATAGGGGCAAGATGCAGGCCGCTGCCAGAATTCTATCTCTGCGAATTATCACCGCGCCGTCATGCAACGGGTTTCCCGGATAAAAGAGGCTTAACAGAAGTGAGGCGCTTAGCTCAGCGTTGAGCAGCGTGCCGCTCTTCGCATAGTCTTCAAGGCTGATCTCTCGCTCCACGGCAATGAGTGCTCCGATCCGACTAGCACCGAGCTGGTGGATGGCGCTTGCTACCTCTTCAACACCTTGAAGTTGCGGGAAAACACAGCAACTTAGGTGCTTTTCTTTAAGAGACCTTGCGATCTCATCGAGTGTATCTCGTAGCTGAGTAACTCGTGAGAGCAACGCTTGAGTTAGCTTGCAATTTCGGGAAAAAAGCATGAGTGGCTCTTGGACTATTTTCATTTCTCAGAGACTCAACGAGTCTCTCGGCAATTTGCACTTACCCCTCAGGTACCTGATGGCCGATACGCAGCACCTAGAACCGCACCGTAAAGCAAATGGACGATTAAGCTCATCGCTTGTGGTGAAGGGCCAGCAGAGGACGTATTACCGCCACCAGGATTCGCCACAGCACAGGGATTGGCATTGGCTCCACATGGGTTACTTACTTTAGGGGCGCACGGATTGGACTTGAGTTGATTCACGGAACAGGGATTTGCCGGCCGGACCGCACATGGGTTGGATACAGACGCATTAGCGGCAACGGTCTCCTCCCCCTTGAAAAGATCACTGGCTATTTGAAGGCTTGGACCTAAGAGAGTTATGGCGAAAAGCCAAGGGATAAAGGAAAACATAGCCCCGCGTAACCAGCCTGGACCGGGGAGCCACGGATCAAAAAACATGGCATAGATCAGCGCCAACGAGATCCCCATACCAAGGTGGATCAGCGATCCCATGATGTAGGGCGATAGATCGAAAGGGAACACGCCTCCCAATGCAGCCATGATGTCCATGCTGGGAAGGCCTACCAGCGGCCAACCATACATCAGAAGTGTCATGGCGGCTGTTGCTAGAGAACCAGCTAAGAGTGCTCTGCCAAACTTGAGTGATTTCATCATGACTATTTACCTCCTATGGTATTTTTTGGTCCGACTTCCATGTTCTTGGTCAGCACCAGCGAAGAACTCGCAGGAGACGCCCCACACCGTGCAGAATCCACAGCCCAGATGGGTTCAGATGGATATCATCTAGGGTTGTACACTCGGGGTTACGAAGGTTAGCGCACTCCGGGCACTCTTCGTCGACCCGAATATGAAAATCGAGATCGTAAAATTCCAGACCACAGAGCGGGCAAACTTCCTTTATTGATCTCGGCATTTTGCATCTCCTTCACTGAGTCAAACAAAAGACGGCTGGGAAAAGTTCCTGATGAACTGCGGAGTTCATTTTGGGGAACTTTTGGCAGGGTTAGTTTGTTTTGTGGTTAGGCTTAAGATGCGTACCTCGATCTTAATCCCAAGACGCGGCAAGCGGTGGCCATCACTTGGGCAGCAAAAGAGAAACACCACAAACTCTACAGCCATGACAGAGGGAGAGAAGAGAGACTTTAAGCAAGAGGCCATTTCTTATCTGGACCATCTTTACCGCGTCGCCTTCCATCTGACACGAGAGAGAGCAGATGCAGAGGATCTCGTTCAAGAAGCATATTTGCAGGCGGTTACCCACTACGACCAGTTTACCCCTGGGACCAATGTCAAAGGCTGGCTTACGAAGATCCTCTACAATCTTTTCATCAATCGCTACCATCGAGATAAGCGGATGGTTTCCTTGGATCAAGCTGATGCCAAGACAGGGGTTTCTTGGCTGGAGTCCCTGAAGGGAAGTGGAGGCGAACCAGAGGCAGAGATTTTGATGACTGAGCTTCAAGATAAAATAAAGGAGGCCTTGAATGGTCTTTCGGAAGAATTCCGCGCGCCGATTGTCCTCGTCGACATAGGGGGTTTTTCCTACGCAGAGGTGGCAGAGATTCTGTCCTGTCCGGTTGGAACAGTCCGGTCGCGCCTGTTCAGGGCGAGAAGCATCCTAGCCAGTAAGCTGAGGTCTTATGTTCAAAAGGAAAGATAAGAAGATGTCGTGCGAAGAGAACCGAGAGCTGATCAGCTCTTTCATTGATGCTGAACTCTCGCCTGCGGAGAAGGAGATGCTGGAAAAGCATTTAGGCGTGTGTACTAAGTGCCGGACCCTTGAGGAATGGCTCAGGTGTGTGAAAGAGGGGATAAGCCGGTCAGCCGAGAGGGTTACCATTCCCGGCAGCCTCCGGGACAAGATCATGAAGTCACTTCCTGAAATACCGGTAAGGCTGGACCCCGTTCCTTGGTGGAAGCGTCTGTTCGTACTTCTACTTCTTTTTTGCCTTAGTGTTTCCCCCGCCTTCTCCTGGGGACCTGAGGGCCATGAATACATCAACAAGAGTGCTGCCCTAAAAGCCCCTGTCGGAGTCGCGGGCTTTCCTTCCTTCTTCCAGTCCCGGGAAAGTATCGAGATAATTACCTACAACGGGCTGGAGCCTGATAGGTGGAAAATATCTCCAGGTTATACTCGGGGTAAGGGTCATGGCCTTGCACATTACATTAACCTGGACCTTGTTCAGGACTTTCCTGCGGCACGAGACCACATCATCGCCATACAGATGTACCAAGAAAAAGGACTCGACGGTCGGGACGTGGGACTGCTCCCCTATTACATCATAGAAACTTACGAGAAGCTGAGAATTTCTTTCAGTGAATATAGAGAGTTTGTCAGGCGGGGTTCCAGCACAAAACCCGTAGAAGTCAATATTCTCTACTATGCAGGCCTCCTCGGTCATTATGTGGGGGATGGGTCGCAACCCCTTCACACCACTGCTCATCACCACGGCTGGGTTGGAGGAAATGCCAAGGGTCACGCCACCGACGAGGGGATACATCGGCGCTTCGAGGTTGAATTTGTCCGAAACGTCAAGGCTGAAGATTTCTTAGAGACGGTCAAAACCCCTTCTCGCCTCCACGATCCTTTTTCAGAAATAATCGCCTACCTCAAAAAGACTCACTCCTATATGGAAAAGGTCTATGCACTGGATAAGGCGGGAGCCTTCTCAGAGCCGACCCCCGAATCTCTGCAGTTCGTTAGAGAGAGACTTGCTGCGGCGAGCCAAATGCTCAATAACTTATGGTACACAGCTTGGTTGGAGAGCAAAGAGACAAAGTTCTCAAGCTGACAGAGAATATCCCTGATGGAACATGCTCCTGCCAAGCGGGAACTTTTTCTGCCGAAAGGCAGTTTAAAATGTATGACTTACGACACGGGGCTGAGCGGAGAGGAACGAGTGGCCTCGCTGTTTCAGCCGGACACGCTCCTTCCTGCTCAGTATCTGGAGACCTTTCGGCCGAAGGCCCACTTGGAGCCGGAAAAGAGGTTGATGTTGGGGGTTCTGGAGGATACCGTAGCCTGTTTTCAGAAGTATCTGTTGGCTCGGGATGGTAAGGGCAGGGCGATGTTTCGTGAGGCGGAGGAGTGGGTCATGGAGGAGGGCAGTGATTGGCTGTTTTCCTTTGAGAACATCTGTGAGGTGTTAGGATTTGACCCTCAGTATATGCGCCAGGGGCTGGTGCGTTGGAAGCGGAAGAAGCTGGCGGGACGGCCCAAGGCGAAAATCTATCGCTTGCATCCTCCCGTCAAAAGGGAAAAGCGTATGGTGAAGCTTTCCGTGGAAGCAGGACACAGGCTTCGGAAAGCAGTGAGTCTCTAAACCTAGGGAAACACGATGCCGCCGATAAATAAGAAGCAGGCCGGTCCTTCAGGGCGTATAAAATTTCGCCTCAGCAGCCTTGAATACTATTTTAACGTGGGAACCGTCGCAGAGCGGTTTGTTGCCCGATTGCCCGCAGCGGCAGAGCGCCACCCAGGGCTTATCGACCAGAGTCTCCTTACCGCTGGCGTCCGCTAACTTGAGCGGGCCGCGCACCAGATTTGGCCCGTCCCTTCGCGTATTGACGATCAATTCCATATTCGGAAACCTCCCTTGCGGCGCTAAAAACAAGGACCACAGACGGAGATTTATCTTTTGCCCACACTGATCCTTCCTTCCATTCCCTTTCCCCGGTGGCCAGGCTGGGAACAGTAGAAAACAAGCTCTTCTACTTTATCAAGTCTGATGGTCATGCTTTGGGTCTCACCGGACTCGATGTAGGGAATCTTTTTGTCCCGGCCCACAATGGCCAGGGCATGCGGGAATTTGCCCTTATTGGCAACAACAATTTTAACCTCTCCTTGAGGCGCCTGGATCTTGAAAGGCTTAAAAGAAAATTCATTGGCCGTTATCCGAATCTCCTTGAGTTGCTGGGCCAAGGTTGTGGACGCTACCGCTAGCCCGGCCACCAACATCGATAGACCGACGAAGCTATTTCCGATCAGCATAGCTTTTTTCTCTGTTGGGGTTAACAAACGTCTCCCGGATATACCGAAGGACACTCCATATCTCCTTCTCGCTTAGGACCTGGCCAAAGGGCTGCATCGTGTCAAATTTGCCTTCTTCCACTGCACCGATTTTTCCCTTCTTGATCAAGGCAAACAGAAAATCATCGTTAAAGCGGGCCATCAGCTGAGGATCCGTGAGATTCATAGGCGAGGGCTGCGCTTCGCTGACGAAGTATTTCGGTGCCGGCTGAATAGAGGTAGCTCTCTCACCATCTCCGCGCCCACCCTTGCCGTGACAGACCACACAGGCCGCATCGAAAATCTCTCTCATCTCGGCGGACTGTGGACCTCCTTGGCTGAACGCCCTCTCGAACTTAATGAGCTCCCGAATCTGGTCGTCTTCCAACACCGCGCCAAAAGACGGCATGGCAAGCGACTCAAACTTTTTGTTCAGGATCTCCCTTTTTAAAACCGCGAGCTTGCCGTATTTCACGACGTTGAAGATATACTCATCGGTAAGCCGCGACATGTAGACAGAGTTGATGAAAACCTGCGGGCTCGGCTTGGTATTGAACCAGCCCGGTCCCTTGCCATCTCCCTTTAAACCGTGACAGGCGAAGCAGATCTCCTCATAAACTTTCTTTCCAGTAGCCAAGTCGCCCTTTTTCATTGCCGTCTGGGCCATTAGCGGAGAGGCCAGAAGCAAGGGGAAGAGAAAGACAACGAAAAGAGCCCTTTTGATTACTCTGCACATCGTTAGACTCACCAAAACTCCTCCGGTAAAAGAAGGGAGGGTAGAGACAACCTACCCTCCCTCAGCTAAAGTGCAGACCCGTTTCCTGGTCCGATCTACTTCTTCTTAACGGCACAGGGGTTTTTAGCCGCACAGGGATTCTTTGCTGCGCACGGATTCTTCGCCGCACATGGGTTTCCCGCCGCCATCTTCTTTTCTGCCACGAGCCTCTTTTGCTCCCACGCCTTCATGGCCTTATAGACTTCAGGCGTCAAAGAGGCTACGTAAGCATAAAGATCGATATACTCTTGCGAGTTCGGATCCATTGGCTCACGGCCAAGGAAGATGGTGTTTCAGAGGTCATTCATGGTACCGATAGTGGCCATGAAGCCAGACGCTGCCCTGCGCGGATAATGGAGGGCTGCCCCTCTGAGACCGGGGATCTCGATGTTCATCCTATTCCCTGTGGCATCCACTGCCGTGCCGCCAATAGTCCCCCCTCGAGGATGACACCCCGCACAGCCAAGTTCGTTGAAGAGCTTTTGACCTCGGCCGATCGATGCATCAATGCGGTCGTCAGGCTTGAGGGTCTGGAAGTAGGGACCCATGGCAAGCTCTTTCTTCTGCTGAGCTTCCACAAGCGTGGGCAGACTCAGGGCCAGAATAAGAGCCGCCAGCGCTACGAAGTTAGTCTTCGTCTTTTTACCCTTCATGTGTTTCACCTCCTTTCCATTTTAGATAGGCCCTGATTTTCTCAACGTTTTGCCGAGAGCGCTGCAGGGCCGAAATAGTTTACCTCGTGGGCAACCTCTTCCCATGTTTCACCTGCGTTGCTGCTTTTGAAGATCCGGCCACCGCTCCCAGCGTACAAAAGGCGCGGCTCGGATGGGTCAAAGGTTAAGACGGGAACTGTGAAGGGGAGCTCTTCGCCGACAGGGAGCCAACTTTCGCCTCCATTGATGCTCTTAAAGACTCCGCCAACAGTTCCCGCATATAACTCTCGCTGCGGGACAGGAGTAATGACCAAGGAAAGCACGCTGGAGTTCGAAAGTCCCTGGTTGATCGCTTTCCACCGCTTTCCCCTGTCGGTCGTTCTGAAGACCCCTCCGGAGGCAGTTCCGGCATAGAGAGTGTCAGGTGAAATGGAGTCTATCGCTAAGGCCCGAACCTGCTTGGCTGTCAGGCCACTGTTGATAGGAGTCCAGGAAGATTCCTTATGCCCTTTTTTAAAAACACCACCGAAAGTCCCCGCATAAACATTACCTGCGGGGGAGACCGCGAGGATCCGGACATCTCTGCTCGTCAGTCCTTGAGAAAGCTTACGCCAGATGCTTCCCTTGCCCTGGAATACTCCTTGATCTGTGGCCGCATAGAGGAGGCCTGAATTGCCGGGATCGACTACCAAGGTGCGGATATTGCGGCTTTTAAGCAACGGGGCTAGCGGTTTCCAGGAGATTCCTTTATCCGCGCTATGAAAAACGCCTTGGTCTGTACCGAGATAGAGTTGATTGGAATCGGTGGGATCAATGAGCAGAGAGAAGAGCTGACGATTGGGAAGCCCTTGGTTAAGGGTGGTCCATGAAGCGCCCCGGTCCCGGCTGCGGAACACCCCGCCACCATAAGCGGCAGCGTAGAGAACTTGAGGATCACGCGGATCAACGGCTACGGATAGCACCACCCCCAGGAAGGGACCTCCCTCCATATGGACGTGGTTCGCCCAGGAAACTGGAGCTGAAGCACAAAAAAGGAGGGCCGCTATCCATCCCGCCCAGAGGGATCTCAAGTGGGGCAGCTTTCTTGCGTTCTGCCGCATCAAGGCTCCCCTATTTAGCCTTTTTAGCCTTTGGCGCACAGGGATTGGCGGCACATGGGTTCTTGGCAGCGCACGGATTGGCCGCGCAGGGATTGTCTACTGCAGCGGCTGAGGCCAGATAGATATACCAGGCCGTGCGCTCCTTGCCGCTCTCTACATAGGAGACAGTGACTCTCTCACCATGCTTAACATCTGCAAGCCGCTTTACCTGATCTCCTGCCCGCACCACGGAGTGTTTACCCAGCGTCAAATCGAGCTGCTTACCCTCAACCTTAAGAACCAGCTTCCCTGAGCTGGGTTCTACTCGCGTGACTTCACCCCTGACCGTGATTGCCTTTCCCCCCGCGCCAGCCTTTTGTCCGCCAGGCGCACAGGGATTTACGGCGCAAGGATTCTTGACCGCACAGGGGTTTGCAGCGCATGGGTTCTGCGACTTTTGTTTGCCCTTTGGGGCGCAAGGGTTGGCCTGGGCACGTGCGGGATTGGGCAGGGCTAAAAGGAACACGGCTAAAAAAATAGTATAACAGGGTCGAAAACTTAGAGTCTTTGTGTTTCTCATAAAACCTCCCTAGAAAAGGTCTTATTTGGGGCTTTGCATTATTAACCTCTTATGGGGCATAAAAGTTCCACGTATTTTACTCCAACAGGAACTTTTTTGACCCACCACCTTTTTTAGGATAAAGCCTTGTGAGCAGAGAGGATGGAAATTGCGCTTTCGGCAACGCACGCTTCTATGGGCAGGTGGACTTCTGGGGCTTCTTATCCTACTTCTTCTGGTTGTCCGGTTTCTCCTCCCACCCAGCCGCAAGGAGGGTGAAGCTCCCCACATCGCTGCACTCGATCAAGAGGCAGAGGATTTTTTCAAGCGCTATTGGCAGAGGCCTATTGTCCCCCAGGGTTCCCCTCCGCCCGACTTCACAGAAAAGGAAGCCTCGCTCAGGCCAGAGGCCTGCGGTAGCTGCCACGCGCAACAGTACGCGGATTGGAAAAATAGTCTTCACAGCAAGGCGATGGGGCCGGGACCTTGGGGACAGATCGTTGATTTCACCCGGAACAGCCCCGCAGACGCGATTCTGTGCATGACCTGCCACGCCCCCCTGAGCGAGCAAATGCCTCTTATGGCCAAGGCCGCGGATGGAGATGAGCCAAGCTATGTGAATAATCCTCACTTCGATCCTCAGCTGCAACTGAATGGAATTACCTGCGCTGCATGTCATGTGCGGCAACATCGACGCTTTGGTCCGCCAAAAAGCGAAGAAGCTTCCGCAGCCAAATATCCAGCCTCTATGCCCAACCACGCTGGCGTTCAGCGGACCCCATATTTTGAGAGGGCTGAGTTCTGCAAGGGCTGTCATCAATTCGACCCGGAAAATTCGCTCCTGCTCAATGGAAAGCCGCTACAAGATACCTACCGCGAGTGGCAAAATAGTATCTGGGGAAAGGGAGAGGCAAGCTGCCAAGAGTGCCACATGCCTCAGCGGCGTCACTTGTGGAAGGGAATCCACGATCCAGAGTGGGTAAGAGGCGGAGTCCGGGTCGAAGCTCAGATCAAGAAGGCCCCCTCACGGCTCGGGGATCCCTTGGAGCTGTGGGTAGGGATCACCAACGCCGCTGTAGGACATAAATTTCCTACATACACAACTCCCAAGGTCTTTGTCCGCGCGGCGCTCTTGGACAGTAGAGGAAAAACTCTGCCCGGAACAGAACGAGAGAAGATTATCGGCTGGGATGCTCGCTTCGAGGGCGGGGCGTGGAAGGAATATTTCGATACGCGGATTCCACCTGGCGAGCAGTTCCAGGAAACTTTTCGTTGGACGCTACCACCCGAGGCGAAAAAGATCCGGGCGTGGGTTGAGGTCCACCCAGATCACTTCTATCATGTTTACTTCTACCCTGCATTCCTCAAAAACCAAGAGCTGACTCCACAGGGTAGAAAACTAATAGAAAAAGCCTTACTGGATTCAGGCCGCACCCCCTACATCCTCTTCGAGAAGACAATGCCCTTGCTCGAACCCTAACATCAAACCCGGAGCTTCTCGGGAACTCTCGGGACACAAGGGCCGTTTTATTAATTGGACAGCAGGGTTCCTCTCCATTAGAATAGCCGCGTGGTTCGGGGCGGCAAAGCTCAGCCTGAGGAGAGAGAAAAATTTTCCCGTGAGGCCATGACTTACCTCGACCACCTCTATCGCGTCGCCTTTCACCTGGCAAAAGAAGAGGACGGGGCTCAAGACCTTGTTCAAGAGACCTTCGTGCGCGCCCTCGGCTCCTATGAACAATTCGCTGCCGGAACTAACATGAAGGCTTGGCTCACAAGAATCCTCTACAATTTCTTTTTTGATCACTATCATCAGAGAAAGAGGTGGGTTTCAACGGCGGACAAAACCGGAGAGGAAGAGGGAGGGGATTACTGGGAAAAAATTCCCACAGAAAACCCCGGCCCAGAAGGAGAGATCCTGACCAAGGAACAAAACGTCAAGATCAACGAAGCGCTAAAGAGGATCCCCGAGGAGTTCCGGATGCCTATCCTGTTAGTGGATATGGGAGATTTTTCCTACGCGGAAGCGGCCGAGATACTTTCATGTCCTGTAGGCACCATACGCTCCCGGTTGTCCCGCGGCAGGAGGCTCCTGCATCAATACCTCAAGAGGTACATAAGCACCTAAGAGAAATTTCGGGAAGGAAAATGACCTGCGAAGAAGCCCAAGAACTGATCACCGCTTTGGTTGACAATGAGTTGTCTGGCCTGGAGCAATCTTCCATAGAAGGCCATCTAAAGGAATGCCCGCGATGTCGGACGACCTACCAAGAGGAGATGGCCCTAAAGAGAGATATTCGCAGAGCCGGCACTACTTTGAGCGCGCCCGCTGCCCTTAGGCAGAGAATTCTCTCAGACCGGCGCCTCTTTCCGGAAAGAGGCAGGAAAACAGAAGGATGGGCTTGGCTGGTCTGGCCTGCGAGGTTAGCCTCCCGCCCGGCCTTCGTGGCAGCTCTCCTTGTCCTCGTGATCGTGCCTGCCCTTTACCTGATGCGGCCCGCGCCCCAGCCCATCTCTCTGACAGCACTCGATACCCACGATAGAATTCTCAGAGGCGACATTTCCTTGATCCGGGCAGAAAGCCAAGAGGAGCTCCGAGCACAGTTGCACCGTTCTGTGGAGGGAAGGTTCGCCCCCATGGGATACGATCTATCCATGATGAATCTCCGGCCGGTAGCCGGAGTCGTCCAGGATGTCAAAGGACGGAAAATCTTAGTGACCGTCTATGAGGGAGGAGGCTTAACCCTAACCTGTTACACCTTTCAAGGAAGCGAGAAAGATTCTCCGGCCAGTGCTGCGCTCTTTTTCGACCCGGAGAAGAAAATCAATTTTTATATCTTCTCCCGCAACGGAGTAAACGGCGTTCTCCATCGTGAAGGCAGCGTCATCTGCATCCTGGTTTCCAAGATGCCCATGCAAGACCTTCTCGACCTAGCCCGCTCCAAGTCCCGGCCGAGTTAAAAGGGGTAAAAGTTCCAGGTAAAGAGCCATCCTTTTTAGGGCTTGACAACTGGTAGCGCTTTTATTAGTAATGGCAGCAATAAAAAACGCCCTTCTTTGGCCAATTCCCCCGATTGGCAGCTTTATAGAGAAGGGCAAATTGAAAACTTGGGGTGAAGAAAAGGAGGGTAGTTATGAGAAGCAAGGGGTTTTTATGGCTGGTGGCGATCCTGATTGGAAGCGCTTTGGCCTTTCCTCCGATGATCTCCGCTGCAGAGAAGAAAGCTGCACAGCCTTGTGCTGCAGGTGAGATGAAGGAGAAGAAGGAGGAAAAGAAGGAAAAGAAGGAAAAGAAGGAAGAGAAGAAAGAGGAGAAGAAGGCCAAGAAGGCTGCCAAGAAGAAAGCTGAGAAGATGGAGGAGAAGAAAGATAAGAAGGCTGCACAACCCTGTGCGCCGGCCAAGTAAGACTTCTTTCAATCCTCGCGGTTATTTTCAGCTAGAGCTAGAACCGTCGGGCAGGTTCTCTTTCCTGCCCGACTTTTTATCCCACCTCATAGTCGACTCCGACGTTCAAGACCTATTCTCCGCGCATAGCTAAATACCCAGACGTAGACCATCAATAGAGCCGTATAATTGATGGCCATAAACCACGGTGTTGCCCAGGAAATCCCTTCCACGAACGGGGTAGAGAGCGGCCAGAGATACGGCGTGGGAAAATAGCGCGAATTATGGGTCGGGATGTCGCATAGGATGTGGAGTGCCCACGCCGAAAAGACCCAAGGAGGATGTTTTCTTACCATCCCAATGAGAATGAACAGGGCTGCCCAGACAACAAGACTGTGTGTTAGGTTGTAGGCATGAAAAAGAAATTCCGGCAGCGTGGATAGAGGGGGAGGCCCGGAGACTTCTCCTGCCAAACGCGACCAAAGCCAATTCGGGCGAGTTACATGATACACGCCAAAGGAGAGAAGGTCCGGCGCCATACCCAAGACAAAGCCAGCGGCAAATCTCTTTCCGCCCTTGGGATAAAAGGCAGCCCCGCCCCAAAGTCCATGCGCTAAAATATCCATAAGACCTTCCCTGTTTACCTGGTCCCATGACAAAAATCAAAAAAAGCTGCACCCCTCTCTGGTGCAATTCCTCAAGCTGGTCTACACTGGCATAGAGCGGCTATAGTTTTCTGGGGCCGCTTATCGGAACAGGACCTCAAAATGACAAAAGCGCAGCAGAAACTTGCTATCAAAGGGACCATTCTCGTCATCCTGGTTGTCCTGATCTTTTTTTTCAGTCGCTATGGTCCGCAGCCGTTCAACGTTCTGGAGCCGTTATGGAACGACCTCGACGACATCGACGTGTCGCCTCCGAAACAAGCTCGGTTCGCCCAATTCCTCATCTCGTTTGGCCCCTACTCATCCGCGGTCTTTATCCTGTTGCAGGCGCTCCAGGTAGTCGCTTCGCCCATACCCGGTGAATTAACAGGAGTAGTGGGCGGTTACGTATACGGCAAGGTCTTCGGTTTTTTCCTTTCGACCGTAGGGCTTACTCTGGGTTCCTGGATAGCTTTCGAGGTGGCCCATGGATTAGGAAGGCCTTTTGTGGAGAAATTTGTAAGGCAAGAGGTTCTGGATAAATTTGATTTTGCCACAACAAATACCGGGACCTTGGTTTGTTTTCTACTCTTCATCTTTCCAGGTTTCCCGAAAGACTACCTGTGCTACCTTCTCGGTTTAAGCCGGATGAGTCTTACCACCTTTGTGATTGTATCGACCATTGGTCGGATGCCGGGCACCTATCTCCTCACGATGCAAGGGGCCAGTCTCAGGAGTCAAGAGTATTTCACCGCCCTCGTGTTCGTGGTGATATCAGCGGCGATCCTCTTCCTGGCCTATCTGTATAGAGAACCGCTGTTTCACTGGCTAAAAGGAAAAAAGGGAGATTTTGGCGCGCCCCATTAATTAGAGGCTGAGACCGCGGGTCAGGAGGTAGAAGGCCGGCGCCGCGACGATGCGGTACCAGGCGAACGGTGCCAAGCTCCAACGGCTAAGAATACGAATGAATGTGGCGACGGCCATGAGTGCGACCAAGAAAGAGACGACAAACCCCACGGCAAATTGGGCTATCTCCGTGGGAGTCAAAGTACCTCTGATATGCAAAATCTCAAAGCCTGTGGCGGCGAACATGATCGGAACTGCAATCAGAAACGAAAACTCAGCGGCCCCTTTCCGGTCAAGCCCCAGAAGGAGCCCACCGACAATGGTCGCCCCAGAGCGGGAGGTTCCCGGCCACAAAGCGAGCGTCTGAAAAAGCCCTATCCCTAGGGCTTGCCACAAGGTCAGGTCGTCCACAGAGCGTGTGACGTGCCGGGAGACAAATTTCTCCGCGAACAAGATCCCGATCCCTCCCACTCCCAGTGCCCAACTCACCGTTACCGGGGTGAAGAGGTGGGCCTTAATGAAACCATGGGTCAGGTACCCTACAAGCAGCGCGGGAAGCGTGGCTAAAGCGATCCGCCAAAGACCCGGCCAGCCCGCCAAGGCGGAGCCAGAAATGAGACTCTGCTTGCTGGGTATTAGTTCCAGGAACCTATTTCGGTAAAGCACCACGACAGATAGGATCGCGCCGAGCTGAATGGCGACTTCAAAGGTCGCGGCCTTCTCGCCCACGAAGCCCAAGAGGTCACCCACCACGATCAGATGACCCGTCGAAGAAACCGGGATGAACTCGGTGAGCCCCTCCACAATTCCCAGGATGACGGCAATAGCCCAACCTTCCAAGTTCTCTCCAGCGCCGAAAGAAGTGTGCAACCTCCCCGGCCTATCCGATGTTGCTACGAGTCTTCCATCTCTCCCTAGCGAACTTGGCGATCCCCGGAAGAAGCGAGAGAAAAATCACAATGGCAATGACGATATGGATCTGCTCCTGGATGTTAGGAACCATCCTGCCGAGAAAGTAGCCGGCCAAAGTCATGCTGAGAACCCAGGAGATCGCGCCAAAGACGTTGTAGGCAAGGAACCGGCTGTACTGCATCTTTCCCACCCCAGCAACAACCGGGGCAAAGGTTCTCAGAATAGGGATGAAACGGGCAACAAAAATGGTGATTCCACCGTACTGATCATAAAACTGCTTGGCAGTCAGGAGATGTTTACGATTGAAAAAAAACGAGTTTTCGCGGGTAAAAATCATCGGACCGGTCTTCGCCCCGATCCCATACCCAACCGTGTCCCCAAGGATAGCGGCCAAGCTGAGAACAATATGGAGAGTCCACAGATCCAGATCTCCTTTGGCGGCAAAAATCCCCGCGGTCACTAGCAGGGAATCTCCGGGCAGAAAAAAGCCGACGAGAAGACCGGTCTCAGTAAAAACAATCGTCGTTAGGGCCAGGAGGCCTCCCACCCGGACCAGAGATTCCACGTCGTAAATTCGGTGGAACCAATCCCAAAGGAATTCCATGTTGCGCTTCTCTATCTAGGCGGCGCCTCCAGAGCCAAACTTTCCAAGACCTCGAGGCGGCTCTCTCAACGCGGTTCACCCTACACTGTCTACTCAAACAAGTCAAAAACAGTGGTAGTGGTTCAATTTGAAGAGAAAAGGAGTGGTAATGTCATTCTGGGCCGGAGCAATGCGGAGGCGAAGAATCCCAACTCCCTGATACTCCGTGAGATTCCTCGGCCTGCGGCCTCAGAATGACAATTTTTTGATAGTTCGTTCAGAAGAGAACCAAACGAAACAGCACCACTACCAAAACAGCGGGCAGATTGACAACCCTAAAACGCGGGGGTAGAAGAGGAAAGGAGGACCTCTTATGTTTGGAAGCATTGGCATGCCG
>Ga0209824_10000314_pt1 | contig 31960 bp, 36 predicted proteins | sample VDWuncwatermetaG_FD_184124 | JGI IMG/M metagenome (GOLD analysis project Ga0209824, IMG submission 184124) | Wastewater microbial communities from Netherlands to study Microbial Dark Matter (Phase II) - VDW unchlorinated drinking water (SPAdes)... ...
AGGCGCAGGGATTTTGCCCGCTGCCGGCAGTTCAGGCTGCGTCGGCTGCCGCGGCAGAGCGCTTCCGCTGAATGGAGAGAGGAGGAAACCGATGGACAGGCTTTCAAGTGAGACGGTAGCCGCCGCGAATGCGAAGAGCCGCAGGCTCCGGGAATTGGTGCGCGCGCCGGAGATCCTCGTGATGCCCGGCGCGTACGATGTTCTCAGCGCCTTGCTCTTCGAGCAGCTCGGGTTTCAGGCGATTCAGGGTACCAGCGGCGGCATCGCGGCTGTCCTGGGATATCCGGATGGCGAGGTCCTCAGTCGTGAGCTGACGGTCGAGGTCACGGGCCAGATCGCGTCGGCGGTCTCGGTTCCCGTCAATGCGGACGGCGAAAGGGGGTATGGCGATGCCGGTCAGGTCGGCGAGACTGTGCGCGCGCTGGTGGCGGTGGGGAGCGCGGGTATGAATCTAGAAGATGGTGCTCCGGTAAAAAAGAATGAACCCCGCCGTCTGGTCGATGTTGCCGAGCAACTGGAAAAGATCGCGGCTGTCGTGGCAGCGAAGCGCGCTTTGGGAAGCGAATTTTTTCTCAACGCCCGTGTGGACGCATTCATGGTGATGGCTGATGATCCGAAGCGGGCTCTGGAGGAGTCGGTCCGGCGGGGAAACCTGTACGCGGAGGCCGGGGCCGACTGCATCTTTTTCCTGCACCTGTCCGCCCGTGAGACCATCCGCCTGCTGGTTCGCGAGATCAAGGCGCCGGTCAGTATTCTGGCCGGACTGGAGTGCCCCGGGGTGCGTGAGCTTCAAGATCTCGGAGTAGCAAGAGTCAGTTACGGTTCTGCCTTCACCAAGGCTGCCATCACTGCGGTCAAGCGGCTGGCAGTAGAAATTCTGGATTCGGGAAGCATCACCGCTTTAAAAGATGCCATCTCCACCCAGGAGATGAGGGCGCTGGTTAGCCGGAATAAGTAGCTTTTCTACTTGAGCGGCAGCGTCACCGTGAAGGTCGTTCCCTTGCCAAGCTCGCTTTCCACCTCGACCTTTCCTCCCAACAGCTCGGTAAGCTTCTTAACAATATAAAGTCCCATTCCCACCCCGCCATAGGGCCTGGTCTCGGAGCTGTCTGCTTGGCGAAATTTCTCAAAGATGATAGGCAGCGCTTCCTCGGGGATGCCAATCCCCGTATCCGCCACCTTGAATTCCACCCACCTCCCCTCCCCAGTAGGCAGCGAGCGGTCTGCAGTAGGCAGTGGTTCAGTAGGCAGTAGGCTGTCGGCAGTTGGCAGCGACCGTATGCTGCTTTCTGCTAGCTGCCTAGTGCCTTCTCTTGTTCTACACGATATCGTTACGCTTCCCTTTTCGGTGAATTTGATGGCGTTGTTAATAAGGTTCTGAAGTATCTGCTTTAGCTTCCCACTGTCAGTCTCTATGATCGGTAGGTCTGAAGGGTAGTCCCAGTTGAGGGTAAGCTCTTTATTGATAGGAGCCTCGTAGACTGACCTAAGCTGGTTAAGAAAATCTCCCAGGCCAACCTCATGACTCTCTATTTTTATCTTTTCAGTCTCGAACACGGTTGCATGCAAGATATTGTTGACAATGGCTAACTGATCATTGGCTCGGCTGATAACTTTGCTCAGGGCCTCTTCCTGCTGGGGGTTGATCTCCCCTAATACTCTATCCTTGATCATCCCCGTATAGCCCATGACCACGTTCAGGGGAGTCCGAAGCTCGTGCGACATGACGCTCAGAAATTCATCCTTCACCTTGTTTGACTTTGCCAGATCACCGGCCAGCTTTGCCATCTCCTCGTAGAGCTGAGCATTATGGATCGCTACGGCCGCTTGACCTGCCAGAGTGGTAAGGAACCCCACCTCGTCGTCAGTAAATTGGTGCTCCTCCTTTGTAAAGAAGGTAAGGACTCCTAAAACCTCTTCCTTAGCGACCAGGGGGACTCGTAGAGAAGAGACTAACCCATATTTCCGGAGAAACTGAGAAGCCAGTGATCGTGGGTCTGTTTGAATGTTAAGGACCATTACAGGGGTGTTCTTTTCGGGCAACATTCTATCAAGGCCCCTTGCCGTGGCCCCCGCTGTCGCTACCTTCCATTCCTCTTCGTCAAGGTTCCGACAGGCTACAGGCGCCAATTCTCCGGTCTCTCGGTTTAATAATCTTACGGTGGTGGCTGTGACGAAGGGGAGAAGGCGATCAATTTTCTCTAACAGGATGTCCAAGATCGTGCGCAGATCCAAGGTCGAGGTAATGGCGAGATCCATCTCGCGCAGGGCCCGGATGCGCTCCAGATTCGATTGAACCTGTTCTTCCGCCTGCTTGCGCTCGATGGCCTCAGCGAGGACATTGGCAGTGGCTTGGAGGAAGTAAATGTCATCCGTACTGAACGTCCGTTGTTTGGTTGTATGTGCACCAAGGACACCAAAGGGCCTGTCCTTTCCTGAAATTATAACGCTCATGCCGCTGACCACACCGTGTTCGTGCAGCAGTGGCGGCCCTCTGAATCGAGTTTCCGTGCGCAGGTCGTCGACAATTACGGGCTCAGCAGAGAGCAAAGTATAGCCTGCCTGTGAATCGGTTTCTGCCCCTACTGTTGCGTGCCCTATGTATCCTTCTTTCCAGCCGACGCCCGCACGCAGTAGCAAAGCCTTGCCATCTGGAAGGAGCTCCAAGACTTTGCAGTAATCGACTTTTAAGGTTTCTGCGACGCGGGAAATGACTTCATCCATCAGCATGAAGAGATCGGTTCCAGCCAGTGCACGTTGGCCAAGCACGGCCACGGTCATCTGCTGGCTTGTTCGGAGCTTCAGCGTCTCTTCCGCTTGCTTACGTTCCGTTATGTCCCGGATGATGGCCGTGACCAATATCCCTCCGTCAGTCTCAACAGGGCTAAGGGCGATGTCCACGGGGACCTCGCTCCCATCCTTGCGCCGGCCCATGATGTCCCAAACACCCATAAGCCGTATACGGGGTTGCGAGATATAGTCTGCGCGATGGCCAACATGCCGGTCACGGAAACGCTCAGGCACCAGCATCTCGACCGGTTTCCCCAGCAGCTCATCTCGGCTGTATCCGAATATCTTTTCCGTCCGACTGTTGACGAAGACCATGCGCCCCTCTTTGTCCACGGAGACGATTGCGTCCGGCGCGGTTTCAACGAGTCCCCGGTACTTTGCCTCAGCGGCTGTTGCCGCTTGGATATTTGCCATCGCCTCCTCATCCGCGCGTGACTTGATAATGGCAATGCCAGCGAGATGCGACGCAAATCGGATGAGCTCCATCTCTTTCCCATTGGGGCTTCGTGGTTTGCGGTAATACATTGCGAAAGTCCCTAGGACTTTTCCGTCCGAGGAAACGATAGGCGAGGACCAACAGGCCCGCAGCCTGTAGCTCAAGGGCAGATCGCGGTAATTTGCCCAGAGAGGATCCGTGGCGATGTCTTTAACAACCACGATCTCCTTTCGATAAGCAGCCGTGCCGCAGGAGCCGACGCTGGGTCCTATGGTGAGCCCGTCTATAGCTCGATTGTAGCTTTCCGGGAGACTTGGGGCCGCGCCGTAGCGCAGTGTCTTTCCGTCCTCGTCGAGGAGGAGGATAGAGCAAAGCATTGCACGGGACTGCTCCTCGATGACGCGAACTAAGCTCTCCAGCCTCTTGAGAAGCGGTTTCCCCCATGTGATCGCTTGCAGAACCAGCTTTTCCCCAAGGGAGATGGATTGCCGCCGTGGGGTCTCAACGATTCTTCGGGCTGCAGCTCTTCTTTTTGCTTTCTTCGGTCTGCGGCTTCTTTGAGCAGCCATTAGAAAGGTAGAGCTCCACGTTTTGAAACAGCAGGGTTACCTGGATAAAAAAAGTCTAGCTTGGAAGAATGCTGGGAACAGGCAGGAGATCCCAGTGCGAAGGTAAGCGGTATGTAAGATATGAAGGTCACTAACCGACCTAACGTCTTACCTCTGGGGAGAATATTTAACCTATCTTTTCAAAGAGGCTATTTTTCTTGGCTAGCGTCAAGAGCTGTGTGTAATTTGCTTTAAGGGGCACTGACTCCAGTTGTGATTCAAGTAGTGAAACACAGCAAATACGATTCTCTGTAAGCTTTGTTTGTTGGCCATGACTCCCATCGGTCTGGTTCTTCTTTTCACCTCCCGGAATGATCTTTCGATTAAGTTGGTAGTCCGTAATCGACTCCAGAGCTTAGGCTGTTTGATCTGAAAGAAGGTGAGCAAGTCCTCTAGATCCTTTTCCAGACAAGCCACCGCTCTGGGATAAAGCTTTCTCCAGTGGGAGGAAAACTGCCAGTAGGCATCGATAGCCTGGCGGCGATTCTCAGCGTGACTGACTTTGCCTAGGGCCTTTTTCACTGCCTCTTGGTCTTTTTTCTTCACCTTGTCCAGCACATTTCTCGTCTTATGAGCCCAACAGCGCTAATAAGGGATCTTGGGATAGATAAACTCCAAGGCCCCATGCAGCCCAGAGCCACCATCGGTAATGACCAGCTCACAAAGGCTGCCATGTAGCCCCCGGCGGTACAGATCGTTTAAAAACGCCTCCCAGGCCGCTTCGGATTCGCTCGTGGCCGGATAAAAGTCAATCATCTCTTGGATGCCATCGTGCGTAATCCCAAAGGCACAGAGTAAAACCTTCTTCTCGACCTTAGCGGCCCCCTCGCTCTTTAGCACCACACCGTCAAAGAACAAAAACCGGTAGTGATCCTTAAGGGGACGATTGTGATAGGCCTCCACCTCATGATCCAGAGCTTTGGCAATTCTCGACACCGTACTGGCTGAGATCTTCTCTCCCAAGATCGGAGCCAGCACGGAGGCTGCCTTACGAGTGGAAAGTCCCAAACAGAAACAGGCCAGGATCACCTTATCAATAGAAGACTGCCTTCGGGCATATCGCTGTAACCCCTTCGGTGCAAAGCCTCCCTTACGGGTGCGAGGCACTAAAAGCTCTAAGTCCCCCATCTCCGTTAACAGATGCCTCAGATAAGAGCTAAGAGCCGTTGCGGTAATCGGCCCGATCCTGAGCGCGCTCATAGGGGTTAACCCCCAAATACTCCACCAGATCTACTTGGAAGCCTCTCTCTAGAATCTCCTTTAAGGCCTGCCTAGCCATGGGTTTATAATCTCCCTCCCACTCAAAGGCCTTGATCTCTCGCAAAGCCCGCGATACATTTCTCACCGTTGCTCGCTCGAGCAGCATCGGGGTGCCCTCCTTTTGGTTTGATATGGGTTTCCACTGGAGGTAGCACCCCTTCTTTTTCGTTCCAAGCCAAAATCGGGTAAGGGTGGAGGTCATGCCGAGCTGAAATAATTCGTTTAAAGCCAATTATGGAAGCCATTTTTTTTCTCTCCCTCTCCAATCCCGTTGAAAATTACACACTGACTAATACATCACCTTTTTCTTGCTCTTTATCGCCCTCCTATAATTTTCATGCTATAATTTTTTCTTATCGGCATGATTTGACATGTAAAATTCCAGCTAATTTAATTTAAGCCAAGCCAAGCCAGCCTTCCTCCGTTACCCTTCATCGAAGTTTGACTGAGGCGGTATTCAGCGTCAATGATTTAGATCAAGTAACTGGTTAATTTAAATCATTGTTATGAATGTTAAAATGCTGGTAAAGAAAACTACTTTAAGAATTTTTATGGTTTGCGTAACCTGCTCCTACCGGGAAACCGGATGCCTCCTACAGCAACCTGATGAAGCGGCAGCCAAATTCTCGAGTCTACTCACTCGCTATTCCATTAAGGGAAAGGGCAAGACCATTTTCAATCAGGGGGAGGTAGCTACCGGCTTCTATTTTCTCTGTAAAGGACTGGTTAAACTGACCAGGGTGACTGAGCAGGGAGAAGAGGCGATCCTCAATTTCTTGGCTCCTTGTTCTATCATTGGGGGGGTCAACGCTCATAAAGAGAAAAGGATCCGGGTTTGCTCTTCAGTTACGGCTGCTGAACTGACCGAGATAGCCTATTTGAAGAAAGAAGATATTCCCCTCCTTTTTCAGGATTATCCAGGAATTGGGATCGGGATCTCAGGTCAGATGTCCGAGAGATTGCGCACAGCCTACAAGCTTATCGCGGATATGAGGCTATCGGTCGAGGATAGAGTGTTAGCCCTAATAGCGCGCATCATGATTTTGCTTAGAGGGAAGTTAGAGAGTATAGTCATAGAACTTCCTCTCTCACACCGGGAACTCGCCCAGTTCGCGCAAATAACTCCTGAGACGCTGTCGAGGACGCTGCGCATTCTTCAGGATAAAGGCATCATCAGCGTTGAGAAAAAGGGGCTGCGGGTATTACAGGCTGAGGAGCTAAGAAAATACGTTGATGAGACGAATTAGCAAGTTCACTCCAAACCCATCACCCGTGCAGGGTTGATGCAGGCGACCTGCTTGATTTCCTCTTTGCTCAATCCGCCCTCATAAAGCATACCAAGAAACATGCGCAGCAGCTCCGGGGGATTGGGGCTGTAGGGGCGGAAGTAGTCGGTGCTCGCAACCACCTGCTTCAGGCCGATCGTGCGGAGTTTTTGCACGAGCTCAGGAGAATCCATCCGGCCCGGCGCCAACTGGTTCCAGCAGGTCTCCACGAAAGCACCCAGCTCCGCCGTGCGCTGGAGCGCGTCGAGCGGCGCGCCGATGATCGCACTCAACGGATGGTTGATGACAAGCCCCTTGAAACCCATGTCGCGCGCAGCCTGGACAAAGGCCAGCGATTCCTGCCAGGAGATGTGCCCTGTCCCCAGGACCAAGTTGTAAGCCTTGCAGCACTCGATGATCTCGCGCCCCTCCGCCAGCAATTGTCCTTTATCGTTGGTGAAGGTGTAACCCGGATTGTCGACTTTTCCGAAATGCTCATAAATGGAGCGCAGACGATGACTGAATCCCTTGCGCAGGATGTCGTTGCGCGCGCTCCAGGTAGGGAGAAAAACCATCTTCCCGCCTAATTCCGCGCAGGCCTCGATGACGCACGCGCTTGGCCCTCCGACGGATAGATTCAGCGCCACGCTGGACCAGAGCGAGACGCTGGTTTTCACTGAGGCGAGTATATAGGGGACGACGTTGACTGTCGGCCACCAGTGAGATTTGAGAACCACGCCCCTGAGTCCCATCGCCTCTGCCTTAGGCAACCAGAGGGGCTCGGGCTCGCGTTTCAGTTCGTTTCCCGAGAATTCAAGGTCAATATGGCAGTGGAGGTCGATGGCGCCGACAAGCATCTCATCATACAGCGTCACGAGAGCTTTCCTTTCATTACCGGCAGGAGCCCAAAGCCGGCTTCATTGCCGGGTGGGCAGCACTTTAAAGCCCTACAAATCATAGATCGGTGTATGCAGGGCGATATGTTTGCCCATGGCGATGGCCCCGACGATGTCGGCTCGGCTCACGATCCCCACCAGCTTCTCCCCGCGCATGACCGGCAACCGATTGATCTTGTGGGTGGTCATGACACTGGCGATCTTTTCCACCGGGGTGTCATCCGTGACCCCGACGACGTTTTTGCTCATGATGTCCTTTACCTGCTTGCCCTTCTTGGCAACGATATCGGCCTCGGAGACTACGCCCAAAATCTTGCCCTTTTTGTCCATCACCGGCGCGCCGCTGATTTGATTCTGCATAAGGATCTTTGCCAGGTTTTTGACTGTGGTGGTCGGGCTGACGGTGATGACATCCTTGGTCATGATATCCTTTGTGATCATAAGCGTTCTCCCTTCTAAGCCAATTTTGCCATAAAGGCGGCGAGGTCAGCGACCCGGCAGCTATAACCCCATTCGTTGTCGTACCAGGCGAGGACCTTTGCCATCTTCCCTTCTAGCACTACCGTGGATAAGGCATCAACTATCGCCGAGGCCGGATGGCCGCGAAAGTCGCTCGAGACCAAAGGCTTATCACAATAAGCCATGATGCCTTTGAGATGCCCTTCTGCAGCCTTTTTGATTTCCCTGTTGATCTCCTCCGCGGTGGCGGAGCGTTTGAGATCCACGACCAGGTCGACCACGGAGACCGTCGCCGTGGGGACCCTCAGCGACAGACCGTGGAGTTTTCCGCGCAGTTCCGGGATAACCAGACCGATGGCCTTGGCCGCGCCGGTAGTCGTCGGCACGATGTTCATCGCAGCGGCCCGTGCGCGTCTTAGATCCTTATGCATCACGTCGAGGATGCGCTGATCGTTGGTATAGGCATGCGTGGTGGTCATAAGGCCTCTTTCTACTCCAAAAGATTCGTGCAGTGTTTTCACCACGGGGGCCAGGCAGTTGGTCGTGCAGGAGGCGTTGGAAACGATGTGATGTTTTTTGGGATCGTAGGCGGACTCGTTGACCCCCAGGACGATGGTAATGTCTTCGTTTTGCGCCGGGGCGGTGATGATCACCTTCTTTGCCCCGGCTTCAAGGTGGGCGCGCACCATTGCCGCGTCGGTGAAGACGCCCGTGGACTCGATGACGATATCGACGCCGAGATTTTTCCACGGGAGTCGAGAGGGATCTTTCTGGTTGAGCACTGCAATCTTCCAGCCGTCCACGCTGAGGACTCCTTCCCCGACCTCCAGCGCGCCGGGAAAGGCGCCGTAGGTGGAATCGTATTGGAAGAGATGGGCGTTGGTCTCCAGGTCGGCCATATCGTTGATTGCGACAACGGAAAGGCGATCTTTATGACGCTGGAGCATCGACCTGAGACAGAGACGGCCGATCCGGCCGAATCCATTAATTGCAATCCTACCTCTCATAGCTCTTCCTCTTTTCTAAATGCTTCCTCGGAGGTCCGTTACAAGGTAATGAAACTGTTTTTGAAACTCTTGGAGGCTGCAGCTTCTGTCGCCAGTCGACGCGGCCTGTGCCAGGGCTGTTAACTTCTCTTTGTTTTCGAAGTCCTCTCGCTCGAGGCGGATCATGTATTCCCGAGCAATCCTGTAAGAGGGCTTACTGACATCCACCACGCGGATTCTTGTTTTGCCTGTTCGGGGGTCAAGCAGTTCGTCAAAGTTGAGATAGCGGAGCTTCCCATTCTCGAGGCAAACCAGGGCTCCATGGAACTGGGCCGCCTCAGGGCTTGGGTTTAAGAGAAACTCCGCAGCGCCATAACCTAAGGCTCGCACATATTCGCAATCGAAAGCCAGGGGAGGCGCGCAGCGCACCTCATAACCAATGCTCTTATGGGTGATGCTGATCCGGTCGCCGCGTTCAACAAAGCGGCGCTCCACCAGAGTTTTCAATATAAATGCCAGATCCATTTCGGCGAGACGCAGGTGGCCGTAGTCATCGCGCACGATACGGACCCCTTCGATGGCCGTCATCTCTTCAGCGGTGAGACGCTCGAGCAACCCCTCGGCAATCAAGGCGACCCCGTCGCGCCGTCCCCACAGCGCCTTTCGCTTCAGGATCGCTCCCTCGAGAAGGTCGCACAGGGTCTGAAGACGGACAGGTCCGTCGAATTCTTCAGGAATGATGGTTAGGGTTGCCGCGGCAGCTCGGCCAATCCCCAGCGCAAGGTGGCCGGCAGAACGTCCCATGACAACCACAAAGTACCAGCGGTTTGTGGCGCGCGAATCTTCCATCAAATTGTGCACCAAGCTGAAGCCAAGCTGGCGGGCAGTCTCAAAGCCAAATGTTGGGATGTCTCCGGGCAGCGGGAGGTCGTTGTCAATGGTCTTCGGCACATGGCAGAATCTGATGCTCCCGGTCGAGCGTCTGGCGAGCTGGCTGGCGGCGAACATCGTGTCATCTCCGCCTATGGTAACGAGATATCCGATTCCTAGCTTCTGCAGCGAAGCCAAGACGGCCTCGAGATGCTCGGGTTTTTTCGTTGGGTTGGCCCGTGAAGTGTTGAGAATGGAACCGCCCTGGAAGTGGATGCGCGATACATCGTCGTGGTCCAGCAGTTTTATTTTTTCCGTGTTACCGGCCATTAGCCAGTGAAAACCATCGTATATGCCGAGGACCTCGTGGCCCCGGTTGCGCGCCTGTAAGGTCAGCGCGCTGATTACCCCATCGATCCCAGGGGCTGGTCCTCCGCCGACTAAAACACCAATTCGATCCTTCCGATCACGATCTGGATTGGACATACGTTCTTCCTCGGGATGGACTTATCCTCGTCAGATATCCTATATTCTGTTCGGAGCTGGTGCAAGATAGGTGGTTGGGAAATGGGAGTCTTGGAGCAAGCGGTCTCTGATATGCTCAGAGGGCGACTCCGGTGTTTAATCGAGATTGCCCGGGCCCTGCCGGATCAGTTGTAACGGATTCAAACGAGAAAGGAGGAGAGTATGAAGACTGTTGCGTCTATGAAATTGACTGAAGAGGGGGTGACGGCGATCCTTCAGGCGGCGCTTAAAAAGGCCAAAGGCATGAAGGTCATCGTGAGTATCGCTGTGGTGGATGATGGCGGCCACCTGCTGGCGTTTATGCGCAACGACGGGGCGAGGCTGCACACGGTGCCTGTGGCCATAGCGAAGGCGCGCAGCGCTGCCCTGACCCGTAATCCCAGTGGCAAGAAAAGCCCGAGCGGCAGAGATATGGATGACCATCAGGCGCTCGCCATCACGCTGGCTGCCGGCCCTGGATCGATTGTAACCTTTCCCGGCGGTGTTCCGATATCGGTGAGCGGCCATTTCGTCGGGGCCGTCGGGGTGAGCGGGGCCAAGAGCGAAGAGGACCGGGAGATCGCCGAGACCGGCATTGCCGCCCTCGGGGCTTAGCCTTATTTCTTTCCCTGGAGCAGAGCGAAGAGGTGCTTGGCGAAGTCCGTATTGTCCTGATAGCCGCGGAATCTCTCGGCGCCGATTCCCAGAGCCGCTACGAAGACCGGTTGGTTCGTATGGCCGGAAGAGAGCCAATATGCCTGGGTCTGGCTGGCCACCATCGCGCTGAGCGCGGCCGCCGTGGGGTTGCGGGTAAAGGCAGGACCAAGAGATTTTTTCTTGACGATCGCCTCTTTTAACTCGGGCCGCAAGACGAATCCTTTGAAGTATTCCGCCACGAGTTGATCAACGGCCTCGGCAGAGGGGTTTTCCCCCAGGATCTCGGCCGCCTTAGAGAGCGAAATGCGGATCGACTGGATTTTTTTCAAGTCTTCGAAAGAGGCGTTTCCAGTGAAGCCCAATCCTCCGGTCTCATGGTCTGAGGTGACCAGAAGAAGGGTTTCGGCCGGGTGCTTTTTATAAAATTCGTAGGCCAGGCTGACGGCGCGATCAAACTCGCGGTAGGCCTGGATTAAAGAGGCGACATCCATCATGTGTCCGGCGTTGTCAATGTTTTCATTCTCTATGAAAACTACAAACCTCCGGTTCCCTTCCTGGAGTAAGCGGATAGCGGCCTGGGTCATGTCGTAAACAGACGGCTCAGTATTCCTGTCTCGATCGAGCTCGAAGCTCATCTCCTTAAGGCTGAAGAGGCCAAGAACCTTGCCTCCTTTGACCTGCGACAATCCTTGCTTGTCCGAAACATAGACGTAGCCTCGTTTTTTGAATGAGGCAATCATGTCATTGTCGTCCCCCCTGCGGCTCCCCGGCTGGCTTTCGGGAAGGAACTGGTCTCTCCCGCCGCCCAACAGGAGATCGGGTTCCAGCTTGAGATACTGTTCCAGGATCGGGCCGTAGAGTCTGCGGTTAGAGACGTGACCGGCGAAAGCGGCGGGGCTGGCATCGTAGACCGTGGAGTTCGTTACTAGACCGATGCGCATACCCTTTTCTTTGGCCACCTCTAAAACCGTCTTGGGAATGGTTCCGTCCTCACACGTCCCGACCGCGCCGTTTTTGGTCTTACAGCCGCAGGCGAGGGCTGTAGCGGCAGCTGATGAGTCAGTGACAAGCGAATCGGCCGCGTGGGTCGTCAGGAGTCCCAAAGATCCTTCTTTCATGATTCTGTCGGGGATCGTCAATCCCTCGTTGTACAGGCGGCGATTAAACATCCGGGTAATTTCCATGTGCGTGATGCCGGCGCCATCAGCTAGAAAGATGAAAACGTATTTCGGAACGGCCGGCTGGGCAGCCTCACCACGGCTGATTTTGAAAGAGATAAAGGAAAAATAGATCCCCAGAGCAGCCGTTACCACGGTTAGCAGCGTAAGCAGTTTGAATCGTGTTCCACGCTTCATCTTTTTACCTCGGGCGATTTTTTCTAAGGTGTATTAGCTCGGACTGCTATCCAAAGAGAAAGGATAAAATAATAGGCAGGGAATAGAAGCGAGGCAAGCACCATATAAAAGGAAGGTTCTGGCAATTGATAAATCATGAGAAAGACCAAGATCCCCCAAATGGCCCCCAACGTGTTGGTCAGACCGCGCAGGATCGGGCTGCGGCTCGGGTAAAGGTACTTTAGGGGAACGAACACGAGGGCGGAGAGGATCAGGATCAGAAAGGCATTGATCCAGCGCGGCGTCCGCATGACATAGAGATAAATAACGACAATGTTCCAGTAGGAGGGGAAGCCCAGGAAAAAATGGTCTGGGGTCTTGGCTTCCTTCTGGCAGAAACCGTAGGCGCTCGCCACCAACGGCACTGCCGCGAGCCAGAAGGCATCTTCCGGGGGCAGGAGCTCTGCCCGGATGAGAAATAGGGAGGGGACCAAGACATAGTTTAGGTAGTCAACGATATCTTCCAGGCGGTCTCCGTCAAACCAGGGAATCTGCTCTTTGACTCGGACCAGGCGCGCCAAGGTGCCATCGGACGCATCGATCAGCACCGCCAGCGCCATGAGCCAGAAGGCCTCCTGAAATTTCGCCTGTTCGATAAAAAGGAGAGCGAAAAAGGCGAGAGCGGCCCCTAAGGCAGTGTAGAGATGAACGAGCCATGCAATTATCAGACCCGAATGCATTTGCATTATCAGGGTTGCCCGTCTAGTTTGTACCTCTCGATGGATCCACCTTCGCTGATTTCCGATTTTAGATTTTAGATTGAATCCAATCCAAAATCGGCAATCCAAAATCCAAAATGAAGTTAACTGGCTGACGCCGCGTAACTTGGCCTTGCCTTGAGACGCTCTATCCAGGCCAGCATGTTTTTGTATTTTGGATCCACCGGAATATTAAAGCGCTCCAGTAGATCGATATTGGGCATGTAGGCGATATCCGCGAGGCTAAAGGACCCGGCGAGATACTCACGTCCTTCCAGCTCCTTTTCGATCCGCTCAAAACACTTGGCGATCTCCGCCTTGGCGTGCTCGATGAGCTTCAAATCCCTCTCGCCTTCCGGCTTGTATCGGACCTCGTGAATGATCTCGACGAAGTGCGGGTTGAAGTAGTTGTCCCTAAAATCTTCCATCAACCTTGCACGTGCTCGTCCTTCCGAATCTTCCGGCAGGAGCGGAGGATAGGGATATTCATCTTCGAGGTATTCGTTGATGATCGTGGAGTCATAGAGGATAAAACCCTCGTCATTGAGGGCCGGCACCTGCCCGAAGGGATGAATCTTCAAATACTCCGGATTTTTCTGTTCCTTCTTCGAGAGGTCAATATTGATCCGTTCGAATTCCAACCCCTTCTCGATCAGGACAATCCTTACCTTGCGCGAGTTGGTCGAAGGGGGGAAGGTATAAAGCTTGATCATGGATCTCGGGCCTCCTTGCGATAAAGAGAATGAACACCTCATCCATATCATAGCTACGGGCTTTCTGTCATATCCTATTTCACTTTTTATTGCAGCCAGAGCTATTGACACGTCGACTTGCCCTCCACTACAATCGTCGCTACTAAATAGTTCACAGAAGCGAGGTGTCTATGGGTTATCACGGTAGAAAGTGGATGTTCTTTATCGTCCTTTCTTTGTTTTTCCTGGGGGTCGCGCATAACCTCTATGCCAACGGCTCTAATTCTCCTGGTGGCAATTTGCAGCCCGGCACGCGCCAGATCCAAGGAAAGTATACGGTCTTCGACCTGCCGAAAAATTATGCGGCCCCTCACTGCTTAGCGCCGGACCCGCAGGGAAATATCTGGTTCACGGAGATCGGAGCGAACCGGATCGGGAGGTTTGACCCGGAGGCAAAGGTTTTTACTGAGTACCTGATTCCCACTCCCGAGGCGGAGCCGCATGGGATTACGGTGGATAAGGATGGCATCGTTTGGTTTACAGAGGCCGGCAAGGACAAAATCGGCAGGATCGACCCAAAGAATGGGACCATTACTGAATTTCCGGTGCCCGCGGGAGCGAAGAGGGAAGGCGCCCAGGGGGGTGTGGGAAGAATTCACACGCCGATGATGGGGAAGGATGGCTATCTCTATGTGAGTAACGAGTGGCTGAGCCTGATGGTCAAGCTCGATCCCAAGACCGGGCAGACTTGGGAATTTCCGACGCAGACAAAAAAGGCCCGCCCATATGGCGTTCAAGTCGATCTTGAGGGCAATGTTTGGTTTGCGGCGGTCGGAAGTGAGTTCGTGGGAAAGCTCGACACCAAGACCGGGACGATTACTGAGTATAAGACCCCGACGCCTAAATCCGGGCCTCGCAGGCTGACCATCGACCCGCAAGGGATCATCTGGTACTCGGAGTGGGACGGTCAGAAGATCGGATATATCAATCCTAAAACATTTGAGATGAAAGAGGTTACTCCGCCTTCTTCTCCAAAGACTGGCGCTTATGCCATCGCCTCAGACGGCGCCGGAAACATGTACGTGGCGGAGTTCATCAGTAACCAGGTAAGCCGCTTTGAGCCCAAAACAGGGAAATGGACTGAATGGCCGATGCCCGTCAGAAGAAGCCGCGTGCGCAATATCATTGTCGACCAGAAGGGCTTCGTCTGGTATGCCGATAACGGCAACAGCAAGTTGATGCGGCTGGAGTAAAGAAAGCAATAGGCAATAGGGAGGACTCTATGGAAACGATTGCTAAGGCTCTAAGCAGGAGGGCCCTGTTAAAGCTGTTTCTCGCCCTATCATTTGTTAGACTTCTGCAGAGTTCGCTTGGCCGCCTTTTCGGTTTAGGGGCGAGCGAGTCCGTTGCTGCGACGGCACTTAAGGTCGCAAAGGTTTCAGAGCTCAAGGAGGCATGGAGCTCTGCCCGGTTCACTTACCGCGCCAAGGTCCAAACCAAGGATGTCTATGGAGGCAATATCCTGAGCGAGGAGTCCATTCCCGGTCTGGTGATCCGTTTGCCGGACGATTTGGGTCGGGAAAAAAGTGGCGGCGCAAAGGCAAGGTTTGAAGTCGTCGATCTCCATTGTACGCATCAACGTTGCGAAACAGCCTACTTTGTAAGCAGGGATGATATCCGCGCAATGGTCAATGTTGATGCCAAGAATCCCGTGACCTATTGCCCCTGTCATCGCAGCGTTTATGACTTGGCGAACAGGGGCAAGCCTATCAAGGGACCCGCCAAGGAGTCGCTTTGGAAGTTTAACTTTGAAGTCAAAGGGGATGATATTATCGTGACGGGTTTGGATCCAAAGGCGTCTGTATGGGAACCGGGGCCGATGGGTGGACTTACCAGCGAATATCCGGTGCGACCGGGGGAGCCAGGTTTATAGATGGACCGGCGTCGCTTTCTCGGCTATCTTCTAAGGGCAGGAGTGCTCCTGCCCTTTTCTTTTTTTAAGAGAGGGACTGCGCGGGCTGCAGCAGTCTCTCCCAGCTCACAGGTCCCGCTCAGTCAATTAAGCTCGCCGTGGTCCTTTGTTGAATTCGAGTTCACCAAACAGATCAAGACCCATCGCGGTTTACAACCGAGCACTTTCCCCGGTTATATCATCAAGCTCCCTGATGTGATCGGAAGGCAACTTGCGCTCAAGGATAATCTCTATACGATCAGTCGAATTTGCCCTCATGAAGGATGCGTGATCAATTTTTACAAAGAGCGCGCCGAGGTGGCGTTTGAGGTGCAGGTGGAAGGGTTCCCCAATCCCATGCTGGTTTGTCCCTGCCATAAGAGCGTCTTTGACCCCGCTCAAGGCGGAAAAGTTATCTTTGGCCCGGCCCCGCGACCTCCCTGGACCTTTGAGTTCGTTGTCGATAGGGGAAGGGTGATCATCAAGGATCTGGAGCCTGGCGGGGAAAAATGGGGTTAGTTCACGAGCGGGGCGAAGTAGAGGACAAGTGGACAAATGTGGGAGCCTCCTTAGAGGCCGTGATTTTTTCAACCACCGCCAGAACAACGTCGCTGATTTTGGCCATCCCTTCGATGTTAAGTTTCTCCCAATCATCTGTAGGCCGGTGATAGTCCTCGTGGGAACCAGTGTAAAAATGCAGGACAGGGATATTCTTGTTGTAGAAGGAGACATGGTCGCTGCCGCCGATGCCTCTGGGGGAAAGTGCGATCTCGGTTCCGAACTCTTTGCCGGCTGCAGTGACGATGTCCCGGAACTCCTTGGCCGTATCGACGCCACCGGCCGTTAGACGGTTATCCTTCATCCGTCCTACCATATCCAAATTAATCATCGCCTTGGTCGATCCGATGGGAAAAGGCGGGCTGCTAACGTAATGCCTGGAGCCGTATGTGCCCAATTCTTCTCCGGTAAAGGCGACGAAAACAATGGTCCTGGACAATCGTTGGGCCCGGTGGCTCAACCTCTCAGCCAAGTTCATCATGACCGCGGTTCCTGACGCGTTGTCGTCCGCCCCGTTGTGGATTTGTCCCTCCGTAGTCGCATCACGCGTTCCGAAGTATCCCAGGCCTATGTGATCGTAGTGGGCGCCGATGACGATGTTTTCCTCTTTCAACTGAGGGTCGGAGCCGGGGAGAATACCGACGACGTTTTCCGTCTTCTTGGTGATCTTTTCCAGGGCGACTTGGAGGGAAACCCTGAGGCCGGGCAGAGGAGTGGAAGCAGGTTTTTCCTCCTGGTCGATCTTTTCCTTAAGCTCGCCCAGCGACACGCCTGCTTCTTGGAGTCGCTTCTCCGCGGTCTCACGTTTGATCTGTGCTGCCACTATCCCGGCGTCGTTAGGCCCCAAAGTGCGCCTTATCGGTATCAGCCCTTTTTCTCCCCCACGCGGTGGATCGAGGTCTACCAGGATCATCCCGATCGCGCCATGCTTGCGGGCGTTGGTTACCTTGGAAAGCAGCGTCGCGTGGTTCGAATAACGAGGGGCTTTCTGAAAGGGGCTTTTTTCGTTTTTCGGCGGCGGCTCGTAGCGTAACACTAATACGATCTTGCCTTTCACATCCAAGTCGGCGTAGTCATCGTAGCCATAGTCTTTGACGGTGATGCCATAACCGGTAAAGACTACTTCTCCCTCGACGTTGCCGGAACGGGAAAAACCAAAAGCGTTCCATTCTTCGTTCAGGATCAAGTCCGGGCCGCTGCCGAAGCTTAAGCTGCTCGGCTCGTTGACCTTGACGCCAGTGACTACTTCCAACCCCTGGAAAAAAGTCCCGTTTTCCCCGCCCGGAACCAGGCCGTATCTTTTGAACTCGCCGGCAATGTAGTCTCTTGCCAGAGTGATGCCCGGGGTATCCACGCCGCGCCCCATAAGCTCGTCAGAGGCGAGATAACGCACGTATCTGAGGAGCTCCTCCGAAGCGGAGGGAATCGGAGATGGAACTTCCGTTGTCCAGGCGGTGAGTGTGACAAAGAAGGCGAGGACGAAAGTCGAGACGGCGCTCCTAGCAATTGCCCTAGAGTTATCGAATTTGATTTTCATCAGAGAAGTACCCTAGCAGATCGCCGATTCTTTTTAAAGCAAGGAGGGACTTTCGCGGATGAGGTTGGCGCGTTTATGGGTTTTGCCAAATCAAAGCGGAGGTGATATAAAATAAAAATCGTGGCTATTTTTGAGGAGGCTTGAACATGGCTAAATCCGTAGTTGTCTTTTCCCAGCCCGGCTGAGGACCTTGCCACAGAGAGAAAGAGTATCTTTCTCAAAAAGGGATTGCCTTCGTCGACAAGAACGTGCGTGAGGACCAGGAGGCATTGAAGGAATTACTTGCCCTGGGATATCAGAGCACGCCGGTGACGCTCATCGATGGCCAGGCGATTGTTGGTTTTGATCAGCAGAAAATCGAGGAGCTACTGGGAATATAGTTGAGGCGCGCGGATCTGGTGAAGTAAAATTCCAACTATTATTTAGTGAACGCGCCCCGCGTCGGGCAGCAGGTTGCTTTCACCAAGATCGATATGAGCAAGTATTAGAGTAGAAGATTGCTTGTTCTTAAAAAAACAACTGTAGAGTTAGGAGGAGGAAAAATGAAAAGAGCATTATCTGTCCTGGGATTGGCGAGCCTTTTGGCTTTCTCTGTGCAGCCCGTGTGGGCGAACAGATGCCCCGGGTTGATCAAGGAAGCAAAGGGGCTTTTGGCCGACACAAAGCTCGCCAAGGCGGATCAGGATAAGGTCAAGGCCTTGCTCGATGAGGCTGAGAAGCTTCACGAATCCGGCAGCCACAGCGACTCCATGAAAAAGGCCAACGCCGCCCTGGACCTGCTAAAGAAGAAGTAGCCAGCCAAAAACCGAAGATCGAGAATTGAGGATGGAGGATCGAAGGTCGCGATCTTCTATCCTCGGTTCTTTCCAATCTCCTGTTTCCAGCCGGAGGAGCTGAGCATCCTGCCGGTGATCCCTTTGGATTCGTCCGCGCCGAGGAAGACGAAGACGTCGGTGACCGATTCCGGCCTGCTGCCGTGGTAGCCGGTGAGTTTTGTCGCCACATAGCCGGGCTCCACGGAGTTGACCCGGATATTGTACGATCTCACCTCCGCGGCCAGGGTCTGGCTGAAGCCTTCAATTCCCCACTTAGAGACGGCGTAAGCGCCGAAGTTGGCGTAGGCGCTGCGGCCGATGGAAGAGGAGACGTTGACGATCACGCCGCTTTTCTGGCGCATCATCAGCGGAAGGACCGCCTTGGTGACTAAGAAAGGGCCGCGCAGATTGACGGCGATCGTGTAGTCCCACTTTTTTGCCTCCAGCTCTGCTAGCGGCGCGGGTCGCGTCATCACTCCGGCGTTGTTGATGAGGATGTCAACCCTATCGAAGCGTTCCTGGACCTGCTTGATCAGCATACCTACCGGCTCTTCCAAAGAAACATCGCACACGACCCCGAGGCATTCCGGTCCAAGGGCTTTAATCTCTTTTGCGGCCTCCTCGATCTCGGAGCCGGTCCGGGCGCAGATCGCAAGCTTCGCCCCTTCACGCGCATAGGCCAGCGCGATGGCCTTGCCGATCCCTCTTCCGCCTCCGGTAATCAGAGCGACTTTATCTTTGAGCTTCATAGCTTGCCTCCCAAGTCTCTTACAATTTTTTCCTGTCGGATGCCAATAGGTTAGTGGGAAGGGGGTATTTATCCTCAAAAAATTCTCTTCTCATACACGCACTTGGCCGGTATAATGTGTAAGGCAACTTTAGGGGTAAGTGAGTGTGAGTAAGGAGAATGTGTATGGCGGCGTATGTTATCGCGGAGATCGATGTTACTGACCCTGCAGGTTATGAGGAGTATCGCAGGCTGGGGCCGCCGACGGTTGCGGCCTACGGCGGCAAGTTTGTTGTTCGGGGCGGCAAGATGGAGATTTTAGAGGGAAGTTGGAGCCCGAAGCGCATCGTGATTTTGCAGTTTGAAAGCGTGGAGCGGGCCAAGGAATGGTGGTCGTCGAAGGAGTACGGCAGCGCGAAGCAGGTAAGGCATAAGACTGCCATCACCAACATGATCGTTGTCGAAGGGGCGTAAGGCGGAGTGGAGAAGTGAAATGCCGAAAACCGTTCAGCAGACAGTGGTGCTTCCCGCGCCTCCCGATCAACTCTTCGATATGTACCTCGATCCAAGACAGCATGCGGCGATTACCGGCGGGGAGGTGATGATATCTCGGGAGCCCGGAGCCGAGTTCAGGGCATTTAACGGCGTACTCTCCGGACGCATCTTAACGGTTGTCCCGAAGCGCATGGTCGTGCAGACGTGGCGCTCGGGCAACTGGCGAGCAGATGATCTTGACTCGATTCTGGTATTGACCTTTTACGACGATCCAGCGGGCGGTAGGATCGAGTTGATCCATGTGAATGTGGCCGATCACGATTACGAGAAAGTCAACGAAGGATGGGAGAAGTTCTACTGGATGCCCTGGCGCAGATATCTCGAAGGGCGGTAAGGTGCGCCGACTCCCATCTTTCCAGACTGAGCAGGGGGAAGGCTTTTAATGGCCAGATGGATTTTCGAACCAGGGCATACAGGTGCGGAATTCTGTGTTCGGCATATGATGGTGACCTTCGTGCGAGGGCACTTCAAGAACGTTCATGGTACGATGGAATTTGATCCTGATAATCCGGAAGACGGTTCCGTCGAGATCGAGATCAACGCCTCAGAGCTCTGGACGGGCGAGTCGGAGCGTGATGGTCATTTACGGAGCGATCATTTCCTGGATGTAGTGGACCATCCGATGATTGCGTTCAAAAGCACCAAGGTCGAGCGGGTTGCTGGAAATGAGGGCAAAGTCACGGGTGATTTGACGATCCGGGGAGTTAGTCGGCCTGTGACTCTGGACGTGCGTTACCTGGGGAAATGGAAGTCACCGTTTAATGACACGCGGATTGGTTTTACAGCAAAGACGATGATCGACCGCCACGACTTCGGCGTGAGCTGGAATGCGGAGATGGAAAACGGTGGGATCGTAGTGGGAAATGATGTTCTCATTACAATCGACGCGGAGGCGATTCTCCAGACAGAATAAGTACTCTTCTATGGCTTCCTATCAGCCTAACTCGAACGATCCGCAACCGATTCCGGAGATCTCCCGTAAGGAGATTCTTGCGCGTCTGCGCGATCCGTCGCTTGTTCTGCTCGACGTGCTGCCGCGCGAGGCGTTTGCCGCGGCGCACATTCCCGGCTCGATCAGCCTGCCGGTCTCGGAGGTGGGCCGACGCGCTCGCGAGCTGTTGCCGAATTCGGCGCAAGAGATTGCGGTCTACTGCGCCAGCGCCACGTGACCTCGGGGTGAGGAGGCCGTCGGCCTGCTCCGGGAAATCGGTTACCAGAACCTCCGCCTGTACAAGGGCGGGATGGCGGAGTGGGCGGAGCAAAACGGACCCATTGAAGGAGCGTCGGCCGCCGAATCCCCGCCGCGCGCGACGGCGGTTCAGGGCCAGCCAGTCCAAACATCTCGCCGAAATTGGCTCCTCTCCCTGATCGACGCCTTGGGCGACCGATCCATCGGGCAGCTCCTGCTTATTTGGTTTTGGATGATCGTCGGCTTCGGAATGGCTTATTGGGCCGCGGGCGCGTGGCAGGGGCAAGGGCTGAAGGTCGGGTCGTCTTCCGTCGAGGCGACATGGGACGGGCTGCTCACCGCGATCTACTTCAGTTTCGTCACGGCCTTGTCCGTCGGCTATGGCGATGTCGTTCCTGTTGGCGCCGTGCGCGTCCTGGCAATTCTGGAAGGGGCCGGCGGCCTTCTCATCTTCGGCGTCGTGATCTCGAAGCTGGTGTCCCGGCGCCAGGAGGAGCTGACCGAAGAGATTCATCGCATCGCTTTCGAAGACCGGCTCGGCCGGGTGCGGACGAATCTCCACCTTGTGCTGTCAGAGATCCATACGATCGCCGAGATGTGCGCTGTCCCGAGCGTGCGGCCGGAGCGGGTCCTCACCCGGGTGGAAAGCGTGGCGGCGGTCTTCGCAGGCGAACTCCAGGCGATCCATGATCTCCTCTATCGCCCTCAACAGGTCCCCGAGGAGCCGGTCCTGGAGTCTATGCTTGCAAACCTGGCCGCCGTCCTTCGGGAGCTGAACGAATTGCTCATTTGCCTGCCGGATGCCCAGCGGCGCTCAGCAACGCTCCAGGCCAATCTGCGCTCTATGACCGCGCTAGCCAACGAGATCTGCGGCGAATGCGTGCCCCGCACCTATGCGCCCGCCCTGAAGGAATGGATGGATCGGATTCAGGAACTGGCGAAAAAAATTGCATGATGAAAATATCTCTGAAGAGAGCCGTATGAAAGATGTCCCCAGCCATCATGACTTCTTTGATCAGGCGTACGTAAAGAGATGGGCCGAGCGCGCCGTCCGGGAGAGGCCCGAGCGCAGGCTCTTCTTTGACGCCTTCGTGCGCGAAGCCCTGAAGATTCCCAAGAGAGAGATCTCCGTCCTCGAGTTCGGCTCCGGCCCGGGTTTTTTGGCGGAGCAGATGCTGGATCGTTGCGCCATCTCAAAGTACTGCCTCTTCGACATCTCTCCCTTCATGCACGAGCTCAGTCGGGGCCGTCTTGCCCGCTTCTCCGAGAAGACGGTCTTTGTCGAGGGCGATTTTAAAAAGGAGGGCTGGTCCCACTCTCTTCCGCGCGATTTTGATCTGGTGGTTTCTCTCCAGTCGGTTCATGAGCTGAGACACGCGCGCCACATACCCCGGCTCTATGGCGAGGTTCACCGCCTGCTCGCTTCAGGAGGGCTTTTCCTCATCTGTGACCATGTCCATGAGCGTCGTGGCGGCCCGGCGCATTTCATGACTGTGGCTGAACATCTATCCACGCTTAAGACGGTTGGTTTTAACGAGGTCAGCGAGCTCCTCTCCGAGGCTGACATGAGCCTGATAAGGGGGAAGAAGCGGCGACGAACGGGCAGTGGCGCGGATAACTACGGCCGTGAGGTATCTTTATGATACTTCAGAACTGGTGGTACACAACGCTTCTGGGCGACAAGGATCCCATTCGTCAACCGCCGCTTAGGGACCACATCAAAGCTGATGTGGTTGTCGTCGGTGGCGGTGCTGCCGGGCTCGCGGCTGCGCTCCAGCTCATGGACAAGGGGGTGAAGGTGGTTCTGTTGGAGCGCAACATCTGCGGTGGAAGCTCAACCGGCAAGAGTGCGGGCTTTCTCACGCCCGATAGTGAGATGGAGCTATTGGAACTCGTGCGCCGCTTTGGTCCGGAGGGGGCGCGGGATATTTGGGAGGTAGTGACAAAGGGGGTCGAGATCATGACCTCGGTCGTGAAGCAGTACGGCATCGAATGCGATCTCGTCAAGCAGGATAGTCTTCTCGTAGGCAAGGGCGCTCGCGGTTGGAGGACGGCGCGGGAAGAAGCCGAGGCCCGCAAGCTTTTTGGGTATCCCTATACTATCTACACAGCCGAAGAGCTGCTTTCCGTGCTTGGCTCCAAGAGCTACTCCGGCGCAGTCCGGTATCCTGAGACGTATGCAATCAACCCCCTCCTTTACGCGCAGGGCGTCAAACGGGTGCTGATCCAGCACGGCGTCCAGGTCTATGAGGCCTCCCAAGTGGTGGCTGTCGATGGCCGCACGGTTCGAACGCATCTTGGTTCGGTCACCGCCGACCAGATCATCTTTTGCGCCGACAAGCTGAAACCCTCGCTAACGGACTATTGCTGGCATGTCTACTACACCCAGACCTTTCTCGCCATCAGTGAACCTCTGGAGCAGGAAGATATCGCCGTGATGTTTCCTCACGAACCCTTTCAGTGCTGGGACACGGATCTTATCTACACCTATTATCGGCTCACGGGCGACGGACGGCTGGTGGTGGGGGGCGGGAGTTTATGGACCACCTATTCTTCCAAAGATGTGACCACACCGCACATCATCGAGCGCGTCATTCGCCGGTTCAAGGAAAAGTTTCCGTGCATCCAGGAGGTGGAGTTCATCCAGTACTGGCCAGGCAGGATCGATACTACCCGCGATCTGCTGCCAACCGTGGTGCGAGATGAGCGTTCTCCTTGGATCCACTATGTCCTCGGTTCCGTGGGGTTGCCTTGGGCGACTTTTTCCGGCGACTTTGCCGCGCGACATGTCATAGACGATAAGAACTGCGATGACCACAAGTATTACCGCTACTTCAGCATCGACCGCGGCTTCCTGGTGCCCCTATGGTTGGAAAAAGTTGTGGGCAGGCGAGTGGTCTTCGCGCTCAACAATGCCTGGTCCATGTACTATCAAGTCGACAGGGGACGGGAGGTTCCCTACCATAAGGACCAGTTCTGAAGAGAGGCACAAGGGGTTAGTAAGGTGAGCTTGCACCGCATCTGGCAGATTTTGCTCTCCGGCATACGCTTACAGTGTGCTAGGTGCGGCAGAGGTCCGGTGTTCTTCGGGTTTTTCAAGATGCATCCGGAATGCCCTCAATGCCATTTGAAGTTCGAGCGGGAACAGGGGTTTTTTGTCGGCGCGATTTATCTTAACTACGGCGCCACCGTGGCAGTGGCGGTTCCCGGTTTTTTCATACTCGACTACTGGACTGAAATTTCTTTGCTCGCCCAGCTCCTTCTGTGGGGGACCTTCGCGGCCATTTTCCCGCTTTTCTTTTTCCGCTACTCCAGATGCCTGTGGCTCAGCCTCGTCTACATTTTTGTTCCCGACGAGATCCCACGCCATCGGCTGGTTAAAAGGTAGTTTAGACTCTGAGCAGGACGCGCAAGACCATACTGACCAGGCTGAGCAGAATGGCGCCGAAGAACGCCGAGAAAAATCCATTGACGTCAAACCCAGGCACTAAGAAGGCCGCAAGCTCCAACATCAAGGCGTTGATCACTAAGAGAAACAGACCGAACGTCAGAAGCGATAGAGGGAGGGTTAAAATCTTGACAATGAATCCGACGGTGGCGTTGACCAATCCTATGACTACGGGCGCGATCAGCGCGGCAGCCAATCCTCGCACCTCGAATCCGGGGATGAGATAAGCGACAATGACCAGGCTTAAGCTGCTGAGCAGCCAGTTGATTATTAGATTTCCCATTCGAAAGCCCCTGCAATCTACGCTAGCCGAAGCGGGTTCTCAGTGTCAAGGCAGCGCGCGGCGAGTCTTGTAAATTCCGTAGGCCTTCACTTATATTACGTGAAAGCTCTCTTCAAGAAGGGGGTGGGCGTCTATGATTAAAGTTTCTGATTGGATGAGCCGAGGGGTTCTGGCGGTGGAAGCCTTCGATAGCATCGCCGTCGCCAGACAAGTCATGGCCAAACACCGCATCAACCAGTTGCCAGTAGTAGAAGGTGAAAAGCTGGTTGGCATAGTTACGGACCGTGACATCCGCGATGCCTATCCCACCAGCATGATGATCAACCGTGCCAAAGAGATAGACAGGTTCGCTGAATCTTACACGGTCGAAGAGGTCATGAGCTATAACGTGATGAGCGTCCGCCCGCAGACCCCCCTGGTCACCGCCGTCAGGCTCTTGCGTCGTCACCGCATCGGCTCGCTGCCGGTCGTCGAGAAGGGAAAGCTCGTCGGCATCATCACGCGGAGCGATATATTGGACTTCATTCTGAGCGGCAAGAGCTTGAAGCAAAAGTCCGACCAGAGGGGCCGAAGAAAAAAGTCCGCGAGACGATGACGGCGGTATATCTAGTCGCATCGATACTTTCTCCGTTGACATAGCCGTTGAGGATCGAATATCCTGTAAATCTATGGACAAACGCATGAACGCTAAGAAACTAGTCCGGCAAGCGAATATTTAGGGGGAGGGTTGGATCGATGGATTATGACCTGTTGGTTCGTGGCGGTCGCGTCGTGGACGGATCCGGATTGCCATCCTATCTGGCAGATGTAGGGATCAAGGACGGCAAGGTCGCCGAGATCGGTCGCCTTAAGGGGAGTGCTGCCCGTATCATAGATGCCGGCGGCTTGGTGGTCGCCCCTGGATTCATAGATCATCATACGCATCTCGATGCCCAGCTTCTCTGGGATCCCTATGGGACTTCCGAGCCCCAACACGGCGTCACTTCAGTGATTATGGGCAATTGCGGCCTCACTCTCGCCCCGGTCAAGAAAGGGGACGAAGACGCACTGGTGAAAAGCTTCGTGCGCGTGGAGGCGATCCCCCGTTATGCCCTGGAGCAGGGGGTGCGCTGGGGCTGGCATACATTCGGGGAATACCTGGACTCGCTAGAAGGCAAGGTCGGCGTCAACGTGGGCGGGCTGGTAGGTCACATCGCGGTGCGCCAGTATGTGATGGGCGAAGAGTCCGTCGAGCGTCCGGCTACAGGAGGAGAAATCCAGCAGATGCGCCGTCTGGTGCTGAATGCTATGGAAGGCGGCGCGCTGGGATTATCGACCAACCGCAACGAGCGCCACATGAGAGAGGACGGAAAGCCGGTCGCCAGCAGACTCGCGGACGACAAGGAACTGTTTACCCTGTGCGACGTGCTCGGCGAGTTGAACGCCGGCGTGATCGAGACCATCCTCGGACGTAACCGCATCGAGCACTTCGAGCTCTATGGCACGCTGGCCCGGCGCACGCAGCGGCCGATCATCTGGCAGAGCATCCAGCACCGCTGGACCGAGCCAAATCTCTGGCGCGAGCAGCTCGAGGCCGTTGCTCCCATTTTCCGCGACGGATACCGCGCCTACGGACTCTCCCACACCGTGCCGCTCGTCCGGCACTTCAGCCTCAAGAACACCCAGGTGTTCGACGAGTTTCCGACTTGGAAAAGTCTGATGTTCCTGCCCGAAGAAGTGCGCAGACAAGCGTTCGCCGATCCTCAGACGAGACAGAAGCTGCGTATGGATCTAGCGGACCTGAGGCCGACTAATTTCCACCGCCGATGGGATATCGTGCGGGTTGAAAAGGCGGTCAAACTGGAAAATAAGAAATACGTCGGCAAGAACATTGCGGAGATGGCCGCCATGCGCCACCAGGATCCTCTGGACGCCTTTCTGGACCTAGCGCTGGAGGAGAATCTGGAGACTGTTTTCTGGAACGCGAACAGCGGTGGGGACTCTGAGGCTGTAGGTGAGATCCTGCGCAGTCCTTATGTGCTCGCAGGCACCTCTGATGCCGGCGCCCACGTGCAGTTCGGCGCCGACTTCGGTTACAGCACGACGCTTCTGGGGTTGTGGGTGAGGGAGCGGGGAGTGCTCAGCCTGGAGCGCGCAGTCAATAAGCTCACGTTCGAAGTCGCTTCGGTCTACGGTCTGGAGGGCAGGGGCCTGCTGCGGCCGGGTTTTGCGGCGGATCTGGCGATATTCGATCCTAACACGATCAACGCCCATGAGCCCGAGTGGGCAGAGGACTATCCGGCCGGGACCAAGAGGCTGATCCAGCGGTCGGAGGGGATGCACTACACGATCGTTAACGGGAAGGTGATCTGCGAAGATGGACGGCTGGGAGGCGAGCTGCCAGGACAAATTCTGCGCGGCCCGATCTGTCAGGCGCGCCGGGCGGTGGCGGCGTAAGGGTCATGGGAGTCAGCTATGTTCCTGTCGCTCAAGCGGGAGAGATAGCGGTGGGGAAGATGAAGGCGGTGGAACTCGGCGGGCGCCGCCTGCTCGTGGCTCATGTGGACGGAGGCTACTTCGCGTTTGCTAGGGAATGTCCTCATGAAGGAGCGGATTTAGAAACTGGAGAACTGACAGGTTCGCAGGTGCGTTGCAACAACCATAGTTACTGGTACGATCTGCAGACGGGCGAGTGCGTCCTGCCAAAGGGAGGCCCACAGCTTACGGTGCTCCCTGTCGAAGAGAGAGAAGGAGAGATCTGTATCCGCCTTGAATGGTAAACCTGCCGGATCAAGCTAGAATGTCGTTATCGCATTAGCACGTGCTCGAAGGGTGGAGTCTTGATTTTCGAAGCCCAGCTTTTCGATACGGCTACTTCTCTCCGCGGCGGCAAGCTTGATGTGCCTTCCTATATCAGCACAGTCTGCGATCGTGTCGATGCCTTTGACTCTCAGCTGCAAGCGCTGCTGCCAGAGCCGGACCGAAGGGGTCGATTAATGAAGGAAGCGGCGGCCTTGAAAGCGCGTTTTCCTGACCCTGAAAGCCGCCCGCCGCTCTACGGCGTCCCAGTCGGTGTCAAAGATATCTTTCGTGTCGAGGACTTTCTTACTCGAGCCGGTTCGCGGCTTCCGCCGGAGCTGTTCGCCGGCCCCGAAGCGGTGTGCGTGTCGAAGCTGCGCGCCGCTGGCGCGCTGATCCTCGGGAAAACTGTCAGCACCGAGTTCGCTTATCGCGAGCCGGGCCCGACCCGTAACCCGCACAACCTTAACCATACTCCGGGAGGCTCCAGTAGCGGTTCCGCGGCAGCCGTCGCCGCGGGATTTTGCCCGCTTGCGCTTGGCACGCAAACGGTCGGTTCCGTGATCCGTCCGGCCGCCTATTGCGGTATTGTCGGTTTTAAGCCGAGTTATCGCCGCATCCAGACCGCAGGACTGATCTTCTTTTCCGAATCGGTCGATCATGTGGGTCTTTTCACGCAGGATGTAGCGGGTATGGGGCTCGCTGCCTCGATCCTTTGCAGCGATTGGGCACAGCTTACGGAAGATCTCCGGTCGCCGGTGCTTGGCGTTCCCGAAGGGCCTTATCTTAAGCAGGCATCGCCACCCGCGCTGACCGCCTTCGAGGGACAGCTCAAGCTGTTGGGGGAAAATGGTTATCCGATTCGGCGCGTGCCGGCGCTTCAGGACATTTCAATGATCGCCCAGCGCCACCGTGACATGATCGCAGCGGAGATGGCGCAGCTCCATGCCGAGTGGTTTCTGCGGCACGAGACGCTCTACCGGAATGAAACCGCTGCGTTGATTCGTGAGGGAAAAGAGGTTAGCGCTGAGGAATTGGCCGAAGGCCGCGCCTCCCGCGCCAGGGTGAGAAACGAGTTAGAAAGGCTCATGAAGAAGAGTGGAATCGACTTGTGGGTGAGCCCTTCAGCCACCGGGCCTGCGCCAGAAGGGCTAGGCTCCACCGGCGATCCAGCTATGAACATGCCCTGGACCCACGCGGGCATGCCCACCATTACGCTCCCCGCGGGGTTAGCCGCCAATGGTTTGCCATTGGGACTGCAAATGGTAGCTCCCTATAAGAAGGACGAGCTTCTCCTGAAATGGGCGGAAGCCTTGGCCAGGGTTTTAGGTGCGCAGATGTGGCGAGATGAATGAGACTGGCGACGAACTGTTTGACAAAGGAGAGGGAGGATAGTCAAAATAGTCGACTGAGAGCTAAGAGGAGCGGGGATCTTTTATGGCATCTTTTGATATCGTCAGCCGCGTGGACATGCAGGAGGTCGACAACGCGGTCAATATGACCAGAAAGGCGATCCTGACGCGTTTTGATTTTCGTGAATCCAAAACCGAAATCACGCTGGACAAGCAAGAGAAAAAAATCCATCTGCTGACGGAAGATGAAATGAAGATGAGATCCGTCCAGGATGCTCTCCTTGAGCATTTGGTTAGGCGCAAGGTGGATGTGAAGTCCCTGGAGCCCAAGGAGATCCAGATGGCCTCTCAGGGAATGGTCCAGAGGGAGTTCGCGATTAAAGAAGGAGTGGATACGGATACGGCCCGGACGATCGTCAAGCTGATCAAAGAACAAAAATTAAAAGTCCAGGCGGCGATTCAGGACAACCAAGTGCGCGTATCGGGAAAAAAGATCGATGACCTGCAGGTTGTCATCAAGATGGTGAGAGAGGCAAAGCTCCAGATCCCACTTCAGTTTGTGAACATGGTTAGGTAGGGAGGGTGAAGCAGTGAGAGATAAGGTATCTAAAACAGATGAGGAGTGGAGGCGGCAGCTCACTCCGGAGCAGTTCTCTGTCTGTCGGCAAAAGAGCACGGAGAGGGCCTTCACCGGGGCGTACTGGGACTGCAAGGAGAAGGGGATCTACCAGTGCGCGTGCTGTGATAACGACCTGTTCAGTTCCGACGCCAAATTTGATTCCGGCACCGGCTGGCCTAGCTTCTGGGCTCCGCTCGCGGAGGAGAATGTGGAAACTGAAAAGGATGATAGTTTTTTTATGCGCCGGACGGAGGTGATGTGCAGCCGGTGTGACGCCCACCTCGGTCATCTGTTCGACGACGGACCGCCGCCGACAAACCTGCGCTACTGCATCAACTCCGCCTCCCTCAAGCTCGCTAAAAAGACTTAAAGGGCATCAGGTGATTTCACAATGGAATACACCATCCTTGGGCGGACTGGGTTGAAGGTTAGCGTCGTGGGCCTTGGCTGTGGCGGTCCAAGTCGTCTCGGACTCAGAGACAAGGGAACGGAAAAGAATGCGGTCGCTCTGGTGAGGCAAGCCTTGGATGTGGGAGTCAACTTCCTCGATACCGCGGAAGTCTACGGCACTGAGGAGATTGTCGGGAAAGCTATCGCCGGAGTTCCTAGAGACAAAATTGTTATCTCCACCAAGAAGGCGTTTCCGCTGGAGGACCCCAGTGATCCCACCGGTGAGGTCAGGAAAAGCCTGGAGCAGAGTCTCCAGCGTCTCAGAACCGATTATATCGACATCTATCACGCCCACGGGGTGGAGCCCGGAGACTACGCCTATGCCTCGACCAAGCTGCTTCCGGTTCTTTTGAAAATGCGGCAGGAGGGTAAGATCCGCTTCGTCGCCATCAGCGAGGCATTTGTCGAAGATTCGGCTCATAGCATGTTGCAGCGGGCGCTGGACAACAACCATTGGGACGTTATCATGGTCGGCTTCAGCATGTTGAATCAGTCGGCGCGAAATAAAATCTTTGCAAAAACTCTAAAGGAGAATGTCGGCACGTTGGTGATGTTCGCTGTTCGCAGGGCTTTGAGCCAGCCGGGGCGGCTGCGAGAGGTGTGGGCTGAATTGACGAAAAAAGGTTTGGTGGACCGTGATGCCTGCAATCCCGCGGAGCCTTTGGACTTTTTGCTCAAGGATGGGAAGGCCTCGACCATCGTCGACGCCGCTTACCGATTTTGCCACCATGAGCCTGGCGTTCACGTCGTTCTGAGCGGCACCGGCAGCAGCGAGCATCTGAAGGCGAACATAGAATCTCTGACGAAGCCTCCTCTGCCGGTGCCGGTGACAGCGAGGCTCAAGGAGATCTTCGCGAGAGTAGATTGCATCACCGGGAACTGAGCGACTAATGTAAAAGTCAGAATTTGTGTTACATGCACTTTATTTCCGGTCTCACCACCCTCACTCTAACCCTCTCCCTGCGAGGGAGAGGGAAGGGTGAGGGTCGAAAAGCCTCCGGGAAAAGGGAACCAAAACATAACAAATACGTTTGTATCAGCTCGCCTTGAACAGCTTGGCGTATTGCTCCCACGTCGCAGGAGAAAGCTCGGCCGTTTTGAGATTTTCCTCCAAGTGCTGAATCTGCTTCATGCCGACCAGCGCTTCTTTAGCTCCTTTGATACGGGTGGAGGATCGATCTCAATGACCTCAAAGTTTTGTTCTTCAGACTTATCCTTGGAAGTTTCCTGTTGAGATTAAGTGAGTGCTAAGGTGCTACACTGCGGGCTGATATCCGCATACGCCGCCGGATTGGCAGCGTTTGTCGGGGAGAGATATTGACGGTTCGACTCATCCCCCGTGCTGCGCACGGGGTCAAGTTGTTCGTATGTTGCTCACCGTCAACCCTGAGCAAGGCCCGCTCTGTGGGCGGGGTATCGAATGGGTTGACAACGCGCGAGTCAATGATGGATATTGCAGCAGATTTTGCTCTTCTCAGATTGCGGAGGTACCGCATACACTGCGGGGAGAGCTGGCAGTAGACTTAGTAGTTAGGACAAGTTAATGGATACATACGCATTACTCTCTACTGCTGTCGGTGGCCTTTTGTTGTTTTTGGCTATTGCGTTTTTCAAGCATAAAGCCGAGATTAGTAGCCTTTCGTCCAAGATTGGTGCCCTTGAGGACAGAAAGATCAAGCTCGAAACTGAGAATCGGGAGCTCGTTCAAAAAGTGACCGAGCTTCAGAGCATAAACATCGAACAGCAGGCCAAGATAGCAGAATGCGAAAAACGGCAATCGCCTATGGGAGACTATCCACCTGACAAGATCACCGGCTTTCCCACGAACCCAGCTAACGGCAACTTTCTCTGTCCAGTTTGTATTCAAGAGTTACCTCCAAAGGTCATGGCTCTAGACGAAGATGAAAAAGCATGGTGGTGCCCCAAAGGTCCCGAACAGCATTTCTTCCAATGGAAGTCACAAAAACTGTCCTAACCCCCGGCTTGAGATGGACAGGGCCGCTCAGCCTTGTCGTTGAGGCTGTAGAAAAAGGTAGATCGGAAAATTTACAGAAAAAAAAGGACCTCCGTATTTGATGTTTAAGCGACGATCTCGGATCGGGACACCATTTAGGGACCCCGATTTCCGCAGATTTTTCGTGGTTGGGACTTTTTCTACAGGCTCGTTAGGCACAGCAGAACAA
>Ga0209824_10000317_pt1 | contig 31888 bp, 33 predicted proteins | sample VDWuncwatermetaG_FD_184124 | JGI IMG/M metagenome (GOLD analysis project Ga0209824, IMG submission 184124) | Wastewater microbial communities from Netherlands to study Microbial Dark Matter (Phase II) - VDW unchlorinated drinking water (SPAdes)... ...
CGAATAACAGCTATGAGCGAGGGGAGTAAAAACTAATCCGATGTAAACTCGCAAAACCGTAACTCATCATGAAAACAACCAAGAAAAACCGACTCCCTTCCTTATACAGTAGTTGTTCAGAGGTTCCTTAAGGTGGTGTATGTTTGGGCCGATGGGCTGTACGTGAAGGCGGGCTTGGAAGACAGCAAGGCAGCGCTTTTGGTGATTGTGGGAGCGTTGAAGGATGGGGGGAAGGTGGTGTTAGCCATAGAGAGTGGGCAGAGGGAATCCAAGGAGTCGTGGGGAAGGGTATTGCGAGACCTTCGGGATCGTGGGCTAAGGCCCTGGAAGGCCACGGTAGCGGATGGGCATCTGGGGATCTGGGCAGCTTTGGGGGAGCTTTACTCTGAGAGCGCAGAGCTACGGTGCTGGAATCATCGGATTCTCAATGTGCTCGATGCGCTTGTGAGCAAGGTATGGCCGGAGGCGCGGGAGCTTTTGAGTCAAATGCCTTATGCCGAGAGTCGGGCGGAGTGTGAAAAGAGGCGGGATCGGTTTGTGGCGCGCTACCGCAGGGCTTATCCGAAGGCCGCCGAGATTCTGCTTAAAGACTGGGAGAGGATGGTAACTTTCTATAACTTTCCTCGGGAGCACTGGATTCATCTGAGAACGACGAATGTGGTGGAATCGCCTTTTGCGGCGGTGCGGCTGAGGACCACAGCCGCCAAGAGGTTCAAGAAGGTGGCTAACGCTACGGCTCTGATTTGGAAGGTGCTGATGATGGCCGAGAAAACGTTTCGCCGACTCAACGCCCCGGATTTAGTGAAGGAGGTTTTTGAAGGAAAGAAATTTGTCGATGGGATTGCTATGAATAATTGCCGGAAAAGGCTCGCCGCCTGATCCTATTTACAACCTATTGACATGAGCTCATCTGCGTAGTATGCATTGTCAATAATAATAAGAGTTGGAGGAGGATAAAATGTCAAAAGAAGCAGCAGAACATCATACCAAAGCTGCCGAACATCATGAGCACGCAGCTCGTCACCATAAGGAAGCTGCAAAACACCACCAAGCCGGCAATCATGAGAAAGCTGCGCATCATGCTCATGTCGCGCATGGACATCATGAACATGCAACCCATCATGCTGCGGAAGCTGCAAAAGCTCATGCCGAACATCACGGTAAGAAGTAGCAGTATCTAACCGGTCGGCTGCAAGCGCTGTTAGGCGGCTATTCCTCTATCTGTCATTTCCGGAGTTTGCTGTCCCAGACGGCTTAAGCTTGTTAATCGCATCGGAATGGTTTGCCTCATGTGGATTTCCGATAGAGGGCACGGTCCAACCGTATAATAATTAGGGTATAGGATCCGTATTAGGCACACTCCAGAGCCTCGTAACTTCCCTACCTCAAAGTCAAGCAGAGAATGTACGTGGAGTGATGGGCGCCCTGTGCCCCCTGCGAGTAGAAAGTGGCGAGACAAGTGCCGCGGGGTGTGGTATCCGCCCGTGAATATAACCCGCTTCCGCACTAATGAATGGCGACATGATTAACTTCGAGAAGAGAGCTTTCGGACCGTTGATCCCTGTTAGTCGAAGAGAGAGATGGGCATGACGGTGGAAGAATTCCAGGTCTCTTCGGATCGAGGATTTCTCTCATCACCGGATCCTGTGGATCGACTCTGCTCAGCTTTTGACCCCTGGGAAGCGACCGCCCGGGATCTGCCGAAGCTGCTAGCTACGGGCAAGATCAGGTCTGCTTTTGAGCGCCTGCCGATTTTCGATTACACGCAACTGAAAGACGATAGAGAATATCGGCGGGCAATGCTCATCCTCTCTTTCCTGGTACATGCCTACGTGTGGGGAGAAGCGGAGACTATCCATCGCATTCCCGCAGCACTAGCGGTTCCATGGTACCAGATTTCTCAAAGACTTGGTCGGCCACCGGTGCTCTCCTATGCGTCCTACGCTTTAGACAACTGGAGAAGGCTTGATCCTGAAGGTCCCATTGCGTTGGGAAATATTGTGCTTCTGGAAAATTTCCTGGGCGGGCTGGATGAAGAATGGTTTGTCTTGGTTCATGTGGCCATTGAGGCGGGGGCTGCCCCCGCACTCACTGCCGTCGTCAAGGCGCAAGAGGCGGTCCTTCAGGATGACCCACAAGAGCTGATAGAGCATCTCTCTGCCATCGCGGGTGCTCTTAAAAAGATCCATGAGATCCTCTTGCGCATGCCGGAATCTTGTGACCCTTACATCTATTACCATCGGGTGAGGCCCTACCTCCATGGTTGGAATAATCATCCTGCACTTCCTGAGGGGATCATCTACGAAGGTGTGGAGGCGTATGCTAATAAGCCGCAGAAGTTCCGGGGCGAAACCGGCGCACAGAGTTCTATTGTCCCTTCGCTGGATGCTGGCCTGGGAATCGCACACAAGGAGGGGCTGCTACACACCTATCTCATGGAGATGAGAGAATACATGCCGCCCGTCCATCGGGCATTTATCGAGGCCATTGAAAAGGGACCATCAATTCGTCAGTATGTGCTTAAGCATCGGGAAAGCCGTCCTTCTCTGTGCGAAGCCTACAACGCCTGCATCCACTGGCTTGAGCTCTTCCGTTCAACGCACCTTGAGTATGCTGAAAGATACATCCAGCAACAGAGCCAGCACGGAACCCACAACCCCGTTGAGGTGGGCACTGGCGGGACACCCTTTATCCCCTATTTAAAGAAGCATCGGGATGAGACTGCGGAGCACCGGATAATGTAGGTGGTTTTGTCAACTTAACTTTGCTGTGAGGCAAGTCAGCCTCAAGCTGGTGGGGTGGTAGGTGCTCGCCTTGGGCGCTCTAGGCGGCGAGCCCCGTCACTGCCCGCCACGTCTGGAAACGGTGGGCCATCTGCTGACGGTAGGCCGGCGCCCGCAACCGGTGGCGGCCAGGACGGAAGTGAGACGCAATGATGCCTTGGACCGATAAAAATCGCTGAGCGTGGCCGGGCGATTTGAAGCGGCGCATCCGCCGCCCCCGCTCGCGGGTGGGCTGGTGCGAGTTCTCGGCGCGGTTGTTGAGCCCCTTGTGCTGGCGATGCTCGACTCCTGGCAGCAGCTCTGCTTTCGCTGCCCCGTAGCTCTGGAGCTCATCGGTGATCAGGACCCGTGGGACGTAGTGCAACCCCTTGAGCAGCTTGCGGAAAACTGCTTGGCGGCCTTATCCCGGTGCGGCCGTACCAGGATGTCCAAGACCAGGCCGTCTTGATCAACTGCCCGCCACAGATACTGTGTGTGGCCATTGATTTCCAGAAATACCTCGTCGAGATGCCATTTGTCCCCAGGCCGGGAACGGCGCCGCCGCAAGTCATTGGCAAAGGTCTGGCCGAATTTCCGGCACCACTGGCGGATCGTTTCGTAGGTCACGTCGACCCCCCGCACGGCCATCATCTCCTCGATATCGCGGTAACTGAGGCAGAAGCGAAAATAGAGCCACACACAGTGACTGATGATCTCAGCGGGGAAGCGGTGGCGACGGTACAATGTGGCGGGCGTGTTCATGGGAGGTGTATGCACCACAAACGCGCTTGTGCGTCAACACATTGTTACCTTGACAATACCGTAAGGAGCATCACCTTGACGCTCACGGTTCCGCCGAGGTGAGCCCAGACAATGCCCCAAAAAGAATAGATGTTGAACCATGGTTGACTGGCAATTCCGAGGGCCATTATTCCTTGGTTGAGTAGGCCGTATTTCGGATCCAGCAGTAGAATCCAGCCCATGGTTTCCGGCAGCGCTGGCAGGAAAAATGACAGCCAGAAGAAGAACTCCAGCAACCCCTTCATCGGGATGTCTGTCCGAGCAATGAGCCACGCAAAGAAGGCGCCCATGCCGAGGGCAATCACCTGCCGGGTAATCGCCAGCGTAAAGGTGTTGCTGATCGCCTTTAAGATGGCTGGAGTGCTAAACGCTTTGGTCCAACCCTCCATGCCCCAAACGATGGGCTCCCCGGGGCGAGCGATTTGAAAACTGTTCAGGATCATCAAGACCAGGGGTGTCAAAACCAGAAATCCGACTACGAGGAGCAGGACCGCCATCGGGAGCGACGGCACCTGCCAACACCAGGTAGAAGGCAGGACAGGTTTGTCGAATGCTACCGTTTGATCGATCGTCTGTGATTTGTCACTCATATTTTGCTACAAAGAAACTATATAGGGTAGCGACCCTCAATCGTCGTTCACCGCGGCGTCATAAGTCATGTCTACGGCGATCCCCTTCTTTTCCAGCTCGGCCTCGTAGAAGCGCCGCATCTCCGGGTCCTCGTCTTCGTACTCGATCAGCGTTCCCCCTTGTTTGACCGAGGTATAGACGCCGGCGCGAATGGCCGCGACCCTGATGCCAAGGGGGAACTTCTGGCTGCCGCAACGGAGCGCCAACTGAAGCGCCTTTTCCGGGCCGGTATTGAAGTGTTGATGAAACCAATTGGTCGGCGGGCTAAAGACACTACCCGGTACCCAATCAACGCGCACGACCCGATCTCCGAAACCGTTTTCGTAGGGTCTCGTACCAAGATCGTTCGGCCACATAAGTGAATAGCCTTCAGAGCGCAAAATAACCAGTACGGCTCCGCCTCCGTGATAATGCGCCTTGTGATATCTTCCGACCGGCCACTCGGCGAGGTGCCCGATCAGCGTGTTATTGGAAATTTCAAACTGCGTGATATTAACCCCCGCCCCTTTCTGCTCCTGCGCATCGATTTTAGCCTCGCGGGCGTCCGGAATGAAGTTCGTTTCCCAAATCCATTGCCGATTGTTGGTCGCCAAATAACGCTCGCCGCTCGGTTCGAAATAATTTGTTTCGCCGTCGTAACGATCACTGAAAGAAAACTCACTGTTGAAAACAAACCGCTCGTTGTGAAAATGGTCCAGCACCATGGGCGCGGTGGTCACTGCTAAAAAGATCGCGGCCTCCCTCGAATGGTTAATAAGGCGATGCAATGTGTTCAAGGGCGGAGAAAACAAACTTCCCGCTCGCCAGGCAATGGACTCGGGTACGCGGTCTCGTTGCTGAATTTCGGCAACGCCTTCACCTTGAATGATGTAGATGACTTTTTCATAGAGATGCCGCTCAGGCTCAAGGGTTGCACCCGGGGCGATCTTGCCGACGTAAACACCGGTTATCCCTTCCAGCCCGCGGAATTGAAGGTAAGCGCCCTGGCAACCCAGCCGTTTCCAGTTTCCTAGATTGATATTTCGTACGTCGGTGACTCCAAAGCCCTCGACGATTGGAATAGCTTCCTTTTCCATCCAGCGCTCGTAGTAGGTTTTTGCCCTGGGCTTTGCGACTCCAATGTTCCGAAGTTTCGAATCCATATTCCCTCCACTCTTTATTTAGCGTCCCCGCCCATCGCTAGGCGATCGGCACGCCTCAAAGTTTAATTTCCTTTTTCTGCAGACGCTCGGCAACTTTGTGATAGTCGCCTTTCACCGCCAGCTCGGCATTTTCTTCGTCTTCCTCGCCCCAATGCCCCAGGCTGTAACCGTACCAGGGCATTTTGGGTTGAAGCTGCGGCAGACCGAGTTTCTCCCAGATATCCTTCGCCGCTTCCATATATTTTTTCGCCGGCAAGGCCACCGGCGGATAGGGCCATTTGCGAGTGGCATCGATCATGATCGCCGAACAGCCGGAAGGCGAAGGGAATCGCGCCTCGGTGACGGGCGAACCCGGCGGGGCCGCCGAAGGATCCAATCCCGCGAATTTATGGGTCGTGATCTTGACATCGCGGTGCGGCTGCATGCGGAAACTGATCGCCCAGTTGACCGAGTCGGCGTCTTCAGGATCGATATCGTCGTCCACAGCGACTAGAATCTTGCCGTGGCTCGGGTCGAGTGCCACGGCAGCCTGAAGGGCCTGCCAAGGTTGAGCGGGATTGGTCTTCTTCATACGAATGACCACATACTTTCGACTCCCGCTCGACTCGTGCAGTGTCACGTCGATCACCGTGGGAATATTGCAGTCATACTTCAGAAGTTTATAAAGCGTGGCTTCAAAACCCATCTTGCGCATGACCCCGCTCTCGCTCGGGACTCCCTCGGTGAACATTTGTAAAATGGGGTTTTTCCGGTGTGTGATGCATTTCACCAGAAGCACGCCGTTAACCATTTGCCCGCCCATGTATCCGGTGAATTCACCGAAGGGCCCCTCGGGTTCGAGATAATCGGTAGGGATCTCCCCTTCAATGACGATCTCCGCAGTTGCCGGTACCTCAAGATCCACGGTTTCGCCGCGCACCAATTGGATCGGCTCGCCGCCAATGCCCCCCGCCACGGCATACTCATTGCGGTCATAGCCGACCTTGGCCACGCTGGCCAAGCCGATGGCGGGACTGCACCCCAGCACAATGGCCGCCTGCAAAGGGATTTTTCTCTCGCGGCATTTGTGAAAGTGGATGCCGATATGCTGCGCCGGCGAAACGCTGACTCCGGTTTTATTCGGCCCCTTGATCATGCAGCGATAGGTGCCGACATTCGCAACGCCCGTGTCGGGATCTTTCGTCACGACGTAAGGGGCGGTAAGAAACGGCCCGCCGTCGAATCCTGGGTTGCTGATGGGCACGGGGAACCGGAGCAGCCCTCCATCAGGGCGCGAAATCTCTCTCCTCTTGAGAATGACATCCTTGACCGGTCCCTTCTTCACTAATCTTGGCGGGATCGGATGGCTCAAGGCTTGGTTCCAACGCTCCGCGACGCCGCCCGGTCCCTCTTTGTCCGAAAGTCCGAGCGCCATCTTGTAGATCTCGCGCGAAGCGCCGAGCACGCCGACTGCGACGCGGCAGTCGTAACTTTTCCCTTTGGGATCTGTCACGTTCTCAAACAGAAATGCTTTTCTCTGGTTGTCCGGCAGACCCTGATACTGCCACCTCACCAATGGCATCAACTCGCTGTTTTTCTCGATCCTCGCAGTGATGCGATGAAGATTCCCGGTCTCGTCCAAGAGAGCGATGAAGTCTCTAAGATCGCGAAAGTAGCGTTTGCTTTTTTGTCGAGTGATTCGTTTTATCATATCGATTCGGCTACCTTAATTTATTTGATCAGCAACATTGGGCTGGGACGGACGACCTTTTTCGCGTCCTCGATGGGAAACTCCTTCTCACAAAACGGACATTTGGCGGCGATCTTCATTCTCTCGAATTGGGGCGAAACGAGAAACTCCTCATCGCATCCCGGACAGACGACTCTCATCGAGCTAGCCATAAATCTCTCCTCTCATGCGTCGAGCGGAATCTTCGCCAATAAATCGCTGGCGACAAAGTCTTGAAGTTGAACTCTGTGCATCACCTCGTCCGGTACCTTGATTCTGATCTCGAAAGGCTCCGGCGGCGCCGGCATCGTCGCGTCGATGCCGCCCTTGGCCACGGTATAGGCGTGATAACTCAGATCGCCGGGACTGGCGGCATAGGCCGTGGGGTCGCGCGTGGTCGAGACCATGTTCGGGACGACTACCAGGTCCCGATCCCAGCGGCTACGCGTCGCTACGGCCCAGAGAACCTCGGCATCGTCGAAGATGTTGATATCTTCATCTACGACTACGACATGTTTGAGGCGGCGATCTACGGACAGGGCCGCGACGATGGCCTCTCTGCCCTGGCCCGCAGCGGTTTTTTTAATCTGCACGTATGCATGGAACCGACTGCAGCCGGAAGAAGGGAGATGGACATTTTTAACCGTCGGGACAGCCTGTTTCACTGCGCGGTAAATGGAACCCTCGAGCGGGATACCGCCCAAATGGTCTTGGTCGCGCCCGCCCAGGTGGATGTCGTGGTAGATGGCGTCGCGGCGGTAAGTGATCGCTTTCACCTCCATTACCGGCCTCAGAGTCTCCGGGGAGTAGTAGCGCGCGTAGTCCGCTCTAAGACCGTGACGCCCCCTCTCCTTTGGCGGAACGATGCCTTCGATGACGATCTCGGCGTCTGCAGGCACGAGAAATTTTTCTCCCCAGGTCTCCGAGGGAGTGACTCTTAGAGGCTCTCCTAAAGCGCCTCCAATAACCGAGTACTCATCGACATCGATAGGCACGCGGGTCAAGGCGCCCATGCAGGCAGCAGGGTGATGGCCGATCCAGGCGACGACGGGGAGGCCTTCTCCCGTGCTTTCGACTCGCTCGCGGTAGCGCTCCCAGTTGTGCGTTCCCTCGCCGAGGCCGACGGTCGCCTTTCTCGGCTCCAGTAACCGCAAAGTCTGATAGGCGCAGTTGTAAGTAGTTCCATCCTGGTTGTCTACCGTGGTCACGACCGAGCCCAGGATCGTGCGCCCTCCCTCCATGTGGTAAGGCAAGGGGACGGGAAAATCGAAGAGATTGACGTCTTTCCCCCTTTTCACCACTTGTTTGACCGGAGCTTTTTCTTTGGCCACGACGAGCGGCGTTTTCGTGTTCTGGCTTCTGAGGTCGTAGTCGAGGCCGACTCTTTCCACAGACGACTCCAGCGCCAGGGCGCAAAGATGGCGGCTGGCAAAGAGATTCGACAGCAGCGGAAAAGCGGATGGCTTGCCCGAAACGGTCGGCACCTTGTCGAAAATCACGATCGGGAATTTATGCGCTCGGTCGAGCTTTACCAGAACAGCCGAGATCTCGAATCGCAGATCTACCCGGCGTTTCACGCGGACCAGCTCTTCAGGACAGCGCCGCTTAACCTCTTCGAGAAATCGCCTTAGATCTTTTGCGTCTGTTCGCGTGCTCATGCTTCAATTCTTCTCTTTCTTCCTTCGCCCATGCCGAGCGAAAAGCAGTTATCCTCTTTGGTCGAGAGGCTCCAGCCGTAAAGTAATGCCGTTCTTTTCGAGCTCCTTGTAATACTCTTCTAGGATCGCGGGATCTTCTTTTTGGTAAGGAATCTTGAATGAAAGATCATACGGGTTTTTATCTTGAGCCGTTCTGGCCGGATCGTAGCGCCTGCCCCCGCCCTGCCTCAAGCCGCTGCCCCTGATTGCCAGCATCCTGTATTCTCCTTTGCCGGTATTGAAGTGCTGGTGGAACTCGTTGTGACGGGGCGCCACCACAGCGTAAGGTTTTGTCGGCACCCTGCGCCGCTGCTTCTCTTCGTCCGGCATGAAAAAAAGCTCGTACCCTTGGCCTTCGACAACGATCACATGGGCTCTGGCCTCGTGTCGATGAGCGGTTACGTAGGTCCCTTCAGAAACGCTCATGATGTGGATCCCGATGGAGGTGTTGGACATCGAGAGACGCATGATCGATGTCCGGTTCCCTCTTTCCGGATAGGGGTCCAAGGCAAACTTCCGGATGTCGGGAATAAAATTCGTCTCGTAAAGTCGGAGATTCCACTGCTTTCCCTTGTCGGAGAAAAACGCTTGCATGGAGTGGGTATAGCGGTCCCTGAAAACAAACGGGTTGTTAAAGACAAAATCGATATTGCCGTAAAGGTTGATGACATGAGCCATATTGGTGCCGAAGAGGAGGCGGCACGGCTCGTCTCCCGAGCTATTGAACTCCTGATGCCATGCATTAAGCGGTATGGCGAGAAGCGCTCCTTCTTCCCACTCGACCGTCGTGCGGGGCTCTCCTTCCTGCCATAGAGTCGTAGCCCCTCTCCCCTTCATGACATACATGACCGAGTCATACATGTGGCGCTCGGGCTTCAACTGGCTGCCGGGAGGAATCTCGACGATCTGCAGGTTGTAGAATTCTTGATCCCCCAGACGCGTGTATGCTGCTTTGCCGCCTCTCCTTTCCCAATCGCCGAGGGCCAGGCTGCCGAGATCTTCGAGTGCGCTGCCTTCATATAAAGGGACTCCCTCTTGCCGGACAAAATTCTGGTACAAACTCTTTACGTACCATTCGTCAAAGGTCGTTGGCGCCTTGGCCATTTGTCTTACCTCTCCTAGGTTTGAAGGTTCAGCGAAGCGGCGTTACGCCTTCCGCCTCCACTCGTTGAACGAAACTGTTGTCGACAAGATCAGATAGGTTTAGCTCCCGCAGCTTTGGGTTGCTCTCCGCCAGGTCCGAAAGGTTCGAGCGGAGATCCTCCACATTCGTGTAAGGGAAAAGAGACAGTGGATCAACATATAATAGGTAATTCAAGTCCAGCACCGAAGGGTCGTCGGTCCGCAGGTTGCGGCTAAAGACCCGCAGCACGCCGTCCCGGTTCTTCGGGTTTTTCGTCCAATGGCTCGCCTCAGTCAGAGCCCTGATGAACCTCAGGAGCACATCCCGGTTTCGATCCCGGAAGGTCCGAGTGGTAATGACGGAGCTTCCGATAATCCTAACGCCCATACTGATGGCGTCGGCTAGAACATGGTACGGGACTTTCGCTCGCTCAAATCGTTCTACCGTCGTCACCACGGCAGCGAGAATCCCCGAGTGGAAGGCCGCCACTCTCTGGGCGCCTCCTCCCGCCACCTGCATAAACTCAACGTCCTGTGGCTTGAGCCCCACCTTTTCCAGCATCCGCCGCGTCGCATAGTAGCTTGAACCACCAATACGGTCTATGCCGATTTTTTTTCCTTTAAGCTCTTCGGCTCTTTTAATCATGGGCTGAACAATCAATTTATACTGCGTCGGTTCGTTGCTCGCGATGATGACCAGATCAATCCCTCTAGCGGCTGCCTGAGCCGCAGTCTCGGGAGAGCCGGAAAACATCGGGAATTCCCCGGCGATGAGCGCGGGCACGCCCTGACTCGAGCTGGCAATAAAAATGAGTTCCGCATGGAATCCCTGGCGCGCGAAGAACCCCATTTCCTGGGCCGCCCAGAGCGAAATCCGATTGCCGGTCACGGAAGCGTAGGCGATTCTAAGCCGGTCAGCTTTTTGCGCCTCGCCGGCGAGCGCTTGGAAGCTATACGTAGGAAGAGTCTGGACGACCAGCCAAGCCAAAATCACAACGGCAAGCGTTCGGATATGCTGCATAGTTGGCGTCCCTCCAGCTCTGTGAGTAGTTCAACAGGCCGTTCAACACTCTGTTCAAATTTTGATGCCGGCTTTTTCCAATTTCTGTGCTATCCTTTCAGTCTCGCCGCGCACCGCCATTTCCGCTTCTTTTTCGTTCTCTTTGGACCAGCGGCCCAGACTGTAGCCGTACCACGGCATCTTTGGCGTAAGAGGCGGAAGTCCCAACTCATCCCAAATCTTTTTCGCCCTCTCCATGTATTCCTTTCCCGGCAACGCCACCGGCGGATAGGGCCACTTGCGCGTCGCGTCCATGAGGAGAGCGGAGCAACCCGAAGGCGAGGGGAAACGGGCCTCATCCACCGGAGAGCCGGGCGGCGCCGCGGAGGGATCGAGAGCGGCGTATTTGTGGGTGATGATGCGGCTGTCGCGATGGGGCTGCATGCGGAAGCTCAGCGCCCAGTTGACCGCATCCGCATCATCGGGATCGATATCTTCATCCACTACGACGACGACTTTTCCCAAGTTGGGGTCGAACGCCGAGGCCGCCATCAGCGCCTGCCAGGGTTGGGCCGGCGTCGTTTTCTTCATCTGGATCACGCAGTATTTCCAGCTCCCGCCCCATTCATGGAAAGACACTTTTTGCACTGCGGGGACATTGCAGTCGTGATGAAGCAATTTCCAAACCATCACCTCAAAGCCGATCTTGCGTATTAGGCTCGATTCACTGGGGATGCCTTCATTGAATACTTGAAGGATGGGGTCCCGTCGGTGAGTAATGCATTTAATATGGAAGACGCCGTTTAACATCTTCCCACCCATGTAGCCGGTATACTCTCCAAAAGGGCCTTCGGGCTCCTTGTAGTCCGTGCGTATTTCCCCCTCTAAAACAATCTCTGAATGCGCTGGAACTTCCAAATCCACTGTCTCACAGCGGACAAGCTCTATTGGACTCCCCCCTATTCCTCCAGCCACAGAGTACTCCTCTAGTCCATAAGGGATCTTCGTAACGCTGGTGAGACCAATGGCCGGAGATGCTCCCAGGACCACAGCCATCTCAAGAGGCCTACCCATTTCCTTCATCTTACTGAAATGGATGCCTATGTGTTGTGCCGGCGGACAGCTAATCCCTGTCTTTTTCCTTCCCTTAAGCATCATCCGGTACGTACCGATGTTCATCTTCCCAGTCTCAGGATCTCTGGTGACACAGAAAGGAGCTGTTAGATAAGGTCCGCCATCAAAACCTGGATTACTGATTGGGATCGGCAGCGATTCCAGTCCGCCACCGGATCTCTCCAGCGCTTTCCCCTTTAGGATAACCTCCTTGACGGGTCCCTTTTTCACTCGTCTGGGCGGGATTGGATGGGAAAGGGCATGGAGCCATTGCTCCTGAATCCGATCTGCAGGACAGTTTAATGCGAGGGCGTAAATCTCTCTGGATGCGCCGAGGAGCCCCGCTGCCACTGAGCCGGAATATTTCCTTCCCTCACCGTCGATTACATTTTCAAATAGAAATGCCTTCCTCTCTTCGGGCTTAAGACCGTGGTACTGCCAAATCACGAGAGGCATCAGATGGCAGTCTTTATGAATCGGCTGTCGGATACGTAGGAGATGCCCCTTTTCTTCCAAGCAACTCAGGTATTCGCGGAGATCCTTGTAGTAGCGCCTCATAGATTATTTCACCAACAAGATCGGGCTCGGGCGGACAATCCTCTTCGCCTCTTCGATGGCAAATTCTCTTTCGCAAAATGGGCATTTCGCGGCTATTTTAAGCCTTTCAAACTGAGGCGAGACCAAAAATTCCTGGTCACAACCGGGGCAGAAAACTCTCATAGAACTGGCCATGGGAAATCCCCTCTTCTACTTTAGGCGTCCGGGGGAATCTTAGCTGAGACCTCGCTTCCCAGAACTTCTTCAAGATTGACCTTGCGCATAACCTCTTCGGGAACCTTGATCCTTATCTCAAAGGGTTCAGGGGGCGCCGGCATGGTCGCATCGATGCCACCCTTTGCTACTGTGTAAGCGTGATAACTCAGATCTCCGGGGGCTGGCTGCATAAGCCGTCGGGTCGCGAGTGGTCGTTACCATGTTGGGCGCAACCACGAGATCTCGATCCCAGCGACTACGTGTAGCTATGGCCCAAAGGACTTCGGCATCATCAAAGATATTAATATCTTCGTCTACAACCACCACGTATTTAAGCCTGCGATCCACGGCCAGCGCGAGCAAAAAATCCCATCTCTTGTGCCGCCCAAAGTGAAATCCGGTTCCCGCTCACTGAAGCGTACCCGACTTTCAACCGATCGGCCCTGCGTGGCTCGGCTGCAAGGATCTGGGAACTGTGACTGGAAAAGGAAAACAGCCCCAGCAAAGCTAGGAGATAGATTAGCCGCTTGAGAGCCGTCATGCCTGTTCAATCCTTGAGAAGCTCCCGGGCCAGTTTTAGCGAAACATCGTTTCGCTGCTCTGTCGCTTTTGCTGTGAATTGCTCATAATACTGCACCCCTTCAATAATCCGATTCAGCGGATCCACGGTCTCCTTAGAGATGTCGACCCTGGCGCTGTTGTATCCCGACCTCTGCCATACCAGTTGCCCCTCCTTGGAGAGGAGCCAGTTGACATAGATTCTAGCGGCGTTCGGGTGCGGCGCACGATCCATATAATTTACTGTTCCCCAACCAGCAGAGAGATAATTCCCCTCGGCCAAATGCCCTATCTGAGCGACCGGGGCGCCCTTCTTGATAAATTCCGTTACATGGACATCACTGAGACCGATGCCGATTGGATACTTGTCTGTAGCGATCCATTCAACAGACTGCCGCAGGTCTCGGGAGAGAACCAACTGCTTGGCCAGACTCTCCACGAAGTCCTTACCCATCGTCTTGACGAAAAAGTGCCACCGCGCGCTGCCTGGCCCGGCAACGCGAGGATCAAACATTACAAGCTTTCCCCTCCATTTAGGCTGTAGCAGATCTCTGTAGGAATGCAGCTCTTTTGGACCAAAAAGTTGAGTATTATAGGCGAGCGCTGGGATCGGACTGATGCTGAAGACAAAAACAAATTTCCCTTCGGGATCACCGAAAGGGAACTTTCCCTGCCACCACGCCTTTTTGTCCTTTACCTCTGGAAGTACAAAGGCCGACTCCATCGGCTGCAGCACCTTGGCCTGATAAAGAGCTGTTGCTGCTGTTCCAACTCCTCCGATATGAACATCTATAGTAAAAAGACTCGCTTCCCGCTCCGCCTTTATCTTAGGCCAGCCTCTGGCGCCCGAATCCCCCTGAAAATCGACCTTGATCTGCGGAAAGCTCTTTTGGAATTCATCAACCAGGATATTTCTCGCCCAGGCCCCTGGAGGTCCCCAGACCGAGACTCTCCCCTCCTTCTTTGCTGCCTCAAGAACTTTTTCCCATTCCGCCTGCCAGGCTGGTTTCGAAGATTGTGCAATGGCGAAAGAGGCAATGATCAGTATATCCGTAGTCAAAACTGACAGAAGAAAAGCGAGCCTTCTCATCTTCGACCTCCAAGTATGACTCGATTAGCGCTTACTTATATGATTCCTGTTCTAGCGAGCTTACTTCGTGCTGGCCTCGTACTCAGGAGCATCTTCCAACTGTTCAAAACCCGAGCCCATATCCACTCCAAGCGCGTCGAAAAGGTTGGATTGGGCAGCAATCAAGAGGACGGTTCTGTTCGGGTCAGTATTAAAGTGCTGATATTCGACTCCGTTGGGCAATGTCGGAAGCACCAAAAAGTCCCCTTCCTCCCACTCATGCTTCACGCCGTTGAGCACCGTATAGCCTCGTCCCTCGATGATGTAATGGACCAAGCCTCCTTGGTGCTTCTGCTTACCCGTACGGCTCAGCGGAGGAATTTCCTGCACGAAAATCATCAGGGAGCGAATGGCACGGTCGGTTAGTGCTGGATGCAAGTACCATTTCATCTTGCCATGTCTGTTGATTTCCCACTGAAGGTTTTTTCCCTTAACAATCTTCACAGCTTTGGAAATGCGCTGACGCCATTCGTCGCGCATGCGAAACAATTCGTCGTAGAGATTTTCAGGCATAACAGATCTCCTTGCTCTTGGTCATTCCTTGAGTCTTCTCTTTCCGCTCCAAACTGGGGCATCTTCGTTTTGGTGGAATAGATTCCCCAAAGCTTCCTCAAAGTGAGAGTAATAGAAAGCTATCCACCGCGTCGGTTTATCAGGTTCTGCATTAAAGTGTTGGTGTTCGACGCCTCCAGGTTTAATGGGCAAAAGAATAAGATCTCCTTTCTCCCAATCGACTCGTTGACCATCTATGACCGTATATCCCTTTCCATCAAGCACGTAGATCGCTAGACCCCCTTGATGCGTGTGCTTGCCGGAGTGGGTCCGAACATCGTGGATAAAAACATCGAAAGGGCAAGGGACCATGTCGGTTTGAGAGCGCGTGACAAAAAATTTAAGGCGCCCTTGCCTCGTGTTCATCCAAGGACGCTCTTTTCCACGAATGACGATCTCGCCTTCGACTGCCCTCCGAGTCAGTTCTTCAATCCGTCTAAGTTGAGCTTCGTACGGATTATCCTCCAGCATCCCTGCTTGTCTGCTTGGGTCAATTTCTTTTTCCATCTATTTTCCTCCTGGGGTTGAGAGTCCAAAGCAACTTACTCTGCGTGATAGTTGACGTAAGGCACTTCGGGGGCGACCCCTCTAGCCTTCAATTCTGCCATGTAGTCGCTTCTTATCTGTGGATCCTCATCCTCATACTCAATAAGCGTCCCACCTTCTCTTGTGCTGACACGAACGCCAGCCCTGTTTAACGCTACGACGATACCCAAGGGGTATTTGCCGGAATAATCGGTGTAACGAAACGCTAACTGGCGCGCCGGCTCTTTGCCTGTATTGAAGTGCTGATGAAACCATCCAGTGGGAGGACTAAAGACACTTCCTTCCCTCCAATCCACCCTTACCACCAGATCTCTCTTTCCGCTTTGGTAGGGTCTGATTCCGGCCTCCTGAGGCCACATTAACGTGTATCCCCGTGACCGCAAGATCAGTAGAATCGCCCCTCCTTGGTGATGATGAGCTTTGTGATAGCGGCCTACCAGCCACTCGGCGATATGCCCTATAAGCGTGCTGCCTGCCACCTCAAAAGCTGTGATGCGAACCCCTGCGCCTTTACGGTCGGCAGCGTTAATTGCAGCAGTCTGAACATCCGGGATTAGATTGGTTTCCCATGACCAGAATCCTTTCTCTTCGTTCCTCTCGGGATTGGGCACGTAGTAATCAGGGCGACCGTCAAACCTTCGCTTAAAGTTGTAATCACAACCGAAAATAAAATCGGTATCGTGAAGAAGATCCATCATGAGCGGCGCGCTTGTCGCAGCTAAGTAAAGAACCGGCTCTTTGCTCCCATTGTCTAAACGGTGCCAACTGTTGAGCGGAATCGCGAAAAGGCTCCCTGCTTGCCACTCAAAACGGACTTTGTCCTTCTTCTGACCGGACCAAACCTCCGTCGAACCGAAGCCCTGAAGAATATAGATCAGCTCTTCGTAGAGGTGCTTTTCAGGGTTCAAAACTTTCCCAGGTGAGATCCCCCCGACGTACATCCCAGTAAACCCTTCCATCCCTCTAAGTTGAATGAAGGCCCCATTCCCTCCTGTCCGGGGCCAGGGTTTGAGAGAGATTGCCCTTACATCTTCCACCCTGTACCCCTCCACAATCGGAATCCCCTCTTGCCTCATCCAACTCTCGTAGGTTGTCTCTCGCTTCATCTCTTTCCTACCCCGGTGCCACCTTACCTGCTGGAAAAATATTCTCCCCTTGTTACCGCTTCGGCTAACTCATCATCCTCAGCTGTCCACAGACCCAATGGGTATCCATACCAGGGGGTTCTGAGTTTCAGTTCTGGTAAGCCTTCCCTTTGCCAGATCTCAAGCGCTCGCTCCATAAAAAATTGCTTTGGTAGACCAACAGGCGGGTAAGGTCCTTTACGCGTCGCATCTATAAGAATTCCAGAGCATCCGATTGGTGGCGGAAAACTGCGGTCTTCGGGTTTGATCATCAGTGAATAAGCCGAAGGGTCAAGCAGCGGTACGCGACCGGTGATGACCCGCACGTCTCGATGAGGCTGCATGGCAAAGCTCATGGCCCACATGACCATGTCCGGATCTTTCGGATCGATATCCTCATCCACCACGATGATCACTTTGTTCGCTGAAGTCATGCCCGAAGCCGCCTGCAATGCTTGCCAAGGCTTACTTGGATGACTTTTGCGCAGTCGGATGACCCACCAGTTCCAGCCGCCACCCATCTCTGGACAGCAGACTTCCAGCACCTCTGGCAGGTTGCAGTTATACTTAAGGAAGTTGTAAAGCATCATCTCACGGCATGTCCGCGAAATGCCGTTGGACTCGCTGGGAGGTAAGCCAACTAAAATCGCTGTAAATAGCGCGTCTCGTCTATGGGTAATGGCCTTAACCTTCATGACTGGCCAGCGATCTCTCTCCATCATCACGTAGCCTGGATAGTCGCTGAAGGGCATTTCTTGCTCCATAGCCTCAGTGGAGATCTCTCCTTCGATGACAATCTCGGCTTCAGCAGGGACCTCCAACGGAATAGTTTTACATGGCACGAGTTCAACAGGCCGACCTCTCAATCCGCCGGCAACGCCTAGCTCGTCCACGCCATAGGGGACATTAGCAGCCGCCACATAGGCAATGTCAGGGAGTGTTCCTAACACAATGGCAACGGGTAGGCATTTACCGCGACGCCGGGCACTGGCGTAGTGGTAAAGCATGGCATGATGGGTTGGAGCAATCGTTGCAAGCAAGCGATCCCGAGCCAGAAAGTGGCCACTATACATCCCCACATTCCTGATGTCGCTCTCCGGGTCCCTCGTAATAAAAGGGGCGGTGACTCGAACCCCGCCGCTAAAGCCAGGCTCCTCCACGGGAGCGGGCAACTCAGTGATGCCAAATCTTTCTAGCTCCCCCCCGCTGTGAACTTCTTCCTGCACCGAGCCGCGCTCTACTATCACAGGCTCAATCAGGTGCGCCAAGGCAAAGCGCCACTTCTCATAGATTTCCTCCGGTTCCTTACAGCCCATGCCTAAAGCTAAAACCTTTCTGGAAGAGCCGTACATCCCTGTTACAACCTTCATATCATAGCGACGACCTGTGGCATCGGTGACGTTTTCGTAGAGAAAGGCCTGCCGCGCTTCATCCGAGAGACCACGATATTGTAGCCTCATGAGTGGCATTAGTTCAGTGTCTTTGTTTACCGGGCGCTTCCAACGGTAAAGCTTTCCGCGTTGCTCCAACTCCCAGAGGAATTCGCGTAGATCGCTATAGTAATCTCCTCTCATCAGACTCGCCTCAAAAACGTCACCAAAGAATCGCTCCTACCTAATTCAGCAGTTTATGTGCCACTTTCAATGCCGGCTCGCGCACCTTTTCGAGCTTTTCTTCGGACTGATTTTCCCACTCCATGTACTGCCGCAGCGTCAGCTTGTCCTTTGCAGCCACCGCCCCAAACTCTTTAAGCCACTGAGTGTCCACATCTAAGCGGCGGGTACCCTGGCCCAGCGCCTTACCGACAACCTCCTGGCCTTCTTTGCTCAAGAGCCAATTGACAAAAACTTTAGTGGCGTTGGGGTGAGGCGGGTTCTTGATAATCGTAAGATTGCCGCTGCCGCCTGTTCCATAGGTTCCTTCTCTGGGCGTGGGAAGAGGCTTAATTGGAAGACTTGCCTTAAGGAACGCGAGATAAGAATAATAAGTGAGTCCTATGACCATAGCGAGCTTTCCTTTAGCCAGGTTTTCAGCTAATACCCTCTGGTCGCGGCCAATCGAAAGATTCTGCCCGACCAATTTTTTTAAGTACTCCTCTCCTCTTACCATCCAGAGGAAAGACCAAGTCGAATCGCCAGCCCCTGGCGTCCGAGGATCCAAAAAACCTATTCCTCCATGCCACTTAGGGTTAAGGAGGTCGTCATAAGAACGGACCTCTTCGGGCTGCACCAGGTTTGTGTTGTACCATATGCTATCTGTCAGGTAGGCGAGAAAGGAGTAAATATAGCGCTCGCCCTTATCGACCCACATATGGCCGCCCCACCAGTTTTTGGCTTCTTTCACCTCAGGTAGGACTAGCCACGGCTCGATGGGCTCCAAGATACCTTCAGCCAAGAGACCCGTGACCGCAGACGATGATCCGCCAATATGGATATCAAAATGGCGAACATTGGCTTTATGCTCCTCTGCGATTCTTCTTACAACTGCTGCACCCCGGCCGGTAGTGAGTTCTAAATCAATTCCGAATCGCTGCTTAAAGACCCTCTCAACTTCTTTCCTCAGCTCAGCACTGGAAGGAATAGAGACAACGACATTTCCTTCCTTCTTGGCTCCTTCAAGAACTCTGTCCCATTCAGCCTGCCATCCTGGTTTGGACGCCTGGGCGAAAGCGCACAGCGGAAGCAACGCCACTATGAGGAACGGCGCGATAAGCAAGGAAAATAAATTTCGCATCAGGGCTCTACCTTTTCAGCTTCCCGTTGGCGGCAAAGTATTCTCCTCTTGCTACCGCCTCTGCCAGCTCGTCATCCTCTGCGCTCCACAACCCCAATGGATACCCGTACCAGGGGGTCTTGAGGGTAACCAGGTGGCAGTCCCTCCTGTTTCCAGATTTCCAGCGCCTGCTCCATAAAACGCCGCTTGGGCAGCCCCACGGGAGGATAGGGTCCTTTGCGTGTCGCGTCGATCAGGATTCCGGAACAGCCTGCGGGCGGCGGGTAGCTGCGCACTTCAGGTTTGCTGATCAATGAATAGGCCGAAGGGTCGAGCAGCGGCACCCGTCCAGTGATGATGCGCGTGTCCCGATGAGGCTGCATGGCGAAGCTCAGCGCCCACATCACCATGTCCGGATCTTTCGGATCGATATCCTCATCGACCACGATGATCACTTTGTTTGCCGGATCCCTGCCCGAGGCGGCCTGGAGCGCCTGCCAGGGCTTGCTCGGGTGGCTATTGCGCATGCGGATCACCCACCAGTTCCAACCTCCGTCCATCTCGGGGCAGCAAACCTCCAACACCTCCGGCAGATTGCAGCTATATTTGAGAAAGCTGTAGAGAATCATCTCCCTACAGGTACGTGACATGCCGTTGGACTCGCTCGGCGGCAGACCAACCAATATCGCCGTTAACATCGCATTGTGCCGGTGGGTGATCGCCGTAACCTTCACCACCGGCCGGCGATGCCGCTCCACCATCAGGTAGCCGGGAAAGTCGCTGAAGGGTTGTTCCTTCTCCAGTTCTTCAGTGGAAATTTCCCCTTCAATCACAATTTCAGCCTCAGCGGGGACTTCAAGTGGCACGGTTTTGCGGCGCACAAGCTCCACGGGTTTCCCTCTTATTCCGCCGGCGACAGCAAGCTCGTCCAAGCCATAGGGGAGATTGGCCGCCGCGACATAATTGATGTCGGGAAGCGTCCCCAGAACGATCGCCACGGGAAGTGACTCGTCCCGGCGCTTCGCGCTTGGATAGTGATAGAGCATGGTGTGATGCGACGGACCGATGCCGGCCAGTAAACGATTCGGCGGCCGAAAATGGCCGCTGTACATTTCCACATTGCGGACGCCGGTCTCGGAATCTCGCGTAATGAAAGGCCCGGTCACACGGGTATCGCCGCTGAATCCCGGCTCCTCGACCGGAGCCGGAATCATCGACAACCCCACCTTTTCGAGTTCCGCGCCCGTGTGAACCTCCTCGTGAACAGGACCATTCTGAACCATCACCGGTTCGATCGGCTTATCCACCGCATGGCGCCAGCGCTCGTAAATCTCTGCCGGATCTTGAGAGCCCATGCCGAGGGTCACGATCTTCCGTGAAGCTGCGTAGACGCCGGTAAGAACTTTGATCCCGTAACGCCGCCCCTGGCCGTCGGTTACGTTCTCATAAAGGAATGCCTGGCGCTCCGCGTCCGAGCGGCCGCGATACTGCAAGCGCATGAGCGGCATCAGCTCGCTATCTTTATTGACGGGCCGCTGCCAGCGGTAAAGCAGGCCGTCCCTTTGCAGAACTTTGATGAAGTCGCGCAGATCGTCGTGGTAGTCGGGCATGGGCTTGTTCCTCTCAATCCAGAAGCTTACGGGCGAATTCCGCCGCCGGCTCGCGCACCTTGATGACCTTGTCCTCAGACTGATTCTCCAGCTTGGGGTATTGATCCGGCGTCAATATGTCTTTAGCCGCAATGACGCCGAACTCTTTCAACCATTGAGTATCGACATCGAGACGACGGGTGCCTTGTCCCATCGCTTTGGAGAATACCTCCTGCCCTTCTTTGCCCAGAAACCAATTGACGAACACTTTCGTCGCGTTCGGATGAGGGGCATCCTTGATAATAGTCAAGTGGCCGCTGCCGCCGCTGACGTAAACTCCCTCTTTAGGCGTGGGCAGGGCTTTGACTGGAAGTCCGGATTTGATGAAGGGAAAAAAAGAATAATAGCTAAGACCGATAGTCATGGAAACCTTTCCCTTAGCTAGATTCTCAGCCAGAACCCGCTGATCCCGACTAATGAGCATTTTTTGTCCCACCAGCTTCTTTAAGTATTCCTCCCCTTTGAGCTGCCACAAGTAAGACCACATTGAGGCACCAGAGCCCGGGGTCCGAGGGTCTAGGTAACCGATCCTGCTCTTCCATTTGGGATCCAGCAGATCGTTAAAGGACTGGACCTCCTCGGGCTTCATCAGGTTGGTGTTATACCAAATGTTCTGTGTCTGATCGGCTATAGAGGAGTAAATGTAGCGCTTTGCATTATCCGCCCAAATATGTCCGCCCCACCAGTTCTTAGGCTCCTTGACTGCTGGGAGAATCATCCAGGACTCGACTGGGTCCAAGATACCCTCCGGTAATAGACCAGTCACAATAGATTCGCTGCCCCCAAGATGCAGATCAAAGTATTGAATACCAGATCGGGACTCTTCTAGAATTTTTCTGACAATCGTCGCAGCTCTTGCCGCTACTGATTCGACCCCTATACCAAAACGCTTCAAAAAGGTCTCCTCTATTCCTTTTCTCAGTTCAGCGCTGGCGGGGATAGAGACAACCACCTTCCCTTCCTTCTTGGCCGCGTGGAGGACCTTCTTCCAGTCCGTCTGCGAGGCAGTCTCGGAAGACTGAGCGAAGGCTAAGGACGGCAGTAGTAAAAGAGCAAGCGCTATAGCTAGAGCGAATCCATTAACTGCTCGCATCATGCATGACCTGCAGATTCCAAGTAAGACTAGGGCCTCCTCAGGTGACGGCAAGTTCTCGCTGGAGAAGGAGAAAGTTGCAAAAATTTACCACCTGCACGACCAAACCGCATAGGTTGAAAAACCATCTACGTCTTGACTATTTATATGTAGAAGATTTATATGTCAAGCATTCCAGCAAACAGCGGTGAAATAGGATCCTCGTCGATTTCGTTGATCGATATAGAGATAACGGAGGTTAGCGATGACAGTTATAGATGCTGATGGGCATGTGGAAGAGTCTCCTGAGATGTTTAGCCTTCTTGAGAAGGAGTATTACGGCAGAAGACCTCTTGCATTAGGATTTGATCGGGATACGGTCTACGGAGAATACAACGCGGTCTGGTTCATCAACGGTAAGATTTATCCCAAACTCACAGGCAAGGGGGGAGTCCGCTTTGTGACTCCTACTATAATGGAGCGCGCAAAGCGAAAGCCTGTTTCTGTACCGGCTCAAGAGTTGACAGACGTAGAGGCTAGGCTGAGAGATCTAGACAAGGTCGGTATAGACAAGCAAGTCGTCTATCCAACCTTATTCTTAACTACCACTGCAGATGATATCGAACTTGAGGCAGCACTGCTCCGGGCCTACAACAATTTCCTGGCCGAGGCATCTATTAAGTCGCACGGTAGGCTAAGATTTGCTGCACTGGTACCGATCAGGGACATTGACGAATCAATAAAGGAAGTCGCCAGGGCCAAAGGTCTGGGGGCAGTATCGGTGATGCTTCTGGGTGTTGCTTGGGATAAGAGCTTGGGTGATAAGCAACTCTATCCCTTCTATGAGGAAGCATCTAGCCTGGACATTCCCATATGCATCCACTTCGGTTGGGGCTGCCCGGCTATCACAGATGCCTTTACCTCGGCTGAAAACTTCAACAGTGCAGTCCTGCCGGTCCTAATGGGTTTCTACAGCATCATGGCATCGGGCATACTTGAGACCTTCCCCCGCCTGCGGTTTGCTTTTTTGGAGACCGGCTCCCAGTGGGTACCCTACGTTATTCATCAGTTAAGGAGGGGCAGGAGGGTAAGCAGAGATCCGGCTGAATACTTTAGGGAGGGTAGGGTTTACGTGGCTTGCGAGGCCGATGAAGACATCAACCATGTAGTCTCGTATATAGGGGAGGATTCGTTGGTTGTGGCCTCGGACTATCCCCACGGCGACCCATCTCACGAGGACAATATGGAGCAAGCCATAATGCGGCGGGAGGATCTCTCGTTGAAGTTGAGGGAGAAGATTCTTTCCGACAATCCTCAGAGATTATATCGACTGTAAGTTTTGGCGAGGTAGACCGTACGGGTAAAAGGAAGGAAAAAACTGCATGTCCACTCGACAGCGACTTCTGTTGTGGTATCTGGCAATAGTATTAAATCTTACCCTTGGATTATTTGCTCTCCTCGGGATAGGCGATCTTAGCGCTGGGGAAGCGACGCCATCTTGGCGGTTGGAATGGGAAAAAACATTAGAAGCAGCCAAAAAAGATGGCAAGGTCGTGGCTGGTATCCCGGCCAGTGCAGAGCTGAGGAAGATGATCGAAGAGGTATTTAAATCGCGGTTTCCGGGAATTGAATTGGAGCCTTTTCCCGGCAGAGGCCCGGCGAACGTAAATAGAATCCTTACCGAGCACAAGGCCGGTGTCCGCTACTTCGATCTCCTAATCAGCGGGACATTCACCCCTTTCGCCTTACTGAAAGCAGGTCTTATAGAACCTCTAGAGCCTTTTATCTTTCTGCCTGAGGTTAGAGATCCCAAGAACTGGTATGGTGGCCATATATGGCTCGACAATACTAAACGCTTTATCTATTCCTTTCAGGCCTATCAGTCAGAAAATATATGGTATAACGCTAGCCTGATGAATCCGGATGGAGTTCGTTCCTACGACGACCTTCTCAATCCAAAGTGGAAAGGGAAAATAGGCTATCTTGATCCCAGGACTCCAGGTTCGGGCACGGCGACCTGGGCCTTTCTATGGAAGCAAAAGGGAGAAGAGTTTTTACGGAAGCTAGCCGAGCAAGATCTCCTCCTGAGCCGAGACCAAAGGCAGCTGGCCGACAGCCTGGCAAAGGGCAAGCTAGTTTTGACCGTCGGGCTTACCTATTATAGCTTTCTTCCCTACATCAAGCTGGGCCTTCCGATTAAACCGCTTCCAGAACCCAAAGAGGGCAATTATAGTTCCAACGGAAGCGGTGCCCTGTCGATTATCAAGAATTCGCCGCACCCCAATGCAACGAAGCTCTTCATTAACTGGCTGCTGAGTAAGGAGGGGCAGGAGATCTATGGCAAGGCTATGGGACAAGCAACACGGCGGCTTGACGTTGATACAAAATGGTTGACCCAGTTTGGTGTCAAAGCAGCTAAAGATTTTCTGACGCTAGAGGAAAATAACAGGTTAGAAAACTACAGCGAAGATACTGTCACTGAGACATGGAGCAGGGCGACAAAATTTGCCCACCAGATTTTAAAGTAGCGAAGATTGATCGAATAGGGAGTTGTGGTGATGGAGTAAGCAAACAAGGGTAAAGCTTATGTTGTGGATGATGGCCGACATTTTCTATAGTCTGGATGAGATTAGGAAGAATGCAATTTCTACGGAGGTGTCAGTATGTCAAAAAATTACGTCGATTCTGACGGTCATGTTATGGAAAATGAGCGCGAGTTGAATGATTTCATCGAAGAACCCTTTAAGGGCATAGGATATGTAACCTCAAGACGAATGCTACCCAGCCTGGATAGGTTCCACACTGCGAGGATCGAGGGTCGAAAGAAAGGCACTTTTGACCGAACTGTTGGTCCTGAAAAATGGCTCGAGTTTCTCAACAAGACAGGTCTGGAATACACGGTTTTGTATCCTACTGAGGGGCTGGCTTACGGCCAGGTCGTCTTTCCCGAGTGGGCAGTGGCCTATGCCCGGGCCTATAACAATTGGCTTTATCAGAAATACTTAAAAGTCAGTCCCCGTTTCAAAGGAATCGCCTTGATCCCGATGCAGGATGTTCCCAGCGCTGTCATTGAGTTGAGAAGGGCTGTCAAAGAACTGGGGATGGTTAGTGCTATGATTCCATCCAATGGTCTAAACAGACACATTAGTTCAAAAGAATTCTGGCCCATCTATGAGGAGGCGGAGAGGCTGGACTGTGGCCTTGCTGTCCATGGGGGAAGTTACAGCAATTTAGGTTTTAACACCTATACGGTTTTTCCTGCGACACGTGCCCTTGGTATGCCTTTTCCTCTTGCGATTGCGATGACAGGCATGATTGTGGAGGGTGTTTTCGATGCCTTTCCTAAATTAAGGGTTGGCTTTCTGGAAGGTGGGACAAGCTGGATCCCTCTGGTCATCGACAGGCTAGAAAGGGAGTTGGAGTACGGAGGGCTTCGCATCAAAAGGGCACCAGCTGATTATTTTCGCGACGGTAGGGTATTTGTAGGTTGCGAAGGGAACGAGAAAGCGTTGGCTTATTCCATTGAACGGGTGGGGCATGAGCCTTTTATGTTCGCGTCGGATTTCCCGCATGAGATTACGATGGATAACTGCATGGAGGAGATTAACGAAATCCTGGAGAGGAAGGACCTGAAAGAAGAACATAAAATAGGGATACTAGGTGATAATGCTAGAAGATTTTATAAAATTTAATTGGGAATCATTACTGAGCGGAGTTACCAATGCTCTTTCGCAGGAGAGAGCCACCTATCAGGTCATATTCCAAAGGGCCAGGCAGACTTATGGCAGAAGTTAGGCAATGGGGACGGCAGCTCACTCGACCAGTGTGCTACCTTCTGCTTCCGAGCATGCTGATTTGCGTGTCTTTAGTTTTGGTTCATTCGCACTCCTTGGGGCACAGTGTGGGAGAGCCGAAGTTAGAGAAACTGCCGATCTGGACGCGGTGTTGCCAGGAAAGAGATTGCGTTCCCCAACAGATGAAGATCATCGGCAAGGAAAAACCCAAGAAGGTCTGGGTGGCTATCGAGGGGGTTCAGACTTCGGTCGACAAGGAGAAGTTCTCGCCCGTTCCTTCTGACCGCACCTGGGTTTGTTATATCACCCCAAACGGAGTCGCCAGCAACGAGAACATCCGGTGCATTCTCCATCCCCAGGAGAGTGGAACAATGTAGGTACCTCCAGTAGAATAACCTGAGGCTGCTTAGATAGCTCTAGTCGCTGTTCTTCTCTAACTTACAAGATAGAGCCTTATAGAGTTGAAGAAGGTTTCAATAATGCCCAAGAACCTTTTCGAGGGCCTTCTTCGTCCGCTCTCCCACAGGTGTACGGTGGCCGGATCAATACCCAGCTGCCGGGCCAAGGCCAGTCCGATGCCGACGCCCAGCGCGCAGCCCATCATGCCGAGCAGGAGATTTCCCTCGTGGTCGGAAAGGTGGTTCCATTCGATCCTCTGGCCGCTCTGAGAAGTTACGACCAAATGGTCCGTCATCAGGGGAGCGATGAGCTGCAGGCATTCGTAGCGGGTCATATCGTGAAGTCCCCCGCGAACAGGAGCGCCGCCGGCGACCTGCGGGCGTTCATGGCGCGCACGGCGGTTTTGATCCCGGTTTCGAGCTGGTCGCCGCGTTCGATCAGCTCGTGCGGGATCGCCAAGGCATCGAGAACCGGGCCCGCGTGGTCGCCGATAGTGGAATAGAGGAAGCTGTTCCTCTGATCGGCAAAGCCCCCTAGAAAACCGACAACCAATAGAAGCGGCACGCCCAACTGCTTCCCGACGGTCACGAGCGAGTAGCAGGAGACGTAGAGCCCGGTGCTCTCTATGTAACACGCCGCCTGCTTCCCTCCCAAGACGGCACCGGCCGCGATTGTCACCGCCTCGGCCTCGCTGGCGACCGGCGCGAGCTGAAAAGAGGGAGCTTCTCTCATCAGGGGAAGGATCTGGCTCAGCCTGGTTTCCGGCAGGTAGGTGACGAAGTTGATCCCCGCCTCCTTCAATCCGCGCACAATCCTCTCGGCAAGATGTTGCTCCATATGTTTATTGGCTGACGCCAGTATGCAGCATGCAGTCGGCAGTTGGCAGGATAAGACCTGGACTTTTCTTCACTGCTTACTGCCTACTGTTTACCCCTGCGGGAGCAGCCCTGCGTTTTTTAATTCCTGAAATAGCTCCTCACGCGCCTCTTGGGGCATCGGTTTTGTGTCCCATTTGGGAAAGCGCTTGATAGCAAAGCCTCTTATGCGGAAAGCTTCACCGAGGGCACTTCTTCCATAGCGGCGAATCGCGCTGGCAACCAGCCTCGCCGCGATATTCACGCGCTGCTGCAACCCGACGGCCTTTTCGTACTGTTTTTCCTCGAGGGCGCGCCACAGGCTAACGCAGAGTTCCGGGAGAAAGCTCGTAGGAGGATTGATCATGCCCGCCAGGCCGAACGGGACCAATCCAAAGAGGTCCGCGTTTCCCGTGAAGACGGAGACGTCCGGCGGGAACAACCTCACGTATTCCAGCAGGGCTCCCTGACCATAGGCGACTTTGATGCCGCGGATGGAGGGAATGGCCTCTTTCATTCGTTTGGCAAATTCCGGGGGAATGGAAATACCCGAGTACTTCGGATTCTCATAAATATAGATCGGCAGCTTAACCGCTTCTGCCACAGACTGGTAATGCGAAACGATCTCGTACTCTGTATGGTCCGAATAATAATACGGCGGGACGATAGCAACAGCCGAAGCACCTTTCTCTGCAGCATGCACGGCGAGTTCTACAGTGCTCTCCGCATCCGCCGTACCCACATGAATCACGACAGGAACTTGCGAACGCGCTTCGTTGATGGCAATCTCAGCTGCTCTTTTTCTCTCCGGTACGGACATGACTGGCCCCTGTCCTGATGACCCTAAGACAAAGATGCCTTGGACCGACGCTGCAACATAAAAGTCCACCAACTTCCTTAGCATCGCCTCATCGACCCATCCTTTTTCATCGAAAGGAGTAATAACCGGAACCAAGATTCCTTTTATCATAGGACCCTCCTATCCATCCGCGCAGAGCTTTTCAACCTTAAACCGGCTCACGGTGCTACCTCGGTTTGCTCACGGCGCCATTTTTCCGCATGCCGGTAAACGAGTCGAAATAGATGATCTCTTCTTCCTGTTTCTTAGGAAGGACTCCCTTGGGACGGCCGCCGCTTAGAGCGATCGTTATAGCCTCGCGGATTATCCGTCGAAACATGATGACGCCGCGATCGGAAGTTGCCAGGTGCTCCTCCCGCTCTCCGAGAAGACCCTGCGTCGACTGGCTCATGATGTCTTCCTGTCGGACGTTCCCCTTGAAAGGCATGTACTTGCGATGGTCGTATTCCTTTACTTCCTGCATGGGGATCTCCGTCGCGCGCATTTGCTGCAGTTTTTCGAAGAAGTTCGGGTCCGAACCCGTGTAATAATTGACGGTAAAGATCATGAAATGCTCGTCATCATTCGGCGTGAGAAAAAGCGCATGCTCGCATTGCGAGCCCTCGGTCATCAGCTTGACGGCATCCACCCGCGCATGGACAAATTCTGTATCCCCTACCTGGATGATGCTGGGAAGCGCTAGGCTCATCGTATCCACGAACTCGGTGCCCGCGGTCAGTCCAGGCTTCGTCATCACCACCTTCATACCGTAGTGCGTCTCGACGTAATCGAACGAAGGCATGTCGGAGTAACTGAAAAACTGGTTCCCCCACGATTGTTCCCCGTAACCGGTATGGCGGTGGAGAATACAGATATGGCTTGGGTCGGCGGAATTTTCATAGAAGTTGAACCAGTTGTAATCGTAATAGCGGACTGACTCGGTCTGTCTCTGCCCTCCGCGATCGATTAAACACGCATAGCGGGGGAGCGGGGGTGGATCATTCGGATTGGGACCTAGATAGGCGAAGACGAGTCCTCCCTGCTCCCTCACAGGATAGGAGAGATGCCTGACCTTCTGATGAAAAACACTGTCCTTCGGCTCTGCCGGCTGCTCCAGACACCGCCCCGACACGTCAAACAGCCACCCGTGATACGCACAGCGTATCCCCCTCTCCTCGATGTCCCCATACTCCAGCGACGCGCCCCGGTGCGGGCAGTGTAAACCCAGCATCCCCAACTGGCTTTTGCGGTCGCGAAAAAGCACCATCTCCTCACCGAGCACCTTCACTGCTTTCGGAATGTCGTGGAGATCCGCCACTGTGCTGACCACCAGCCAGTACTTGCGAAACCACTCACCAGCCGGCGTCCCTGGACCAACGTGAGCGAGGTCGGCAAAGGTGATTTTATTCGCTTTTCTTGTCATGGCTTCTTTCGAAAAGAAGTTCACCTGAATTTACTAGACTCATCGCAGGTAGTTTTCCCATACGTGTTTGGCCTCGAATCCTAAAAGCTCCTGCGCCCTGGTGGAATTAACGCCGCTCCAGTTTCCATTGAGGTCCTGCTTGGCTTTCTTCACACCCGGAAGATAGAGGCGCATGAGCTCGTCGGTCGCTTGTCTCATCGTGCTTGTCGGCGCGGCGACCAAAAGAATCTCATGCGCGCGCACCGCCGCCTCGAGTGCCAGCCGGCAGGCACAGGCGGCATCTCGCGCGTCGATGTAGCTCCAGAAGCGGCCCAGTCTTACGTTGGGATCTTGCCACCTCTCGGCGAAGCCCTGATAGCTCAGATCGAAATTGATTCCGGGAAAGCGCAGGCTGCAAATGCTGATCTCGTTAACTTCGGCGAAGGAGCCGACGATATTTTCGCCGACGAGCTTGGAGAGGCCGTAGGGGTCCTGAGGCCTGCAGGGGTGCTTTTCGTCCAGCGGGAGATGTTCGGGGAGCCAGGGTCGCCGCGCGTAGAGAAATCCGAAAGCCGCGGTGCTCGAAGCGATGACGACCTTCCGCACCTTAAGCGCCGCTGCCGCGTGAAGCACGTTATACGTCGCCGTCACGTTGTTGCCGAAAGTCTCCGAATCGGGCGCGAGGTCTGGCGCCTGATAGCCGGCCAGGTGAATCATTCCATCAGTGCCCCTTACCGCCTGGTAAATATCGCCGGCTCGCGTGAGGTCGGCAATCCACGACGGACAGAGTTTCGTTTGGGGAACGACCCGATCCAGGCTCATAACCTCGTGGCCATGATCCTGCAGCTCCCGGATGACGTGCTGCCCCAGGCGTCCACTTCCACCCGTGACAACGATTTTCATGTTGGACATGACCTGCCCCACCTACTGGCCCAGTTGAGATGAGAGTTCCTGCGGGGTGCTTAGCTCCCTTTGGTCTTCCCCGATGAACTCCTCTGGGCCCAGTTTCCGAAGGCGATGGGATCTAGTGGACACCCAACTCTTTATTGACCTCTCTTTGCAGTGAAAAATCAAACACTCTGGATGGCGTTGCCGGCTCCTTCAGTCCGAGGATTTGAGCATCGACCCTTAAATGCTCCTCCATTTCGTTTTCCGTGGCGATGCCATCGCGACTGAACGTTGGTCGCGTAAGGCGGTAAGTGCCGATGGCGGCTGGCAGATCGACTTTAAAGGTCTTAGCAATAATCTCCGCGGATTCCTTCTCGTTTTCGAGAAAAAAGCGATTCGCCTTCGCCATCGCGCGCAGGGTGCGTTTCATGAGAGTCCGCTTTTCTCTCAACACTCTCTCCGACACCGTCAGGCCTGCCTGCAAGGTGTAGTACTGATCGCTCGTGGTAGCCAAGAGATTCATCTTGTATTTATCTCGCGCCACAATGACCGTGGGAGGGGAGAAGACTCCGATCTGAATGGACCCGGCCGCCAACGCCTGAAGCTGTGTGGGGATGTCGCCCACGATGGTGACGGTGACTTCTTTTTCGGGATCCAGCCCGCCTCTGCGGAGCATGTAGTAGCCTGCCAGTTGCTGCGTCCCGCCGAAGGTGACCACTCCCATGATCTTCTTTTTGAGGTCGTCGAAGCTTTTAAGCTCGGGCCTGGTGACCAACCAGAAAAGAGGCCGCTTTAAATTGACCGCAACGACTTTCAAAGGCAACCCGCGCTGAATCGCGCGAATGGCGCTCCCCATGATGTGGATCCCTTCTACATCTCCAGTTAGCGCGGCCGCGATGGCGGTCGTGCCCCGGGTTAAAATCGGCTGGACCTCCAATCCCTCTTCTCTGAAAAACCCCTTCTCTTGGGCAACGAAGAGGAGAACGGATTCAATTGTCCGGCTGGCGTAAGTGATCTTGACCGGCTCGAGCGGGGTTTGGGCCAGGGTAGTGGTAGGAACAGCTAAGAATATAAAGCAAAAGAAGAGTTGCTTCATGGTCCTCTCTATGAAATCCTTTTCGAGTCTAATCAAGAATTGCAATTCTCCAGTGGGTATTTCGCACGAAAGCCCAAGACCTTTTCACGGCTTCCTTTTCAGCCTCTTTGAGCAGATAGTTAGCTATGAAGGCCTCCGGGTCTGCCCTGAACTTGGCAGTGTTGGTGCATTTCCCAAGATCAAACAGAGAGCTGTTCCAGTTTGAATCGACTCATTTTCTAGATTCCCCTACTGACAGGAACGCTTTATATGACTTTCGCCATGTCAGGTCAAGCTTCTGGGAGTTATCCAGTTCGTGAAGCTGGCAGATAGCTCACTCAGTCGTCAACTGGATTGTTCTCTTTGCTTCCACCTGCGCTTTCATTTTTGCCTATGGGATGATTGAGGAGCTAATCCGGCAATGGCTCAGCGGCAGGCCTTCTAGCAGGCTGCTGAAAAATTCACTTGAGGATAAGAATTTACCGTACAGGGACCGAAGGGTGGCGCACAAGTGGGCGGTGGGAATAGAAACATGAGCATGGAATTCTTCACAAACTCGATATTGAGG
>Ga0209824_10000318_pt1 | contig 31762 bp, 31 predicted proteins | sample VDWuncwatermetaG_FD_184124 | JGI IMG/M metagenome (GOLD analysis project Ga0209824, IMG submission 184124) | Wastewater microbial communities from Netherlands to study Microbial Dark Matter (Phase II) - VDW unchlorinated drinking water (SPAdes)... ...
GTCGTTGGTGTGCACGAGTTACCTCCCTGTCCCTCGACGGACCAGTATCGGCATTGATCCGAATCGGGTCACTCTCATGGCGGCCATCCTTGAAAAAAGAGGGGGCTTCCATCTGAGTGATCAAGATATCTACGTCAATTTAGCAGGGGGAATCAAAGTCCATGAAACTGCCACGGATTTAGCAGTCGCCGCGGCAATGATTTCTAGTATCGCAAATCGCCCCATCGACGCTGAAAGCGTTTTCTTTGGCGAAATTGGACTCGGGGGCGAAGTCCGCTCGATCCCAAAAGTAGATATCCGACTGAATGAAGCCAAACGCCTGGGCTTCAAGACGGTCTATCTCCCAGCAAAATCGGTGGAATCCATCCAAGCACCCCCGGGGCTTAAGCTGGTCCCCATAAAACATATTCAGCAACTCAACGACATCTGAGTTATCGACCCACGGCCGCTTTAGTTGCACGCACCGCACGGTCCCAACGATTCAATTCTTTTTTTCTCATGGTTGCCGTCATCTTGGGAGAAAAGGTCTCTGAAGAATTCCAGGCTTTTTGAATGGCTGATAGATCAGAAAAAATCCCTGCACCAAGTCCCGCTTGTAATCCAGCTCCAAGCGCCGTGGTTTCCAAAATTTCAGACCGCACAATTCTGGCTCCCGTAAAATCCGATTGCATCTGCATCAGAAGATCATTAGCAGACGCTCCTCCGTCTACTCGAATCTCTCGAATGGGCTTACCCAGATCCTGAGCCATGGCACTCACCAACTCGGCAACCTGAAAGGCAACGCCTTCTAGCACGGCTCGAGCCAGATGCCCACGGCCCGACCCACGAGTCAGTCCGGTGATCGTCCCCGTAGCTTCAGCAATCCAATGGGGGGCTCCCAACCCCGTCAATGCGGGAACAAAAGTCACCCCCCCGCTATCATTCACAGAACGGGCAAGCGACTCAACCTCTGCGGCATTTGCCAAAAATCCCATCTGGTCTCTAAGCCATTGGACCGCGGCCCCGGCAATAAAACTTGACCCTTCAATGCCATAAGTGACTTGGTTGCCAAGTTTCCACGCAACTGTCGTTAGTAATTTATGTTTCGATAAAACTGGCTTAGATCCAATATTCACTAAGATAAACGCACCCGTTCCGTAAGTGCATTTCAATCCCCCAGGCTGAAAACACGCTTGCCCAAATAAAGCCGCCTGCTGATCGCCAGAAATCCCCGTCACGGGAATTCCGTCGGGTAATCCAGCAAAGGAACGAGTTTTTCCATATTCAACCGCTGAGGGAAGAATCGTTGGCAGAATGGCTTTGGGAATTTTGAAAAGCCTAAGAAGCTCGTCATCCCATTGGCATGTCTTAAGATTCATCAACATCGTACGGCTCGCATTCGACGGGTCCGTCGCGTGCTCTGCCGTCATGCGGTAGAGCAAATAGGAATCGATGGTGCCGGCCTTTAATATCCCCTGCTTGAGCTTTTTTGAAGCGCCGCTAACATTTTTGAGCAACCACTCCAACTTGGTTGCACTGAAGTAAGGGTCCGCCCACAGGCCTGTTTTTTTACGGATACCACTCTCTAGCCCTCTTTTTCTTAGGCTGCTGCAGCGCTCCGTAGTTCGCCTATCTTGCCAAACAATTGCCCGATGAAGGGGCGTACCTTGAGCATCCGTCTCCCAAAGACACGTCGTCTCACGCTGATTGGTAATGCCGATGGCAGTCACTTCGTTGGGCTTGATTCCACTTACCTCCAATGCCTGAGTCACCGTGCTCAATACGGTTCTCCAGATCTCATTCAAGTCGTGCTCAACCCAACCAGGCTTCGGGTAATGCTGCGCGAACTCAGCGGTCACTTTGCCCAAGACCCTTAACGCGTCATCAAATAATAACGCAGTAGTTCCAGTCGTCCCCTGATCAATTGCTAAGATAACAGCTCGTGCCATCAATACCTCGTATTCCGAATGCTTGAGGAAGTTCACACTTCCCATTAAAATAGAAACTCATGCCCACAAATAAAGAACCCACGAAACCGAAAGGCAAGCTCAACCTTGCTCGCTTCACGAGAAATAACCAAGGAATTATCGATTTTGCGATTCTGATCGAACAATCAGATCCAAAAAATAGAGAGAAGATTATTTCTCAAACTTCCGATCAAGACCCAGAGTTAATTAACCAAGTGCTGAAGAAGGTCGTCTATTTTGAGGAATTGATTTACCTCGATGAAGTCATCATCGCTGAAATTCTAAATAACATTTCTCCAAAAGTTCTCGCGTTTGCCCTTAGAGATACTGAAGAAGAATTCCGAAAGGAGCTTACGGGGCACTTGGATTTCCGTAAATCCCGACTCGTAAGAGATGAGGAAGGGGATATTGGCCCGAATAGCCCCAAGGACTTTATTTTTGGAGCCCGTAGGCAGATTCTAAAAGTCGCTCGCAAACTCGAAATGCAGAATAAGTTTATCTTCGAAGTGCCGGACTGCCCACGAGTCGCAGGAATCATACTGAAGGCAACTAATTCATAAAATTGACTTTGACTTCACCATTTATGAAAAGAACTAGATGCAAGATATTAGGGCCTTACTTGAAAGAGCCTACACTGATTTTCATACGTCATTTAGGCGAGAACGAGACCCCATTTCGGTCGTTCACCGATATTTAAAAGACGATGATCAGGAAATCGCGGCTTTCTTTACGGCGATGCTTGCCTACGGCAATGCGAAGGCAATTATTAGCTCAAGCACTTCCCTATTAGATGCCCTAGGGGACTCTCCCCATCAGGCCATTCTGGATGGTCATTTTGAAAAGGCCTGGAGTCGATTTCAATATCGTTTTACCACGGCAAGCGATGTCATCATCCTCGGTCATTGGATTCGGTCTGCCTTATTAAGTCACGGATCAATTGAAAGTTTCTTTGGGAGTGACTCTAGCCCAACCACATCGACAGCTGATCGAATCTCCAGTTTTGTCACTCGGTTAAACCAGCAACCCGTTCCCAAAAAATATCTTGCTCCGTTGAGGCTTCGACATAGGTACCTAAAACATCTCGTCTCTAACCCACAAAACGGCAGCGCCTGTAAGAGACTGAACCTCTTTCTGAGATGGGTCGTACGAGCTAAAGATGGCATCGATCTCGGCCTTTGGACCCAACTAGAGGCAAAGGACTTAATTCTCCCAGTGGACGTCCATGTCCTTAAAGGCCTCAGGGCCCTCAACTGGACTCAATCTAAGTCTGCGAATTGGAAGGTTGCAGAAATCGCAACTCAGAAACTTCGCCAACTCAGTTTTGAAGATCCCATCCGATATGACTTTTCCTTGTGCCATCTATCGATGTCAGGTAATGACCTTAGTCGGTACCGTCATGAATCAATGGAATAACGATCGATACACAAAAAAGGCACGTAACGAGAACTACGCAGCTAGATCGATCTACAAGCTCGAAGAGATCGACTCGCGCGAAAAAATCCTTCGCGGTGCTCTCTCTATTGTAGATTTGGGGGCGTCTCCCGGTTCTTGGACCCAGTACTGTCTTAAGAAACTCAATGCTAAGGGCCGAGTCATTGCCATCGACCCAAGTCCTATTCAGCCGAGTGACCCACGTTTACTAAAAATTGAAAAGCAGATCCAAGAAGTCGATTGGGAAACCATCAAACCCGATGGCGGCTTCGACTTAGTCTTAAGTGATATGGCCCCAAAGACGACGGGAGTCCACTCCACTGATGTCGCTCGATCGCTTGAATTGGCAGAACTTGCCCTGGAGGTTGCTAGAGCACATCTCAAAAAAGGAGGCCATTTTGTCGTGAAAGTTTTTATGGGAGACGACTTTGATGGATACCGCAAATCAGTTCAGACGATTTTTAAAGATCTTCGAATTATTCGACCCGACAGCACACGAAAACAGAGCCGTGAGGTTTTTTTAGTCGGCAAGTACAAGAAGGGTATGGAGCTGCTCTAGGATTTTCGCGCTCGCTCCCCAAATTAGCTCCCCATCGCACCAAATGCCGGTTGAAGAAACCAGTGACCCTTCAGCCTCAACTTGGACTGATTTTAATCCTTCACTGACTAACTGATCGAGGGGAAGCATCACCAACTTAGCAACCTCATGAGGGCTTGTCTGAAACGGATACGGGAAGGGAATGATTCCGAGAAACGGATAAATAAGCACTCCCTGATGCGTCCTAACGACGTCCATTAGGCCAAGAACGTCCACGTCACCCGATTGGATACCCATCTCTTCATTGGCTTCGCGCAGAGCCGTGTCCAAGACGTGTGGGTCAAGCACTTCTCGATAGCCTCCAGGGAAACACACCTGCCCCTTATGGGTAGCAACCGTTTCAGGCCTCTTAGTCATCACGATCCACTCTTTGCCGGAAATCAAATCAATCGCGAGAGGAACCAACACCGATGAGACAACCCCGTCACTAATCGGAACTTTGGGAAGAATATTGGCGTTCAACTTACTCTTCAAAATGCTCAGAGATTGGCTCACTCCTAACGGGCTACCACACCTCGTTGCGTTGGCAAAGGGGGTGTGGCAAATTAACGAATGAAAGAGGAGACCCCATGAGCTTAGCGCACAAATCCAAAGAGTGTATTTTCTGTAAAATTATCGACGGCACACTGCCAAGTGAGAAAATCTATGAAAATGAGAAGGTCCTTGCCTTCCGGGACATCAGCCCCCAAGCGCCGGTTCATCTACTCATTATCCCAAAAAAGCACGTGATCGATATCTTGGACATCGAACCGGAAGACGATTGGATTTACTCCGAATTATTTAAGGCTGCTCAACTTCTCGCTGGGCAGATGGGGATAGCGGGCTCAGGCTTTAGAACAGTCTTTAATAGCGGCGATCACGCCTGCCAGACCATGTACCATCTGCACTTACACCTGATCGGTGGCGCCCAGATGGGCGGCTCATTAATCGGCTAACCCCATACGGTATCCGTTACCTAATGGTCCCTGGTGCACCAGGGACCATTAGGTAACGGATACCGTATGGGGCGCGTTTCGGCGCTGAGTTGCCCTATTTTGGCATGTTTGGGCATGCTTTAAGCCTGATTTCTCTGGCAGGAGCCTTGCAATACCTCTAGCTGGAGGTCTCATGCGGCGGAACGTAATGCGGGCATTATTTTCGATCAGTCTTTTAATCGCCGCACCGGGCTGTGGGAAACTCTTCGATCGGGATTCGGGACCATCCGACACTTCCACCGGGCCCTTCGGCGTTAGCTACCATTCTTCAGTTCCCGAAGATCAACGAACCTTAATCGACGATGATCTATCCGCTCTGGCCTCAATGCAGATTTCAAGTCAATACACCGCGGATGATAAAAAGCTTGTCGGGATTGAAGATTTCTCAGCGACTTCAATGTCCAACTGGCTTCGCGAACGAATCAAAATCATTACCGGAGAAAGCTTTTCTTATGGTACCCAAACCGTTGAGGTTGCTCTGAATAGCAATCAGAAGCCAATCCTGTATGCTTCCACTAGCTCAGCCGACACGATCGTAACCGCAGCCACCACCATCATGTTTAATCTTGGAGCGAAACTCTATCTGGAAGGCCTTAACGCATCGACTCTTAAGTATCTTTACTTATCAGAATCCCCAACCGCGATTAAAACCCCAAGAACCGGAATCGTTCAAATTGGAGCAGGGCTTTTCACCGTTAACCGCCTTAATTCTGTTTCCGATCTTAAAGCCCTTCCCAATCGCCTGGTCAGGCTGGCGACTCTCTTTCACGAAGCGCGCCACAGCGATGGCAATGGAGACCATGTTGCGTTTCCCCACGCAAAGTGTAGCGCCTCGGATAATCGATTTGCGAATGAGTACGCCTGCGAACAATTTTGGAACGGCCCATACCAGACCGAGGCGGTGGTTCTGACTCGATTCTATTACTCTTGCTCGTCGTGCTCAAATACAGAACTCAGCGGGATCAATAAGTTCATCACAGATTCGTATTCAAGATTGCAATCCAATTCCCCCTATAAAGACCCAAAGCCAGAGTCTTTATGAACCGAGAATCACTGCATACAACCTTTCTGATTGGTGCTGTCTTCCTGGGAATATCAACTTTTTTATTTATATTCCAGATTGATTCACCTCCGATGGTGCATAGGCTCAAAGTCCCATCCAACCAGGATGTCTCGGAAATGAATATTCCAACGCCAAAGCCAATCAATCCCACTAAAACTCCAAATCTCGAAGCCAACGAATTTATCAGCCACCTCAATCAGGTTTTTTCCACGTTTCCAACACAGGCTGAGGCAGCGGCTGAAGCCGTACCAGTCCATGGGAGGGCGACAGTTGGGCAAGACGCTGCCTATCAATTGGGTTTATTGGCTGACCGGATTGAATCTAGGCCCACTGATTTGCCATACGTCCTTCCTTTTCTTCAACGATGCGCACTCGATCGCATTATTGAGTTTTCCACTAGGGCCCTTTGCTTAAAAAACCACCAGGATTTTAGCGCTTGGGCAAGACTTTCTACGGAATTCCCCTGGGAGCAAGTTGAACCACGTCTAAGGCAAATTGTTGAGCGGCTCCCTGAAGTCACCTACCACTTCAAAAAACATTAAGACAATGACTCGATCTGGTGAGGGTTCACCCAGTTCTCCAATATTTCTCGACTGAATGGCCAACGCTCCGGGTCCGCCTCAAGATCAAGTGGCTTTGGAAATCCGTGGAAATTAAACATCTGAGTATGATCAAGGGACGAGCCGCTGTATCTCGGATTCGTCGCCCGTTCGCGCCAGTCCTTAATATTAGCAAAAAACTTATAACTCATATGGGCTTCTGCGGGCAGCTCTAGGATCCGATACTTTTCAGCATCCACAAACTTTCTCAAGTAATCTTGGTCAATGTCTTCAGGGCAAACCCATTTGGCATCGAATCCTTTCCTAACATCACTGGCCAGATTCGAATGTAGGTCAATCACCATAAAACTCGAGCTCATTTGATCAATCGCGTCGGGGGCAAAAATCCAATCATATTGATGGCGCCTTGTGATCAATGAGTCGATAGAACTCATGATGACAACATCTAGATCAATAAAAATAAGGTGTCGGAAGGGCCAGAACTCTCGATCAAAAAGGTGAATCTTCTGCCACCAACCCCACCAATTATTTGGGCATTGTCGGTGCCGCACTCCTAAGTCGCTCACAGATTTAGGCAAACTTGCGCTGTCGGAAAGACAGTAGAGCGGGAGGCTCGACGTGGTGTTGCGGGCTAGAGACGCCGCAAGACGTGATACATACTGCCACGGATAGCGCTCACCCCACCTCAGACAAACCCAGGCAACCTCATTCTTTTCAGTTGGTTTCATTTACAAAGCCTATCTTTGGTGCTCGAATTGAAATTGGCAATGCCTTTAGGAGAGTCGCCGTTGTCCGGTGCCCGCAACGAAAGCATCAAATACGTTATTTTTGAGTTTGGCCGGCTGTCTATTGTCGGATGGTTTCTTCGTCTTTGGTATCGTCTTCAGCTTAATGTCTTTGTTCGGCTCTGTAGATCCATGCCTTCAGTCCGGGCCGTTATTCTTCGACGATCCGAGGTTCTTCTGGATATTTCACCCGGAATCAGTGATTTTGACCTCACCATCATCCTAAACGACCACACCTACCGTTTTAGGTTTCTGCGAATGCTATTTCCAGTTATCAATGGACTTCTCATTGCAACCGCGGACGAGCTCACCCATAACCATCATTTGCTTGGATCGACGGGAACCCCTCGACTGCTATACGGAGCTCCCGGTTTTCAGATGCCGAATCGACAGTTTAATGAGTTGGCCATTTCTTACTCCATCATGGATCTAATGAAAATGGCCTTCTGGCCAAAATTTCTTGGTATCGGTGCCCGTGAAATTGTCCCCCATTTTGCAGTCGCTCGGGCGAGCCTAAAATTGGAATCTCTATTTCTACAATTGAAAACTCAGAGAGTTCTCCCTCTTCGATATCCCGCTGCAATCTCAGAAATAACTTTTTCAGGGATCCAAGCTTATGGAATCCTATCGACTCAGTTTGGCAATCTTTCGAGCGAGGTCATTGATCGGCAAACAATGCCAATGCCCATCAAAGTTCACTCAGGTCCGCTCGAGCACCTTGGTAGAATCCACAGAGATATTTCAGAACTTGTTCTTGAGGCGTTCAATCAAGCCCCTGTCCCGATAGCCGAAATTTCTTTAAGCCTGTTTCGCCTTTACCATTTTGCACCGTTGATTATCATTGTCTTGGATTCGAATCCCTCGGAACGCGAATGGACCGATCTCGGCTCGTTGCTTTCGCCCCTCGGCGATACCATCCAATCGTTAGACCTTGAGATCACTCCATCCTTCCCATTGGTCTTTTCTCCCGATACTTGGAGATTTTGGAAAACTGCTGACCCTATTTTTGCGATGCTTCATTCTCAGATTTCTATTCCCTTCGGAACCTCGTCGAGCCCTTTGATTCACTCGATAAAATATCCCGAAAAAGCCGATTGGGAATTTGAACTTGCCGAATCTATTTCTGCCTTTCAATCTTCATTTCGATCGGGACCCACCCATTATATGATGGATTTATTATTGGGGCGCCTTATTCCCACTCGCCTTGCCCTAACCGAACAAAAGATTTTCGTCAGTTTTCAGAAATTTTTCGATGATTACCTTTCAAAACTATCTTGGACCCAGAACCAAAGGGATATCCTTGATCTGTATGCGAGTGGAAACCATCAGGCCCTCGATCGAATCCCTATTCATAAGTGGGTTTCAGTTTTTAATCCCTTCATGGACACCGAACTTAAAATCGCAACATCCGTTTTACGTAAGTAACTCAGCGCGGCTTGCCAGCGAGATCCCGCATCCTTAGAAGCAGAGGTGGGGGCCTCATTTTCGTCAATCAAGGGGATCAAATGAAAATAAATTTTTTTGATATTCAAACTATCTTCCTAGTTTTTCTCGCAGCGACATTCGCACACGGAGAAATCAGCCGAGAATGTAAGGATAATCAGGAATGTCTCATTGAATTACCAGGCACTCTCTGCGCCGATGGGACGACGTCCTACCTAACGGTAACTAAGAGGCCCTATGCTAAGAACCTGCTGGTTTATCTTCACGGAGGCGGAGCCTGCTGGAATAAACAAACCTGCGATGACGGTTATGCAAGCCCACTGACTCGAGAAGAAAGAGGCAATAACTGGAATCGTGGCGAAGGCATTCAAGACGGCACTGACCCAGATAATGTTTTTGCCAAGGACTTTAATATCGTGACAGTTCCTTATTGCACGGGAGACGCCTACACGGGCAATCGCAATGCTGATTACACGGACAGTGAGGGAACCCTTAGAATCCAACACCAGGGGTATTCCAACGTCCAACTGGCTTTAGATAAAGCAAAGGACCTCTTTCCCTCTCCACAGAAAGCTGTGTTTTACGGTTGTAGTGCTGGAGCCCTCGGAGTCTCCTTTCATCTTCAGAACTTTCGAGCGCGATTCATGAACGCCGAAAAATATGTCGTGAGCGACGCCGGAACCCCCTTCAAGCCGCCGCATTTAGACAAAGCTAAGTTTGACGGAGTCATGGCCGCTTGGGGGGCTGACCAAACCATTAAGTCCATATCGCCCGACCCCACTCACCCGCTCGAGCATTTCGGCGATATCTTCCGACACCAAACACAGGCCTTTAAAGACGTTCAATTTGGGTTTATCTCATCCTACGCTGACCCCGTCATGTCGTTCTTTGCCTACAGTGTCGGCGCCCCCAATCCGCTTAGCGCTGTCTTTGATATGATTACCGATGTCGCAACGAACGACATTGGCAGCCAAAGCGCGAACGCCAAAGTGTTCTATTCAACTAGCACTCGCCACTGCCACTCCTTCGAAAAACTGAGTGATGTCACCTCACTTGATTGGGATCTGGGCCGCTGGCTCAAAACCATGGTTCAAAATGACCCAACCTGGACCAACGTCCGACCTGACCTAGTTGGGCCCGTCATGACCGCTGAGGACTTAAATCCCAACGAACAAATCCACTCACCGGCACAGATATTTGGGCCACGCCGACCCTAGTGTCCTAGCCCATAATGGGCCTCATCTTTCCTCACTTGTCGCAGCGCTTCAGACTCGTTTTCCCCGTGTGTTAGAAGCTCTGCAAGTTTGTGGCAGGCCAATTCAACGATTAAGATCGCCATCTATAAGACTGGAATCCTATGAGCGCGCAAGGATGCTCGACGATACTTACTCATTGGCAGGGCGCGCTCAGCCTGCCCCAAACCCCTTCGTTCCACGTTCTGATTCAGGAAAACAAGAGCAGGGTCGTCGCTGCTAAAAGACTAGACGAAGACTGAGGTGGCCTTCAGCGACGAAGTTGAAAACGTTAGTTGATGGCAATCTAGATGGAGGGATCCCCTGCTCTTGTGATCGACTAGCTGCGATAAGGGCGGAAAAATTAGGCTCAATTTGGGCCACGCCGACCCTAGTGTCCTAGCCCATAATGAGCTATGCTCACCGGCATGTTTCACGTGCGCCTTCTAGGGATATTTCTTTGGGCACTTGTCGTCTCAGTCATTGGGCTTATTGCATGCCTTATATTCCCACGGCATGCTAATCTTCTGACGTACTGGGTGCGCGCCCTGGGATGGGGCGTGCTTAAGTGCGCAGGCATTCGAATTCAACTTGAGGGTGCTGAGTACTTTTACGCCGAAGGGCCGATGCTGTACCTCATTAACCATCAGAGCGCGTTCGATATTCCCGTCTTTGGGTCGATCTCTCCATTGAGGACGACTGTGGTTGGCAAAGCCGAGGTGAAGTTTATCCCAGTCGTTGGACAATTTTTTTGGTTGGCGGGAGCTTTTCTCATTAATCGGAAAGACCGGGCGCAATCGATTCGAGAACTTAATAAGGCCGTTGAAAAAATCCATCGAAAAAAACTTAATCTTGCCATGGCGCCTGAAGGCACCCGTAACCCAGACTCACTCACGCTATTACCCTTTAAAAAGGGTCCCTTTTACTTGGCAATTCAGGCCCAGATTCCTATCATCCCCACGCTTTGCTCCTACCAATCCCCCCTAGTAAGTTTTGAAAAGAAACGTTTCAGGAGTGGGACCCTTGTCGTGCGTGCCCTTAAGCCTATCCCTACCAAAGGCCTCACCGAATCCTCTGTGAATGAGTTACTTGAGAAAACCCATCAACTGATGGTGAATGCCTACGTTGAAATTTCTCAGTCTGCAGCGACTTCTTTATGACGCAGATTCTCGGTTTGTTCTATCGCAAGCTCTTAACTACCCATCCCATCGACTATCTTGGACTTATCATGGTGGGGTTGGCATCTGGAGTCCTTCTGGTTGCGCTCATTGGTTTCTTAGAACCAACTGGAATGACGCCACAGTTTAGCACTCAGGAAGTTTTTCATAGTCTCGGCATCGGCCTATTTATCTGGGGTTTTACCGTCGTATTAGTCGCCCTCTGGAGACATAACCCGGATGATGTTTTTTATTACAGCGTATTCTTTGCTCTCAGGTTATTAGTATCGAGCCTTTTGACGTATTACTTTATTTTTGATGATGAACTCGGGCAGTGGATCAATCTCATGAGAGGGAACCACGACCAGCTCCCACTCATTTGGGGACTAGGGTATCTTGAAATCATCCATCAGTTTTCCTTGCTGTTTGGAGATAATTTGCTTGTCATTAAGTTGCTCAATATTTCTTTAGGCTCCCTGTTGCCTTTTCTCATCTCTGACTTGACCTACCAATGCTATCAATCGCAATCCGCTGCCCGAGTTAGTTTTCTAATGGCCGGTCTGCTCCCACCCTTTATCCTTTATTCCGGGGTTCATCTTAAGGAGATTCCGACATCGTTTCTTATCGCCCTCGCTGCTTGGTTTTTATTAACCCGGAGGGAATTCGCCACCCGATGGGTCGGCGGCTTCGCGTGCCTTTTGGCACTCGCCTACATTCGGGGAATTTATTGGACAGTGCCCATCGTTCTTATCGCCTCGGTATTATTTGTAATATCCACTCTGAAACTAGAAAACCATTATCGATCAAGCCGACTCGCCAGATGGGGAGTCTTTTTGGTAGCGGTACTGATACTCTCGCTCGGCCTAAGCTTGGCGGGAAACTACTTACTCAATCTACTTCGGCACCGGACGTTAGGCTCTAGCCACTATGCTCTAGAATTTATGCAATCCACAGCCGCCTACAAATCATTGATCGGTCATTTAAATCCGTACTCACCAGCCAGCCTATTCGTTCAAATGGGTCGAGCTCTCTTTTCCCCTTCCCCTTTTAGGTTCCTGATCGACTTTAATCGCTCGGCGTTGATCGAATCACTCACTTCGATTACCTGGTACATCATTTTCCCGCTGTCTATCATTGGCATCTCGACCCATGGCAGACCACGACGAGAAGTCTGGGGAAGCATCGCCGCATGCGTCGCCACCTTCATCATGGCCAGCCTTGAAGTCTTCGGAGGGGACTGGGGACGCCACCGAATTGTTCTCATCGCACTGCTGATCGTTCTAGCGGCGGGTGGGACATCTAAGATAAGAAGCTCAAGGGCACTGCTGATTACTATGGCCTGGAGCTTGTCTGCGATCTTTTTTCAAGGGGTTTGGCTATTGGCCCGCCTTCGGTAAGCTTGACGCGGCAGTTAAAGATTAAAACTTTCCAAATAGACTTGACCTAATTAGAGTCCGACGAAGGCACCCTATGCCATCAGCACTTCGACAGTTTGTTTTGACCAGCAAAACCCGAGCTCCTCGAACCGTTGCCATTGTGGCTGCGACGATTTTGGGCGCTTTTCTAACCGCTCAGTTGCTCCCAAAAACCTTTAGAGAACGAGCCACCATTCTGATTCCAAGATCAATTTTAAATGGGATAGCAAAACCCACGATTTCACAGAACCAGCTCGTTGCTTTCATTCAGACGAGCACGGAAACTGAAACCGATATTAAAGCAAATGCCTGGCTTCGCGTGGTTCATCCTAGCGGAGGTTCCGATGATATCGTTGTGATTGAAGTGGGTGGAACCTCGCCAGAAAACATTCAGTCCTATTACACCACGCTCTTAAAATCGCTGACTATAAGGTATGGGCCAAGAATTGAGGCCCTTCAGAGGCAAGCTGCCACAGATCTTAAGCGCCTTGAGGCTGAGCAAATTGAGCTCATGGATGTCCTCCATGGACTCAGGAAGTCTCAACGTCTGAAAACCACGCCACCGGAAAAGGCGGTTCTTTCGATGCTGTCCATTCAAACCCGTAGAGAAATCCGGGGTATAGAAGCTCAGATTAATCAGCATCGGCTTGCGCATTCTGAGCTCGGAGACATCCAATTTACCGTCTCTGCCAATGCACTACAGCCGGTCATTCCTACTTTTCTTACCCCTCTCTCGGCGAGCATGCTGGGATTACTTCTCGGACTTTTACTTGCTTTAGCTTTGAATCTAATGGAGCTACCCGCCTTTAAATGGCAGATGGCCTCTGAGCTCGATAGCGATAGAGTCCAAAGCCAATGACGCGCTTACTAGGTATTGGACTCATCCTCGATATGGATGGTGTTCTGATTGATAGTGTACCCGCCCACGAGAATGCGTTCTGCCAGACTCTCGAAAGTTTTGGAATCACTCAGATTGATTACGCTCAACTTGCTGGCAAAAGCACTCCGGATGTATTTCTTGGAATTTTAAGTCATTCCTTGGGTCTTACAGGCGAAAAACTACAAACTGAGGTACGGCGAGCCACGGCGATGAAACGACGAATTTTTAGAGACCAAGGCCGCGATCAAGTTCAAGAGGCCGGGGGTCTGAAAGATTTCCTGGACTTTATTCGGAACCAGAAAATCTCGTACGGTATCGCGTCGTCAGCGTCTGCTGAGAATGTCGCTTTTTTCGGCAAGAAATTTGGGTTCCTCGAAGGGGCGTGCTTTGCCTTTTCTGAACAAGACTGCGCAAAGGCAAAACCCGATCCCGCGATATACCATCTGGCAAAATCACACTTAGCTAAGGATAATATCCTACCTAAGAACATGATTGTTCTCGAGGATGCTGAATCGGGAGTCCGCGCTGCCAATGCGGCTGACCTTCGGGTGTGGGCTCTTGGGCAGGTCCTTGAGTGCCGGACGGTCGAAGCGTTTGTCGAAAAACGATTTCTCATGCTATCTGAAGTTTTGGAGCATTTACGTTGCTTAGCCTAGAAAATCATTCCAACCATTTCCATGTCATCATTCCTGCTGCGGGCCGAGGATCACGTCTCGGGTTTGAATTACCGAAAATTCTCTATCCCATTGCTGGAAAAACAATCCTCGAACGACTCTTAGAGGCCATCCAGCCCTGGGCTGCCCGAGTAACCTTAGTCTTAAATCCAGCAGGCGTCGGCCCAGTTCAGCGCGAACTCAACTCGATTGAGTCTTACCCCCCCCTTCAGATCGCCATCCAATCCAGTCCAGTCGGCATGGTGGACGCCATCCTTAAGGCAGAGCCATACGTGACTATCGGGGAGGACATTATGATCCTTTGGGGTGATCAAGTTTTAATCTCTCAAATGACAATCTCCAACATGGTTAAAAAATATTTCGAATTTTCGCCGGCGGCTCCTCGACTTGTTTTCCCTACTCTAGAACTTGAATCGCCCTATGTTCATTATGTTCGAGATTCTAACCTCAGAATTATCAACTGCCTTATGCGCCGAGACGGGGATCCAATGCCTCAAAGGGGAGAGACGGATTGTGGCGTGTTTTTACTTAAAAGTGGATTGCTCAAGAGTTTCTTACCCAAATTCAATGAAATTGAGATGAAAGCCCACGGTAACCAACGAGAGGTGAGCTTCCCTCGCTTCATCCCCTTCTTATCGCTGAATGCAATCCCTGTCGCGACCAGCGTAGTCGAGGATCCCATCGAATCTATTGGCCTAAATGACGAGAATGATCTACATACGATAGAGGAACGGATTAATAGATGGCCACTCGATTTAAGGTAGCGATGTTCACTGGTGGACGAGGCGGAAACTCGATCACTCGGGCCATAGCTAAATACCCACTTTTTGAGTTAACCAACATTATCAACGCGTATGATGACGGGCTATCAACTGGGGTACTTCGGAATCATATTCCGGGATTCTTGGGCCCTTCCGATGTTCGCAAAAACCTGGTCGCCTTACTGGATCATGACCGGGCCGATCATCGAGCCCTGGAAAAATTGCTGGAGTACCGGTTTGATTTTAGTAAATCTAACTCGCAAATTATCACTCAACTGAACAATATCTTGAGCGGCGACTCAGAACCCCCGTTAAGCTCTTTTACCGCTGCCATCCATGAGAACCAACAAAGAGAGTTCCGACAATTCTTAAATACGTTCCTGATATATTTTCAAGCTCATCGTGCTTTTCCCCTACAGGATATGTCGATGGGCAATATCCTGATGACCGGATGTTTTTTAGAGGTTGGTGATTTTAATTTAATGGTCCAACAGTTCTCGCAGGTTTGTGGAATTTCGCACCGGATTCTTAACGTCAGCCAGGGTGAAAACTTTTGGCTAGTGGGTCTTAAGAGTGATGGTGAGATTTTAGTGAGCGAAGCCGATCTAGTTCGGGAAAAACTGAATCTCAGCCTAACAGATATTTTCCTACTCGCTACGCCCTTATCTGATACTCAGCTTCAAGAACTCAACATTCTTTCTCATAACGGGCGGCAAGATTACCTTTTAAATCTTCACCAGCAACCACAACTCAATACCGTATTGCCCCAAGTTCTTCTCGATGCAGATTTCATTATCTACGCCCCTGGGACTCAGTTTTCTAGCCTCTACCCGACGTATCTGACTGAGGGTCTCGGAAAACTCATTTCGTTTAATCGAAAAGCCATCAAGCTTCTTATCAGCAATATCGGAGAAGACTGCGAAACTCCGAACCTTTCGGCAAATGACCTGATTGAAAAAACTCTCTATTACTTAAATAACCGAGCAGAACTTAACGATCCAGCGGAACTGATCACTGATGTGTTTGTTAATAAGCCTGAAACAGATTTTTATGGAGAAACCCGCTACCTACCCTATGTGCCAACGCCCTATCCATTTCAAATCCATCTTCGAAATTGGGAAGGGCAACGCCCTGGAACTCACCACGGCGAACATGTTGTGAATGCCATGCTTAACCTGAAGTATGAGGAGGTTGTTGCCTTGAATTCTAATATCCGAAAACTATCCGTAGTCATCCCAGCCTATAACGAAGCACCGTATATCGCCGAGGTTATTCGAAAAGTTCAAGCGGTTGATCTCGCCCCCATGAATGTCATCAAAGAAATCATTGTAGTTGATGATGGCTCCCGCGATAACACCTTTGAAATCGCAAATAGTATCCCCGGCGTTAAAGCCTTCAAACAGACCGTCAACCAAGGCAAGGGGGCGGCAGTTAAGCGAGGCATCGAAATTGCTTCGGGAGATATGATCATCATTCAAGATGCAGATCTTGAATACGATCCCGATGATTATAAAAAAATGCTCCCCTCGTTACTGGACGGATCCTTTAAGGCCGTCTACGGCAGCCGCACCATGAAAAAGGAATCAGTCCATCGGCACCTTGCGGTACTTCACGGAAAACACCCCGCCCAGTACTGGGCACATTACCTTGCAGGGGTCGTATTAAGCCAGATCACGTTTTTTCTATTCGGAAGATACCTAACTGACACTTTAACAGCCTATAAGCTCTATGATGCTCCGTTACTAAAGAGCCTCAAACTCAGGGGTAAGGGTTTTGAATTGGATCATGAAATCACGGCAAAAGTGATCCGACGCAAAATTGATATTCTTGAAGTCCCGATTAGTTACACGCCTCGAACAAAATCCGAGGGGAAAAAGATCTCGGCCAAGGATGGCTTCATTGCCGTCGCCACTCTGATGAGGTTCAGGTTTACGTCGTGACAATTGCTCTGGTTAACCCGCACGTATCGATCCAGAAGAATGACCCCCATACCGGAATCGTTTTCTGGCCGTTCATGCTTGCCTATTTAGCCTCGTATCTTGAAACTTTAGGGCACGAAGTTCAGGTCATTGATTTCTTTGGGCTAGATCCTTTCCATCTTGAATCTCATGGGAATCGTCGAATACAGGGGTTAAAGTGGGAACAGCTCACGAAACCCTTTGGACACACGCCTGAACATATCTTCATCCTTGCTCGAGGCGTTGAAGTGCTCCCCCTTCTAGCCGAGTATAGTGCGGCTTTTCGCCGTGCCTTCCCGAATACCCCGATCACGCTTCTGGAAAACAACCAAGCGGTCACAGCTTTTTCTCTAAAACATTGCGCCAAAACATTTTCGGAAGCTTTTGATTTTCTCGTGATGGGAGAACCAGAGTTACCAGTTGGAGCGCTTTTAAATTCCATTAATGAGGGGAAACCTTCGAACTTCCCGGGGATCTGGACCAATGCAGCTGGGCAATGGTCTTTCTCAGAACTACCCCTTCGATGGGATTATAACCTCGACAAAAGTCCTGCACCAGCTTGGAGGCTATTCCCCTTAGAAGGGTACTGGAAATTTCCGTTTAGCCATGGTCCGAAATCAAATCAAAGGTACCTTCAAGTCCTAGGGTCTAGGGGATGCCCCTACCGGTGTAACTTCTGCACTGTCCCTGAATTGACGGCACTGAAATGGCGCGGGAAGAGCGGGGCTAAGCTCGCCGAAGAAATTGAAGAGCTTCGTAACTTACATGATGTCCATGAATTTCATTTTGAAGACTTAAACCCACTGATTAATAAAAAACGGACTCGTGAGTTCTGCAACGAACTTGTGAAACGAAATCTCAGTGTCAGCTATAAATTTGTGTCCGGCACTAAAATTGAGACCCTCCCTCTCGAAGACATTCCGCTGCTAGCGAAGTCAGGATGCACCTACTTGTCATTCTCTCCAGAGTCTGGCTCGACCGATACGATGAAGCTCATTGGAAAACCCTTTGACCATGAGTACGCGATTAAATCCCTGATAAGCATGACTCATCACGGAATCCATACCCAGGCCTGCTTCGTCTTTGGAATCCCTGGGGAGACCTTAGGCAGCCTTATTAAGTCATTCAGATACGTCCATCGTTTAGTACGCAATGGCCTTTCCGAGATCGCCGTATTTCTGATCGCTCCGCTTCCAGGCTCGAAACTCTACGAGGAACTCGACGGAGCTAATCACTTAGATAACTTAAGCTTTACCCCACGTTTCCGAAAAGGGTTTCTGAAATTGCAGGCCATGCGGTTGATAACTTACTCGTTCTTTTTCCTTTGGAAACTTATCTACCAGCCCCATCGAGTCATCCGCGCAATCGATCGGATTCGCCGATTAAATTTTGAGACTAAAGCCGAAATGGCATTCGGTAGAATCCTTTTCTATCGATGGCCGACTCTACTGAAGCATCCGGCTCATTTAGACACTGCAGTTAAAAACTTCGTACGAGCGACTGAGCTTCAACCATAACCATCCCACCAACACAAGATTCCACGCGCCATAGATCGCAGCCAACCGCAAACCAATTGATTTATTCTTCAAGATGAAAGGGATTAGAACTATCGCAGGCACAAGATGCCGCGCAATCCCAGTGACATTACTCCAGGCTGCGGTGGGATTTCCCAGACCAATCCATATTAGATAAACCATCACCATCCACCAGCAGGGGTCATCCCATGAACTGTCCCTGAGTAAATGGTAGATCGTATACAGAAGAGTCAAAACATAGGGAATAAATAACAGCGAGTTGATCCCACTCGCCCATCCGCTAATATCCATTCTAAGCCACGCATGATGATAGATGCTCAGCAAATCAACGACCGAATTACCACCTAAGTGTGGAAGAAATAAATAAGGAATCACCCCAATTCCAAAGACCACCATGTCCGTTTTCTTCTTTGTTACGACGGACACCACAAACCCCACTGCAAATAAGACCACGAAAGTATCTCGAGCCAAAACGCTAAGAGCAAAAAGAATCGCCGACAACATCCAACGACCGCTTTTTCTGTACCAACACCCACTGATCAAAAGCGCGATGGCCAACGGCTCCACACAGTTAAACCGAAATGCGGTCAATAGCCCGAGGTTGAGATAGCAGAACCCAAAGAGCCAGGAACTCAATTCTTTAGCTTTCATTAATTTTTCAAAATAAAATGCGCCAACCAACATCGCACTCAAGTTAATAAGGTAATATGTCTTTGGGATCCAATGGATAACCCCAAACGCTAGGGCATTAGAAAGCCACGGAAGCAGGATCCGAGCGCTGTGGCCAGAACGGTAAAGAGAATGAGTATTGAACGGATCAATCGCCATGAGATAATACGATTCCCCATCATAGGCACCGTCTCGAAGCCCTAAGACACACCTACCTAACAACGAGTCTGGCAAGGCTCTGAGTGTTTGAGCACTGATATAAAATAGCGCCGATAGATTCCAATCAAAATTCGAAAGGATCCACACCGTCGTCACGAGGCATATCGTTAACGTTATGAAAACCAACCGCACCTAAACCTCTAAGGGTATTCTGGCGACGACCATTTTCTGAGAGGCGTAGTAGGGAACTGCCATATTTTCACCCATAAACTTCTGGGTAAGGCTCTTGCCCATAGAACCTAGTGTCGGACTGTATTGTTTCATGCGCTCGAAGAGGTACTGCAGTTCGAGACTCTGATAGTAGCGACTCGTATGAACGACTTCAAACCCCTGATTCTCTAACAGGGCTCGAATCGATTTCGGCGTAAAATAATACAAATGAACCGAAAGGCAGAACCACCAATGACGTTTCAGTGCCCGCGCAAAGATGGACCCCCAATCAGGGTACGATAACGCCACAAGCCCGCCTGGCTTGAGTAATCCCTTCACCACTTGGAGAGTCTGGGACGGGTGTGGAACATGCTCAAGGACATCCCAAAGTGTCACAACATCAAATGACTTCTCGGGAAACACACCTGCCACAAGTGGCCTATCCTGGATCCTTAACCCAAATTTCTCAGCTCCGTAATCACCAAGCCAGCTATTAAGCTCGATACCGTCTGTTTGCCAGCCCCGCTGCTTGGCGACCGCCAGAAAAAAACCAGCGCCAGCACCAATATCGAGAATAGATCCACGCTTAGGATAATACCTTTCAATTTTATCAAGGACCTTTTCAAATGACTTCATTCGAGGAGTTTGTTGAGAAACGTAATCCCAGTCCTCACCGGCTTGATAAGCTTTCTGTATTTCCTCATCCGATCGACGTGGGCTAATAAAAACCAGACCGCAGCCTTTGCACTCAACCAGAGGTTCCGTGCAAAAATCCTTAGATGAAGATTTATATCGTTCCGTATCAGTTAAATTCGTAGGATTAATCCCAGCCAAGATGACTTTGGGATCCGACATCCCACAAAGATCACAGGGATAAGAAACCGATGCATTCACTTCCATGGACTAACCCCTTCCAAGCGCCAAGAATCCATTGATAGCACTGCTAACCGTCGTAAGTTCTTCCTCAGTGATCCCAGGAAAAACAGGGAGTGACAATACCTCTAGGGCAGCTAATTCAGCATGAGGAAAATCACCCTTCTGAAACCCAAATGGGGCCAATGCTTTTTGCAGATGGCAGGGCACCGGGTAATACACCGTGGCGCCGATCCCCTTATCGTCGAGATATTCTTTAAGCGAATCTCTCAAATTATCTTTCACTCGAAGCGTGTACTGATGAAAGGTGTGATTGCCGTACCCAACTCGGCTTGGAATATCGATCAAAGTTGAGATATCCCTCAAGTGGCGATCATAAAACTTGGCTGCTGACTGTCGTTGCTGAATCCATTCCTTTAGCTGAGGCAGAAAGACCCTTAAAATAGCTGCCTGCATGGTATCCATCCGACAATTATCGCCAATGACATCATGATAATATTTCGTCTTGGCACCGTGGACACGCAGAACTCGAATTTTTTCAGCTAACGCACCATCTTGAGTTGTCACCAACCCACCATCACCTAACCCACCTAGGTTCTTAGTTGGAAAAAAACTCAGGCAACCAAAATGACCCCATGTGGCTGCTTTTTTATCCTTCACCTCCGCGCCAATCGCCTGAGCCGCGTCCTCAATCAAACTCAGATGGTACTTATCAGCCAACGACACAATCGACTCAAGATCCGCGGCCTGACCATAAAGATGCACTGGGATGATCGCTTTAATCTTCCTGGATGTGTCCCGACGAAGGATAGCCTCAGCGGCATTAGGGTCCATGTTAAACGTACTGGGAAGAATGTCACAGAAAACGGGCTGCGCTCCGACATTCATAATCGCACTCACCGTCGCAAAAAACGTAAAGGGCGAAGTTAAGACTTTATCCCCGGGGCCTACTCCAGCCGCCTTAAGAGACAACCACAGCGCAGAAGTTCCGCTGGAAACAGCGATGGCGTGCGAGGACCCCAACCATTCGCCAACTTCCTCTTCAAATAAGCTCAGATCCGGTCCGAGGATGAACGCCCCGGACAATAGGAGGTTGTCCAGCGCTTGCTTCATCTGAGGTAGAAGATCCTTGTACTGCCGTTTTAGATCGAGAGGTGGAACCCCTCTTAAGTTTTCCATTTTTTAGTTCCTCCACAAATTGTTTGCCACGCTTATAGTAATCCGCTCCACATTGCCTGCATTGAGCTGCCGATGCCTTAAAGACTAACTTCCCCGCGCCGCAGCGGCAAATCCACCCCTTAAGACGGGCTGGCGTCCCGTAAACCACCCCAAAATCAGGAACTGATTGGGTCACAACGGCGCCGGCGCCCACAAGAGCATATCGACCAATTTCGACTCCACACACAATGGTACAGTTGGCACCCAAGGTGGCACCCTGTCGCACGATCGTCTTGCGAAATTCGTTCTTTCTCTCAATTTCAGAGCGCGGATTAAAGACATTGGTAAAAACCATCGAAGGGCCACAGAATACATAATCTTCCAGCACCACCCCCTCGTAGACTGAGACATTATTCTGGATTTTCACACCCTGTCCGATAGTAACATTCTTACTAATGTGAACGTTCTGCCCCAACACGCATCTCTCACCTAATTTTGCGCCCGCCATAATATGAGAATAATGCCAGACTTTAGTCCCCGCCCCCAGCGTTGCGGCTGAATCCACCACAGCCGACGGGTGAATCGTGACGCGACTTATATTCTTTTCAACGTCATACGGCTGGGGAACGCCCTTTAACTCCATGGACTTCTGAGCTGCAGCCAATAACTTGAGCACCTGGACACCACTATCACCGTCGGTCAGAGGAGCATTTCGTGACTTAATACATTCCAAAAAATGCGTTAACTCCGCCTTAAGAGGTTCTTCCGGTTTCAGCGGAATAAAATGGCGCTCCGCCTTAATCGCTTGCGGAACCATCCCCTCAATCCAATCGACTCGATGGGGATACAAAGTCAGTTTCTCATCCCAGCTTTGCAGATCATCAAACACAGCCATCTGCTTGCTGCCAACTACGACCAGTTTATGCTCCTTAAACGGATGAAGCCAACTCACCACGATTTGAGCCTGACGGCCTGAGGGAAATCTTATGAAGGTGGTCGTCATATCAGCGACCTGACTATTTAGAAACGCCCCGCCGTGGCAAGCTACCGACTCGGGAAGCTCGTGAAAAAGCCGGAGCAGCAGTGCTAAATCATGGGGAGCAAAACTCCATAGCGCATTTTCTTCCGTTCTGACTTTGCCTAAATTCAGCCGGGAAGATTGCAGGCAGAATACTTTACCCAATTCGCCACCCTCGATGAGTTCCCTAAGCTTCAAAATTGCGGGATGATATTCAAGAACATGTCCAACCATTAGAACGCGATCCATGGACCGCGCCAACAAATTCAACACCTCGCCTTCTTCGGTTTTAAGAGCCATAGGCTTTTCAACGAGAACATCCTTGCCCGCCTCAAGCGCTCGTTTTGCCAACGTAAAATGCGTACTAGGGGGAGTGGCCACCACGACAGCATCGACACTGGGGTCCGCGAGAGTCTCATTAACATCAGAATCAAAATCGACACTGGGGTAGAGGGTTTTAGCCTGCTCAAGCGCCAGGACATTGGGATCAGAAATTCGTTTAAGAGCCCCCATCTCGCAAAGGGTGCGAGCGTGGTTCTTTCCCCAACCCCCAAAACCTAATAATGCTACCTTTTTCATCAGCTTAAACGTTCCTTTACCCGCTCTCAGAGCAGCATTCGGAGTCTCTCTCTCAGCCGCAGCCTTGGCAATAAGAATGTTGAAATGGCCCAAGGGCTTTGATTACATTGAGGCATCAAAACGAAACGGAAAAGTATTTGGTTTTCAGACGGCATTACAGTTTTTTTCCCTTATTTGGGAATCTACGTTTTGTCTTACCTTTTCGATCTCCCCAAGGAGTTTGCCCTTTATTCTTTTATCGCAATTCACGCAATCATCGGATCGCATCTATTTTTTAGGACCTTGCGAATTTTCCGGCAGCCCAATACTCGACACACTGTTTTTTGGGCTTCTACGATTATCGTAACTCTGCTCTGCGGCGCATACTTTGAGTACCCTGCCGACCCATGGGCCCATGCTCAATCGATTTTCAACTGGGAACACTTAGATAGTTTTCGTGATTCCTACCACTCACACCGGTTTGCCTACTTCTGGGATTGGACCCTACTTCGGTGGCTGCCACCCATTCCAAGATGGTACAGCCTGGACGTTCTGGCGAGTTTCTGGCTCACGCTAACTTTATATCAAGTCTACCTACTCTCGCGTGATCTAGGATTCTCGCGCAGTTGGAGCCAAGTTCAATGCGTTGCTTTTTTATCGTTCTTTGGAACCAATCTTTTTAGTTTTCGTTACTATGCTATCTCGGCAACCCCCTTAGCGTTCATCTCATATCTTGCCGCCCTGAGGATTACGATCCGAATCGTCCGAAATAAGGAAACTGAACTGTGGAAACTTCCGCTGTTGCTACTCTGCTGCTACTTTAACCATCTCCAGGAAGTTTTTCTTTACGCCACATCAGCGATTGCGATTGGAATTTGGTTCTGGGGATTCAGACGCCCCCTCATCACTCATCCCAAGCTTCAGTGGGCCATTTTAATCTCAGTGGTGATCCTAGGAGCCACGCTCGGCACTTGGATGCGGCACTTCCACCCCGAGTATTTTCGAATCTTAGGGCTGCACCAAATAGCCTGGTACGGAGGGATTAAAGTTTGGAGCCGAACGCTTCCCTATGCCGAAACCCTAGGTCTGCATGGCGCTATCTCCCTGGCTCTCTCAGTCTGGATCATGCGGTCCAACCCACTCATTGCCCTGCTCAGCCTCATACCCTTCATCGTCATTGCGTTTCCGCTATCAACGCTGAGCATCGCTGCCGTTTCACCGACGGGATACATTCCGTATCGTATTTTATTCGCTTTCCCGACGAGCATTACTCTAGTTTGGGGACTGAGAGGGTTGATACGGCAACGGCCCCGCCTTAAACTCCTTGCATCTGCAGGTCTGTTAATCATGAGTCTCGTTTATGCTTTTCCTTTTCGCGGACGATTATTTTTTCAATTCTACCGACCACCCGAAGTCCGAACACTCAAGCAAAACCTACCCGTCGTCAATTGGCTCTACCACAATCGAGATTTTAAAAACTGCATTTACCTATCAGATGATCAGATGGCAATGACTCTGAATATCTTTGGCGATCACACCGGCCCGACCAACCGAAGCGGAATGACTGATCTCACGCTCAATATCCGAGAAGACAACAACCCTGCGCTGATTCTTGATGAAAGTAAAATCTGTGGATTTTTATTGTTGGACTATCCGAATCTAAATCTTCCGATCACCCAGTCACGGCTTGGATTGTCGTCGAAACATTGGGATCAAGATCCCGGAAACATCAGATGGCATTACAATGGCCGAATGACAACGTGGCTGATGAAAGCCGAGAAATTAGGGTGGAAGCCCACCCAGAAAATTAACCACTATATTCTTTATGAAACGAACTAGGGCCATCAACCTATTCATGACGTTGATCGCGATCCTATGGATCGCTGGACTTTGCGAATGGGTGGCTCGACTAGTGGATATAGAACAACCCCTAATGCCATACGATGGCATAAATTTCAGCGGAGATAGAAATAACTATCTTGAATGCTACGACCCCAAGGTCACCAGACCCTATTATCTGAAAAGAGGAGGATGTATTAGTTATCGATTAAATGGTGCACTGATTCGTCGAGAAAACGAAATTTCTGCTGTTCCCAATCAAGGGACCTTTCGCATTCTAGGGGTGGGTGACTCATTTCTCTATGGCTTCGGGGTTGATGCGAAAGATACTTTTTTATCCCTTCTTGAATCACGACTCAATCGAGACTCAAAAGGACTCCCCAAATACGAGGTTTTAAACGCTGGCCGACCAGGGGCCGACACCGCCCAGGAAGTCGGAATGTACGCTCAGACCTGGTCTTCTCTTAAACCCGACCTGGTCATCCTGGGAGTCCACCTAAACGATATCATCCCCTTTCCCACCAGTGCGTTGATTGAGGTACACCGGTTTTATCGAGGAAAACTTCGCGAGCGCTTCAGATCACTCGATTGGGCATTGAACCGCATTGAAACGAAGTTGGATGCCAAGGATAAAGAAGCACGCCTTCTTAAGTCCTACACTCAAGAAAACAAATCGAAGTTCTTAAGCGCCGTGCTTCGACTTAGGCAACGACTCAACGATAACGGCGGCAAGCTCCTGGTTCTTTTTTTCCCTGTCTTTCATCAATTTCATAACTACCCATTCAAATCGATCCACGATGACTTAAGTAGCGAATTGAAAGGTGAAGGTATCGAGAGTTTGGATTTTCTTCCCTATTTTCTAGGTAGTGACGCTAAGTCCTACTGGATTACTCCGAATGACCAACACCCCAACGAAATAGCGAATCAAATCTTCTATGAGCGGCTAATCGAATACCTTAGAAAACATCCCGAGTTTCTGAGCGACAAAAACTAGCCCCGCGCGGAGTCTCACTAAAGTGAGATTTTCTGCAGTTTTGGGCTGATTCGCCCGATAATCTCACTATAGTGAGAAAAACCATGGATTCTAAGCGCTCAATCGGATATTCTCACTATAGTGAGAATCGAGGCTAAGTATGAAAGAAAAAACTATTATGAGCGAGGCTGGACTAGGGAAAGTCCTTAAGAGCCGGCGTAACGAATTGGAGATTACCCAGAAGGAACTCGCCGATTACTGCGACCTCTCCCACAACGGAATCAGCCAAATCGAGGTGGGTGAAAAGAGCGTTCGCCTTTCCACCCTTCTGAAGCTCGGAAAGATCCTGGGCTTCAAAGTCGTGCTGAAGATGGAGGACTGATGAAGCAGCTCTACGCGTTTTTTGAGAGTAAGCGAGTTGGAGTTCTCACCAAGGATGATGAAGAGGTCTACTCGTTCGAGTACGAGAAATCCTGGCGTGAAGATCCGAACGCATTTCCCATTAGTCTCTCGATGCCCCTCCAGCAGGAGAAGTTTGGGAACAAGGTGACCCTTTCGTTCTTCGAGAACTTACTGCCTGAAGGGGACGTGCGGAAAGAGCTGGAAGCAGCTCATAAAATAACCGGAGTTTTCAACTTCCTTATCGAGTTTGGCCGCGACTGCGCGGGTGCAATTACCTTAGCCGATCAACCGGGCTACAAAGCTCCATCCGGTCCACCGGAACTCGTCCCCATCGAGATGAAAAAGATCCACCAGGCAATTGAGAAAAATCTCTCGGTCGCGGAAGTAATATCTGAGACGAGCCCGGGGTACCTGTCTTTAGCGGGCGCTCAAGATAAGTTCCCGGCGGTATTCAAAGACGGGAAGTTCTATCTTCCGAAAAATGGCCACCCCACTACCCACATCGTAAAAGTTCCGATCTGGCGTCACGGAGTCAAGGAGTCCGTCTACAACGAACAATACTGCATGGAGCTTGCGCGAGCAGTTGGGCTAGAGGTCCCAAGGAGCCAAATAGTCGACGGGGATCGTCCGCTATTCGTTATCGAGAGGTACGATAGGCAAACCAATCAAGCGGACGGGTCCACGCGCCGGATTCACCAGCAGGATCTTTGTCAGGCGCAAGGATTTTCCAGCGAGTACAAATACGAGAGCAAGGGCGGCCCCAGTCTTAAACAAGACTACGAATTCCTTACCCAACATATTCCACCCACTTTCCGTCTTCGGAGCGTGGAGCGGTTTCTCGATTGGGTTTGCTTCAACTTGGTCATCGGGAACAATGATTCCCATTCCAAGAACGTTTCTCTCCTGCTCTATGAGAATAACAAGTACAAACTGGCGCCATTCTACGACCTCATGTCGACGGCTATCTATCCAAAGCTAGACGGTAGCTTTTCGTTTCGAATCGGAGACCGCGACGAATTCTCCAAAATTGGAAAGAACCAAATCGAGCAGCTCGAAGATCAGTTGGGGATAAGACGAGATGTTTTCAAGAAACGGTTGCACGGAATAGTCGACAGAATAACGAAAGAATACGAACCCGTTGCCGAGCGGATGCATGTGCAGTGCCCCACCGCTAAGATTCCAAAACGAATTAATGACCTGATCAACACGAGAATCAAAAGCCTGAAGTTTCAGAACGCGTTAAATTAAAACCCGCCACGAAGATGTGCCCAGGGAGGGAATCGAAGCCAGCATTTCCCATTTCAAGAATCGGGGCCGTGGACGAAGTCGAATGAAATTAGATCGTCGCGTTTTCCGTTCAGTTCTTCACTCAAAATACAAAGTCTGGAATTTGCAGACTACCAGAGGTCTCAACTGTAATTTTTTTAGTTTTTGTCCCAAATTTTTCATGCCAAGCCTCAATAGTGTAAGCTCCCGGTGGTAATCCCTTAATACTAAAAGCGCCGGTCGTATCCGTTACTGCAAAGTAGGGATGGTCCAATACCCCGGCGTAGGAATTCATCCATCGATTCACATCGCATTTTATCCTCACCATAACTTCTGGATTCGCAAATTTCTTATCTACCGTTTGTCCTTTTGTGGGCATGCCTAGATTGAAGTTTGGATTATCGTTCCCGATAGTGTGCACATTGTGAAAATTTGAATCACTATTAACGATTCGCAATGTCTGACCAGCCCTAATACCTAGAACATGAGGAATGTAATTGCAGCCTCGTAGATCCAACACGACTGGTTCGCTTGTGACCGGCGGCGCCATTCCCGGCTTAATACCAGCTTTCACATATACAAAAACGTTTGCCAAGGTTCCATTGGGATTTACCACGACATCCTCGTTGTAAAACAAGTTAGTTCCATTTGCTTTAACGCATGCTGGATCCGCTCTCATATTTATTAGTTCTCGCGCGGGTGGCACACCTCTGAAATTAACTTTTCCAGTGAGAAAGCCAATACCGGATGGGGAATCTTTGCTTTCGTTATCGTTATCGTTATCGTTATCATTTTCCGTCGGAATGTTCCCTATTTCTGGGAGCGATTCCCTGTGAGCTTCTGTATCTTGATCATTTGTCTGAACTTTTAGACGTTCCTTCCTTTTGTAAGCGTTGTCCGCTTTTGAGTCTTTCGCCTGTCGCTGTGAATCAACTAACGATCGTTGAACTGCCTTTTTAGCAAAAGCCACTTTATCTTCCGATATTTTAAGGCCCAAATCAGCGAGAAATAGGAGAATTGCTTTGCCTAGAATTTCATCAGCCTTGCGGTATTTTTCCTCCATATTTTTGAGACGGAGGTATTCATCAAAATCTATTTCGGTTAATTCAGTTAACTTGCCTTTGAATTGAGAATAGCGAGACTCACTCCACCTAAACCCTACGGCAACCCCTACAATGAATATCGTTGAAATGATTGCAAAACGTTTCAATCCGTCGGCTCCACATCGTTAAACGAGATGTGCCCAGGGAGGGAATCGAACCCCCCACACGAGGATTTTCAATCCTCTGCTCTACCGACTGAGCTACCTGGGCAACTCCTAGCCCAATAAGATCAGGCCAAGGGTCCCTAAACTACTCGTGACATTTTAGGTGGTCAAGAAGCTTAACTGGGGTTTTGAGCCCAGAGACACAATAAGCTTAGTGCTTTTCCACGATGACTCACTTGGGCTTTCTCGGACTCGGACATTTCCGCGAATGTTTTGCCGAGTGGAGGGTAGAAAAAAATAGGATCGTAACCAAATCCGTGATTCCCCTTAGGTGGAAATACGAGTTCCCCCTCAACAGAGCCTTCAAAGAACCGCGGTGAAGCGTTTGGCAACAGAAGGCAGAGCACACAACGAAACCTCGCAGTCCACGGACGCTTCGCGTTTTCGAGACGTTTTTGAAGTAACTGAAATCGGTTCGGATAATCCAGATTTCCACCCCAGCGCGCGGACTGAACACCCAATTCCCCGGGCATCGCATCAATTTCTAGTCCAGAATCATCGCAGAGCACAGCGCTACCGCTGAGCTTAAGATACGCTTCGGCTTTGAGTTGAGCATTCTGCTGGTAGGTCTGACCCGACTCGACGACATCGAGTTCTAACGATGGAATCTCACATCTGAAAAGAGGCTCGAGAGTCTCTTTGATTTCTTTGAATTTTCCTAGGTTCTGCGTCGCTACAATCAGTTTCAAATTTCAAGAACCTGTTTCTGGACCGCAATCAGCTCTTGGATCCCTTTATCCGCAATCGCAAGTAAGCCCGCAAGCTGAGACGCATCGAAAGGCGCATTTTCACCAGTCCCCTGCACTTCGACGTAGTGGCCACTGCTCGTCTTAACGATGTTCATATCAACTTCTGCGTTCTTATCTTCCTCGTAATTTAAATCCAAAACAGGCCGACCGTTCACAATGCCAACGCTGACAGCAGCAATCCCTACCTTAAGCGCAGCACCAAGCACCGGCTCATGCCTTTCCAACTTCTTAAGCGCCAATCCCAGTGCAATGTACCCACCGGTAATCGCCGCAGTCCGGGTGCCTCCATCGGCATCCAAGACATCGCAATCCACCAAGAAACTCCGCTCTTTCACAATCGAAAGATCCATGCACATTCTGAGGGAACGACCAATCAAACGCTGAATTTCATGGGTTCGACCACCAACCTTCGCTCGCTCGCGGTGAATCCGTTGCTTCGACGACGCTGGCAGCATGGAGTACTCGGCGGAGAGCCAACCTGTACCTTTGCCCTTGAGAAACTGAGGGACTGAGTTCTCCAACATCACACTACACACCACTCGAGTTCTTCCCATCTGAATCAGACAGGAACCATGAGGGTGTTCTAAAAAATTAGGAGTTATCTTAATGGGTCTTAGCTGGTCGTCACTTCGTCCATCGTGTCGCATTCTACTTCCTTCAACCGTCAGGATATTTTCCTGACCTTTAAAACATATTCAATAATTCCCGAGCTTATAGCACTGGCAATCCTTTTTAGGTAGGAAAACCTTTGAAGATCCGTGCGATCTTCGTCGTTTGTTAAATACCCAACCTCCACCAACACAGCCGGCATTTGTGTCCCTGATAAAACCGTAAACGGACCCTGACGAACACCTCGCTGATTCGTTCTCACCTTCAACGAAACGGCCCGATGAATATCTTCTGCAAAATATGAACTTTCCTTAATGTGTTGCTGAGTCTGAACGTCAGCAAGAATGGATTGAACATCGGAGTTATTTTCATTGGTTTCTTTTTCGGAATTTTCTTTTTGGACAACGTGGTGCGTATCCTCGTCGCTTGAATAGCTACTTAAAAAGTAGACTTCAAACCCTTTCGCCTTCGCGCTTGGGGATGAATTCGCATGGACACTCATAAATAAATCTGCCTTCCAATCATTCGCCATCTGAACACGCTCTTTCAATGGAATTGCGATATCAGCGGAGCGTGTCAATTTCACTTGAATTGGAATTCTTCCAAACTTGGCCGCTCGCTCGACCTCAGACCGAATCATCTCGCTCAGACGTAACGTTAGGGCTTTTTCATGCACCCCGGAATACACCGCCCCATCATCTCGCCCTCCATGACCAGGGTCTACGAGAATGCGATAGCCATTAAAAGGCTGAGCAACCTCATTTTTGACAGATCGACGAGCCACCACCAGCCCTTCATCAACCCAATTCAAAGATGTCGTCCATAACACCTGCATGGGATCAGCCCACCGATGACGCAGCGAAATCTCCTCGCTCGCCAAACCGATCACGCACCATGGCATGATCAAGACTGCGCTAAAGAACACTGACGTGGTAAAATTAAATCGCTTCACATTAATACCTGGACCTTCCCTAAAATTGATGACCGAAAACAAAAAAACAGCGATTTCGCGTCGCATCTTATTTTACTGTTGGGTACTGCTGAGGTGTTCGAATTTATTAGGATCGATTAATCCGGATCAAACCGGGGGCACTCACACTCATTTTAACATAGCGATTCGAGTGCTCCTAGATAGAGACCTGGAAAATATTAGAATCTCATCCAACGCAGGTGAGCTTACGCTGCGCGCAGATGACAGAGGCCTATGGCAACCGATGGGGAAAGAGATTCACGCAGGCCGCTTTCATCCTTTCGGTAGCCCAAAACAAAAAATACTTACGATTAATGGCGTCATTTTTCGCACTCCCAAAGTAGAAATCCGCCCTGAGTCTCGTGTTGGAAATAGTTTTCGAATCAACGGCGAGAGTTTCCGAGGTTCGATATTCCTCATTCAAAAATCAAATCGTATCCTTCTGGTCAATGTGATTGACCTTGAAGATTATCTTAAAGGAATGCTGGCAACTGAAATCAACTCTTACTGGAGCGTCGAGAGCCTCAAAGCCCAAGCAGTCGCGTCGAGAACCTATGCCATGTACATGAAAGATCACCCCCGTAGCGCCGATTACGACTTGGAGCGTACTATCTCTGATCAAGTTTACGG
>Ga0209824_10000321_pt1 | contig 31590 bp, 24 predicted proteins | sample VDWuncwatermetaG_FD_184124 | JGI IMG/M metagenome (GOLD analysis project Ga0209824, IMG submission 184124) | Wastewater microbial communities from Netherlands to study Microbial Dark Matter (Phase II) - VDW unchlorinated drinking water (SPAdes)... ...
GCGAGGATGGTCACGCGCGCGCCCGCGCGCAGCAGCAACATGGTTTTGCGCGCGGCAATTTCACCGCCGCCGACAACCAGGCACGGCTGGTCACGAATGTTGAGAAAAATAGGGAGGAAATCCATAGGGTATTGTAATTCCAATTTTTGATAGAAACGACCATAATTTTCCCGTAGGTCGGGCTTTAGCCCGACGTTCCAACCGCTGTCGGGCTAAAGCCCGACCTACGAATTCACTGAGTAATTGTCGCGCGGAATGATACGCTAAGCGCAAAGTGACGCATAGCCGGTATGGGTGTCAAAGCGGGTATCTCTGGACGCGACCTGCAACTCCGGGCACAATGTCGGCCTTGAGGGCAATTCTAAAAATCCAAAGTTCGCTCAAACTCATTTGCAACTGCGGGCGTGAAAAAAAATTCGCCGCGCCGCATAGATTTGCTATGCAAGCAAGAATTTTTTTTCACAACGCGGCAGTTGAGATGAAATTTGGTTTTTTAGAGTTGCCCTTATGGCGGGCCTCCCCGCATTGCATGGTGGTGAATCGGGTCAGGTCCGGAAGGAAGCAGCCACAGCCATTCTCTGCAAGTGCCGGGGGTTAGGCTCGCCACCCTTCTTCTGGTCGCAAAGGTGAGCCATGTCGAAAGTCGCGTTTTTCAACAACCCCAAAATCGTTCGTCGCTGGGTGCAAGCGCTGTGCTGTGCCCCCTTTCTGGCAGCGGCTCAGACCGCATTTGCGCTGGATGGGATGTCGCTCGAATACGGCACGTCCAATTCCACCAACGCGGATGTGAAGCTTGTGCGGCTGAGCGCGCAATGGAATTGGAACGAGCGCTGGTTCGACCGCGGCGACTGGTTCGTGCGCGGTTATTGGGAGGCGAGCATCGCCGCTTGGGAAAACAACAGTTTGTTAAAAACCAATTCGGGGCTGATCGATATCGGTTATATCCCGGTGCTGCGCTTTCAGCAAAGGGTGCCTTCGGCGATTGCGCCGTATATCGAAGGCGGGTCGGGCTTGCACTGGCTGTTCAAAACCTCGGTCAGCACCGAACGCGATTTCGGCAGCCATTACCAGTTCGGCAGCCACGTCGGCGCGGGTGTCCGTTTCGGCGAGAAGCACAAGTACGATTTGTCCTACCGCTACCAGCACATTTCCAACGCCGGGTTCAAGCAGCCCAACCAGGGCATCAATTTTAATTTGCTGCGATTTGGCTATAACTTCTAAAAGCTTGACCACGAATGACACGAATAGAAGCCACGAATTATCGCGAATAAAAACGAATTTTTTTGATTTTATTCGTGTGCATTCGTGGTAATTCGTGTCATTCGTGGTTAGAGATTTTGATTTGTTTTGATTTCGTTGCATCCGTGTGTAAGACGTAAAAATCATGTCGCAAACTCAACCTCAGTCGCAAGTGCTGGCGCGCAAATGGCGGCCTAAAACATTCGCCCAGCTTACCGGACAAGAGCACGTGGTGCGGGCGTTGGCGAACGCGCTCGACCAGAAACGCCTGCACCACGCCTATCTTTTTACCGGTACGCGCGGGGTCGGCAAGACCACCATCGCGCGCATACTCGCCAAAGCCTTGAACTGTGAAACCGGCATCACCTCGACCCCTTGCGGGGTGTGCGCGGCGTGTGTGGAGATCGACAGCGGGCGGTTCATCGACCTGATCGAGCTGGATGCCGCCTCCAACACGCAGGTCGATAACATGCGCGAACTGCTCGAAAACGCGCTTTACGCGCCGACCAGCGGGCGTTACAAGGTGTATATCATCGACGAGGTTCACATGCTGTCCAAGTCGGCTTTCAACGCCATGTTGAAGACGCTGGAAGAGCCGCCGGAACACGTCAAGTTTGTGCTGGCGACCACCGACCCGCAAAAAATCCCTGTCACCGTGTTGTCGCGCTGTTTGCAATTTAACCTCAAACAAATCCCGCCGCCGCTGGTGGTGGCGCATCTGGCACACGTGCTGGAACAAGAGGGCATCGCCAGCGACAACGCCTCGCTGCAATTACTGGCGCGTGCGGCGCAGGGCAGTATGCGCGACGCATTGAGTATGCTCGATCAGGCCATCGCGTTTGGTGAGGGCAAAGTGGAAGAGGCGGGGGTGCGCGCCATGCTGGGGGCAATCGACCAAGGTTATTTGTTTGATTTGCTCGATGCGTTGGCAAGTAAGGAAAACCCGAAAAACGGCGCGGCGATGTTGGCGATAGCCGACGCGATGGAGGCGCGCAGCCTGTCGTTCGACGCGGCCTTGCAAGATTTGGCGGCGTTGTTGCACCGCATCGCGCTGGCGCAAACCGTGCCGCAAGCGATAGCCGAAGACGCGCTGGAACGCGAGCGACTGTTCGCGCTGGCAAAAACGTTTGCGCCGGATGAAGTGCAATTGTTTTATCAGATCGCGCTGCATGGACGCAGCGATTTGAGCCTTGCGCCGGATGAGTATGCGGGCTTTACGATGACACTGATGCGGATGTTGGCGTTTCAGACGACAGACGACAGAGGACAGAAAACAGAAGACAGACCTCGTGATATTCATCGCGTAGCGGTCCCGATCTCGCCCTCGCCCCTTGCGGGAGAAGGCGGAGTGAGGGGGCGCGGGGCTGTAGCCACTAATGCTGCTCAAGTAGAGCCACCTCAGTCTTCTGTCCTCCGTCCCCTGTCCTTTGAAAGCGATTGGCCTGCGCTGGTCGCGCGCTTGAAAATCTCCGGTATGACCAAAATGCTGGCGGAACATTGCGAGATGAAGTCTTGCGCTGCGGACGAGATCGAGCTGTGTGTGCCCAAAGCGCACAAAACGCTCATGGACAAAGACTACCAGGCGAGGCTCAAAGCCGCGTTGGTCGAACATTTGGGCGCGCCGGTGCGCGTCAAATTTTCCCTCGGCAGCGTCACCGGCGCGACCCCCGCCGAACTGCAAAACCGCGACAGGCAGAACAAACAATCGCAAGCCATCGCCGCCATCGAGCAAGACCCATTCGTGCGCGCGATGGTGGAGGGTTTCGATGCTCGAGTAATCGACGCTTCGATCAAACCCATATAATTTACGTGATGGTATTGGCGTGTTCGCAAATGTGGGGCGCGCGCAGCGAGCCCCTACGTGGAATTAACCGGGGTCGTAGGGGCGCGCTGCGCGCGCCCTCGCGTGTAAAGATTAACTTCAGGAGATAAACATGATGAAAGGCGGATTGGGCAACTTGATGAAACAAGCCCAGCAAATGCAGGAAAACATGCAAAAAATGCAGGCGCAATTGGCGACGGTCGAAGTCGAAGGCCAATCCGGCGCGGGCATGGTGAAGGTGGTGATGACCTGCCGTCACGATGTGAAGCGCGTCAGCATCGACCCCAGCTTGATCGGCGACGACAAAGACATGCTCGAAGACTTGATCGCCGCCGCGGTTAACGATGCGGTGCGCAAAGTCGAAGCGACCACGCAGGAAAAAATGGGCGGCTTTACCGCAGGCATGGGCTTGCCGCCGGGATTGAAGTTGCCGTTCTAAATAAATTTTGAATTTTGAGTTTTGAATTTTGAATTCAACTCAAAATTCAAAATTAACAATTCAAAATTGCATCAATGAAAACCCCCTCCAGCCTTTCCGACCTGATCGAATCTTTGCGTTGCCTGCCCGGTGTCGGTCCCAAATCCGCGCAGCGTATGGCTTATCACTTGCTGCAACGCGACCACGCGGGAGCGGCGCGGTTGTCGCAGGCATTGGGGCTGGCGTTGGAGCGCATCCGGCATTGCGAAAAATGCAACAGCTTCAGCGAAGAGCCGGTGTGCGAATTGTGCCGCTCGCAACGCCGTGAAGCCAAACTGTTGTGCGTGGTGGAAACCCCCGCAGATTTGTTGATGATGGAACAGGCGCAATGCTACAAGGGCATGTATTTTGTGCTGATGGGTAGGCTTTCGCCGCTCGGCGGCATCGGCCCCAAGGAAATTCACCTCGACCGCTTGAAGAAACGGGTGCAAGATGGCATCGTCAACGAAGTCATCCTCGCCACCAACTTCACCGTAGAAGGCGAAGCCACCGCGCATTACATCGGCGAACTGCTGCACGCGCAAGATATGAAAGTAACCAGGATTGCCCGAGGTTTACCAGTCGGCGGTGAGTTGGAGCATGTCGATAGCGGCACCCTAGCGCAAGCCGTGCTGGAGCGGCGAGAGGTGTAGGGATGGAACTGTAGGAGCGGGCTTGCCCGCGAAAATCAATCGCGGGCAAGCCCGCTCCTACAAAATGGCAGCATGATTGGAAAATAAATGAAAACCAAAAGCCCCATCAGACCGAAAAAGAAGAAAGTGGTCGCGTCGCCTGGCGCGATGAGCAAAATTGCGCCGAAAGCCCCCGCAGGGCGGGTGGAGCCCTTCGGCGTTGCTCAGGATAAACACCGCGCAACCCATCAGCAGGCGGATGAGCGCGTCCCGAAAGAAGTTAAACCAGCATCGCGTGCGCCCGCCGCGCCCATCACCACCCACAAGCTCCAAAAAATGCTCGCACAAGCGGGCTTGGGTTCGCGCCGCGATATGGAAGAGCTCATCGCCAGCGGCCAAGTCACCCTCAACGGCCAGCCCGCCAAAATCGGTGACCGCGTTGGTGCGGAAGATACTGTGAGAGTGGGTAAACGAGTGATACACATGAAGTTCGAGACGCAGCGCACCCGCGTCATGCTCTATCACAAACCAGAAGGCGAGATCGTCAGCCGCGATGATCCCGAGGGCCGTCCTTCGGTTTTCGATAAGTTGCCAAAACTCGATTCCTCCAAATGGGTCGCCGTCGGGCGGCTGGATTTCAACACCAGCGGCCTCTTAATTTTTACCACCGACGGCGATCTGGCGAATCGGCTGATGCACCCGCGCTATGAAGTCGAGCGCGAATACGCGGTGCGTATCATGGGGCAGCTTACGCCGTTGCATATACAGCAGCTCACCTACGGCATAGAAATGGATGACGGCATCGCAAAATTCGAGCGGTTGTCTGACGAAGGCGGCGAAGGCTCCAACCGCTGGTATCGCGTGATTTTGAAAGAAGGCAAAAACCGCGAAGTGCGGCGCATGTTCATGGCGGTGGGCATGATGGTCAGCCGCCTCATCCGCCTAAGGTTCGGCCCCCTCAACCTGCCGCCGCGCTTAAAACGCGGCCACTCGATGGAATTGGACGAGGCCGAAGTCGCGCGGCTGCTGGCGTTGGTGAAGTAGGTTACCTGAAAAAATCAAGCGCGGAGTAGCTCCCAATGACTGGCTCCCAATGACTGAATTCAATAAAACCTAACTCTCTGTGGCGGGTGTGACATGCCCTACGCGTTTTATTGGCCGCGTAACTGTTCGGTGACGCGCATTCTTTTCGGCTCGAAAAAGTTCCGTAGTATGGGGACGGCTTGGTGTGCGTTGGCTGAACCACACATGAAAACATCGAGGGCGATGTAGTTGATTTCTGGCCAGGTGTGGATGCTGATGTGGGATTCTGCGAGGACAGCCACGCCGGTGATGCCGGCGTTTTCGCCGAAGCTATGTAGATACAGACCGAGCACGGTTGCGCCGCAGGCTTGCGCGGCGGCATTTAGTGCGTTTTCGATGTGGGCTTGATCCTGGAGGTGTTTTGCATTCCAGAAATCGATCAGCAAATGTAAGCCGGGGGCGACGTGGGGGGTCATATTTTTAGCACCTTTTGCTGGTTGTTGGTGTTCTGCGCCATATTAAAAAATAAAATTTCTTTCCATTCCGTATCGGCAGATTTGAGCCGCCAGATGTAGGCATCGAGCAGGTAGTGCGTTGCCTGCGGCAGTGCCAGCAGGGGTATCAACCAGACCAGCGCGGTCTCGGAGGTGAGCGGTGGCAGGGCTGAGAATAGCCAGAATAATTCGGTGTGGTTGCGCCACACTAGGCTATCCCAAATGCCTTCTTCCACATAGGCGAGACTCGCGAGCGCACCCACATAAAGCGCGACGGCTTTGGGTTTGAAGATGGTGGCGATCCATGCGGAAATAAACGGCGAGGGACTGTCTTTGTTGCGCGCGCTGTGGTTGCGACCATAGACCCAGATGAGCGCGAGATAAGGGATGCCGTGCGCGAGGATGTTGGTGGCAGTGAAGGCGATGTCGTTGTCGAAGGCGACGATGCCGATGAACCATGCCGCCGCCGTGCCGATCAGCAGCAGGTTGCGGGGGAGGTTGCAGTGTTTGAATTTTTTCCAGAGCATGATTTCTTTGACGACATATGCGGCCATCACGGCGAGGTAGACGCTGGCGGCGAGTGCGGCGAGCCAAGCGTATTCGGGCGCGTCAAGCTTGATGAAGTCGCCTGCGATGAACCAGTGGAACTGCCGCTCGTGCGTGTGCCAGTAAACCAGCGGGTAGAGCGTCGCCAGATAAATGGCGGCGCGATCGAGGTGTTTGTAGCTGGCGGGCAGATTTCTTTCGTCGCGTCCGTAGATCATCATCAACCCATATTGTTGGCGCACGAAGTGGAACACTGCGAGATAGGCGAGCACACGCCAGAATATCATGCTGTCGATGCTGTATAAAAGGCAACCGCCGAGCCAAGCTCCCAAGGGCACCAAGGTGTAGAGCGCTTGCCGTTGTCGCCATTCGCGCTTGTCGAAATAGGTGCGAAACAGGGTGCTGTAAACATGGCTCACATCCACGCCGACCACCAGCACCAACCACATCCACGGCGGCACTGCGTCGAAGCGCGCGATCCCTTCTTGGAACACCAGCGCCAGCGCGGAGATGAGGAGCGCCGGGCTTAAAATAAACACTAGGTCGAAGGCTGCAGAATAGAGCCAGGGTTGTGACGATTTCATGTGGATTTCTTGCGAGATGATTTGCGATGGGAGATGACCCGCGCCGCCGCTGTGGCTCCGTGGGTATAGGCCTCTTCAAACAGCGAGATGCCGCTCATATCCGAGTGCGCGAAAAATATCGGCGGGTATTGTTTGAGGGCTTGTCGCCGAGCTTTTCCCCAGATGAAGCCTTGCGTCGGACGCACCATGGCGTGACCCCACAGGCAAATATCGACACGTTCGATGTGGCCTTGCAATTCGGGGTGCAGGTTTAGCAATTCCGCCACCACGCGCTGTTGCCAATCGGTGTAGCTGCGGTCTTGCGCTTCGCGCCGGGCGGTATCGGGCGCAAGATGGCTGAGCGGCCAGTAATAAGTGATTACGGTTTTGCGCGACGACATTTGTGGGATTTGGTGCGTGGCGACCACGTAGCCGAGCATGTTGCTGTGATAGGCGACGTTGTCCCAGCTGAGCGGCGCACCTGCGCCGCCGGGGAGTTTGCCGAGGGTGATGTTGGCGACGGCCCAAGGGGAATAGCTAAACTCGGCGGCGGAGAGTTTGAAACGGTCGGAATCAAGCAAGCGCGCCGCCACAAATCTCGGTGTGGCGACAATCACCGCTTTAGTTTCAATGCGGATGGTGTGTTTGCGTTCGCTATCCCAATAATCCACGCTGATTTTGCCGCTTTTGTCTTGGATGTGGTAAGCCAGCGCGTTGGAGCGTATGCGCCCCGCAGCCTGGAGCGGCGCGGCCAGTTGCCGGGCGAGCCAGCCGTTGCCCTCCGGCCAAGTGATGACATTCTGTGCGTGGGTGTTGGCGGCTTTGCCGGAGCGCGAGGCGAAGTAGTGGAGTCCCGCCCACGCCGAAGTCTGCGCCAGGGTCGATCCAAAATCGTCGCGGCAGCAATAGTTCACATACCAGCGCAAATGCGGCGAGGTATAGCCATGTTGATCTAACCACTGCTCCATGGTCATTTCGTCGAGTCCTAGCCATTCCGCGTCTTGCGAGCTTTTATCGACGGGAATCGCAAACACTTTTTTGCCGTCCGCGCCTTTGATCGTTTTGTACTGCGACAAGATGCTGAAAAAACGCTGGTATTGCTGCTGCTCTTCCCGGCTCAGGGCGATGTTGGGCACCAGCCCTTCTTGCCAGCGGCCATACAGATAAAGGCGTTCAGCCGGATCGGCGCAGAGATAAAATTCGTTGTAGATTGGCAAGCCTTGCGGGTTGTATCCGGTGATGATGCCGAGTTCTTCAAACAGCCGTTTGACGGCGGTGGATTCGCCCGTAACCAGTGGCACGTAGTGCGCCCCCCAAGGGTAAGCGGTGACGGCATTATTGCCGCTGCTCGAATTGCCGCCGACGGCTTTTTCTAATTCCAACAACAACACATCGTTCGCGCCCGCTTTGCTCAAGCGATAACCCGCTGCGAGCCCTGCGATGCCGCCGCCGACAATCACGACTTCGTGGCGCAGCGTCTGCGACGGTGGCGGGAAGTCGTTGCCGCGCAGTTTGTGACCCAGGTGAGAAGAGACCCCGACGATCTCGCCGGGGATTTTGTTGGCGGCAGTGAGCAGGGATGGCCATGCGGCGACGGCACGGTTCGCGCTTAACGCGCCAATGCTGGCGAGGCTGGCGAGGGTGAAATGGCGGCGTGAGATTTTCATGGTTAATCAGTGCGGCATGGTGCGGCAGCGTCTTCAGTAAATCAAGTGTGCCGCCCATTCGTCCTCAAAATAGCGGACGAGTATCTGGTCATCGAGGCGCTGGATTTTGGTGCTGATTTTGTCCATGTCGGCGGGAAAATGAAACATATGCAGGGCGGTGGCGGTGCTGAGGTAGCGCAAATTGTCGGGATAGCGAAGTGGGGGCATATAGGGAGTGCCGGCGGGTTTGCCAATGATGTAGCCCCATTCGCCGAACGAGGGCACGAAGGCGTGATAGGGTGTGGTGGTAAACCCGGCAGCTTCCAGTGTTTGGTTGACACACCAGTAGGATTTGCGGGCGATCAGGGGCGAGGTGCTTTGCACCACCACGATGCTGTGCGCGCCGATGACGTTGTGTAGCAGCCGAAAAAACGTCAGCGAGTAGAGTTTGCCGACAGAATAATTCGAGGGGTCGGGCACGTCCATAATGACGGCATCGAACTGTGGTTTTTCGGGGGTGTCGGCGATTTCTCGGAGCCAGGCGAATGCGTCCTGATTCACCACGGTGACTTTGGGCGAGAGCAGGGCGCGCCAGTTGAGCGCGGTCAATAATTCGTTTGTGGAAAATAATTCGGTCATGCGCGGGTCGAGGTCCACCACGGTGACGGTGGCCACGCTGGGGTATTTGAGTATCTCGCGCACCGCCAGACCGTCGCCGCCGCCGATGACGAGTACGCGACGGGGTGAGTCCAGGCTCGCCAGCGCGGGGTGGACCAGGGCTTCGTGGTAGCGGTATTCGTCCACCGAGCTAAATTGCAAATTGGCGTTGAGGAACAGGCGCAAGTCTTGCTCGGTGCGCGTCAGCACGATGCGCTGGTGCGGGGTGGATTCGGCGAAAATAATCTTGCCCTGATAGCTGTTATTTTCGGCGATGCTCACCAGACTTTCAGAATAAACGAAACCGAACATCAGCGCGATCATCACTAATATCGCGCTGATTTTGTAATAGCGGATCGCGGGGAGGGCTTCTTTGATGAAATACAGCAGCCAGAGGGCGACAGCGACATTCATCATACCGAACAGAAAGCTGGTTTTGACCAGGCCGAGATAGCGCACCATCACCAGCGGGAAAAGCACTGAAGCGAGCAGCGCGCCCGCGTAGTCGAAGGTGAATACCTTGGAGACCAAATCCTTGAACTCGAATTTGTTTTTGAGGATGCGGAGCAGCAGCGGGATTTCGATGCCGACGAGGATGCCGGTGAGGGTGACGATGAAATACAGCAGCGGCCTGAATGTCTGGACGTGCTCGAACATCAGGAACAGCAAGCAGGCTGAGCTGCCGCCGATTGCGCCCAGCAGGATTTCCACTTTGACAAAAAAACCGATCAGGTTTTTTTCGACATAGCGCGAGAGCCACGAGCCTATGCCCATCGCAAACAGATAGCAGCCGATGATGGTGGAAAATTGCGTGACCGAATCGCCCAGCAGATAGCTGGCGAGCGTCCCCGCTATGAGCTCGTAAACCAGCCCGCAGGTGGCAATGACAAAAACAGATACCAGAAAGAGGAATTCCAAAAGATTGCTCCTTCTGTTAGGCTCGGGTTAAGGGGTTAGCCGTGTATCGCGGCGGCGATGATGGTGGCGATGCCGATGACGACCCCGGCGAGAAAAATGGCGACAGCGATATTCTGCTTTTCCACCAATTCTTTCCAAACGCTCACTTTGGGGGTGATGAGATCGAGGATCACAAAACCGACGACAAATACCAGCAATCCCAAGCCGGAGAATACCAGCGCGTTGACCACGTATTGCAGGTTGACCAGACTATCCATGTTGTTCTCCTATTTATGATATGAATTTGCGGATCGGGTGGCTTGCCCTTGGCTGTTGAAAGCGTTGCTATAGACGTAGCCATAGTAATTGGCCACGGCCAAGGCGACTGTCAGAATCAGGCAGTAGGCTAGAAAAATTTTAGGCACTATTCGTCGCTCTCTTCGGTGAGCCGATAAATAGAAGGTGCAAAATCGCTGTCCGCCCAACGTCTATGCTCAAAATGATAGTGCCGCAGCATCGCATAGGCGGGATAGACCAGCAAAAGTAATAGTGTGATCCAGTAATTTCCCCAAGCGGGGACATCGCGTTTTACCCGCATGCTCACCTCTATCGGTTGTGCTTTTTGAAACACGCTGGAGTCGGCTTCAACCAATATGCGATAAGTGCCCGCTGCGGCGGCTTGGATGTAGCCATCCGCTTGGTATTGGCCTTCGCTCCAATAGCCGTCTGCATCTCTACCTTCATAGTATTCAATCGCGTGGGAGAGGCGGTAGGCCGTATTGGTGTGTTGGTCAATCATCGACAGTTGCAATTCCGCCCAATCATTTCTGACGGGCGAGGTGGTTTCGATATGGACATTGCTTTTTGTGGGCAGGGTAAAGTTGGGCGAAAGGTAAGCTTGGTTTTTGCCGTTGTGCTGCGATTTGTCGCAGTTGATTTGCCAGTCATCCGCCACGTCGCATCCCGCTGCGCCGGTTGATGCGGCAGCAACGATGCTCTCCGGGTAAAGCTTGGCGTTGATTTTAATCACGTCGGCATTCTCCGCGCTCATCGAGGTGACAGTTTGTATCATCGTGGCCAGTACCACTCCGATGATTGCAACCCATAGAATGCCATTGATTCTGCCTTGAAAAGGCGCGGGTTGGTTGGGGGCTACGCCGATAGCGTAGGGTAGGGGTGCGGTGATTTGAAACGCTTGTTTGACTTCATCTGGCGGCAAATAAAGACCGTGAGACAGGATGGTTTCGTCTTCAGTGATTTCAGACGACAGCACATAGGGGGGCGCGATATAGTCGGCGATCCTGGCGCGTTCGCCCTTTTTGACACGCCAGTAAAACTCGCCTTTCACATAGCGCACTACCCCCGTGCCGCTGTGAAATATCCGGTAAGGCTCGTTATCGAGTTGAATTTCATTTTTTGCATCTACGCCCAAGATATCGCGCTTGAGTACCTGGTAGAAATTCCAGTGACCGCCCGCTTGCGTCAGAAAGCGGAAGCCATGATAAGGGTTGTAGAGTAGGTATTCATCCCAAATGTAGTAGGAAACCGCATCGTGTTTTTCCAGATAGCCGATCACTTCCCATAGAATGCCTTGCAGTTTGCCGCGTGCACCGATTTCGATATCTGTGGCGCGCGTCTTCTCGCGGGCTTGGGAGATGAACGAAAGTTTTTCGTTGGCGACATCGACCAGTACGGCGCAGTGCTGGCAGACGGCGTTGACGGTGTGGCCTACCGCGCGGATGCGGATGATACCGCCGCAGGACGGGCAATCGAAGATGCTGATTTTTCGCTTCCGGTTGCCGGGTGCAGTCGTGTCAGCATTCGTGCTCGCGCGAGAAGGGTTGTGCGGAGTCTCCATCACCAGCCTTCCAATACTCTGAGATTCTGCCAGCGCGCGGCTTGCCAACCGACGTATTGCCCTACATAGGCGCGGACTTGGTTGTTGTAAACTTCGACGCAGCCAAATTCGCCGTAGGCACCCAGTAGATCAAGCGTTACCGTGGTGCGCCCGGTGCGCGCCGCAAACGGCAATTCGCCTTCGCTGCCGATACAGGTGGCATGCTTGATATCGACGATCTTCAGTTTCTTTTTGCCCAAGGTGAGGTACGAACCCAAATCGGTGTTCTTGAGTTTGATACCGGCGGTGGGCAGCATGGCGACTTGCGATTCTAAATCCAGCGCGGGGATGGAGGAGGTTGTTTTGTTGGTGGCAGCCGACTGGATTTGTTTTCTGAGTTTGGCCGTGTGGTTGTGGATGCGGGCGAGCACGTCTGCATCGGTAATCGTGTCGATCTCGGAGCTGAAGGCGTAAAACCCTTGCGCCTCCGCCAGCCAAGCCTTTTGGCCGTCATCGTTAATCATGAACCATTCGTTCCAATAGCCGCCCGCCCAGCCCATTTTTATTCGACCGATGAGGCTGTAGCGCGTGCCTTGATATAAAGCGGTGGTGCCGATTTGCAGGGGGCTCATGTCTTCCGGCAGCGTGGCCATCACCCCCAATGCTACGAGATCGACATCGCGGCGCAGCGCTGTCGAACTGCAATGGCGGCACACGCCATAAACCGAGATGCTGGACAGGAAGACCATTTCTGCGCCGCAGGCTGGGCAGTTGTATTTCTTCATTGTTGCCGGGTGCCTTACTTGATGCGGTTGAGTAACTCGGCTTTTTTCTGATCGAACTCTTTTTGCGTGAGTAAGCCTTTTTGCAACAAGTTGCCCAATTTTTCGATTACTTGTAGCGGGTCTTCGGTTGCAGGAGCCTGCGTCGCTGGATTAGCTGGAGTTGTGCCTGCACTTACACTTGCGCTTGCGCTTGCACTAGCATTGCCTTGCCCCAGTGTCTGCCCCATCATTTGCCCCATCGCCAAACCTGCGCCCATACCCACCCCCGCACCCGCCAAACCGCCGGGGTTAGCCGCTGCGGTCTGCAAACTGTCCGCAGCTTGAAACTGGGTGTATTTCTGCAAGTCACCCACAATCCGCATGGAGCTGGCTTTATCCAAGTGCGCCTGTAACTCTTCTGGCAAAGATAAGCTTTGCAAATAGAAGCTCTGTAATTGCAGGCCGTATTCCTTGAGCGCGGGGGCAACAGCCTCTTGCAGTTTTTGTGAAAACACATCCTGATTGCCCGCCATGTCGATAAAAGCGACTTCGCTCTTGCCCAGAAAGCTCGCCAGCGCGGTGAGCACCACGGCGCGCAACTGGCCTTCGATGTCGTTCACGGAATATTGCTCCGCCGTGCCGCAAAGCTTGGTCCAGAAAAGCTCGATGTCCGATATTTTGTACGAATAGTTGCCGAACGCACGGATGCGTAGGGCACCAAACTCTTTATCGCGGAGGGCGATGGGTTGAGTCGTGCCCCATTTTTGATCGACTTGCTCGCGCAGACTGAAGTAGTAAACGTCGGATTTGAACGGGGATTCGAAAAACTTGTCCCAGTTTTTGAGGTAAGTGAGAACCGGTAACGTCTGGGTGTTGAGCGTGTAGGTCCCGGCGGTGAATTTGTCGGCGACCTTGCCCTCGTTGAGAAACAAGACCTGCTGCGTTGCGCGCACTACAAGCTGCGCACCGTTTTGGATTTCCTTGTCTTCCATAGGGTAGCGATAAGCCAGAAGGTCAGGCTCGTCATCCGTCCACTGGATAACATCGACAAACTGTTTCGAGATAAAGCTCATCAAGCTCATGGCCTACTCCTCAGGGTTGGGTTGCACATAATCGAGTGTCAGCATAGTTACATAATTATTCGCGTCAGTCATCAAATTTTAGAGGAAATTAAGACGTTGGATAGGATGAGATCAGCCTGTTTGAGGAATAATTTAAGATAATGTTTGACGAGATGACAGTGTGCCCCTATAATCTCACTTCTTTGCAGCAAGGTGGTCGGAATGGGTGTTGATCGCTTTGCTGAAGTCGTGTTGCGAGTTGAGATTTTTTAGCCGCACACGAAAATAAAACAAGATAATGATTGACGAGATTGTAAGTGTTCTTTATAATTTCGCCTCTTTTGCAGCGGGGTGGAGCAGTCTGGCAGCTCGTCGGGCTCATAACCCGAAGGTCACAGGTTCAAATCCTGTCCCCGCAACCAAATTTGTTTTGCAAGTTTGGTCGTGTAGCGGCATCGCTCCTTAAAAATTTACAGCCGATAGGTGTGGGCATTTAGCTTGGCAGCGCTTGGGATATTTTTGCGCAGTTTTAATTGCGGAAAATATCCGGGTAACTAAAAAGTAACAATGCTCGCACGATAGTAAGAAAAGGTTTTTTGTCTTCGGGTAACTGAAGGTAAAAATCGAAGTATCAACGTCAAGCGAGAGTAATAAAATTAAGCAAGAGATTAAACTGAAGAGTTTGATCCTGGCTCAGATTGAACGCTGGCGGCATGCTTTACACATGCAAGTCGAACGGCAGCACGGGGCGGGGTAACCTGTCCTGGTGGCGAGTGGCGAACGGGTGAGTAATACATCGGAACGTGTCCTGTAATGGGGGATAACGCAGCGAAAGCTGTGCTAATACCGCATACGATCTAAGGATGAAAGCGGGGGATCGCAAGACCTCGCGTTATTGGAGCGGCCGATGGCAGATTAGCTTGTTGGTGAGGTAAAGGCTCACCAAGGCGACGATCTGTAGCTGGTCTGAGAGGACGACCAGCCACACTGGGACTGAGACACGGCCCAGACTCCTACGGGAGGCAGCAGTGGGGAATTTTGGACAATGGGCGCAAGCCTGATCCAGCCATGCCGCGTGAGTGAAGAAGGCCTTCGGGTTGTAAAGCTCTTTCGGCCGGAACGAAATCGCACCATCTAATAAGTGGTGTGGATGACGGTACCGGAAGAAGAAGCACCGGCTAACTACGTGCCAGCAGCCGCGGTAATACGTAGGGTGCGAGCGTTAATCGGAATTACTGGGCGTAAAGAGTGCGTAGGCGGCCTTGCAAGTCAGATGTGAAATCCCTGGGCTTAACCTAGGAACTGCGTTTGAAACTACAAGGCTAGAGTGTGGCAGAGGGGGGTGGAATTCCACGTGTAGCAGTGAAATGCGTAGATATGTGGAGGAACATCGATGGCGAAGGCAGCCCCCTGGGTTAACACTGACGCTCAGGCACGAAAGCGTGGGGAGCAAACAGGATTAGATACCCTGGTAGTCCACGCCCTAAACGATGTCAACTAGTTGTCGGGTCTTCACGGACTTGGTAACGCAGCTAACGCGTGAAGTTGACCGCCTGGGGAGTACGGTCGCAAGATTAAAACTCAAAGGAATTGACGGGGACCCGCACAAGCGGTGGATTATGTGGATTAATTCGATGCAACGCGAAAAACCTTACCTACCCTTGACATGGTCGGAATCCCGCAGAGATGTGGGAGTGCCTGAAAGGGAACCGATACACAGGTGCTGCATGGCTGTCGTCAGCTCGTGTCGTGAGATGTTGGGTTAAGTCCCGCAACGAGCGCAACCCTTGTCATTAATTGCCATCATTTAGTTGGGCACTTTAATGAGACTGCCGGTGACAAACCGGAGGAAGGTGGGGATGACGTCAAGTCCTCATGGCCCTTATGGGTAGGGCTTCACACGTAATACAATGGTCGGTACAGAGGGTCGCCAACCCGCAAGGGGGAGCCAATCTCACAAAGCCGATCGTAGTCCGGATTGGAGTCTGCAACTCGACTCCATGAAGTCGGAATCGCTAGTAATCGCGGATCAGCATGTCGCGGTGAATACGTTCCCGGGTCTTGTACACACCGCCCGTCACACCATGGGAGTGGAATCTGCCAGAAGTAGGTAGCCTAACCGTAAGGAGGGCGCTTACCACGGTGGGTTTCATGACTGGGGTGAAGTCGTAACAAGGTAGCCGTATCGGAAGGTGCGGCTGGATCACCTCCTTTCTAGAGAATCCGGAAATTGAGTGCCTACACTCATCGATTGTTTAATTTAAGAGTATTACCTGGGTCTGTAGCTCAGCTGGTTAGAGCACTGTGTTGATAACGCAGGGGTCGTTGGTTCGAGTCCAACTAGACCCACCAGTTTGAAATAGTTTTGCCGGGGGTTTAGCTCAGCTGGGAGAGCACCTGCTTTGCAAGCAGGGGGTCAACGGTTCGATCCCGTTAACCTCCACCAATAAAAGCCAGTGAGTGGTGAGTCATTAGTGGATAGTAGGAAGTAGTTGCAAGAACCCATATTTAAACCTTGATGGTTTCGATATTGGCTTTTGCCGATAAGAAGTTCTTTAAAAATTTGGAAGAAGTAAATAATACGTAGTTGGCTTGCGGAGAGCATGTTCCATACTGGTTAAATCCAGTGTCGGATGTGAAAAAGCAGGTTGGACGCGTATGGGTTTTTGATTGTATCAAGACAGCTTACGATTAGTCATTGTGAGTTGTACACAAACCTTTGCGAAAGTCGGATCCTTTTAGTCCGGCTGTAACGAAGATTTAAATTGCGAAACGTATATAACGCTTTGGCCGGAAGGCTGAGGACTTAACGTTATAGGGTCAAGCGAATAAGTGCATGTGGTGGATGCCTTGGCGATTACAGGCGATGAAAGACGTGATAGCCTGCGAAAAGCTACGGGGAGCTGGCAATAAGCTTTGATCCGTAGATATCTGAATGGGGAGACCCAACCCTTCGGGGTTACTCCTGACTGAATACATAGGTCAGGTAGAGCGAACCCAGGGAACTGAAACATCTAAGTACCTGGAGGAAAAGAAATCAACCGAGATTCCGTAAGTAGTGGCGAGCGAACACGGAGCAGCCTGCAATTTTTAGCACCATTGTTAACCAAACAGTCTGGAAAGTCTGACCATAGTGGGTGATAGTCCCGTAGGTAAAAACAGCGGTGTGGAACTAGGATTGCGACAAGTAGGGCGGGGCACGAGAAACCTTGTCTGAATATGGGGGGACCATCCTCCAAGGCTAAATACTCGTAATCGACCGATAGTGAACCAGTACCGTGAGGGAAAGGCGAAAAGAACCCCGGAAGGGGAGTGAAATAGATCCTGAAACCGCATGCATACAAACAGTGGGAGCCTGGTGCTTCAAGCGCTTTGCGCTGAAGCGCAGGGGCTAGAGACTAGGGGCTAGGGACTGCAAACCGAAAGGTTTTGCCGTTCCCTAATCTCTAGCCACTAGTCCCTGCTTCAAGAACAGAGTTCTTGAAGCACCGGGTGACTGCGTACCTTTTGTATAATGGGTCAGCGACTTACATTCAGTAGCAAGCTTAACCGAATAGGGGAAGCGCAGCGAAAGCGAGTCTTAATAGGGCGTTTAGTTGCTGGGTGTAGACCCGAAACCAGATGATCTACTCATGGCCAGGATGAAGCGGGGGTAACACCTCGTGGAGGTCCGAACCCACTAATGTTGAAAAATTAGGGGATGAGCTGTGGGTAGGGGTGAAAGGCTAAACAAATCTGGAAATAGCTGGTTCTCTCCGAAAACTATTTAGGTAGTGCCTCATGTATCACCTTCGGGGGTAGAGCACTGTTATGGCTAGGGAGCCGTTTAGGCTTACCAAACCATTGCAAACTCCGAATACCGAAGAGTGCGAGCATGGGAGACAGACATCGGGTGCTAACGTCCGGTGTCGAAAGGGAAACAACCCAGACCGCCGATTAAGGTCCCAAAGACACAGTTAAGTGGTAAACGAAGTGGGAAGGCGAAAACAGTCAGGAGGTTGGCTTAGAAGCAGCCATCCTTTAAAGAAAGCGTAATAGCTCACTGATCGAGTCGTCCTGCGCGGAAGATGTAACGGGGCTCAAACTGTGCACCGAAATCGCGGATCAGAGGACAGAATACAGAAGACAGAGGACAGATATGAACCAACCGAGTATCCGGGATTTCACGGACCTCGTGGTGTATCAGAAGGCGTATGAAAAATCGCTGGAGATCCATCACAAGACCATGAAATATCCCAAGCATGAGCAATATGAGCTGGGCAGCCAAATGCGGCGAGCCAGTAAAAGCATATGCGCAACCATTGCCGAAGGTTTCGGCAAGCAGAACGTATCCAAGCTGGAATTTAAAAGATTCTTGCTAATGGCGATGGGTTCGGCGGATGAAATGCGCGTATGGGCACGTTACAGTTTTGATCTGGGCTACATAGATGAACGTAGTTGGATCGATTGGAACAAAAGCTACTCTGATATTGCAAAAATGCTCAACGGCCTCCACAGCAAGTGGGGCTAAAGGGTTTGTTTTTATCTGTCTTCAGTCTTCTGTCTTCTGTCCTCTGATGGTAGGAGAGCGTTCCGTAGGCCTGCGAAGGTGGATTGAGAAGTCTGCTGGAGGTATCGGAAGTGCGAATGCTGACATGAGTAGCGATAAAGGGGGTGAAAAGCCCCCTCGCCGTAAGCCCAAGGTTTCCTGCGCAACGTTCATCGGCGCAGGGTGAGTCGGCCCCTAAGGCGAGGCAGAAATGCGTAGTTGATGGGAAACAGGTTAATATTCCTGTACCGAAATAAGATGCGATGTGGGGACGGAGAAGGTTAACTCGGCCACCTGTTGGATGGTGGTTTAAGCGTGTAGGTATGGCCCTTAGGCAAATCCGGGGGCATTAGCTGAGGCGTGATGACGGAAACTCTTTCGGGAGTCCAAGCGAGCGATACCCTGCTTCCAAGAAAAGCCACTAAGCTTCAGTCTTATTTTGACCGTACCGCAAACCGACACAGGTGGGCGGGATGAAAATTCTAAGGCGCTTGAGAGAACTCAGGAGAAGGAACTCGGCAAATTAACACCGTAACTTCGGGATAAGGTGTGCCTCCGGTATGTGTAGACCCTCGCGGTCGAAGCAGAAGGAGGTTGCAAAGAAATGGTGGCTGCGACTGTTTAATAAAAACACAGCACTCTGCAAACACGAAAGTGGACGTATAGAGTGTGACGCCTGCCCGGTGCCGGAAGGTTAAATGATGGGGTGCAAGCTCTTGATTGAAGCCCCGGTAAACGGCGGCCGTAACTATAACGGTCCTAAGGTTAACAAATCGCTAGCCTTAGTAAAACCGAACCATATGCGGGAAACTCCTCCAAAACTGCTCGGTACTCGTCACCTTTTCAGGTGGCAGTAAAAATCCGACGGACATGGGGACAATCCGCAGGGAAGACCTGTTTGCCACAGGAACCCTCAGAGACTTAACGTTCGGGAGTATTCCAATGAACCTTGACGCACAATGGATTACAGGTTTTGTGGACGGTGAAGGTTGTTTTTATGTGGGCATCAATGCACACAAAGAAATGACCGCAGGATTTCAGGTAATGCCTGAATTCACCGTTGTGCAACACAAGCGCGATGTGCAAGTCCTTCACGCATTGAAAAGTTATTTTGGTTGCGGCGTGGTCAGAGTGAACCACGGCGACCGGATGGCTTACAGGGCGAGAGGGCACAGCAACTTAATCGAGCACATCGTTCCATTTTTCGTCAAACACCCTTTGAAGACCAAGAAGAATTTGGACTTCATAAAATTCCGTCAAGTTGTGCTGATGATGGATAAGGGCATTCACCTTACCGCAGAAGGAGTCGAAGAAATTCGACAAATCGCGGCAGAGATGAATAGAGGAAACTCAAGATAAAGTCCGACTTTTTCGGAAACGGATAAGAGAAATCGAGCGAAATTCCTTGTCGGGTAAGTTCCGACCTGCACGAATGGCGTAACGATGGCCACACTGTCTCCTCCTGAGACTCAGCGAAGTTGAAATGTTTGTGAAGATGCAATCTCCCCGCGGCTAGACGGAAAGACCCCGTGCACCTTTACTGTAGCTTTACATTGGACTTTGACAAGATTTGTGTAGGATAGGTGGGAGACTTTGAAGTGGGGACGCTAGTTCTCATGGAGTCAACCTTGAAATACCACCCTAATGTTGTTGAGGTTCTAACCTAGGTCCGTAATCCGGATCGGGGACCGTGTATGGTAGGCAGTTTGACTGGGGCGGTCTCCTCCCAAAGTGTAACGGAGGAGTACGAAGGTACGTTAGGTACGGTCGGAAATCGTGCTGATAGTGCAATGGCAAAAACGTGCTTAACTGCGAGACTGACAAGTCGAGCAGGTGCGAAAGCAGGTCATAGTGATCCGGTGGTTCTGTATGGAAGGGCCATCGCTCAACGGATAAAAGGTACGCCGGGGATAACAGGCTGATTCCTCCCAAGAGTTCATATCGACGGGGGAGTTTGGCACCTCGATGTCGGCTCATCACATCCTGGGGCTGTAGCCGGTCCCAAGGGTATGGCTGTTCGCCATTTAAAGTGGTACGTGAGCTGGGTTTAAAACGTCGTGAGACAGTTTGGTCCCTATCTGCCGTGGGCGTTGGATATTTGACGGGACCTGCTCCTAGTACGAGAGGACCGGAGTGGACGCACCGCTGGTGTACCTGTTGTCTCGCCAGAGGCATCGCAGGGTAGCTACGTGCGGAAGAGATAACCGCTGAAAGCATCTAAGCGGGAAACTCGCCTGAAGATGAGATATCCCGGGGGTATAACCCCCCTAAAGGGTCGTCCAAGACCAGGACGTTGATAGGTCGGGTGTGGAATCGCAGTAATGCGTTAAGCTAACCGATACTAATTGCCCGTGAGGCTTGATCCTATAACCTTGATAATTTGTTCAGGTTGTTTGCTGAAATACAATTTAACCCATTCTTTACTTCTTCCGATTCATCCGAGTGTGATCAGCATATGTTTGTTGCATTCGGATAACAGTTACGCTTGGCGGCAATAGCGCTTTGGACCCACCCCTTCCCATCCCGAACAGGGCCGTGAAACGAAGTTGCGCCGATGATAGTGTGGATTCCCATGTGAAAGTAGGTCACCGCCAGGCACCTTAAAAAAACAAAACCCCTCGTCAGAAATGGCGAGGGGTTTTGTTTTTTGCGACGCGCAAATCAGCACAGTATCTGATTCCTGCAAATTTTAGCCAACGGCATCACGGTGGCTTTCTCCACTTCGGCGCGCAAATTCTTGGTGCGAAATTCCAGCATCAGGCGGTGGCCGAACTCGCTGAAAAATCGCTCGAACATTTCACCGCCGTAGGTGCCGGTGGCGTACAGCATGCCGGTCTTGTCGTCGTGTTCTAAATGGATCGCCGCCAGCGGTTGCTTGGCCGGCCCGCCTAACACTTTCGCGCCTTGCGCCGGATCGTAAACGCTTTTTTCGGAGCAGCAATAAATGACCCCAGGTTGTTTGGTGTCGAGGCCGTCGCTGCGTTTGAACGCGGCGGGGGCGTGGCGGTAGTTGATGAAGCTGACTTCTTTGGCGGGGTGCGACATTTTATGCGCGCAGATCGCCGAGTACGCGACGATGGCGTGTTGCGGCCCGACACCGCCGTTCCAGCGATAGCTCGCGCCCTTCTCGGTGAGCAGATCGGCGGGCGGGTGAGCGGGCACACCCAGGTTGATCAGAAAACAGGGGGTGCTGACGTAGGGGTAATAAAACACGTAGTTTTCGCCCACCTTGAGATCCGCGGCCTTGATGGGGAGGCCGAACGCATCCAGCAGCGGCGCGCGCCGATAGGGTTTTAAGGTGCTCGCGTTTTGCGCCAGAAGCAGCGGGCTGACGCACGCGAGCGCGCCCGCAGAAACAGAAGCGCAGAGTTGTACAAACTGGCGGCGGGGTATGCAGGTGGGGTCGTCGCGATCCATTGTTCCTCCGAAGTAAAAGAAGGGGCTGGCTGTAGCAGAAACCATTCTGCGCCCGCGCAGGTTAACGCGCCATCAGTTTTTGTATCTCGGCCAACAAGGCCGAGGTCGAAAAAGGCTTGGTGACGTAGACATCCGCGCCCAACGCCAGACCCTTTTCAATTTCGGCGTTGCGCCCCCGCGCCGTCAGCAAAATAATTTTGATGTGCCGGGTCGCCGGATTTTCGCGGATGCGTTTACAGATTTCAAAGCCATCATACAGCGGCATCATGATGTCGAGCAAGATCAGGTCGGGCGCGAACACGGTGATGAGTTGCAGAGTTTCGCCGCCGTTGCGGGCGGCGGCGGTTTGATAGCCATGTTGTTGCAATAAAAATTCCAGCGAGAGCACGATGTTGGGTTCGTCGTCAGCGATCAGAATTTTCGGGGAGGCATTCATTTGCCGACCATTTTCAGACGCGGCTGCTGCGCGGGTGCGGCGAGGCTAAGCGGCAGGCTGAACGAAAATGTCGCGCCTTTTCCGGGGCTGCTGTTTACCCACAGTTTTCCGCCGAAATGCGCGATGATCTGGCGGCTGATATGCAGCCCCAGCCCGGTTCCTTGGGGCTTGCCGGTGGGGGCATCGGTCACTTGGCGGAACTTGTCAAAAATCACTTTCTGGTCGGCGGCGCTGATGCCGTGGCCGTTGTCGGTCACGTCCACGCGCAGCGTGTCGGCCTCGGTATAAAGCGCGATTTCGACGCGCCCGGCGGCAGGATCGCAAAATTTTGCCGCGTTGGAAAGCAGGTTGAGCAACACCTGCATCAGCCCGTCGCCGTCGGCGACCAGCAACGGGGCTTGTTTGTCCAAGCGCATTTTGATGCGCACGTTTTTGTCCTTGAACAGTTGGCTGGTGACGGTCGCGGCATCTTCGATAATTTCGCGCAAATCGAGTTTGGCGTTCTGCCATTCGGTTTTGCCGGATTCGATTTTGGCGAGGTAGAGCACTTGGTTGATGAGCCGCGTCAGGCGTTCGCTTTCTTTGACGATAATCCCCAAAAATTTATTGCGGTCAGCATCGGTGATGTCGGGGTTGTCGTTGAGAATTTCCGAGAAAGCGCGGATCGAGGTCAGCGGGGTGCGGAGCTCGTGCGTGACCGTCGATACAAAATCGTCTTTGAGCCTATCCAATTCTTTCAGGCGCGCGTTGGCGGCGGTGAGGTCGCGCGTCGCGGCCTCCAACTCGCGCGATTTTTGTTCGAGCTGTTTGCTGTGGGCGATGACCTGCGAAGTCTCGTTCAAAATATTCATCACTTCGTCGATGCCCAGGGGTTCTTCTTGCACCACCGAGGCCACCACCACCCGCGCCGACGCGCTGCCGATGGCTCCGGTGAGCAGGGTCTCGGCGTAGTGCACCAGTTCCGCGTCGGCCTCGAGCGTATCGACCGCCGCGCCGCGCCGCGCCGCGTAATCCGAGAAGGCTTTACGCGAACGCTCCGGCCCCATAAATCGCGCCACCAGCGACTGCAAATCGCCGATGGACGCGCTGCCGCGCCAGAAGCGCGCGCCCGCGCCGTGTTGCCCCGGCTGTTTGTGCGCATCGACAAACAGCATCGCCTGGCTGCGTTCCACCGCGTTCGGTTGTTGCAACAAGGAGATGCCGATATAGCCGCCGACGTTGACCAGCATGCTCCAGAACAGGCTGTGCGGAATTTGGTCGAGGCCGCTCAAGCCGAACAACTCCAGCGGCTTGAGCAGCGCGATGCCGAACAACCCGTCTTCGATAAAGCTGATCGGCAACCATGCGGATTTGGCGAAAGAGGGCAGCAGCAAAGTGTAAACCCACACCGCGAAACCGCCCAGCAGCCCGACAAACGCGCCGTTGCGCGTGCCGCCGCGCCAGAACATGCCGCCGATCACGGCGGGCGCGAACTGCGCCACGGCGGCGAAGGAGATCAGGCCGATGGACACCAGCGCGTAAGCTTCCCCCGCGAGCCGGTAATATAAATACCCCAGGAACAGCACCAGCAAAATCGCGCCGCGCCGGATGGTGAGCAGTAAACCGGAAAGGTCTTTTCGCTGATTGAGTCGCAGGGATTTCATACGCAACAGCACCGGCATCACCAGGTCGTTGCAGACCATGATCGATAGCGCGATGGTTTCGACGATGACCATCGCCGTGGCCGCCGACAGCCCGCCGATAAACACGAGCAGCGTCAGGCCTTCCTGGCGTTGCGACATCGGCAGGGTCAGCACGAAGGTGTCGGCATCGACGCTGCCTGCGGGAAAATGCATCAGCCCGCCGAAGGCGATAGGCAGCACGAAAATATTGATGGCGAACAGATACAGCGGAAACAGCCAGATGGCTTTTTTGAGGTGGCTTTCGTTGACGTTTTCGACCACACCGATTTGAAACTGGCGCGGCAAAAACATGATCGCCAACATCGACAAAAAAGTCAGCGCGGCCCACGAGCCGTAATCGCCGGTGTGCGCGTCGAAAGTGAGCAAAGGACTGACGGCGGGGAGTTGCGCGGCGCGGTGAAACACGTCGCCGAAGCCGTCGTACATGCCGAAGGTGACGAACACCCCGACCGCCGTAAACGCCACCAGCTTGATCACGGATTCGAACGCGATCGCCGCCACCATGCCTTCGTGCCGCTCGGTCGCATCGAGGTGGCGCGCGCCGAACAAAATCGCGAACGCCGCGAGGATCAGCGCGATATAAAAAGTGTTGTCGCCCAACACCGGCAGCGTGCTGGGGTTGGCGGGCATGGCGATATTGGGGTAGCGCAGCACGATAGACAGGCTGCTCGACACCGCTTTGAGTTGTAGCGCGATGTAGGGGATCACCCCGACCACCGCGATGACGGTCACCAGGCCGCCGAGCAAATGGCTTTTGCCGTAGCGCGACGCGACAAAATCGGCGAGCGAAGTAATGCGGTTGGCCTTGCTGATGCGCAGCATTTTCAGCAGCAACACCCACCAGATCGCCGCCATCAACGTCGGCCCCAGATAAATCGGCAGAAAACCGATGCCGTCCGATGCCGCGCGCCCGACGCTGCCGTAATACGTCCACGAGGTGCAATATACCGCCAGAGACAGCGAATAGATGTAGGGGTTGATGATGCTGCGCCCGCTCGCCGCGCGTTGGTCGGCATACCAGGCGACCGCGAACAGCAGCCCCAGGTAGGCGAAAGAAGCGAGGACGATGACCGGGCCTTGGAGCATGGCGGATAGTTATTTACCTGACTCGCGCCAGCGAATCAGGTCTGTTCTCACCCTCTCCCTTGAGGGAGAGGGCCGGGGTGAGGGTAGGAGCGTTCCCGCGCTGATAGTCGTTATTCATGTAAACCTCAATGGCTCAGCGTTGCAGGATTTCGATGACTACCGCCATCAGCGCGATCAGCAACGCCCAGGCGGCAAAGATATAAGCGTAGAGCAGCGGCACCCCTCCAATTTCTGCCGGGCTGTTGAACAGCGACAGCAGCGGATAATTGAACAACAAGCAACCCAACAAAAACAGCGCGATCAGCCGTTGTCCCTTGAAGGTGAAATTAATCATCCGGGTCTCCTCGTGATTTGTAAGTGGTGCGCGGAGCGCACCCTGCGGTCAAAACCGTATTTGAACCACCAAGTCACCAAGAACACTAAGAAGCACAAAGGAAGCGTTGAGTTTTTGTCCCCACCCATCAGGTGATGAGTGTGTGTGCTCTAAAACCTTGGTGCGCCTTGGTGAACTTGGTGACTTGGTGGTTAAGCTGTTTTTTCTAGCAGCCTGTCGGACTTAAAGAATCGTAGCGAAAATTGAGATGGGCGAGGGTAGATTTTGACGATTTTGAGAGCCAATAGTTATTCTATTGGTCGAAAAAGCGGCGAAATATGCACCGGCCATCTCAATTTGCAGCCGATTTCCTTTAAGTCCGACAGGCTGCTAGGTTCAACCAATGCATCAAGCCCTGCGCGTTCAGCGTCACATCCATCGCCAACAACTCGCGGATTTTTTCGGCGGGCAACGGGCAACCGTGCCGCAACACCCGCTGCAACAACAAGTCCGCCAAGCCGGATTCTATCGCGGCCTGTTGATCCGCACCAGTTTGCGCCATTTTTGCCACCGCCACAAACGCGTCAATTAAATCATGCACATTTGCGGCAAGTCGCGGCACATCGCCGATGCGACCGTAGTGGGTGAGGTAGGCGTAGCGCGGCTGAAGCCTAAGCAACCGATTTATCGAAGCATGTAGCGCGGGGGGATCAAGCTGCACCGGCGTGGTGGTGGGGAAAATAAATTGCTTGGTTTGGCCGCCGTCAATCACGTCAAACTCGCGGTAGGAAATGCCCAGCGTATCGCCCGCAAACAGAGATTGGCTGCGCGCATCCCAGATGCAGTAGTGGTGTCGCGCATGGCCGGGCGTATCCAAAAACAACAATTTGCGACCCGCAAAATCCAGTTCAAATTCATCGGGTGCCTCGATCAACCGCGCCGCGTCTATCGGCGGAATCTCGCCGTACATTTTTTTGAACCCCGCCTCGCCATATACCGCCACCGTTCCCGCAATCAATTTTGACGGGTCGGCCATGTGGCGCGCGCCACGCGGATGCACCACCGCTTTGGCGTTCGGGAACAACCGCATAAACGCGCCGGCACCGCCCGCGTGGTCGAGGTGAACATGCGTGAGCAGAACATACAGCACCTTTTCCGGCGCGATATTTTTATCCGCCAGCACCCGCATCGTCCCCGGCACGGAAAAAGACGTGCCGGTATCCACCAGCGCGGCATAGCCCTTTTCGACGATGAGATGGATCGCCGCCTGGCCGGGACGCACGTAATCCGCGTCGATGACGCTGATGCCGTGGTCAAAATCGGTGGTGTGGGATGAGGACATCTGAATGTAATATGCCGGTTTCTAGTGTAGTGCGGCTGAAATATTGGAACATAAAAATGGCCGGATTGTCGCCATGCCGCGTTGCTTGTCGTTGCATATGAATAACTATGCGCCTCCTCGCGCCTTGCCTGACGGCAATCCGGCCATTTTTATTACGCGCCAAGCAGGTTTATTCATCGTCACCATAAAGTTCCACTATTTCAGCCGCACTACACTAGGATTGCAACTGGTAGCGCAGAATTTTCCGGTAAAGCGTGCGCTCGCTGATCCCCAGCAGATCTGCGGCCTGTTTGCGGTTGCCCGCGCATTGTTGCAGTATTTCGGTGATGCGATGTGTTTCCATTTCTGCCAGCGATTGATTGTCGGCAATGGGGCGATGGGCCGCGTGTGGGGAGGTGGGGTTGTTGGGTGCGATTGTGTGGAGCGGACGGTGCGTGTGCGGTTGCGTGCCGAATTGCGAGCTTATTTGCGTACTGAGGCGGATGTGTTTGGCGAGGATGCTGCCGTCGCTGCTGATGGCAACCGCCTCGGTGAGGATATTGCGCAACTCGCGGATGTTGCCGGGGAAGGTATGTCCCATCAGCAATTTGATCGCTTCCGGGGTCAGCCAGCAAGGCGTGCGTTTTTCCCGCAGGCAGATTTGGTTGAGCAGCACTTCCGCGAGCAGCGGGATATCTGCCGCGCGCGACCGCAACGGCGGAATATCGACTTTCATGCCGGCGATGCGGTGATAAAAATCTTCGCGAAAGTTTTCCTGTTTCACCGAGGTAATCAGGTTGCGGTTGGTCGCCGAGATCAGGCGCACATCCGCTTTCAATACCGATTTTCCGCCCACCCGCCGGAATTCGCCCACATCCAGCGCGCGCAACAATTTTGCTTGCGCGGGCAACGACAACTCTCCTATTTCATCCAGAAATAGGCTCCCGCCATCGGCGATTTCAAACAGCCCGCGTTTGTGACCGACGGAGCCGGTGAACGCGCCGCGCTCGTGACCGAACAGTTCGCTTTCAAACAAGGCTTCTGGGATGGCGGCGCAGTTGAGGCTGACGTAAGGCCCGCCGCTGCGGTTGGAGCGCTGGTGCACGAAGCGCGCGGCGAGGTCTTTGCCGACACCGGTTTCGCCGGTGAGCAGCAGCGGCGCGCCCGATTTTGCGGCCACCGTCAAATTCTCCAAGCAGGCGAGAAACGCGGGCGAACGCCCCACCATGACTTCGCCATTGGCATCTGCCGCGTTGATCTGCGGCGTGATGCGCGTGAGCGTTTCCAGCAGCAGCGGCCGATTATCGACGGAATGGATAGGGTAGGCCTTGATGCGCACGTAATCGGGGCGGTGGGCGGCATCGAAATGCGTGTGCAGCACTTCAAACGGCTGGTCCGTCTCAAACACGTGCCGGTGCGGGCAATCTTCGCCGTTCTGGTCGCAAGGCACATCCGATCCGTGCGACACCTGGTGGCAGGTACGCCCGACCACCTGCTTGAGGCTGATGCCGTAGGTGCTGCAATAAAGCGCGTTGGCGGCGACGATTTTATAGCGCGCATCAATGATTACCACCGGAAATTCCTGCGTGTCGATGAAGGACTGCATGGTGATAAGGGGGTTGTCCTCAGGTTTCATTCGGCGCATCTCCAAAATCCAAAGTTACAAACAGCCGTTTTGCTGATTACCCACCTTTCCGTCATTCTCGCGCAGGCGGGAAGTAGGGCGGAAAAGCGTAGCGCCTTCCGCCGTATGTGTGCGGCCATTCGGCGGATTATGGGCGTAGCCCGGTATCCTGTGGAAAGGCCTTCGGCTCATCCGCCCTACTTCTGACAAAAGGGCATGACAGGATGGCAGAGCGGATAGAGGCTGTCAATCTGACATATCGCAACAAATTGATTTTAAAGGAAACTTGCATGGCATGGCAATTGCTTTTCTGAGGTTACCGATAAAACCTGATGAGGAGCGAATATTATGTCTGAACCCCACGCCGCACACGCGCATGGCGACACCGCCGCGCTGGATGACCGGCAATTTATCAAGCACGAGATCGAGCATTTCGCGCACCTGCTACCCGAGCAGCAGCCGATGAACCGGACGTTTGTGCATACTAACCCGATGTTGGCGTTGGAACTGCACGGCTGGCACTTCAAAGACGCGCTCAAGGAAGGCGCGCGGTTGACGGGCGGTCGCCAGTTTATTTCCAACGAGGATCATCGCGCCCATTATGCCAGAGGCCGGATCACCGACGGCAATTTGGCGGAATCTTTCCGCCGCCAGAAAGCCTTGGTCGGGCGGCTCGATGAGGTGCTTGCGACCGTAGCAGATCGGCAGATCAAGTTCGAGGAAGTCATCCACACGCATATGGTACACGGCATCGAGCCGCTGGAGGCGGGGTTTCTGCCATACGAAGTTTTCCAAAATAACGCTACCCGCGTGTTCCGCGCCGATGTGCCGGAAGCGGCACGGAAAGCTTTGTCGGGCAAGGCCGAAAAAGACTTGGCTGCGGGGCTGGCGCGCATCGGTGTTGATTGGACTTTTGCCGATTGGATAGTCGCGCACACCGGGCTGAATTTGTCGGCGCATTTGCGGGTGCACAGCGTGGTGCAGTTGGCGAGCAATAGCGGCAAAGTTGCGCCGCAAAAAACCGAAGTGTCGCTCAAGACGCTGGGCATTCCCGCAGAGCGGTCAGCGGGTTATTTGGCGCGGGTGGACAAGGAATTTGCGGGGCTCAACCCGCGCCCCACTGCCGAACAAGCCGAGCAATTGCGGGCGCTGTGGTTGCAGGCCGAAGCCAGTTTGATAGATGGCATTTGCCGGCGGCATTTTGGCGTGGCGGGGACGCTGGCCGCACTGCGCGACCATTACGCGCGCGATCTCGAAGCCTATGCGGTGCTGTCGTTGTGGAGCGCGAGCCTGGGCCGTTACGGTTTGCAGGATCCGCTCAGCCCGACCGACCCGAACCACTTTCTCGAACGCGATCCGGAAAGCGGCATGACCGAGGCGATCGCCGAGCAGTTCCGCCACATGGAGCGCTGGGGCGGGCCGCCGATGCCGATCGATGCCGAGCTGCGCGCGCGCATCGAGGCCTTGGTCAGAAAAGAACTGGCCTCGTACAAAGAAAATGCCGAAAAAGGCGATCCCGCCGCGCTGGAAATCGCGCACCTGTGCTGGATCATCATGCACGATTTGTCGGTGGATCACGTCAACCGCCGCGGGCTGGAAGCGGTCGAGTCGCTGTTGTCGATCACCAATCAAGAAGAACATTTTGCCGATTTGTTGCACCAGCTCCAGCACCACGATCCGCGCAAACGCATGTTGGCGTATTCCGCCAAAGACTTGGGAGAGCAACTCGCCAGCCTGGCCACGGGACGCGCCCACACCGACTTTCTCAAGGCCGTCACCGGCGAGGATCTGGTCGAAAAAGTCAACCGCTACATGATCCGCATCGGCGCAGCTTTTCTCGACGAAGGCATGTCGGCGTGGCGTATGCCGGGCCGCCCGCTGGGGCTATATGACGCTTGGCGCAACCTGGCGTTGCACGAGCGTTGTTTCGATTTCGACGACCTCACCGGCTGGCGCGACGCGCTGCACCACATGCCCACCCTCGCCGACGATGCCGTGATCCACAGCCTGACCGAGCTAGGGGTGCCGCGCGAACATTGGGGCGAGTATTGCGGGCGGGTGCTGTTCCGCCTCAAGGGCTTTGCCGGCATGTTTAACTGGCACGCGCTCAACCGCGGCGAGCACGAAGCCAAAATGAGCGTGAAAGCACTGATGCACCCGGTAGAAGTCAATCATTACCTCGCTATTCGATTGTTTTACGAGACCCTGCTGGTCAAGAAAACCTGCAAAACCATTTGGCAGATAGACGGCTCGGCGGAAAGCCTCAAGCATTATTTTGCCAGCCATCCCGCCGAGTATCTGGTGCGCCGCGATCTCTACGCGGGACATTTGCCGGATTATCTGGCCGAGGAAGCGCGCAGGTTGATCGCCGACAAGCACTATGCGGGCGGCGACGAGGACGATCAGTGGAAGTCGCTCGCCGATAAAGTTTGGGCTTGGCGGCAGTCCGATGCTTCCGATTTGCGCGACGGGGTCACGGTCTATCGCGAGTCCTGGCGACTGTTTCATCTGGCGCAATTGCTGGGCATATCGGGCGCGGAGCTGCGCGCGCTGCCGGACGAGCAGGTCAAGGCACTGATCGACGTGCTCGATTTTTTTCCTGCCTCGGAGCACGGCTACACCTGGCTGCAAGCGTTCGAGTTTAACTACCGCGATCGCTGGGTCAACGCGCTGGTGCAAAACCGCAACCGCGGTTACGGCCGCTGGAAAACGCGCGACCGCCGTCCCAAAGCGCAGCTCGTCGTCTGTATGGACGAGCGCGAAGAAAGCCTGCACCGCGGTTTCGAGGAAATCGATCCCGACTACGAAACCTTTGGCGTGCCGGGCTTTATCGGTTTCGCCATCGACTACATGGATATGGACGACCACGAGTCGCGCGCGCTGTGTCCGGTGCCGCGTTTCCCTGAACACCGCATCCACGAAGTGGCGCGCGACAGCGCGTTGCACACGACCTTTCCGCAGCACAAGAAAAGAGTGCGCTGGATGGATGCCTTCCACAATGCGTATTGGGAAGCCAAGCGCAACCCGGTTGCCAGCTATTTCCTCATCGACCTGGTCGGTTTTGTCATGGCGTTGCCGCTGATCGGGCGCATTTTCGCGCCGGTGCAGTATTTCAAGACGATGGGCGCGCTGAAGAACATGGTGGTCCCGCAAGTCGAAACCATGGTGACCGCCAGCCGCATCGACGCGATAAAAGCCGAGGAGTATGGCCTCGATACGCACGGCAAGCCCATCGGTTTTACCGACGCGGAAGCGGCGGATCGTCTGGAAATGATGATGCAGAACTGGGGGATGCACTACAACTTCGGCGACTTTGTCATCATTTGTATGCACGGTTCGAACTCGGAAAACAACCCGCACGAAAACGCGCACGACTGCGGTGCCTGCTCCGGCAAGCACAGCTACCCCAACGCGCGCACCTTCTCCAAGTTAGCGAACAAAAAAGAAGTGCGCGACATCCTGCGCGGTCGCGGCATCGACATCACCGACGCAACCTGGTTTGTCGGCGGCGAGCGCAATACCGCATCGTCCTTGCTTACTTGGTA
>Ga0209824_10000322_pt1 | contig 31587 bp, 37 predicted proteins | sample VDWuncwatermetaG_FD_184124 | JGI IMG/M metagenome (GOLD analysis project Ga0209824, IMG submission 184124) | Wastewater microbial communities from Netherlands to study Microbial Dark Matter (Phase II) - VDW unchlorinated drinking water (SPAdes)... ...
TTCTTTTATTTCCGGCAGCAGCCTGGTCATTCTTTTTATAAAATCCTCAATCGCGCTTAATGATATAGTAACCTGGCCGTCGGGATTTTCGAACGCGATCGTCCTTTCCATCTGCATCCTTCCGATCACAATCTGAATTACGAGAAGCGTTACAGCTATAAGCAGGCCTCCTGTAATGCCGATAATCATCCGCATGTTGGGCGTATTATAAATAAACTCAACCGTATAACTTACAATATCTTTTGATATTAAGTTAAACGCTACCAGCGCTAAAGCGACGCCTATAAGAAAAAATAAAATTGAATACAAGATTATAGTTAAACTGGAGATAACCCGCATTTATAACCTCCTTTTCTGCTTCGCCCTTCACATGAAAGGCCTCGATGGGGCTTCGCAGAAATAAGGTTCTACGAAGCCGTACCACTGTCTACGTCTCTAACGGCGAAGTAGACCTTATTTTTGATCCACTCCTTTTACCTTTATATGTATGTCCGTAGGGTAAAGACCCGTCATCTTTTCTAACGCCTTTTTGATATTTTCCTGAACGTTGGCCGCTACCTCCGGTATGTTGACGCCGTAATTCACCACTATGGAGATGCAGATGGCCACCTCGTTATTTTCCCTGAATTCTATCTTGACCGGATATTTCAGAAGCCTTCCCTTGCTTGCAAGGTTTAACAACTTTGCGAATAAATTGAGGCTTAACCTGTTAATGCCCTCTACCTCCTTGGCGGCCATGGAGGCAATCTGCGCAATAACATTTTTATGAATCTTGATTAATCCGTAATCAGTCCTTTTTTCTTCCTGTTGGGCCATGCTCGCTCCTTTTCTGCTTCGCCCTTCGCCAACCTGACTTCGGTGGGGCTTCGCAGAAATAAGGTTCTACGAAGTCGTACCACTGTCTACGTCTCTAACGGCGAAGTAGACCTTATACTGTCTCTTGCTGCGCAAAAAGACGTTCGACAAAATCAGTGGAAAATTTCCCCCTTAAGAACGCGGGGTTGCTGAAAACCCTTTTATGAAAAGGGATGGTTGTTTTTATCGGCTCTACGATAAACTCCTCCAGGGCCCTCTGCATTGTTTGGATCGCTTCTGTCCTGGTTTTGCCATAGGCGATAAGCTTTCCAATCATAGAATCGTAATAAGGCGGAATAGTGTACCCCGGATACGCATGGGTATCTACTCTTATCCCAGGGCCTCCGGGCTGAATAAACGTGTCTATCCTGCCCGGGGAAGGCATGAAATCCTTATCAGGGTCCTCGGCGTTAATCCTGCACTCAATAGCGCTTCCTCTAAATTCTATATCCTCCTGCTTAAACGGTATCTTCTCTCCGCTGGCGATCTTTAGCTGCATTTTTATAAGGTCTATAGAGGTAACCATCTCTGTTACGGGATGTTCAACCTGGATCCGCGTATTCATTTCCATAAAGTAAAAATTGTCCCACTCGTCAATCAGGAATTCTATTGTTCCGGCGTTTATATAATTCACGGCCTTGGCCGCCCTTATTGCCATATCACCCATTCTTTTTCTTGTTTTCGCGTCTAATGCCGGCGATGGGGACTCCTCGATTAATTTTTGGTGGCGCCGTTGTATAGTGCAATCCCTCTCGCCCAGGTGCACGATATGGCCGTATTGGTCGCCTAATATCTGGATCTCAACATGCCTTGGTTTTGCAACATATTTTTCAATGTAAATCGCCGGGTTGCCGAAGGAGACCTCTGCTTCTCTTTGGGCTGTTAGAAAGGCGCTTATCAGCCTTACATCATTATGGCAGATTCTCATGCCCTTGCCGCCCCCGCCCGCAACCGCTTTTATTATTACGGGGTAGCCCAGCCTCTTGGCTATCTTTAGGGCCTCTTCCTTGTCTTTTACGAGCCCCACGCTTCCCGGGATGACAGGCAGCCCCGCGCGCTTTGCGCTGTCTTTCGCGGCCATCTTATCCCCCATAAGGCTTATTGTTTCAGATGAAGGGCCGATGAATTTTATCTGGCATGATTCGCATATCTCGGCGAAATGAGCGTCTTCCGCCAAGAAGCCGTAACCGGGGTGGATTGCCTCCACGTCCGCTATTTCCGCGGCGCTTATTATGTTTGGTATGTTTAAGTAACTGAGGTTGGAAGGCCCGGCCCCTATACACACCGCCTCATCCGCGAAACGGACATGCATAGAATCCCTGTCCGCCTCCGAATATACCGCAACAGCTCTTATGCCGAGCTCTTTGCATGCCCGTATAATGCGCAGCGCTATTTCACCTCTGTTGGCAATTAATATTTTTGAGAACATTATATCGGCTCAACAAGGAATAACACCTGGCCGTACTCAACCGGCTGGGCGTTTTCGACCAATTTTTCCACTATCCGCCCCTTTATCTCTGATTTTATTTCATTCATCAGCTTCATCGCTTCGATGATGCACATGACCTGGCCTGCCGCGATTTCAGAACCCACTTCAACGTACGGGGGCGAATCCGGCGAAGGCGCCTCATAAAAAGTGCCCACCATGGGTGTTTTTATCTCCACATATTTCTTGGCGGGTTTCTCTATAGTTTGCGGATTCGGCGTTTCTTGGGGCGGCGTTTGGCCTGGCAGGTATTTAACCGGCGCCGCCTCTATCCTCTGCTCAAAGCCGCCTTCAGGAAGTTTTTTAAGCTTTACCCTCAGGCCCTCTCGTTCAATCTCCAGTTCCGTCAGGTTATTTTCATTCATCAGGGTTATTAATTCTTTGATTTCCTTAAGATTCATGGAGTCTCCTTAGTTTACTTGACCCTTTCTACGTATTCCCCGGTCCTGGTATCTACCTTGATGATATCGTCTGTATCAATAAATAAAGGCACCTGAATTGTTATGCCTGTTTCAAGCACCGCGGGCTTAGTGCCGCCTTTGGACGTATCGCCCCTTACCCCCGGTTCTGTGCCCCTGACCTTTAATTCCACAAACAACGGGGGATTTATCTTTATTACCTTCCCCTCATATATCGCCGCGGCGATTTCCATGTTATCCTTTAAAAAATCCACCGAATGCCCGAGAGTTTTTTTATCCATCATAATCTCTTCGTATGTTTCCTGGTCCATAAAATGATATGTAGCGCCGGAATGGTACAGGAATGACAGCTTTTTCTCATCTATAAATACGTCGTCTATTTTTTCGACTTCCCGGAAGGTCCGGTCAATCACCGTATCGAGCTTTAGATTGCGCAGCCGCGTTTTTGTAAAAGAGCCGCCCTTGCCCGGTTTTACATATTGGACGTCTTCAACCACAAATAATTCGCCGTCTAATTTTATATAAAGGCCTTTATTGATTTCATTTGGGGATACCATCTGTTAAAATTTCGCACCCTTTCTTTGTGACTAATACCATATCTTCGATACGCGCGCCGCCGACATCTTCGAGATAGATGCCCGGCTCGATCGTAAACACCATATTAGGTTTTAGAGTTAGGTTATTCTTGGAAAAGATATGGGGTAGTTCATGGATATCTAAGCCAACCCCATGCCCCAGGCCGTGTCCGAAGAATTTACCATATCCCTTGGAAACTATAAAGGAACGCGCCGCCCTGTCCACGTCATTAATCTTAATACCCGGCCTCACCATACTTATGGCCCGGGCCTGCGCTTCCCTGCATATATTATAAATGTCGGTTAATATCTGCTGTATTCTACCCAAAAAGAATACCCGTGTCAAGTCGCAGTTATAATGATTTACTTTCACCCCAAAGTCAACCAGGACCGGTTCATTTTTGCCTATAGGCTTATCAGTTATATAGGCATGAGGCCTTGAGGCGTTCTTCCCGGAAGCTATTATGGTGTCAAAGGCGCTGCCATTTCCCCCGCAGGCCCTTATTAAATTTTCCAATATTGCGGCAAGCCTTCTTTCCGTTATTCCCGGCCGTATCTCTTTTTTTAGAGAGCCGATTACCTTCCGCGCGATAACCACGGCCTTTTTAATTTCTGCTATTTCCGCCTCATCTTTATAGGCCCTTAGTTCCTCTATGACCCCGTTTAAAGGCTTAAACATAACCCTCTCTTTTTTAAGGAACGCCTTTAGCGCGGCCGCCTTTATAAAGGGGAGGTGATTTCCTTCAAAGCCGGCCTGCCTTATCCCGTTGTCTTTTAATAGTTTTTTTAATACGTCTTTGAAATTCCCGTCTATTAATTTTAGTTTGAAATTACGTATTTTTTCGGCGATTTCCTTATATCTAAAGTCCGTAAGTATAAAATTGTCTTCTTCTGTGATTAGCAATGAGGAAGTATCTGCCCAGAGGCCGCTGGTGTAATACACATTCACAGGGTTTGTTATAAGGAATGAACCGACCCCCTCTTTTTTAAGGATATTTTTTAATTTGGCTAATCTACGCGTCATTTTTTATTTGTCAAAGCGATCGCCGCCTGAAGGCCCAACGAATAGCTCATGATCCCGAAACCGCAGATCTGGCCTTTCGCTACCGGCGCTATCAATGAGTTGTGCCTGAATTCTTCGCGCTGGTATATGTTAGAAAGGTGGACTTCGACGCAAGGGACCGAGGCGGCGCTTACGGCGTCGCGTATGGCGACGCTTGTATGGGTATAGGCGGCCGGGTTTATCAGTATGGCATCAAACCTCCCCTTGGATTTTCCGATGAGCTCAACAATTTCGCCCTCGTGGTTTGACTGGATAATGTTCAACTGAACCTTCGCCTTTTTAGCCAGTTTTTTTAACTCAGTATTTATCTCTTTAAGCGTAACCTTTCCGTATATGCCTACTTCTCTTTCGCCCAGTAAATTCAGGTTCGGCCCGTGAATCACCAGTACTTTCTTCATCGTTTCATCCTCGCTATTTTCGTAATCCGTAATTCGTAATCTGTAATTCGTAAAAGGAAGTTTTTTATTACGTGTTACGATTTACGAATTACGAGTTACGACTTTTTTCCGCTTCGTCTATAAGCATGACCGGGATGCCGTCCCTTATGGGGTATTTAAGCCCGCATTTAGGGTTAACGCATACTATCTTGTCGTTTTCCAGCCTGACATCGCTCTTACACGACGGGCAGGCCAAGATATCCAGAAGCTCTTTGTCTATCATGTCAATTCAACACCTCCTTTGATCCTGTATTGTTTGTCAAACAGGTATATTATTCCTCCCATCAGACTTATTATAAAATTCAGCCCAAACCATAAAATGCCCAATGCGAATGCCCCTTCCTTGCTCATTACAGGCCCGAATAGAAGCACGAAGGCGCTCTCTCTGACCCCAATGCCGTTTATAGAAGGCGCCATACTCAACGTGCTTATTATAGGCATAAACAAAAATACCGTTTTTAACGGGATTGAATAGTTAAACCCCTTCGTAAGCAGGTATACGGCATAAAACATGGAAATCTGAAGGGCAAAAGACATGAATATCGCGTTAAGTATTAAGGCCGGATGCTTTTTGTAATTGTAGATAACCGTATAGAGGTTTTTCATCTTTTCTTCAACCTTAAACTTCCTGAGCAACGGGCTTAATAGAGGCACCCTCTTGGCGATTCTTCTGCTAAAAAGTATCAACGATACAGATACAGAGGTTATGCCTCCGATTACGAGAAATGTTATTATGGATCTGTTATGAGACGCCTCTTTTACAAAAATATAAGCGATCATGACCATAAGCATAAGCGTAAAGGTGCCTAAGATCCTGTCAAATACTACGCACGCGACAGAAGGCAATTTCTTGCCCGTGGCCCTGGAGGCGTAATACGCCTTTGCCAGGTCTCCTCCCACCGAGGTAGGCAGGAAGTTGCTGAAAAAAAGCCCTGTAAATGTCAGAGAAACCACATCTTTAAACTTTACGTGAAGTTGCTGCGCTGCCATGATAAATTTTAATCTCATGCTCAGAAGCAGAAAGCCGAAAATGCAGAATAAGAAACTCAGCAAAAGGGTCCATTTGTGTATTTTTTTGATAGCCGAAAAAACCTCCCCCGCGCTGCCTCTCATCAACCAGAACAGGAACGCCATGAGCCCCGCGCTTATGGCAGCGCGTAATATGTTAAATACCAGTTTTTTCGTTATAGACAAGCGTTTTTTCATCTTTTAATCCGCCCAACTGAAGGATCTTTTCGTGTATCTTGGAAAGCCTTTTTTCCGCGTCTTCGAAACTCCCCCTTGAATTAACCAAATGCCTCCCCAGTTTTGAAAACTCCTCATTAAACCTGTCGAAGTCGCCTTTAAGCCTGTCTAAATTCGCGAGCATATTCTGGGTGCTTTTTTCGATAGCCATGCCTTTTAGTCCCAGCAGGATTACCTGAAGGTACGCGTAAAAACTATTAGGCGAAACAGGTATAACCTTCTTGCTTAAAGAGTAATTGAATATGCTTGAACTCTCCCCGGTTTTCTCGTCTCTTATGATTGTTTCGTAATAGACGTTTTCCGCGGGTATATACATAAGGGCAAAATCAAAAGTGCCTTCATCAGGCAGTATGTATTTCATAGAGATGTCAGAAATATGCTTTTTAACGTCGTTGATAAAAGATTTCCGCGCTGTTTTTTTTTCTTCGTCTGTCTGGGCCGAAACCATCGCCCTGAAATTCTCCAGCGGAAATTTCGCGTCTATCGGGACCATGCGCCCGTGCCCTAGTTTGATTACCGCGTCGACCTGCTGGCCGTTTTTAAACCGGTATTGCGCCTGGTAAAACTCTTTACTCGGCATGACCTGCGACAAGAGGTCTTCCAGAAAAAATTCTCCGAGGCCGCCCCTGATTTTCGGGGCGCGCAGAAGCTCCTGTAGGCTCGAGATGTCCTTGCCTATTTCAAATATCCGAGTGCTTGCCTCGCGAAGCTCTCCTAAGTGCTTGCTTACGCTGTTTACAACCTGAGTGGTATTGTCGAGTCTTTGGCCGAGAGCGGAGGTATTATCATGCAGCCGCTGATTCATATGCGTAATAAGATGGTTCAAGCTGTCCTTAAAATCTTTTCTTAGCGCCTCTATCTCCTGTTTCATTGAGATATTAGACTGCGATTTTGTCTGCCAGAATATAAATATCAGGGCCCCTGCCATCAAAAATAAAATCCCAACCAAAATTGCCGCCATAGCTCCCATGCTCTCCTACTTTCTCACTCTCTTACTTTCCTACTTTTCCTACGTACCTCATCCTGAGTTCATATAAAATATGCGACACCGCTTCCTGTTCCTCAGGGGTTAAATTATTTTTTGTCTTTTCTTCAAGCATGGCGATTACATCAATTATATACCTTGCCTGGCCGGTATTGGCCTCTTTCTTCTTTATGACCGGATTTTCTATCTCGCCCAGGGCGATCAACCCTTCTATCATGAGGCTTGATAAGAAAAGTCCGAACGTTATCTCCTGCGGGTATTCTTCCCTGGTGTTAGGAGCGCCTGCCGGATGCGATTTTTCTTTATCTACCGTCTCTTTCCACGCGTCATCCACCTTCTTCCGATTAAGCTTTCCTTCTTCGCTATTCATGGCGGATCCGCCTCCGGCGGACTTATTTTCTTCAAAACTTTCTGTCATGTATTCTCAACCCTCACATGTTTTTTTAACATCGGGAGCGCCTCTTGAGCGGCCTCCTCGCCCTTTTTTATTATAAACGCCGCTTTATTGAATGCCATCTGGTCGATCTCATCCCCCAGTTTAGGCGCGATGAGGATATCCACACTGTCTGACTGATGCCTGCCCAATTCCTGCCCTATAATTTGTATTGACTGCATGATTATGCCCAACATGCTGTTTATTTTCCCCTGCTTTACGCAGAAACCCACATCAACACCCACGATGAAATCCGCCCCCAGTTTTCTCGCTATATCAGCCGGGAGGTGCTGTTTCATGCCCCCGTCGATAAGGAGCTTCCCGTTAATCTCAACCGGCCTGAATATGCCGGGCAAGGAGCAGCTGGCCTTAATCACCTTTACCAAATCGCCGCTTGTAAAATACAATTCATCGCCGGTTTCAACATCAACGGCCGTGACCGCCAACGGGGTTTTTAAATCTTGAAAAGTTTTATTTTTTATGCTTTGGCGGATTATATTTTCCAGCCTGTTTCCTTCCGCAAGGCCCAGCCTTGAAATTGTAATATCCAGAAGGCCCATCGCGGTGGTCTTTAGCGCTATTGTTTCTACGTCTTCCAGGGGTATGTCTAAACAGTAAACCGCCCCGATAAGCGCGCCGATGCTTGTCCCTACCACCAAATCAAATTTAAAACCTTCTTTCTTTAAAACCTTTATAATCCCCAGGTGCGCTACCCCCCTCGCTGAGCCGCCGCTTAGAACCAGGGCCGTTTTTTTCTTTCCAGTAAAACTAAAAGGCAGCATAAGATCCTCCCCCTTCACGGAGTTTACACTGAGCGAAGCGAATGTGTTCAGTGTCAGGATAACCAATATGCATAATGCATATTGGTTATTTTACTATTATCCCCGCATAACCTACCACCGAAGAATAGTCCCCTGAAATATCCCCGCTGGTTTGGTATTTTACCAATTCGGCGTTTTTTGCGCCCAGTTCCTTCGCCGCTGAAAGCATAACCGCTACAGGCGCATAGCCGCACATACTGATATCAAGTTTCTCCACCGTTTTTATCAGTTCTTCCTCGTCTAACTTTAGCAGGGCCTCTATTGCCTTCATATCTTTATAACGGGCGTCTTCCTGGGCCTCATAGTGAGTCATATCGCTTGAGGCAATGATAAGCGCATTCTTCCCGGAGTCCTTTATCGCCTTTGCGATTTCCCCGCCGATGGCCTTGTAGATATGCCCCTGGGCGTATGAGACAATTATCGGCACGAATTTGAACGCCTTCTTAAAATACTGTAGAAACGGCAGCTGCACCTCAATAGAATGTTCATACGCGTGCGCCAGAAAGTCTTCCTCCAGAAATTCAGAATTACGGAGAAGCCCTTTTGCCAGGTCGCTGTCTATCTCAACTTCGCCCTGCGGCATTGACCATGCGCCTTCGCTCATTATACTGTAAGGCTTGCCATTTCCGGTATGATTCGGCCCGATTATAATATACGTCGGCCTCGGTTCAATCCTGGAATATACGCTTCCGGCCACGGCGCCGGAATAGATATAGCCCGCGTGCGGCGCCACGATCCCCAAGGCGTTTGTTTTTACCGCCGCCTTTTCAATAAACTCAGAGATCTGCTTTTCTATCGCTGCGGCCCCCAAGGGGTAAAATTGCCCCGCAACTATCGGCGATCGCTTCATTTCGCGCCCTTTATCATAAAAAGCACGTATGAATTGTCGCCCAGGTATTTTCTCGCTGCCCTTACGACGCACTCCTTCGTAATATGATTTATCCTGTCTTCGTATTTAAGCAGATTATCAACCCCTAGCCCGTATAACTCATCCACGCTGGCTGTCAGCGCGATATCCCGGATCTTCTGCAGCCCCATCTGATGCAGCCCTATAAGCTCTCTACGGGATGATTTTAGCTCCTCAGCGCTTATGCCTTCTTTTTTGAGCCGGCTTATCTCTTTCAATAGCGCGTCCTTCGCGGTTTCCAGGTTTTCACTTGTGGTCGCGGCATAGAATATAATCATGCCCGTATCAATACCGGGGGCGGATACCGCGTCAAGGGTATATGCAAGCCCCTTTTCTTCTCTTATGGTTTTTGACAGCCTTCCGTTTACGCCTGAAAGTACGGATGACAGGACCTGGAGCGCGTATTTATCGTGATTATAGATATTGGCGCCCAGATATCCCAGCAGGATTAATGATTGTTCCTTTTGGGTCAGCCTTGTTAATATCCTCGGGGCTGTCCTTCTTTTTTCCTGCGGCGGCCTTACCTTGGGAAGCGGCCTTTTCTCAAATTTCTCAAACAGTCCCGCGATAGTTTCTTTGGCCGCCTTTTTGTCAACGTCTCCGGAAACCGATAACACTATATTCCCGGGGCAATAATACGTCCGGTAATAATCTAAGACCTCAGGCCGGGAAAGCCCGCTTATAGTAGCGATCCTGCCTGTCGCGGGAAATCTGTACGGATGCGATTTAAATAAAGTGTATTTTACGGTCCGCATACCGGATTGATAGATGTCGTCGTCAATGCCCTTAATCCCGTCTTTTATGGCGGCAATTTCCCTCTCGATCTTGTCCGGGGCAAATAAAGGATTTTCTAGGGCATCTGAGAATATGCCGGCCAATAAGCCGAAGTCGCCGCTTAATCCACTGGCGGAAATACTGAAGGTGTTGGAGCCGCTTGAGGAATCCATGCTTGCGCCCGCGCTTTCCGTCTGGGAAAATATCTCTTCCTCGCTTCTGTTTTTTGTCCCGCACAGAAGCGTGTCCGAGACCAGGTTTGAAATCCCGTTATTTTTGAAATTTTCTGTCCTCAGGCCGCCTATCCCTATGGCATTAATAGAAACAATGGGCAGGCTGCGGTCTTGCAGGATAAGCACCTTCATGCCGTTGGAGAGCTCAAACTTTTCAAGATTAGACAAAAGGCCTCCCGCGGCGGTTTCTTTTTTCTCCGGCGGTTTCTTTACTTCTCTCGGCACCAGTTTTATTACAGTCAGATTTTCTCTTTTGAGATATTTTTGCGCCGCCGCCATGACGGACTCTTTTGTGACCGTGTTTATGCCTGCCACGTACTTTCTTGAGAAATCGTAATCGCCGATAATTGCCTCATTGCCTGCCAGGTCGCTTGCCTTATCCTGCACTGTCTGGCGTGAAAAGACATATCCGGACAACACGCAATTGCGCGCCTTTCCCAGCTCTTTATCAGAAACCATGTTTGTTTTAACCGCGTCAATCTGTTTCCAGATTTCGTCCAGGGCTGTTTTTATATTTTCCTTTTTAAGCACGGCGTTTATCTCAAAAATCCCCGGGGATCTCGGCGTATAATCAAAACTTCCCACGGATAGCACAATCTTTTTTTCCTTGTACAGTTTTTTATAGAGCCTGGAATCCTCGCCGCTTCCAAGCAGCATGGAAAGCACGTCTAAACTGAACATGTCTTTATCTTTTACGCTGACGCTGTGGAATCCCATTGAGATATACGCGAGCAAAACATCCCTTTCCTCTTCCGCATCCAGCTCTGAGGCCTGCGGCTCTTCCTGCGCATAATAGGCCTGCGGAGGCGAAACCCTGTCAATGGCTCCGAATAGGTCATCGATTGTCTTAAACGCCTCCTCGCGGTCTATGTCTCCTACGACAGCCAGGACGGTGTTATCCGGGATGTAATTGGATTTATAATAATTTAATAAGTCCTCTCTTTTTAATTTTTTAAATATCCCCTCGTAGCCTATTACCGGAAATCTGTAATTGTGGGCCTTAAACATATTCGACCAGAGAAGTATGGAAAGGTATCTTGCCGGTTCGTCATTGTCCAGCCGGACCTCTTTTAATATAACGGCCCTTTCCTTTTCCAGTTCGTCAGGATCAAAGAGGGATTCGGTTAAGATGCTTTTTAGGATTTCCAGCGCCTTGTTCGCGTATTTCGAGGGCACAATAATATCCACACCCGTTGAGTCATGGGATGTGAAGGCATTGATGTAGCCGCCGACCGATTTAATTTCCCGCTCAATATCGCCGGGCCCGGGCCATTTAGGCGTCCCTTTAAAAAGCATATGCTCAACAAAATGGGAAATACCGGAACCCAGGTAGCCCTGCTCAGTCGCGCTTCCTGTTTTAATCCGGGCTTCTATGGCGACAAGGGGCGACTTACGCGATTCCTCTATCAAAACGGTTAAGCCGTTTTTTAAAAGATACCGCCCGGCCTCTTCGGCCGCGGGCCCGCAAAAAGCATTCTTAACGTTAAAAGAAATTAAAATTACCGCTATGGAAGCGATTTTGACAAATGCTCTCATCAACATTATAACTATGTATTAATAGCCTCTTTTCCTGTTGGATCTGGCCTCTCTTTGCTTGCGGCGTTTGCGTTCGCTCGGTTTTTCGTAATGCTTTCTTGCCTTCAGCAGCTTTATTATCCCATCTCGCTCGATCTTTTTTTTGAATCTTCTGAGCGCCTTTTCAAACGGCTCGCCCGCGGAAATCTCTACACGGGACATATATATCCCACCTTTCTTTTATGATTTTGATATAATTATATATTAGATGGGGCTAGGTTGTCAACAAAATAGGAACCTATCTGTGCTTGAAGGCTATGGGGATATGGAAAGAGATCTCTTTCTGGGCCAGGCCTCTTGGAAACGGCTTAAACGGGGCAGCGCCTTCTATGCTCTCGTACGTGATTTTTAGAAGGAGCGTGTCTCTGGAGGATTTTTCTTTAATAATAGTAAGGTTAATCAATTCGCCGGTCTGTCTTAGTTCAAAATTAACGTTTACTTCCCCCTCCTCGCATTCCTCGGCGTAATTCCGCTTCAGGGATTCAAGAATTTTTTCTCTTATGTATCTGTAGTAATTCATGCATTCGGGCGTATTCGGCAGGGTTGTTCCCGGTATCGAGGAGGAAAATATGTCTTCGGCCTTAGGCATAGCTATCATTGAAGAAGCTGCCGCCACAGGCGCGGCCGCCTTCTGCGCCGGTTCTGGCGGTTTTATTTGCGGCGGTTTTGTTTTTCCGGCTGCGTGGCGCGGCCTTGTTATTTTTTTAGTATGCTGCGCGGTAAGCACAGGGTTGGCCGGCACCTGGACAGCGGTTCCGGTTGGTTCGGCCATTTTTATCACTTTAGGGACCGGCGCCACGGCCTTGAAATAAGTTACTTTTATTTCGTTTGTTTTTGGAGCATGGGAAAATACCCACAGATTCGCCATAGGGGCCAGTATGAAACAATGGCCTGCAAATGAATAAAGGAAAGCCTTTTTAATATCCATTTTTTATGGAGTATATCACAAAATACCGCTATTTACAAGCGATATTCATATTCAAGGCCCTCTAAACCGCCCTGCCTAAGGCAATATTTCTCTTTACCTTCGGAAATCAATTTAAAGGCATGCCCTATTATCTTCTTGTAAAATTCGCAGAAGACCGAAGGCTCATACATATCTCCCAATGAATAGAGCTCCGCCGGGCATGGCGCTCCGCAGACGTTTCTAAGAACGCAAATTTTGCATTCGCTGATCTTTTCTACAAACCTTCCGCGGATTTTCTTAAAAGGCCTGGATTGGAGAGCCCGTTCTATAGCGGTTTTTCCGCCTCCGGCGGAAAATATGTTCCCGCCGGAAAACCCCTTTAAGCCGATAAATTCTCCGCAAGGGATCATCTCGCCTGACGCGGTAATAGTCAGAAAACAACGGCCGCCGCCGCACGGAGAAATATCGCACATCAGGCGCCTGGCAGTAGGGGCAATTATGCTCAAGATAACATTAGCGAAATTACCGATAATAATTTGCCTCCCCCTCTGCCCGGACAATTTTATTGCCGTATCTACCGCTTTAATAAAATATTTGGCCATAAGCGCCTCATCCGGCCTTAAGCGCCGGCTGTTTTTCTGTGTAAGCCGCACGGGATTAAGCAAAACGCAGGGGACCTTTTTTGAATGTAGGAATTTCACTATACGGGGTAAATCAGTTAGGTTAAATTTAGTAATGGTGGTGATTACATTTAAACCCTCATAACCATCGAACATTTCAATGGCCCCTACCGCTTTGCTGAAATTTCCACCCGAATCCCAAGTTCTCCTTAAACGGTTATTCACGGATGAGTCGCTTGAGTCCAAAGATATGCCCATACCTACGCGGTTTTTCTTCAGGAACTTAACGTCCTCATCCTCTATCAAGGTGGCGTTGGTCTGGATACCGAATTTAAACTGCTTGTTGAATTTTTCTATGCCCTCAAATAATATATCTTTGACCAAGAGCGGCTCACTGGCGTGGAATACAATCACCGCTTTCTTTTTACGTCCCCTGAAATATTCGGCAATCTTTTCCAGGACGAAAAAAAGTTCTTTTCTTGTCATGGTCTTGCCGCTCTTTCTTATTTTAGCTGGGACATAACAATAAGGGCAATTGGCGTTGCATCTGTCGGTAGGATCAATGTAAACGGCGGTCAAATCCGTCCCGAACCTAAAATCGCGCATTTGTTTATCAAGCTTATCCGCGACATTTTCATAAAGGGATGCCAATCTTCTGCCGCCAGAGCCGCTCTTGTCTTGGCCTTTAGGAAGGATAGCCCAAAATACATTATCAGGGTTAATTACTATTCTTCCCCTGCCGCTCATATCAAGTTGTTCGAAATCGTTATGCTTAAAGTCGTTCATAATATCCTTTATACTAATGTCTTCTTCTTCGGCAAATCTCCGTACATAACAAAATGCGATAGTCCATTCGCGCTCTTTGCGCATTTTAAACGATACGATATCGCATCCTGCCCTGAAGCGCATTCCTGTTTTGCGTTTTTCTTTTGAGCCTTCTTAATCATCTGATTTCACCTCCTTCCCTCTAAAATGATAACCTCTGGGCGTTATCATATACCCATTTTTTATATATGTGCTGGAATTGCCAACTATAATAGTTGTGGCCATATCAATATCTTTTAATTCTGAGGCATTTTCAAGAAAGGCGATCCTTACGGCCTCGTTGCTTCTATAAGCATTTCTCACTATTCCTACGGGCGTTTTGGGAGATCTATATTTTTTTATAATATTCCAGGCCCTTGCGAGCGGTTTTGTCCTGCTTTTGCTTTTCGGGTTGTAAAGGACAATAACAAAGCCGGACCGGGCCGCCGCCGCTAGCCTGTTTTCTATCTCTTTGGCCTCTGTCAGAAGGTCGCTCAATGAGATCACGGCAAAATCATTCATGAGCGGCGCGCCCAGGCGCGCCGCGCAAGATGTGGCAGAGATTATGCCGGGCACAATCTCTAAAACGATTTTCTTTGACTCAGCGCTTCCCAAAAGCTCAAGGACGATTCCCGCCATACCGTATACGCCGGGATCTCCGCTGGAGATTATAGAGACAGTTTTACCCTCAAGCGCTTTTTCAATTGCCGCGGCCGCCCTCTCTACTTCTTGGGTCATGCCGGAATAAATAACTTCCTTGCCGGAGGTCATGCCGCCTAAAAGCTTAATATATGTGGCATAGCCTACAATACAATCGGATTCGGCTATAGCCGCTTGAGCGCTCCGGCTCATCTGGCTTACATCTCCGGGCCCAATGCCGACTATGCTTAATTTTCCTCTGCGATAGCTACGGTCACTCCGTCGTCTACTTGTTTTTTTAATATTAATCTTGCCCTCCTCCCGGCTAATAATGCGCAAGGTTCGCACACGCCATCTAAACCGATATGCCGCCTGACTACTTCCGATGCAGGTGCGGGCGCGGATTTAAAATTCCCGATAGTTTGCTTAGAGATAAAAATCAACGGCAGCCCTAAATCACGGCATGCCTCCAACAATCCCAATTCATTTTTTTTCAGCTCAATTGTCGCTGCAAGCCGGATAGCTTCTAACTCGACACCTTTCTTTTTTACGGCTTTCTTAATTGCCTTCTTAACCTTATCGGCGTCTATTCCTCTTCTTGTCCCTATACCTAAAATAAATTTCTTATGCGTCTCCTGGCCCGTTGTTATAACCGGCTGGGCCGATAAACTGGCCGCGACCAAAAAGGCCAATTTATTTGCCCCTCCCTCGTGCCCTGAAAGAACACTAATTGAAAAACGGCCCGCCGTATCGACCGAAACAACTGCCGGATCGCTAAATTTATTTTTAATGAATCCGCTGATAAGGCGGACGGTAATGCCGAGAGCGGCAATAAATATCAAGCCTTCATATTGGTTAAAGATATTTTTTACTAAATTCTTTAACTCGGTTTTCTTGGCCGCTTGGCTATTAAATATTTTGACCTCCGGAAAATCGGCCTTCAGCTTCTTGGCCAATTTTTCCCCCTCTTTATTTATAGTGATTATCGCTATACCCATTTTCTCTTTTTTCTATAGGAATGAGCAAAGCCTTTAGCGTAGAGCCTGCTCATTTTAAATCCTTTCTTTTTCAACACATCCCCCACAAATATCAGCGCCTGCCGGTTAATCTTTTCCCGCTTCACCTTATCGGCGATATCCGCGAGAGTGCCCTTAATTATCTTTTCATCAGGCCAGGAGGCCCGAAAGACTACCGCTGCCGGCGTTTTGCTATCGTAGCCATAACGGAGCTGTTTGGCCGCTTCGCTGATTTTATCTATGCTCAGGAAAATTATAAGCGTGGCTTTTATCCGGGAGAGCGCTTTCAGGCTTTCTTTTTCAGGAACTTTTGTCCTGCCCGAAAACCGTGTTATTATGACCGTTTGAGCTATGCCGGGAAGGGTTAATTCCTGTTTTAAGCTTGCGGCGCCGGCGCAAAAAGAGCTTACTCCCGGGATAACTTCATACGGAACAGCCTCTTTATCGCACCAGGCGATCTGCTCTTGGATCGCGCCGTAAATCGACGGGTCGCCGCTATGAATTCTCGCGATAGTTTTTTCGCTTTCCTTTGCCTTTTCCATTATAGTTAGGACCTCTTCCAGCGTCATCTTGCTGGAATCATAAGCCCGGGCTGATTTTGCGGCAAATCTAAGGACACCCTGATTAACCAAAGAACCGGCAAATATAACGATATCCGCGCGGCCAATAATATTCTTTGCCTTTATAGTCAAAAGTCCCGGATCTCCCGGCCCCGCGCCGATAAAATAAACTTTCACCCCTTACCTCCCTTCCGGACTATTATTACTGACATATAACCCATTTTTTTATCCCGCAAAGAAGTCAGGCCGGAAATTATTTTTTCTCCTTTATGCCCGACGCGGCTTACAAGCACGGCGCGTTCGGCTAGCCCCACTTCTTTTAAAAGCAGGGCTACCTTACGCAATTTCGCGCCGACCTTCATTAATACTACGGTGTCAAACTCTTCAAGCGCTTCTCTTACATTTTCCAGGCTTTCTGTAACCGGCACAATTGCCATTCTTTCATTCCCTTCTACAAGCGCAAAATCGGAGGCCGCCGCCGCGGCGTTAAAGGCGCTAATCCCAGGGATAGTTTCTATTTCAATATCCGGAAAATTCCGGCGCATAGTTTTCAGAAGATAGACATATGTGCTGTAAATAAAGGGATCTCCTATGGTGACAAAGGCAACCCGCTCGCCCTTATTTACCTCTTTTGCAATTATGTTAGCGGCCCTCCTCCAGTATCTATTAAGGATGGCCCTATCCTTGGTCATGGGAAATATGAGTTCTACGAAACTCTTTTCTGTTGAAGTTACCTCCTCTACGATGGATCGCGCCCAGGATGTCGCGTCATCGCTGCTCTTAGGAACAAAAACAGTATCGCATCTATCTAATATCTCTTTTGCCTTTAAGGTAATCAATTTAGGATCGCCGGGGCCGATTCCTATGCCATAGAGTTTACCTTTATGGGCCTTGCGGTTCCGGCTCTTGATAATCATTGTGCACAACCCCCAACCTTCTATTCTACTCAAGCGCCTCAAGTCTGTGTCTATAATCCTTTCGTTCGGATATGAAAGATTTTCTAAAACGACCACCCTCCTGTTCTCCAGGCCGTTCTTTAGTAAACACGCTGCTATCTTGTTTGGAGGAAAGCCGGCATCTGTGAATAAGAATACTTTTGATGAAGCCCTTATTTCGCTGGTTAGATTATCAGGCTTGCGGCCGTGTAGGCTTATGATTTTAGCGTCATTCCAGCTCTCTCCGATTTTTGCAAAAGCAAGCGAAAGCGCGCTTATACCGGGAATTACAACGTATTCCCGCGGCCTTAACGCTTTAGAGAGCTTTCCCAGCAGGCTATATATACCCGGGTCTCCGGAAACCAGAACGGCGATTCTCTTTTTATGCTTATATTTTTTAATATAAGCAATGGCCTTAGCAAGAGGCCCCTCTATACGGACTTCTTCCTTGCCAAGATCTTTAAATAAATCAAGCAGCCGTCCGGCGCCGATTAAACAATCGCACTTTTCTATCCTGCTTTTCGCAACCGGGAGTAGGTAATCTTTTGACCCGGGACCTATGCCGATAACATATACTTTCATGAGCTTCCCAGAACTTTTCCTTCTAATGAAAGGAGAATGCAATCTATCTTAACCTTATTATTTACAAATTCTCCCGCCTTTGCCGCTGTCTCTTGGGCAATTTTTTTAAAAACGTTCATAAGGCCGGCTTTATTTAAAATCCCTATCGTTGCCTCGGCGGTTGTCTGGTTTAATATATCTTCAATAGCCCCCTCCCGCGCGCCGCAAAGTTTAGCGTATCGCGCTATGGAATTCACTCTATTATCACCGAACCCGCAGTGGGTATTGAATTGGCCGTTGGCAACTTTGACCAATTTACCGATATGGCCGATCAAAAGAATATTTTTAACCCCTTTCCCTGCGCATTCTTTTAACATAAAACCCACATGGTCCCCTATTTTAATTATAGAATTGCTTTTGAGTTTGAGCGCCCCCTTAGCATATTTTTCTCCGACATGACCTAAAACTAATACTACCCTTTTAGCCCCACGGGCTTTTATTAACACATTTAGCTCAAGCGCTAAAGAGGCCCTGTAGGCATCAAGCGACTTTGGCTCTACGATTCCGGTCGTGCCAATGATAGAGATCCCTCCGACTATTCCAAGTTTTGGGTTATAGGTTCGCTTTGCGAGCTCTTTACCGCCCGGAACGCTTATGGTTATTTCAAACCCCTTATGTTTGTGTAAAAATCTAGAGGCCTCCTGCAGGATCATCTCCCTTGGCACGGGATTAATCGCCCACTCGCCAACCTTAACAGCTAATCCCGGCTTGGTAATTTTTCCAACTCCTTGGGATCCTTTTATACGTACTCCTTTCTGTTCGGACAACCTCACCCTTGCGAAGATTTTAGCGCCATTTGTTACATCAGGGGCTTCTGCGGATTTTTTTATAACCGCGCATTTAGCGAAATTTTTACCCAACTGCTGATACGCAAGGTCAAGGATAAGTTTTACGCCGGATGGGGTTTTCACCTCAACCTTATCTACTATTCGGTTACCTGCCAGCATAAGACAGGCCCCCTTAGTGGCCGCCTGCGCGCATGTACCGGTTGTAAAGCCGTTCTTCATAGTAAATTCTTAATCTCCATTCTGGCTTCTCCGATAGTGAGCGGCAGATAGCCGACATCATAGCCGTCTTTTTTCTTTAAAATTTCAAATAAGTGGCCAATCCGCGGTAACCTCAGTTTAGCGACTCTAATAATATCCGGATCGGAAAAGATTTTCTCCGGCGCCCCTTCTCTAATAATTTCGCCATTGCTTAAGATAATAGCGCGGTCAAGGAATAAAGGCACCAGGTCAACGGAGTGTGTAGCCATAACCATGGTTACCCCCTCTTTATTTAATTTCTTCAGTAAATGCATTATAACGCTTACGCCTATGGGGTCCAAAGCGGCGGTCGGTTCGTCTAAAAAAATTACTTCCGGCCCCATAGCCAGGACCCCAGCCAGGCAAATCCTCTTTTTCTGGCCGAAACTTAAATTATGAATGGCCTTTTCTCCAAATTCAGGCATTTCAACAAGGGCTAAGGAATCGTAAACTCTTTTTTCAACCTCCTGTTTTGAAAGTCCCATATTTGTGGGGCCAAAGGCGATATCCTCTCTGACAGTCGGAGAGAACAATTGATCATCGGAATTCTGAAATACCGTGCAGGCCTTCGTAAAAATTTTATTTTTATCAATAGATTTGAGATTTTCGCCTTTTAGATAAACATTTCCCTGGCTAGGCTTAAGAAGGCCGTTCAATATCTTTAGGAGGGTGGTTTTGCCCGAACCATTCGCGCCCAGGATACCCACGAACTCTCCCCTTTTTACGGAAAGCGAGATTTCTTTTAAGGCATTTGTGCCGTCAGGATAATTAAAATGGACACCCTCTGCTTTAATGATAGGCATCTTTTGAATATCCCCGTGATTGCATTGCCTCGTAAGTCGAGACAGACTGGTCATATGCCTTAATAAAAACAGAGCCGGTTAATTCAGCCAATGACCGCAGGCTCCTTGATAGATTACTGTATCCCAGACGGACCTTTTGCGCGTCCCTGATAGTAATAGCGGATTCTATCAATACAAATACATACCGATAGGTAATCATAGCTATCTCTATCCATGTTTTTGAAATCCCAAACCAGAGACCCGCGCTAAAGAGGTTGTTTGCCGGCGTAGTCATACTCAAAAATATGATCAATGATACACACCCCATTACCTTTCCCATGATCAACAACCCGCGAAATAATCCTTCTAAAGGCGCGGCGCCATAAAAGAAAATCTGTAAAAGCAGTATTACCGTTGCCATACTTAATGGGGTCAGGAGTCTGACTAAAATAACCGAAGGCGGTATTCTAATGATTAGAAGAGAAGCCAGGGATAGAAGGGTGATAATTACAGGAAGATAAGGAGCGCGCGCAAAAAGGGTTATAATTATTGCCCCAAACACAAAAGCAATTTTTATTCTGGCGTCTATTCTGGTTAGAAAATTATCCTTGTGGGCAAAATAGTCGCTGAATACTTCATTTAACGTCATTTAAGCCGTCTCTTTCAACAAAGAGTTTCCGCCAATTATAGCCTAAAACAAAACCGCCCATAACCCCTGCCAGGAGAAAAACAAAGAGCAGCAGGTCGCCCTGATCTGTATTGATAAATGGCGTCCATGCGGCCCTTCCATGTTCCATGGAAATCTTCTCAACCACATTTTTGTCTACCCCCGCCCATTTATTTTCAGCAAACGCAAAATGGTTAGCCATGAGCAGACCCTTTTATTACGCCTAAAGAAGCCAGGATATCCGGCCTTCGTTTATGGACAAAAATAATCATACCGCCGGTTAAAAATCCTTCCAGTATTCCTAACGGGAGTTGCGTGGGAATAAAGGCAACGAGAATAGTCATGAATAATGGGAACATCGGCTTGCCCCCATGCAGGGCCGAAGCCAATTCAAAAGAGGTTGTAGCGTATGTCGCCCAGTCCGCTAAAAGACCGGCCACAAACCCCGAGATAAATAAAGATGCTCCGTACTTCCTCAACATCCTAAATGCAATGTATCCGGCAAACGAACCGGCTACCCCCATAGATACGATATCCGCGCCCCATGTAGTTATTCCGCCGTGAGCCAAAAATAAAGCTTGGAAAAGAAGGGCGATTGATGTTACAAATATGCTCATAATCGGGCCGATTAAAATAGCCGAGATTCCTGTGCCGGCAGGATGAGAACAGGTTCCCGCAGTTGGCACAGGGACAGGCATACAGGAAATGATAAAAACAACAGCTCCCATCATACCTAAAAGAGTTTTAAAACTCGGCAGTTTTTTTGACTTCTTCTTTATATCGAAAATCCCCTTTACGAGAAAAGGAAGCGCTACCAAATACCACATCCCTGCCCAATTCATGGGCAATATCCCTTCTGAAATATGCATGGCATAAGCATTGCTGGTAAAGACCAAACAGACAAGGATAACAGAAGCTAACTTCAATAAGGCATTAGTTATTGCGGCCGCAACGCTGCTTCCACCTTTTGTGCTTATGTTAGTTATATATGGAACCCCTAAAGATGTTAACTTCTTTTTGGAATCTACCGCTCCGACAAAACCGACCGGGGTGCCTATTATAAGGGCAGGCCTTACCTTGCCTGTCTCAACTAAGTTACATATTTCAAATAAGGCCGTAGGGGCATTACCGACTGAAATAATAGCGCCATTGCTAAATTTGGCGGACTTTCTCATTGCCAAAATGGCGCGGGCTATATTTAACCTGGAGGATTGCTTTACGACACTTTCCTGATCAATAAGACAAATAACCTTTCCGCCAAAACCCGATAATACCGTTTTATTAATTCCAGCCCTTACCATGTTTACATCGCAGATAATATCCCTGCCCTTTCTTATGGCATTCAGGCCGGATTCAACAGCCATTGGGTGGAACAACAGTTCTTTGGCGTAATCTAAATCTGTGGTGGCATGGATCACCCTTTTGGCCACTTCCTTCTCCTGCCAGGGCAATTTAGAAGACGCCAAAAGCCCGTCGATTATCTCAAAGCTTTTATCTTCTATCTTCTTTGGATCTAATATTCTCTTCATTCGGCCGCCTCTCTTATGCAATCCATAACTATATCGCTTATCCTCGGATCCTGGCCAAGGTTTTTTGAATAAATAAACTCTACTTCTCTGTATTGCTTTGCCTCCTGTTTAATCGCGTTCGGGATATCCCTGCTGACATGGTTGCCCATGAATAAAAAAAACGGGACGACTATAACCTTCCTGCAGCCTCTCTTCACAATTTTTTTTATAACTTTTTTGAGATCCGGCCTGCATAACTGCAAATAGGCCGGTTCGACAATACCCAATCCGCCTCTTTTCTTTATTTCTTCGGCGACCCTGCGCACGGTATCATTAGCCCTCTTAATCTTAGATCCATGGCCTAAGACTACTACGCCGATCGCCCCGCCTTTCAGATTACTGATTATTTGTCGCGTCTTAATGTTGTCTCTTCGAAGCATACGAAAAATCTTATCTACAACCTTTTTCTTATGTATCCAGTTGCAGTCCTTACACGACCAGATATTTCGGTTGTCCTTCGTCACTACGTATCTTCCCTTATGCTTATCCCCGCACGGATAGAATGGGCAGTAACAGAATGTGCAATCACCAAGCCCTTCGTGACATGGGAAATAGCCGCAGTTTTTGTTTAATCTGCTTATCATTTCTTATTTTTATAGGCGCTGCAGCTCTTGATGAAATTTTTAGCAAATCCGATATTAGAACCGAAGTGAAGATGGCTATAGCTTGTCAGGACATTCCACTTGGCCAGGCCGTCTAAAAACATTTTACCTTTATCCTTAGTTACCTTATATGTAAAATTCTCTTTGCTTGGAAGGCAATCAAGATATGACCAATGAAACACATGGCCCCTCGCGTTAACGCCTTTATCGCTTAATATGTTGTCCTTAAATACTTCTATATTCACATAACCCAATGCCCTTAATCCATCAGCCATCTTAACTGAGAGTTTCTCAAACACCCCAACCATAGGGAAACCCCTATTTTTAGAATCAATAAGCTCTTTGACAAGGTACATCAGCCCTCCGCATTCAGCGTAAATTGGCAGGCCTTCTTTCGCTTTTTTGTATATATCAGCCTTCAATTTGGTATTTTTTGACAGCTCGGCAGCAAATAATTCGGGAAAACCGCCGCCTATATATAACCCGTCCGCGCCTTGCGGCAGCATCTTATCGCCAAGCGCGCTGAATTCAACTAAACTAGCGCCATTGTGAGTTAATATGTCAAGATTATCCTGATAATAAAAATTAAAGGCGGCGTCTTTAGCTACGGCGATAGTCACTCTATCTTGCGGGGGTTTGTTCTTAAAAAGCTTCTTTTTAACTTTAGGAAAGGCTCGGGCCTTGCGGCTTATATCAATGATTTTATCCACATCTATATTTTTATCTACAAGATTTGATAATTTCCTGCTGAATTCATCAAGCGGGGCTTTTTCATAAGCAGGTATTAAGCCCAAATGCCTCTCGGGTAATGTCAGATTTATATCCCGTGGCAAAAACCCCAGAACCGGCAGGCCTGTTTTTATTTCAATGGCAAATTTTGCGCTGCTATAATGCGAAGGGCTTCCTATATTGTTTAAGATAACCCCGCTTATCCGGACGTCTTTATCAAACTCTTTGTATCCCAAAACAACCGCGGCCGCGCTCCTTGACATAGAACGCGCATCTACTATAAGAATTACCGGAGAGTTGAGTATTTTCGCCAAATGCGCGCTTGAACCTTTCTGTGTATCCTTTAACCCGTCGTACAGGCCCATTACCCCTTCGATAATCGATATATCAACATCCTTTGCCCGGCGTTCAAACAACTCCAGGATCGTATCCCTGGAAAGCATCCATGTATCGAGATTGCGGCAACTCCTCCCTGAGGCAAAACTATGATAAGAAGGATCGATATAATCCGGGCCCGCCTTAAATGGCTGAACCTCGAGGTCGCGTTTCTTTAATGCCAATATCAGGCCCATTGTCAAAGTGGTCTTTCCTACGCCGCTGTTTGTGCCCGCTAAAATTACTCTTGGATATTTCATTTTACATGAAAAATATACATTATTGATACGCCTAAAATCAAAGCCAATAACGATGAGACATAAGCCACGTCTATGCTTTTTTTGATATGCGTAAGACCCAGGGCATTATTCTCATTACCTATGAAGGGTTTCATGGTAGCCGCGGAATTATAAAAATTTAACCCGCCTAATCTTACCCCTAACGCGCCGGCCATGGCCGCTTCGGGTATTCCGCTATTTGGGCTCGGGTTTTTCCTGCGATCGCGCATAGTAATCTTAAAGGAGCCAACCCCGTCTAAACCCGCCAACCAGCCGGCGATAGGTAAAATAAAAACCGACAATCTGGCCGGGATGAAGTTCAGGCAGTCATCTATTCTGGCAGAGGCCCAGCCAAAGTCTTTATAACGTTCATTTTTGTAACCGACTGTAGAATCCAGTGTATTTGCCGCCTTATAAGCAAGGGCCAGCGGCGCGCCGCCCAAAAACGCGTAAAAAAGAGGAGCAATTATTCCATCCACAATGTTCTCCGCCACGGTCTCAACTGTCGCGCGGATAATATCCTTATCATCCAGGCGCGTAGTGTCCCTTCCTACAATTAAACTTAAATTCTCGCGGGCCAGGCCTATATCCGCCCGCTCTAACGCCCGATAGACCCTCATGGCCTCAACCCTCAGATCCTTAATAGCAAGAGACGTGTATATAAAAACTGCCGACAGAATAAAGCCCAGATAGCGGTTATAATAAGCCGCCGCGCCGATAATGGCAAAAGATACCGCATAGGCCGCGCCGATGATAATGACAGCAAAAATAATTCCGGCTGTTCGTTGATCCCTGATTAATTTACGCAAAATGGCCTCCAGCTTTTTTGCGAGATATCCTACGAGCTTAACCGGATGAGGCAGCCACCTCGGATCGCCTAAAATAATGTCCATGATATACGCTAATGTTATAATCATCGCAGAATTTTATACACCGACCCCATATCTATGTTGCCTCTTAATATTTTCGCGAGCTTATCAAGCTCTCCGTCAAGGCCGGTAATTGAAGCGCCGGTTATCGGTCGCCATCCCTTTTTTATCCTCACGCGGTTTAGAAAATCTCTCCTGAAGCTATCGCTGTCAAATATCCCGTGAATATATGTGCCCCATATTCTGCCATCAGTAGAAACGGACCCATCGGCCTCACTTGTCTTCTTTCCCTGCCGCTCAATGAGCCTGAATGCAGGCCGGGCGCTTTGCTGATTTCTGGTGCGGCCATGGTGTATTTCATAACCATATACCTCTAAATTGGTTCCGGGCTGCCTTGCCTTCACCTGAGCCAGAATCTTCCCTTCCTTGAAGCTGGTTGTTATAGGCAAAAGCCCGATACCGTCAACCTCTTTTCTCTTGGATTCTATATGATGCTCATCGCTGATCTTTATTCCCAACATCTGATAACCGCCGCATATGCCTATTAACGTTAGCGACGGTTTGTTGCTGACAAGGGACCGCACCCTATTTACCCACCCGGACTTCTTTAGCCAAACGAGATCCGCGATTGTATTCTTTGTGCCCGGGATGATTGTTACATCGGCGCTGTCCGCCTCGCCCTTATCGCTTATATAACGCAGCCTCACATCAGGTTCATTTTCCAGGGAGTCAAAATCGGTGAAATTTGATATATGCGGAAGTTTTATTACCGCGATATCTATAAAACCCGCGCTTGGCCTGTTTTCGCGCTTCGCGCTTTGCGTTCCAGACTCAAGCGCGACGGAATCTTCCTCGGGAAGCCTTATGCCCTTGAAATACGGAACAACACCCAACACCTTCACGCCGGTCCTTTTTTCCAAAAAATCTAACCCCGCCCTTAAGAGCCGTTTATCACCGCGGAATTTATTGATGATAAACCCTTTTACCATTTTGCGCTCTTCTTTAGTCAGCAGCTCCAGGGTTCCGACAAGCCATGCGAATACGCCCCCTTTATCGATATCTCCGACTAATATTACAGACGCGTCCGCGGCTTTCGCCATCTTCATATTCACAATATCGTGCGATTTCAGGTTTACTTCCGCAGGGCTTCCCGCGCCCTCAAGCACTATGATCTCAAAATTTTTCTTTAACCTGTTGAAAGCGCCGAGCACCGTTGGCCAGGCCCTATTCTTATAACCCTTATATTCTAAGGCCGACATATTTCCCGCTGGTTTACCCCGCAGTATAATCTGACTGCCTGTATCGGAAGTTGGTTTAAGCAATATCGGGTTCATATCCACCGACGGCTTTAGGCGGCAAGCCGCGGCCTGCATAGCCTGGGCCCTTCCTATCTCGCCTCCTTCGTGAGTGACAAAGGAATTTAGCGACATATTCTGCGCCTTAAAAGGGGCCACCGTAAATCCGTCCTGTAAGAATATCCTGCATAGGCCGGCAGCAATAACGCTCTTGCCTACTCCCGAACCCGTGCCCTGCACCATTATAGATTTAGCCATTTTAACGCCTTCAGCAGTTTTATATTGTCCGTTCGTTTTTTGACTGCCACCCGGATAAATTTGTCGCTTAAGCCATGAAAATTGCCGCAGTCTCTTATAAGGATGCCGCGCCGGCCAAGAATGCCGGCCAATTTAGCCGAATTTAACCTGCTGTTTTCTATCTTGCATAATATAAAATTTGAGGCCGGTTCAAAAACTTTTAAGCCCCTGATTTTTTTTAGGCCTAGACATAGATAACTCCGCTCCCTTTCATTAAGCGCGGCGCTTCTTTGTATAAATACCTTATCTTTTATAAAAATTGGCGCGGCCATCTGCGCGATTGTATTTACGGACCAGGGGTATTGAAATGCCCCTAATCTGGTTATCAAATCCTTATTCCCTACGGCAAAACCTATTCTTAGCCCCGCCATGCCAAAAAATTTCGTAAAAGAACGGATAACAAGCATATTCTTAATTCGTAATGCCTCTTTTACAAAACTAAACTTACCCTGCGTATTAACAAAATCCATAAATGCCTCATCAATGACTGTTAAAGTTTTCTTTGAGGCCTTACTTATAATTTTTTTAATCTCGTCTTTGTGGAATAAAACGCCGGTCGGGTTGTTAGGATTACATATAAAAACAATATCAGCGCCTTTCAGGCGCGGCAAGATGGAATCAGGATCTAGTTTAAAATCGGATTTTTCTTTCGTCAAAACATATTTAGCCGTTCCCTCACTTATCTTTACGGCCTTTTCATATTCACTGAATGTCGGGCCTATGATAAGAACCCTGGGCCTTATAATCAATCTGGGTATAAGATAAATAATCTCTATCGAGCCGTTTCCTATCAATATATTTGATTTTGGAATGCCAAGATATTTTGAAAGCGCGCCCTTTACCCCCGCGCAATCCGGGTCAGGATAGCTTAAATATAATCCCAATGGATTTATATTTGCGCTGAAATCTGTGATTTTTTCAGCTGGTATCTTATATTCTCTGGACGCGGCATATATATTGCCGCCATGGGGCTGTATCATCGTATCATCAAAACTATCAAAAGCGTCAAAATCTCAGTTATCTCACTAATGGCTCCGATCGTGTCGCCGGTCATCCCGCCTATCTTTTTGTGTATATATTTCATGGATATCCAGGCGGTCGCGGATGCTAGCAGCGATATCAAGGCCCCTTTAGGAAACCACGCCGCAAGCGAAATAAGAATTACGGAAGCCGCCGCTAAGCAAAAATTGCCTCTGCCGATGTTGCCCACAAAAGACCTGCCCAGTCCTTCGCCTACTCTCGCGTATTTAGAGAAATACGAGGCCAGTACATGGCTCCACCTGCTTATTGAGCACATTAGCACCAGCGCTGTATTTTTAAATTGAGCGGGGATGCAGTTAAGGGCTTCATATTTGAATAAAATTAATAAAACCAGCGCTATTACGCCCATCGCGCCGATCCTTGAGTCCCTCATTATATTAAGGATCTCTTCCTTATTTTTTGTCTTCGCGCAGAACCCGTCAACGGTATCCGCGAGCCCGTCAAGGTGCAGCGCCCCGGTCAGAAATACTGATAACAGGACCAGTATAAGATTGATTAACCTGTTCGGTAAAAACGGGATCAGCGCCGTATTAGCCGCGGCCAGTATTAAACCTAATAAAAGCCCTACGATAGGGAAAAAGGCCATAGATTGGGCAAGGTTTTCGTCCGTAACCGCCAATTTTTTCGGAATTGGTATTTTAGTCAGGAATCCCAGCGCTGTTAAAAACCTTTTCACTTTTTGCTCTCCGTTGATACCTTTGCCTGTCCAAACGTCGCCATCTCGTTTAAAATTTTTATCCCCGCCTCTATTAGCCCCATTGCCAGCGCCGCGCCTGTTCCTTCTCCAAGGCGCATATCTAAATCCAGTATGGGCTCAAGCCCCATGTATTTCAGGGCTATCTTGTGGCCCCTTTCCTGCGACATATGCGCGGCAAATATATAATCTTTGACTTTTGGCGCTAATTTATAAGCAAGCAATGCGCCGGCAGTTGAGATAAACCCGTCCATCACGACAGGCACCTGCCTGCCTGCCGCGGCCAGAACTACGCCGCATATCCCCCCTATTTCATATCCGCCAACCTTTGACAATATGTCTATAGGATCGGCCGGGTCAGGGGCATTTAACTTTAGCGCCTTTTCAATCACATTTATTTTTAACCCGAGCTGCTCATCGCCAATGCCGGTTCCCCTGCCGGTTATTTCTTTGCAGGGCGAGCTTGTTATACACGCTACAATCGCGCTGCTGGGCGTTGTATTCGCGATTCCCATATCGCCGGTCCCGACAACATCAATCCGTTTTTTAGCAAACTCTTCTTCAAAGGCCTCAATGCCCGCTTCTATTGACTTAATCGCCTCTTCTTTAGTCATCGCAGGCCCCTTTGCCATATTTTTCGTCCCGAAAGCTATCTTTTTATCTTTAAAGTTCTTTAGTTCCTCCGTTCTTAAGTTCTTAAGTTCTTTCGCAACTCCCATATCCACTACTATAACCTCCGCCCCAACATGCCTGGCCAGCACATTTACCCCCGCCCCGCCATTGATAAAATTCGCCACCATCTGGTATGTTACTTCCTGAGGGAATAAGCTGACCCCTTCCTCCGCTACCCCGTGGTCGCCGGCCATTGTGAAGATTACCTTCCTGTCAAGAACGGGATTTATCTTTCCCGTTATGCCCGCTGCCTTTTTAGCGAATCCTTCAAGCCGGCCCAGGCTGCCTCTGGGTTTTGTGAGGTTGTCCAGCCGCTGCTGCGCCTCTTCCATAATTTTTGTATTTACCGGTTTAATATTTTCTATAATTTTCTCAATCAACCCCATCTTTTTCTCCCCCTTCTCTACCCTTTTTTATCCTTATTAATCCTTATTTCAACTTCACCGGCAATCCCGCCGTCACCAGATACACCTCATCCGCCCGCTTTGCGATAACCTGATTTACGTTTCCGACAATATCGCGGAATCGCCTTCCCAATTCTGAAGGCGGCACAACGCCGCTTCCCACTTCGTTTGAGACAATAAATATTTTTTTATTCAGTTTCTTTAGCTGCGCCAGCGCGCTTTTTATATCCGTTAGAATTTTGGAATCGCTAAAATCGGCCATCATCAGATTGGAAACATGCGTGGCGATGCATTCGATTATTACGCCATCGCAGTTTTTGGGGATTTTTTTAAGATTGGCCGTCAAATTCTTTTGCGCCTCAAGGGTAAACCAGTTTTTTGGCCTGGATTTTTTGTGCAGTTTTATGCGCTGCCTCATTTCTTCATCGCAGGCCGGGCCTGTGGCTATATAAGCTACGCGCCCGCGCTGTTTCTTCGCGAGCTCAATCGCTAATGCGCTCTTGCCGCTTCTCGCTCCGCCTAAGATTAGGATCATTCCCCCCCCTAAAAATAAATAACCCTTAGCGTCAGTGACGCCAAGGGTTGCACCCTAGTTTAACTCTAGCCCTTTTCCACGAGGCACTCTTTTTATAGGCAGGTCTTCTGGTTCGCGCATCTCCCTACTCCCCGCGCCTTCTCACCCCGATTTCTCGGAACAATGGCATTTGCGGGTTTCGTCCGCGCTTACAGCGGCGGGACCACGACGGCCTTTCACCGTCTTCCCTGTCCTATAAAAACCTGATTGTCAATCGCCAACAATATTATAGCCACATGAGAAAATATGTCAAGCGGAAATTTTTAAAATAACCCCCAATCTTAATCTATATCCTTCCTCATTTGTAAGTTTAATTGCGCCCTAAGGGTTCTTAATTTATGCATTAACTTGTCCGTTTCTTAAGATATTCATTGAATTAAATGCCTATATGCCGTCGGCCTTGCGGAAATCAAAGTAATTACTACATTCTTTGATTGTTTATCTACAAAATAAATTACCCTATAATCACCTATGCGGTATCTATACCGTTTTCCCGAGCCTTGTCCACGGAGCAACTTTATATTCCGGCCAAAAAATGGATTTTTCTCAAGTTCGCTAAAGCATTTATTTAATTGTTTGGCCCATTCAAGCGGGCAGGTTTTATAAAATTTTAGAACGGCGGGCATCAATATTGCCTTGAATCTATCCACGCCTTATTTTTCTCCAGTTTATGCCCCTGCCTTTATAATACTGCCTTTCTCCAAGGCCCACTATCCTTTCTTCCTCGGGCGTCAAAGTATTTTCTAACTGCTCGATAATTAAATCGCGTACAAATGCGGATAAGGATTTATATCTGGCCTTGCACAATTTTGACGCTTGGTTATATAAGGATACGGGCATTCGTATAAGAAGTTCCTTATTCATGGTAACGGACATATCTCTCACCTCCGAATCAAGTATATCATAGTGATATACAAATGTCAAGCTATTATTGTGACGGGCTACTTTCAGAAACGGGCCCTACCGCTGGTTTAATGCTAGCGATATACTTCTTTTCTATGTTTAATGCGATATAGAAATATCTCTTTTGATTTGTCATTTATGCGATACAAAACTCTATAATCCCATAACCTTATCCTATATGCTTCATCATTTGTAAGTTTAATTGCGCCATAAGGACGTGGATTATCGGATAAGCGAAGGATTTTGCTTTTTATTGCGGTAAAAATCTTATCTGGCAATACATCAATATCTTTTTGAGCCGCTGGAAGGATTTTTAATTTATACATTAACCCGCACGTTTTTTAAGATATTCACTTAAGTCCGCGGCTATTGCCTCCTGGCCGCGCAAATTCTTGAAGTCAAGAAGATCTTCCGCAAGCTCCTCTCTAGCCAACTGTTCCCGCAGCGCCTTTTCAACAAAAAACCCTTGTTTTATACCATGACTTAAACAAAAGGCCTTTGTCATTTTTATGATATTGCTTTCTATTTTTACAGCATATGATATTTTTGCCATCTTCCCCACCTCCACATCAAGTATACATGACGTGAGAGCCATTGTCAAGAAAAAAGTTTTAAAAAGTAAACTTTTGTGTTACGCTATCACATCGGGTCCCAATACGCGCCTACAGACCACGTATTTTTTAATTCCCTCATGATTTCAATTCCAAGAGGGCTATATAAATAAGTTGACTCCCTGTCGTAGCCTCGAGCCCCGGTAGAGGTAATCTTACCGCCCATATTATCTGCTAAGTAACGAGACGCGAGGCCGATATAAGGGGTCAGCCTGGTCCGCTGATCAGGCATAAAATCATAGCCAGCCAAACCCCTGGCCTCTATAATAAAATCATCGATATTGTTTAGGG